>Ga0209159_1000849_pt1 | contig 25678 bp, 28 predicted proteins | sample GraSoiAngelo_144_FD_185901 | JGI IMG/M metagenome (GOLD analysis project Ga0209159, IMG submission 185901) | Grasslands soil microbial communities from the Angelo Coastal Reserve, California, USA - 14_1009_02_40cm (SPAdes) (version 2) | ecosystem: Environmental > Terrestrial > Soil > Grasslands ...
TGCGCCCCATCCTCCAGTCCCATCTTCTCTCCGGCTTTGGAAGCCTCCTACAACAAGCAGCCCATCAGGGAAGCCTCATCTTCGGTCCCAGCCAAGGCGCAAAAGTAACCTTCACCCGGCCAGACCAGTGGCTAGGCAGACAAGACCAGCCCTCCAGCGAACAAGCCCTGAGAACCCTGCTGCGGCAATTCTATAGCACGTATGGCCCCGCGACCTTCGAAGACTTTGCCCACTGGTGGGGCGTCTCGGCTCCCGAGGCCAAACCCCTGGAACAACTCATCGCCGGGGAACTGGAACAGGTTGAATTTGACCATCAGCCGTCGAAGATGCTGAGTCACGATGTCGACCAGATTTATTCCGTAGACGAAGCGCAATCTATCCGGCTCGTCCCCAGCTGGGACACGTACGTCATGTTCTACCATCCCAGAGAATTCTTCGTCCCACAAGAATACAGGACCAGAATCTTCCGACAAATCCAAGGAAACGCGCCAGTGCTACTAATTGACGGAGCAGCCGCTGGAACATGGGAGAAGATCAGGAAAAAAGCGGGGATTGAGATCGTGGTTAGACCGTTCGAAGCGCTGAGCTCAGCTGAGAGACGTGCGGTTGTAGTGGAGGCTGGACTACTGAGGGAGTTTTTCGGAACCAACGTCCAACTCTCCTTCCATCCCTAGAAGACTGGTTGGATTGGGCGAAAGTGACAATCGCTTGTTAAACTGGAGCTAGTGTTTCCTGTTGGATGGCAGAAGGTCAAGAAGGTCTTGATGGGGAGCGAGAGTAGCATCGAGAAACGAGCGACAAGGCGATTTCGGTCGCGGCGTGTCATAATGGTGACCGTTCTCATCATCGCCCTGGCTGTGTCGTTTGCCTTTCTGTATTCGCTGTTAGATGGCAATCACCCAACTGTTCCGAGCCCGAGACCTACGTTGGTGGGCTGGGGAGGCGTAGCTCTAAACGAGGTGACGCGGACAGCTTCGGGCAATCCTGTCAGCAGCGTCTTTCCCGGTGAGACAGCGAGCGATCTCGAATATGTAGTTCAGGTTCTCCAGGCTCGAGGGTTCAATACCGTTAGGGTTGACTTTGACCCGTACTGTACCGACATGACAGACTACAACTCCATGAGTGTCTATTCTCAGACGAACGCCCAGACAGCCGTCCTGATAGCCCAGCACTACGGCTTCTGGATAATAATAGACTACCACGGCTACTCGGATATTTTCCGGAACACTAGCTGCTGGCTCAACTACTGGAAGCCGATAGTACAGAACGTTGGATCATTATACTCTCGGATCATTTGGGAGCCTGAGAACGAGCCCACGACTGACTGTTCGAATAGTCCGTCGTCCTGTCCGAGTGCTCCCTGCTCAGGCGACGGCTCGTGCGTAGCTTATCTTGGCAACGCATACCAGCAGTGGATTAACCAGACACGGTCAACGGGCGATAACCATTGGATAGTGGTGCAGAGCATCTGCAGCTATGGTTGCGGTCTCTGTCCCGATGGGACCGGAGACTGCCCAGGTGCGGTCGACGGCTATCCAATAGTCACCGATCCGGCGGGCCGTATATTTCTCAGCATTCACAGCTACATGAGCTACTCGTACTATTCGAACAGTTGGAACACGACGACTGCCACCGCCGTAGCGAACGGCTACTACCAGGCGGTACTGTCAGCCTCAACGAAGTACGGCTGGCCGTCCCTCAACACTGAGGGCGGAGCAGACCCATTATGCGCTCCTTGCGCTAGCCCCCCGCCTGACACGAAACTATCCGGCAGCGCAGGCTACACTACCGTAACCCTCAGCTTCATGCAGACTCTCACAAACCTGTATGATGCAAATACGCCGGCGAGAATCAGCTGGGTCTGGTGGCCCGCTGGAGACTGGACAGACACTACAACGAGCCCTCTTGGCACACTCGACTGTAACAGCTCACCCCAAGGCTGGGGCTGTCAACTGAAATCACTGCCAGCAACCACGTAAAATCCCATACCAATTAGGACCACGCAACCATTATGTTGGGTCGTGACTGGCTATGATTTTTGTGTAATTTTCAAGGCAGTGTCTCCGAGAATCCAGTTCTCCCCCCACGCCTTCAATGATTGCATTATGGGTCGTATCTGCTCACCTTTGTCAGTCAACGCGTATCGTACGGTGAAGGGTTGCGTGCCGAGAACCTGTCTCTGAACGATCTTCTCTGAGGCGAGATACTTGAGGACCCGAGAGAGTGTCTTTGGGTCGATCTCGCAGGCAACTCTGAGCAGCTCGTTGAACCTCATGGGCCGTTCCAAAAGATATCTTACCACTATCAGGCGCCACTGGTCGCCTATCTTCCGCGCTGACTCGACCGCCGCGCATGTCACATAATCATTCTTCCGGGTCGACATGTAATCAGAAATTGTTCGTTTTCTTCTTCTAACTGGCATTATGACTCCTAGTGGCTCGTGAGCCAACAAGCTATTTAGCTGTCATTTTGCCATCGCCGATCGTTTACAATGCCAATGATTGATGTCTACGCACCCGCAGACCTCTTCCCGCCCGGTTCCGATGGCAGGCTTGGCCATGAGCTGACTATGGCCGTTCTACGCGCCGAGGGTGTGTCGACCCCTGGTCCGTTTCACCTCAACAATACTGCGGCTTTCATCCATCGAATGGATCCGCACGCGGTTCATACCGCAGCCACCGACTCCGCCCGGACTGTCCGAGTTCAGGTCATCACTCCTCCAGCGGCGTTGTCCCGTGATGGTCAGAAGCAACTCGTCAAAGAAATCACCGAGATTGTCGCCAAGATCTCCGGCGACCCAAACCAAGCCAGTCGCACCTGGGTAATACTAACTGAGGCAGCAGAAGGCGGTTGGGGACTCTCAGGCACAGCATTCGGCCGTCAAGAATTCGCTGCACTCGCCGCCAAAGCTGCCGCGGCCCGCGCGAAATAATCTGAACGATCATCTTCAACGGTCTGGACCCTCGACCCCTAACGGTCGTGTGCGGGCCAGTTTCAGTATGTGATCAGTCCTTGTCGGAGATGGGTACCGCTAGCCGTTGCTTTGATTACCTTTCCTATGTCTCACTGACCCGAGACTTGAACTTGTCCGGGCACGCCTTCTCTGACGAAAAGCGTAGAGATTCACGATAACCACATCAACCAACACGAGCAAGAGACCTTCACTTCCAAGCGCACCGAGAGGTAGAGAAATCACCCCTTGAAAATACAAGAGGCCTGCCCACCCCCAGTAAGCCACAAACAGTGTGAAAGCTAACACGATTGCACCAATCCGGTCCGGCTTACGCATCGATAATAGGAACGGGAGACTTCAAGACAAAAAAAAGGTTGCTTGACGTAGTTCCCGTTAGGCTAAACTGAGAAGCAGGTCGACTAGTTCCGACTACTCAGCGCTTCGTTGGAAAGAGGCGGGCACCCCATAGAGTGAGATTGTGTTCTATCTAGCGCAACTGTCCAACCCTCAAGGGTTAATTCTCTCCTCTCCCAATTGTGACGATACGAGAGGATTCTGAACGTCATCCATAGCTTGCCCACGATGCGGAGCCAGCAACGTGGCAACGGCTAGATTCTGTCTGACCTGCGGCACTCCACTAGTAGTTGCGCCCCCAACGATGCCCCCAGTCTTTAGTGTGCCTCAGCCGCCGCCTTACCCGTACGGGTCAGCAGCTGGCTATTGGGAACACCATCTAGCTGGCAAGATAGACAACACAAAAACCGGTCTGCTACTGCTAGTGATCGGCTTGGCAATCAGCTGGATTCCATTCATCGGCGCGATAGGTGGATTAGTAGCCCTCATCGGTGCCCTGCTGGTTATTCTTGGACGTGAGGCTTTTGGACGTGAACATGCCCGAAACACCATACTGGCACTCGTATTCTTCTTCGTAGGCATCGGCGTTACAGTCGCTGGAGCCTTGGCCCTGTTTTTCGCGGCGTTTTCTTATCGAACTGGTCCTAGCAGTTTAGTTCAGCCAACATTCGCATGGCTTGGTGTTATCACCATTATCGGTGGCGGAGTCACAGGCATCTCTGAGGTCCTGCTGACCTATGCGCTTCAGCTGAGCACTGGCCGGATACTATTATGGACCGCCTATGCAACTTCAATTGCAATCAGCATCGTAAACTTACTGTTCATCGTTCCTTTCTTTACCGGAACCGGATTGCTTGTGTTTCCCACCGTTTTTCTCACCATTTTCCTAGGAATCATACCAGCTCTGCTATACGCAGCGGCGTACTACTTGGCGAGACAGCGCATCGTCCGGCGAGAAATCCCCTCACCCATCACACCACAACCATTCATGGCACCGTACGGTGGCATACCTCCAACCAGTGGCAGCGGATAACCGAGGCCACTCGTTAGTCTGTGTCAGAATGGTTCAATGATTAGTCTAGGTTACTCAGCACCTTTCTGGAGAAGAGGCGTATCTGTTTCAACAGGTTAGTTGTTGACGATAAGCATCTGGAACGAATTATCGTCGAAAATAGCATAGCTTCGCTAATGTTCTAGATCCTAGAGACTTGGCTCAATAGTTTGAGTACAATCTTTCTCTCTATAGCATCGCTCAGATGGCTGATGTCTGACTCCCAGTAAACAGACTCGGCTTCGTTCGACCTGATTTTCCCCTTCCAGTCCTTGATACGAAGATAGTGTATTCTCTGTCTCTCCCCATTCGACGCTGTATAATATCGGACCCGAATCGGCGCGACCTTTTCTACTCGTACCCCTAGTTCCTCTTGCATCTCTCTCTTCAGAGCCTGGTCCAGCGATTCACCCGCCTCTACGTGGCCCCCTGGAAGCAAAACTAGGCCTGGGTCCGCATCATCATCGGCTCGTCGCTTCTCGACAAGAACTGAACAGTCGCTTATCAAAACTCCACTTACACATTCAGAGACCGGTTTGCGCGGCGTGTGCGCTGAGACTCCATTCTTCATTTGACCTTTACCAGCTACGGATGACTTTGTCTGAGAAGAGCAGAATCTCTTCAAGCAGACCGGTTGTGGACCAGAGTCCTCCTCTAGGCGTAAAGGTCAACATGAATTCCTTGCAGCCAACCTTCCGAAAGCCTTCGATCTGCTCGATGCAATCGTCCGGGGTCCCATGAATGACAGTGTTGTAGGCGTCTGATTCTGGAATCTCTGCGGCGATCTTCCGGATTGTCTCCCTCTGCTCCTTGGGATTTGGAATCTTTTCCCAGATTCGGCCGGGATGGCTGGCTAAGGGATCGATCTTCTTCAACGCCTCAGGGATCAGAGCGAGGAAGTACCTGGCTGGACCCAGAACGTTCCGATCCGCTTCCGAACGATTCTTGGAGATGGAGGAGAGCGTGTAGTATGCAGAGCGGAACGCCCCGAAATCTCGACCCGCATTATGGGCAGACCCGATGATGGTATCAAGATCCATCTTGTATGTTGCGGGTGTGTGACAGTGCGGCATCCATCCGTCCGCCGCCTCCCCAGCGAGTTTCAGCATTCTGGGACCGAAGGCTGCTAGATAGATTGGCGGGACTGGCTGTTTCTCCTGGCCGGCTTGCAAGTATGCGTTGTTCAGGCTGAAGAATTGTCCCTTGTAGTCCTGTGGTTTCTCTATGCTAGAGTTCCACAGCTGCCGGATAATCTTCAGACCCTCTTCTAGTCTTCCGACGCGATGTTCCGTAGAAAGTCCGAAGGGTGTCTGGTTCATCGGATCGCCCGCGCCCAGTCCGAGGATGAGACGTTTTGGAAACTGGTTGGAGAGCGTTGCTAGGGTCTGGGCTATGATGGCCGGGTGGCGCCGGACCATGTCTGTTACTGCGATTCCTACTCTGATCCTCCGCGTCCCGGCGGCTATTGCTGCGAGGGTGGTGAAGGGTTCGGGGGCGGCTGCGGCCTCTGTCCCGTATAGCAGATGATCGTCAATGAGAACACTGTCGAAGCCGTGTTTCTCACAGAACTGTGCACGATGGACGACATTCCGAAAGGGTTCGTGGGCCACCTGAAAGATCCGGCATCCGAACTTGACTGGACTCTTCACACTTCAGCCACTAGGGGTGTTCGGTTCTCCAAAGTCATATCCAAGCGGGATTTAGTCGTGGTCAGTCATCTCATCTTCCCCCGTAAAGGGGGCTATCCCGCGATCCGTGCCGAAGAAGCTACGCTTGCGGGCTTGTTTTACTGGTAGGATTCCTCTAAGGATCTCGATTGTGCTCTGCTTTCTCGCCTGGTCGATGATCTTCCGCTTGCTCACTCTCGTGTTTTCGAGTATTGCCGTGATGTCATCCCTGTCCTTCTGGCTCCTCTCTCTTGGTATGGTCGCTTTGATCATTCTGAGCTTGGCGAGGATCAGCGACTCTGGAGATTGGAAGTAAGTCTTGACCCCCTGTACTGTCCCCCTCCTTCGCTCTATAGGACTCTTGACCAAGATCAGGTCTGCGGTGTATGGTGAGAGTCTGTCTGCTACCGTTATGATATTGTATCCGGATGCTAGTTGTCGACGAACTTTCTTGATGTCGGCCTTGACGCCTACCTCTTCTATCGCGCGGAAGAATCTGTTTGTCTCTCGGGGGAAGATGTAGACTACAAAGTCGGCGTCGAGGGTTGTTCGCGGGATACCGTAGTAGCTTGCAGCTACGGCGCCAGTGATTGCGTAACTGGTTTTTTCATGGTTGAAGTGTTCGATGAGGGCTCTGACGAATTCTTGGAAGCTGCGGGTCTTCAGTGGGTTCGACGTCCCGCCTGGAACCGTTTTCTCGCCTTTTCCAACAGTCTCGAGGTTGAGATGTGCGGGTTCTGATTCTTGATGGACTCTATGGTTATGCTGGTGATTGAGCTGGACAGTTCCAGGGCAATATTCACGCGCGCCTCAGGACTCATTTTCAGGAACCGATTGTTCCGGCGAGACGGTGGCGCCCTGTACTCGATGCCCCTCAGCTATTCTTCACCCTTCGGCAGGGAGGAATTAGGGGGGTCCTGAATAAAGATGCGAGGTCAGAGGCTAGGAACAGTCGGCATCCGAACCGGACTTTGCTCTTCACGCTTCAGCCAGCACGGGTCTACGCTCAGCCATCTCAACAATAACCTTCTCCACCTTCATATGATGAATACGACGATGAACCGTCAACAACGTAAGACAGTCCAGACAGACATGAGCAGTATGATGATCAGCCTCCAACACAACAACCTCATCCTCAGGCCGAACCTCAAACCTAAAACCACAAGTCACAGCCAAAACAGACACTCTCTCGCCTATCCTAACGGCCTCAACCCGCCCTTAAGCATTGAATTTGTTCCCTGTCCGTTTAGCGACGACGGATTACCAGCGAATCCGTTGAATCATTTCCAAACTGCCCAATGAAAAGGTGAGCCTGGGAAAGGCCCGATCTAATATTGACCAAGGGTACGGTCCTGGGATTGTTAGTAAGTAAAGGCGATTGAGTATCGTGGACTCGAAAGTTCGAGTCATCATATCCCACAACTGTCAGCATGTGGAAGTTCTGAACGGACCCGCTACGGCCACCATCAACTGAGATGATGTGAGGTAGATCGTTATCGATACTGCTTCTTACTTCTTGAACCATCATGTCAAAATTTCCAGAGATATACCTCGGGTCTGCCCAAGAAAACGCGGGGTTCGCCAATATTCCACAGTTCTTCATGGACTCCAACCCGAGGCCAGTGTTTGGCGGCTTTCGCCGGTCGAATTCGTTCATGATGTCTTGTTGGGTTATGTTGGATCCTGGCATGAGATATTTGTTAACTGATGCAACACTCGCGGGAGTGCAAAAGCCAGGCAACTGTCTTATAGAGAAGTCAAACCGGTCGACGTCACGAAGAACTTTCACATGCTATTCAGCTTAGCCTGCGTTTCCCTTCTTCGACGCCTACGTCGCCCAACGTAAGCACCAAACATACTCTGGAGAAGTACGTAATTTAGCCACAAAGCTTCGGCATTAGCTAATGCAGTCAATATGCTGAGAACAGCGAGTCGCTCCGTTAGTGTAGCCGCAGTCGGATAGAGCTGAAGCAGCAAGTAAATGGCATAGCCGTTGAAGAATGGCGGGGCGACCAGAACGAGAAACCAAAGAATCAGAGCGGCTTTGCCAAGCGCGCCTCTTTTCCACACCCAATCGAAGAAATCATCTGTCCATTTGTAAAGACTACGCGCAGCATCTTCTTGTTTCTCGATGTCACTCATGGATTCCCACTGAAAACCGAACCTGCCTTTTTCTGTCTCGCTATGGGCCTACGAGCCTTCTGCCGATCTATGTAAAGGAAGAAACTAGCGGGAATAGGTCTTCATCTAGCACTCTCAGCTGGGATCCAAAGTGCCTGGAAGGGCCCGAATCTCTGATGGATCTATCATTTCATCAATTGAGACAGCCGCACTTCATAGTACGCTGCTCTTGTAGCTCGATGAGCCACTCGGTTCTGATTTCCTGGAATCCACCTTAGCTCAAAGAACGGGAAGGCGTCCATTAGCACCTTGGCTTTCTTGTACCATTGGACCAGGGGAGGACCCGCTTTCCATTCGTCTTTTAGTTGATTATGGACTATTCGGCTGTCTGTGTATACGACGATCTTGTCTCGGTCCCAGCCGAGGAGTTTGATCTGTTTTAGGGCGTTGATGAATGCTTCGTACTCTGCGACATTGTTCGTTGCTCGTGGCGAGGATTCTGCCCCGGCAAGACCCCCCTTAGTCTCTATTGGGATATTATCCCTGAGAAGCAGGAAACCCCACACAGGTATCCCACCAGGGTTCTTTGGAATACACGCCCCGTCGACATATGCTTCCACCAAGTGGCCGCTCTGAGCATCCATCGACAAGATCTACAGGTCCCGCGTCTTCCCATGCCCCGGATTGCTGATAAGCAGTTTCGGCCTCGTGTCTGAGCAATAGCAGAACCGTAGCTCAACCCTACAGATGTCGAATCAGCGGAGCGACTGGCGAGAACGACTACACGCCAACCCCTCACGAATGGAACAAGAACTAGCGTTCAAGCTTCAAGACGATGGAATACGCTATCAGTCGCAAGTTGAGATCGCAGTAACCACGGCGGACCTCTACTTCCCTCTGGAGTCTAGACCCTTGCTCGTGTTTGTTGACGGCCAGGTCCATATGGGCACAGCGCAGATGGCGAAGGACGAAGAGCTACGATCACTCTTACGCAAGAGAGGATACAAAATCCTAGAACTGTACTACGACAGATATTCAGACAGAAAGAAAGATCTGCTGTACAAAGAACTCCGGGTCAACCTCGCCAAATTATGTGGGTCCCGTCAATATTAATTCAAATGTCACGATACACTCGCCATGTAGAATCAGTTTCAACAATTTCTACGAGCGTAATACGTACGCCCGTTATGATTTGAATGTAAGGAGACACTCACGCCCGATTGGACTAGAGGCACTTCTCAGCCGAAAGTTTTGGATTCGAGTGCAAATCATGTCGTACTGGGGAGGTTCGTCAAGAGTTAGCCCTGCATCTTCCGCGAAGCGCGTAACGATTCGTTCCAACGGAACTGTTGTTCTTGCGATCTGCGGCTCTCCAACAACTAAGCCTAGACGGCCGTAGCGTGAGAGCCGACGCGAGCAAATCAGTACGAATAGTCTTAGATCATGCAGATACTGGAGGAACATACGAACCCTATCGGGGTCACCGTTTCGCACTCTCCTGAACCATTTGGAATCCTGTTCCGAGTTCGGAAGATTCACTTCATGGGACATGTTCAGGTTTGTTCGCCTGCCGAGAAGCTGGAGATTAGTCTCTTGTGTACGGTCGACGAAGTGATTCCACAGTCGCATCTGTAACCTGAACGCTCTTTCGTAGTCTATCCCACACCCATAAGGAGGCGATGTGAGAATTATCTCGAACTTGGACGAAGGCCATGAATCTTCATCGATAGCATTGCTTTGTCTTACGTCGGGCACTCCGGAGGAGATTTCTAGAGCAGCGAGCGCAGTTTGCGCTTCTAGAACTCGCTGCAATCGGGAACGAAACACCGAGAGGACTCTTTTGCTCGACAACCAAGGAGAGCAAGGCGAAAATCCTGATCTTGTTGGCACTATGACACCAGGGTCCGCGGATGAGGTATCCCAAATCGTTTGAAAGAATGCTGTTACCAGATGGGGAAAGAACCTCCTGCTCCGAAATTCGAAGATAGTCTTCCCTATGTCTTGAAGCGCGCGAATAACATTTTGTCTGTGCCATATCTGCCAGTTTTCCCAGAGCCACAACGGCTTTCTCTTCTCCGAGACTTGAATTGACTCTGATGCAGAGCCTAGATCCGATAGAAGAATCGATGACAAGCGATGAATTTTCGCAGAAGTGATGATAAACGCCGGGTACATGATGTCAGCCGCATACGATGAAAATCCTAGGGTGCGAGCCGCTAGTGCAATGGTTCCTGATCCGCACATCGGGTCACAAAAACGAATTTTTCCGTTTGCTTCTTGGTCCTTCGTTGAAATCTTTGCAAGAAACAGATAGGCTAGCCGTGGGGACATCTTAGCCGGAAATCTGTGAATTCTGTCGGCTGTTCGAATAAGCTTGAGGTGTTCTTCATTCAACCTGAACCCGATCGTGCCAAGTCGTTTCCGCATAAACCTCCTATATAGCAGCTATGCCCTAGGTTGAAAGCTGATAGCCTGATTTCAAGATTCGACTTCCTACGAAGCTCCGGCAAGCAAAGTCTAAGACAGACTTATGTCGAAAAGCAAGGCAAGAAGGAGACGAGCCAACGGCCAGCATTTGATTGGATGATAGGGATGACAGTAAAGTAGGTAGAATTTTGGAAGCGCTCCCGAATCCCTTTCAGGTCATTAAGACAGAGCAATTTGACAATAATTATCCAATAATTAGCACCTTGTTCCAGCGAATCTGGAATCCGGACCATGAGACGATTATGGGACGGACACACGTCATTCTAGAAGGGGGTCGTGGATCGGGAAAGACAATGGTCCTAAAGTACCTCTCACTGGAGACCCAACTCGCGGAACTGACTCGAAAGGGAGTTGCCGCGTCGAGCTATCCGAACGATTTTGTTGGCGTCTATTTCAAGATTGATCCCGGACCCTTTGATCTGGTCGGCTCTGGTCAAACGAGTATGCCTGGATGAGAACTCGTCTTCGCGCATTTTTTCAATCTCATGATTGCCGCGCGGATCCTTGAGACGCTACGTGTCGGATTATCTCAGTCAATGTTCGAACTAGACTCAAAGAGCTCGCCACGAATCGTCGCAGCAATAGAGAATCAATTGCAGCTGACCACCAAACTGGTCCCAATCGAAGACAATTCGACGTACGATCCTGTCGGGCAGCTCGAAAGACTCTTGGGGCGAATCAAGAACGAAATCATTGCCTTGATGTCTGCGATGAACAACTTCCCCTTGTCCAAGCACTTCAGTTACTTGGGCAAACTCTCCGACCTTCGGACCACTCTTCATTCCATTTGCGAAAACATCGTCGAAAATGTTGCATCTTTCAAGAGTCGTAGAATGAGATTCTACATCTTGATCGATGAATACGACAATCTGTACATGAATCAACAGAAGGTGATCAATACAATTATTCAGAGGACGGATGCTCCAATCACTTTCAAGATTGGAACAAAAAAACTGGGACTGCTAACGAAGGAGGATATCTCGGGACGAGTCTTGCAAGTGACTCATGACTACGATAGCGTTTCGCTTGACTTCGAAGATCCTTCGGATAATCGGTACCTCAGATACGTGGAAGGCATTTGTGATCAAAGACTGAGATTTGCCGACGCTTCGAAAAGCCTCCGAATTCGGAAGTGGCTCGCTGGTATTCCAATTGAACGAGAGGTCGAAGAGGAGAGTCGTTCTGCACCGAAGAAAGATTCCCGATCGCAGCAAAAATTGGTTCGAGCTCCAGATAACACTGAGAAAGGGAAAGACCTCATACTGAAGGAGATAAAGCAATCTGGTCACTCATCCACTAAATATGACTACTACAAGATAGCGGCTTCATTCAGGATTCTTCGCAACAAGAAATACTATGGATTCGAGACACTTGCCCTCCTGTCGTCAGGAATTATCCGAAACTTCCTGAAACTGTGTCGGGAGACTTGGAATATTTCTCGAATGAGCAAACCAGAAGCTACTGTCGTAATCAGTGCACCGATAATCTGCCAGCACGAGGCCGCAGTAAGGGTCTCCGATGAGGAATATTCAAAAATTCCAGACAATATCGACGTTTCCGATCACAGGCTGTCTGTCCAACAACTTGCAGACACCCTAGGGAACATCTTCAGAAGAAGATTGCATGAAGACAGAATGAATGAACCAGAATGTCTCCGTATCGAAATAACACAGCCTGAACGACTCTCTAAGGAGATCAGAGAAGTGTTAGATGCTGGGATTCGAGGCAGCATATTTCAAGAAACGATAGCTGAACTACCGAAGAATATTGGTGTACCATTGCGGGCAGTAGGTTTGAACAGACTCCTCTGTCCTCATTTTCATCTCTCTTATCGTGATCGATGGAGTATCAATATCCCATCTACAATCCTGAACATGGCACTTGAAGAGCCCCAACGAGTCCTCGACTATGCGAGAAACGCCAAAATGCGGACAACACAGAAGGAACGTCTGCAAGTGCCGATGTCCTTGGGGACCTTGAGCGGCAAAGCCATGAATCCCGATAATCTGCCTGGTCAAAGAGAACAGCGAGTTTTCGTCGGAGGCAATTACGATTTCATGGTGACTCTCAGAGAGATTGTTGAAGTTGTAGCCAAAAATGACATGGTTCCTATTTTTGCGTACGACTATGAAGTACCTAAGGACAAGGTTCACGATTATGACGAATTGCTTCTTCACAATTGCAAGTTCGCAATATTCGAGGTCACAGCCCCCAATGGTCATCTAATGGAGCTTGAAAGAACGAAGGATTACCAAACGATAGTTTTGGTTCTGTATCAAATTCACAGTGCTGAAAGGCCAGGTTTCCCACCGCACGTTTCGAGCATGTTGACCACCTTCGTCACCAATCCTTGTTTCACAACGAAAGGATACATGACCTACACTGAAATGTCATCCGTGATTCGTGATTGGTTAGAGACGGTGAGGCCTCCACGATGAGCCATCCAAACACGGTCGAAGAAGTTTCGCAGCTCCAGCCCACTGGTCAAGGACCGGAACTGTTTGTGACTTGCGCGAGTTACGAAGATCGATGCGTGAGATCCTCAGAGATTCTGGGGAGCTTCCGACCTCAACAGAGCGTGATTCTTTGGTATGACGAGCCGGAGCTGTCCGCGATCAGAACTGAGAACAAGAATACTATCTCCGCTAATCTCTCATCTCAATTGGGACCTCACGCTAGGGTCATTGAGATGCCCATTTCCTTACTGGACCCACTTTCAGCGTCAGAGTCCATAGTGCAGGAAATTGCAGTGCTTGTGAGGGAACATAGCCACATGTCCCTTACGATCGACATTTCGGTCTTGACAAAACAGCACTTGTTCCTGATTCTTCGGAGACTCGAGAGTATGAGGCCTCAAATCAAGGAAATTCGGTTGCTGTACTCTTTTGTAGACAGCTATGGGTTTTTGCGAGGCAGATCTGTAAGCAGAGGTCTAGAAAGGATTGGAATTGTCCCAAGTTTTGGGGGGCTGTATCATCTTGACAGAAAGAATCTGCTTGTCTTGTTTCTTGGTTTTGAAGGTCCACGGGCTTTTGCGGTATATGAGAGGTACGATCCTTCAAGGACGATTGCCATCATTGGAAAACCATCTTACAAGGAAGGTTGGGACAAGTTTTCGGAGAAGCTGAATGAGACGCTGTTGGAACAAAACGATGTTGAACTGCGATACGCGTCAGTCTCATTGCCAGAACAGGTTGCAGAAACTCTTCGAGGCATCCACCAAGAATATTCGGATCAGTATAACATTCTGATTTCCCCAATGGGAACAAAGATGCAAGGGATAGGAGTCTACTTATTTTGCGAAGCTCAAAAGGACGTGCAAGTAGTTTTACCTACACCAATCGAGAATCCGGAGAAGAACTTTTCACAGGGTGTCGGAAGGACGTTGGAATACTATCTATAGCCGATTCTACACATGCCAGAGGATGGCTTTGACATCCTTTGCGAAGGTAAACGGAACTTTTCGCCAACCTAGGACAGTTCAGATAGCGATTCGACTATCGCCGGATCGACCCCCGTGTCTGTTCTCAACTTCCTCCTGATCGAAGCACGAAGGGACTCTTGGTTTGGAAGGAAAGACAGGTTCATTGCATTCAAGTCAAGCAAGAAATCCCAGTAGCCGAGGGCTGCGATTATCGACGGAAGAGTTTCCCCCCTTGGAATCCTGTCGGCACGACGCCCTCGTATAGCCTTGCGGGCAAGGGAACTCAACTTCGCTCTGTTCTCAGAAGGCAGTCGGTCAATCTGTTTACCGATGGCCATGGTTGCAGCTTCAAAACTTGATGACCTATCGCGGAAGTGGTTGAATGCAGACAATCGCAATCTCTCGAAATACGTATGGTCCTCCGATGAAAGGGGTATGGCCGTGAGGGCGGATTTGACCAAGATCAATCAGGCGTTTATTCCAACGTCGGGTATTAACGTTAATGACAAACTAGGCGATGGTTTAGCCTGAAAGTTGGCCTGACGAGGCAAGAAATCACTCTTCGAGGACGTTGGCGACTCTTGACCGTATGTCACTCTGAGTCTCCTCGATAGTCCGAGGTCTTCCGTCGACAATTTCAGATACTATCTCGATCCTGCCAAATCTTTCATCTCGGATTAACCGTTTGAAGTTTCTGAATGCCGCTTCTAAGTAGGGCTTATTCTCGAACAGTTCTTGTTGATTCCGTTCATTTGAGATTCGCGACATACTCTCGCTTGGAGGGACATCCAGAAAGACGGTAAGGTCAGGCGTCGGAAGACCACGATTCAACATTTGCAACCAGCCTCTGTCGACTCTAACACCTTCGAATGGGACACCTTGGTACGCGAGGGTCGAAAGAAGGTATCTGTCGCTGATAATGACATAGTCCTCACTTAGAGCAGAATTGAGGCCCCGTCCCTCCGACTCATTTGAGCTCTTAATCCCGTAAGGCAAAGAGTATACGTGATAGTAACGATCCGCCGCATACAGGAGAGCCATCAAGTCGGGTCTCCTTGGGACATTGACGTAATGCCTGAGAATACTTCGAATGAGACTGCCTACAGGAGCGTCAGTCGGTTCTGATGTGTGCAATATTTTACGATGCCCTTTTTCCCTGAACCAGCTCGCCAGCAACCTTGAATGAGTCGATAGACCAGAACCGTCCAAACCCTCAAAGACTATGAAGAAACCACGTCTTCTACTTAGTGCGGATTTTCTGTTGCGACGATTCAAAGTGTTCAGGGTCGTCGTCTTAGTATGAGTTATGAAACCTTTCGTTGGAAGCTAAGAGGTCCAAGTCGGGTTTTGTGCGGAAGGTACAAAGCCTTAGCAGCAATGAACCTAGGGAAAAGCCAAGGTTTCGGATACATTCTCATAGCAGTTCGAGACGGCATCGGCTCAAGCAATCTCTCGAGCAGAAGAGACGAGCTGCTTAGAGCATCAACATAATCTGAGAGAGGACGATGAAAGTGCGTTGTTACAAATTCGACCTTCTTGTCCAAGCTGATTCGAAATTTCCCAGTCTGTGCATGTTCAGCAAGATAGTCAAAGCGCGATGCCGGTTCGTACTTTCGATATCGATTCCAAAAAAATGGGTGCGTAATTGTGAACACGAAGTGACCGAAGGGTGCGAGCGTTCGTGCTATCGCAGGAATTACAGTTCTTAGATTCGGTACTGTCACGAGTGTCATGTTTGATATGGCTGCGTCGAAGCGAGGTCCACGAAAGTGTCTTGAAAAGGTCTCAATGGTTTGATTATGAAATCGTACCCGGTTATTCTGCCCATATTCCCTATTGGCAATTCTGATCATTGCCTTAGATGGGTCCACCCCAGTCACGAAAGCGCCCCGTCCCGCGAGTGTCGCGCAGAGAGTACCGCTACCACAACCAACGTCAAGAATTCTCAAGTCTCGTGAGGCGCCAAGCAAGGTCAGGATGCTCGGGATCAGCACTTGACGATATGATAGGTCAAGTCCCGAGACTATCTGATGATGCCTGTATTCGGCAATTCGATCCCACTCTGACACGGTATTCTTGTGTATCATTCAACTTCAGGTGGGAGCTGAGAGGGAGTTCACGTAGTCTCTTGCCAATGCTACTATCTTGGGGTGACCTGCTTCATAGAATTCAAGAATCGTAAACGATGGCGTGTTTCCGGAGCCAACCGCTAGTATTGCGGATCCAGGCGTGTTTCTGTTTAGTAACGTAAACCTAGCGCGTTGACCGTCACCAAGGGAAGGAGTTACACGGACATTAGCGCCTCGTTCCACAAGTCTTCGTACTATGGCATTTTCAGCAGGAACAAAGATACGAAGCGTAGCATGCTTTGATCGTTCAACTATGGCGTCTTCGACACTTTGATCGCCTTGGACCCAAGAGAGATTGCGAGATACTATGTCGACCGTCGTCCCCCTTTTTAGAAGATCTTTCATGTAGGTGTTTATTTCGGCTTGTGTGTTGTAGACCATTTTTTTGTCAGCACTCTTACCCAACCCCAACGCATTCCTCAGCCACAGGTATAGAATGCCCATGAGCTGAGCGATAATTACCGGGTAAATCGCCCAGAAACCCGAAAAGAGAGGCTGTTGATTTACGATGGCCTCGTAAACAGCAAGCAAAAGGAGCCCGGCCATCGCAGCGAGGATCACTACGGCTAGAACAATAACACCCTGCGCGAATCGGGGCATAGAATATCCAAAATATTGCTTGAGTTGAGCATAGCTATTAATCTACTGTGGCGAGTTGCGCCAGCAATGACGCGCGAAAGTTGGTGATCACTTCGTTGAAGCCTGCCAACGCCGAGGCTGTGTGTGATGTTTGCTTTCATCATACCTCACTCCAGTCGATAATCGCTAGTGCTTGGATCTTTCAGGGATAAGCTCAAGTTACCATTTACGGTTACCAGACCCGTTACCATCCAAGAAACATGAAAAGTAGTTCATCCTCGCGGCACAAGACTGCGTTCTGGGAATCAAGTTCACTTTCGCGAACTCACCAGAGGCTGGTGCGAGTTTGGTGCTGATCATCTACGAAATGGTAACCTGAGCTGGCTAGCCTATTGCGTAGAGGCTGCCATCGCCACTGCCCACATAGATTGTTCCGTCGGAACCGATAGCCGGATCGGAAACCTGATCGACAGGACAGTTGAAGCTGGCACATGGAACCGTAGGGTGTATCGCAAACTTCCATGCAAGGCTCCCGTTCGAGGCGACCGCGTACAGGGTAGCGTTCGCATAACCAGACGGTTCGGGTGGACAGTTACAGAATGCTTCGATCCCAACGCCTAGGTAGAGAATCCCGTTGGACCCGATGGCCACTGAAGACGATGTTACGATGCCGTAGAAGCAGCAGATATCGGTACCTGGGCTAGTGGGCCTCTGGATCGGGAACTGCCATCGTTGGGTGCCGTCGGGGTTGACTGCGAAGAGCCCCGGCGTGAAAGATCCCTCTTCGGTTGTTCCATAGATTGTTCCGTCAGCGCCTATGGATGGCGATCTGAACGGGCGCTCCATCCATTCCAGCGTTCCATTCGACGCCACAGCGACACCCTCGACATAGACCGTCCCATCCGAGCCAACGGCGGGAGAAGAGAACCCTCCACCGGCTTGCAGAGTCCACTTAACAGAGCCGTCCGGATTTAGCGCGGCGAGACACTTGTTGAGAACCCGACACGCTCCAACAGGAGGACCAGGATCATCGATCGTGGCATACACCGTCCCATCCGGAGCTACTGCCGGAGATCCGACAACCTCGCCGTGAGTAAACAGCTGCCACTTGAGAGTGCCGTCCGGGTTCACGGCGATGACCCGAAAACCCACGTCCGACACGTAGATTGTTCCATCAGACCCGATCGTCGGAGAAGTGAGAGTGTCGATTCCTTCTCCACTGTTGGGAATTGTAAGATTCCATTTCAACTGACCCGCCGGGTTGAGAGCGTAGAGTATTCCCTGGGGCGGCGCAGTCCGGTTGTAGTTGTTGCATTGAATGCAGCCGGCAACATAGATTGTTCCGTCTGAACCGATCGCTGGAGAAGATGCGTGAAGGGCTAGGTTCACGTGACGTCCGGTCTGGAATGTCCAGAGCAATTGTCCCTGAAGATTCAACGCGTACAGGTTACCATCTGCATTAACAACGTAGACCCGTCCGCGGCCGACCACAGGAGACGCGTAAATTGGAGCGCCTGTTTGGAACGTCCACTTCAGAACGGGTACAGCGGGTCCTGAGAAAGGCGATAATCCAGTGTGCTGCGGGTTTCCATGAAACATCGGCCACACACTCTGCGCTCCGAAGCCAGCTGACTGGACTGAGGGAGAGGCTAGGAGGGACAGAGCGACAAAGGAAAGCACTCCCAGAACGGACAAGGTGGCTCAAAAATCCAGCTTACTCCAGATTCTTATTTCTACCGGACCAGTACCATACGTTCGGAATAGGTCGGAATATTCTGATATAGGAAAGAATACGCAAGTCAGGCCCGCCACGTCGGACAACTCTGGGTTGAGGAGCGAGGTAAGACATACTTCGTAAACACTGATTAGGAACTATCAAGAATAGCTACAGTATTACTTTGTCTTCTGATCCTGTCGACTCGTCTACAGAACTATGGACCACCGCTTTGAAGTGCCCGGTATGCGGAGAGCCGATATCGACGGAGAAGCCACCTGAATCACCCTGGCACGGCAGAGTTCCGGGAACTGTTCTCCGGCAAGAATACCAGGTCCATCTTCAGAATTATCACCCGGACTATTTCGCCCTGAACCTGAAGCTTTTCTTCGCGGTGGCTATCCTCGTCCTTGCAGGTATTTTCACTGAGGCAATCGTATCTCCGCTGGGAATCTCTGTCTTTCAGATCTTGCCGGTTGCGATTCCGCTACTGCTGGGGCTTCCCCTCCTTAGATCGTATCGCAAGAGAGTTGCAAACATTAGAGCAGAATGGACTCACGGACAACGGCCCGTATCCGTTTCTCCGAAGGACTTCTGGAAGACTCCTGGGTACAAGTGGCCTATGAACAAGTGCCACATCTGTGGTGAGACTGTTCCTCTTAGAAATGGTCTCAAAGAAGACCTAGAAGAGCATCGCAAGAGCAAGCACCCAGAATACTATCGCTGGAGCAGACGTGCATATTGGGTTCTTCCACCAGCGCTCGTCCTGCTCGTGATTGAAATGGTAGGTCTGGTTTTCCGAGAAAGGATCTTATCCTCTGCCGGATTGATAGGACTGGTAGTACTTTTCGTAATTGTAATTACCCTGGGAATATGGGGAGAACGGAAGTACAGTCGATTGACCCATGCATAGGAAGGCAATGAATTTTCTCGGAAAAACCCAGATGTTGAGTCCTGTCTGGCAGGGAGGTCACAGATTCCTCGCGACGCGTGAGTACTCTTTGCGAAGTTCTTAGGCTAGGTTTACAGAGTTGAGTTCTGTCAGATCAGAGAGACTGTTCACCTTGACCATGTTGTTGCTGATCGTGTAGAGTACGCTGCCGATGTAGAGAGCGCGCGTAACGAAGAAGCCGCTGTTATTCCAGGTTGGAAGCTGACCGGTTGGGATCTGTGTTACGTTCCCACGCAAGACGATTCCGTTTGAAACGCTAACGTTGAACACGTAGGCTCCCTGCCAGACAGGAGGATTGTAGCACCACGTGCAAGTTGCAGTCGTCTGATTCAGCGCGATCGAGAGAGGAATAACCAGCAGGTTGAGAGACTGGTCGAAGAGCACCGACCTGTGATCCGTCAAGGCTGGAGAGTCACTGCCCCGATCTCCGACGAAATAGTCGCTTGCGTCAATAGGGTGACCGGGGTCTGTGACATCGAAGAGGCTGAGCTTGAGACCCTGGAACAATGCAGCGTTCTCCCACGTAACATTCTGCGAAGATTTTCCGAAACCGATCAAGTGTGTCCCATCGTATGGCTGCAGATAGTCAGAGACGCCAAGAATGTTCAACTGCCCTAGGACCTTGGGTTGGTGAGGGTCTTGCAGACCGATCACGAACAACGGGTCCACCCTCTGAAAAGTGACAAGGTATGCTCTGTCGCCCATGAACCGGGCCGCATAGAACTGTTCACCCGGGGACAGCCCTTCGAGCTTTCCGACAATATGGAGACCGCTGTCCAAGACGTACAGGTTGGTCCGTTGCACATAGGAAGACAGCATGTCTCCCGTCGAGGTTGCCGGAATTGGACCATAGCCGGTTGTGGCGATGCGGAAGTTGCCGTTGAGCTCGTCCATTGAGAACTGGTTCAGAACATGGCCAGACACAGTACCTGTCGCTTGATAGCTGATGCTTCCACCATCAATGCTGATACGGTGGACAGCAGTCTGTTCCGCTTGACTCCAGATTGGCTGAGTCAGATAGATCTGATGAGTTGAGACGTAGATGTTGCTGCTCGTCCCGATGAGGAAGATCTTGGCTGCTGGAGTAGGGTTGATTTGGGTTACGTTGATTCCGACAACCGTGGTGAAGCTGTGAGCAACATCGGCGATATCAGAATGATAGACGCTCGCAATCCCCATCATCATTGGGCGTCCGTCAACCACATTCTCGGGAAGGACAATCGGGCCAGTGCAATAGACTGGCTGCGTCGCTACCAGGTAAGCGTAGTCTCCAATCAGCCGGGCTCCGGCAAGAGTCCCATTCACTACCAGTGTAGTTGTCAGCACTGGATTAGAATGGTTGGAAATGTCGAAGATCCATAGAGACGTGGTCTGGGGATAGTTGAAGAATACTGGGTAGACGGCGATCGAAGCTCCCATTCCAGATTGAAGAGTAGCATATGGTAGAGGATATTGCTGGTATTGCTGACTGACAACGACTAGCCTGTTGCCGTCTACAAAAATTCCTTGGAGAGAACCGTTCACGGATACATGGGCCATCAGTTTTGCTCCATTGAATGGGTAGGCAAGGACAATCGCGACCGTGTTATTGGTAACCGTGTAGATGTAGGTCCCATCGTTCTTTACAGTGTCAAGTTCGTCAACGCCGGCCACCTGAGCGTTTGTCTGAGAGTGGCTAGGGGTTGCGCTCGTCGACGCCCCCGCTGCGGTGGTAAAGCTGGCAGAAAGGCCACTGATTCTGAGATCGTTCGTGGTCGTGTCCGGGATTACCGGGGCGGGGGTGGGATTGTAGAGGTTTCGAACCTCGGTGCTGTTGCAGCTCTTGGTAAGAATGAAGTTGTGCAGCTCCTCGTAGGTTGTGAATGGGACCATCACATGCTGATTCGTAGCGGTAGTTGGGTGAGTGTTCAAGACCACTATTCCGGGAAGAAGGATAAGCGCGAGGCCGGCGATGATCCCCAGTGTAAGACCGAAGACAGTTCTGGTTTTGGAGCCGAGCTGCATGGACTTGGTATACGAGGCGGCGGACCATAAGGCCACGGTTTAGAACGGGGTGTTCACCGATCAAAACACTTCATCAAATGAGCAAGCTTGTATTGAACTGACGCTATTCTCTTACAGGAGACCGCTTTTGACGGAAGATCGGGACAGGATCATAGAGTCTGAGCTGAAAGGAGTTACCTTACGTGTCTACTGGCATCTTCTAAAGACCAAGAACGAAACAATCGGTGTAAGGTCCGTGCAACGTGCTTTGGGAATGAGCAGTCCCAGCGTCGCGCTACATCATCTGGAGAAGCTGCGATCACTAGGGCTGGTGGAGAAGGACCCGACAGGCGAGTATCATCTCGCCGAACAGGTGGAGGTGGGGGTTTTACAGAACTTTGTCGGCGTTCTAGGCTTCTTACTGCCTAGGCACCTTTTCTTTTCTGCAATGTTCACGGTCATGCTCGCTCTCTACCCTATTCTCTACCCTCCCGATTTCTCAACTCATAATATTGTAGCGTTCATCTTCGGAGGATTCACTGTGGCGATATTCTGGTCTGAGACTTATCGAGCCTGGCGGCTGAGACCCTTGTGAACAGTCTTAGAGGTCTTCTTGACCCGATCGTCCCGTTTCCGTTCATTGCGAGTCTCGTTGGGACGTTCGCGTATGTCTAGTAGCCACATTGCTTGTAGGCTTGTCAACAGTCTTGGCACGCCGTCCCGGACCCGACCGGTTCGAAGATTGTCTCACCACAGTTCTGGCATACTAGTAGTCTGCCTACGAACTGGAAGTCGGATCGGTATCGGAGTTCGCGATATGTGAGTTCCTGGCAGGTTCGGCAGAAGACCTTGCTGTCGAGGCTTTGCATAGAGCTTGGTGTGTGGTTCGAAGTAGAAGAGTGGGAGAGTGGGACAAATTCTAGAATGAAACTATTGCGAAGGTGACCTACCATAGCGTAAGCAAGTTACTGTCTAGGAACTCCGTTGTTTATCTACTCGGAAGAGTGGCTGATTGTCTGAAGTGCAGTGGACGCCTTTTCTTGCAACCTGTCAGCCCTCGACCAAGAACAGAGAAAACGGCACGACATCTTAGCGAAAGACCTGTTTCCGAAACATCTTGAAATTACGGAGCTACCGGACGGCTATGGTTTTCGCTTCCCGAACAACCGCTCGCTTTTCACAGCATTATCGGAGTGGGCCACCTTGGAACAGCTCTGCTGTCCCTTCCTTACACTCACTCTAGAATTGCAGCGTGATCAAGGGCCTATCTGGCTTAAGGCAACTGGGAAGGATGGTGTCAAGGATTTTCTCCGGTTAGAACTGGGGATTTAGCGCAGATACCCCGCGTTGTCACTTTGGAATCCGCGATAGAGTTACACGGGTTCTAAACACGGACCGGCTCCGATTCAGCGAGCATGTTAGAGACCGAGAGGGATTCTGAGGCTGAGACTTCAGAGGTTGTCGTAAAGCGAAGGGCAATCCTCTGGGATATGGCGGTCGGCGAACAGATACGATACGAAGTTGCGACGATTAGAAAGTGCATGGTTATACTTGGCAGGCTTAGCTCTTTCTTCGGCGAGGACGACCCGGAGACGGGGAAACGGCTTGGAGAGTTGGGTGCTCATCTGGCGGATGTTGTGGAGCTGGTTGAGAACACTTGGAAAGGTTCAGCGGCAGAGATCAGTAACAAGAATCATAGTTCTATCGTTTAGCGGACCGAGACTCTCAGCAGAGTCCCCAGGGCAGCACGGGTGCTCGGAATTATCGTCTACCGAGCCTCTAGAGTTTACAGGCTAAGAGATGGAGCCCAGACTGCGTTGAGTCAGATCATGACTGCTTCGGGGACGTCTTTGAAGTGAGGGTCTCCGGTCAGAACCTTAGAGGATCTGCTCCTAGCGGTGGCTAGGACGAAGGCGTCTGCTAGGCCAAAGTCTTGTTTGCGCTTCTTCTCTTCAGCGTGCACTTCCCCTGCTAGCGTCGCTAGCCCGGGAGTGATCGTGTGCAAGGTTGAGTTGCTCTCGACTGCCGTGATCGCAACTTTAGGGTCCCGCTTCGTTCTGAGAGACCTGCTAACAAGCTCCGCCAGCGTGACTGCTGAAGTGAGTATCGTATTCGCCGGATTCTCGATATGGTCTCTGACTCTGGCTCCTCTAGGGCTACCGTCGAGATACTCTATCCAAGCATAAGCATCTACGACATATCTAGTCGTGGTCTTTCATCTCATCCTCGACGGTGAAGGGTCCGATTCCCCTGGCCGCTCCGAAGAAGCTTTTCCGGGTTTTACGAATCTCTACATTGACAAGCTCTCCGGCCTTGACTCCCTCTTCCTCGGCGACCTCGCGGGGGATTGTTACTACGAGGCTTCCGCCGACTTTTCTGACTCTCGCCAGGGCCAATAGTATCACACCTAGTGTTATTTTGTGTGCTACTCGATATTTCAAGATTCCCGTCCCGAGCAAGGACCATTTTTCAGAAGATTCTGAGCTGCCAGGCGGTTGTTCCATCCCAAGCTGGGGAGCAGCCACGGCGAGACCAGTAAGGTCCTGAGAGTGCCAAGGAAGTCGCCTGGAAAACGCCTGAGGGTCCGAGTCAATGACAAAATCAGCATGACGCTTGAGAAGATGCGAACGGGGTTCTTGCTCGGTCCCTGTTAAGATCCGGCTAGCAATAGGCTAGCTAGAAAAACAAGGTATGAAGGCCTGTCTCGCGACGCAGAAAACCGGATGATTCTATATCCCGTTCTAGGCTAATGTTGTTCCTTTCTGAAGTCTCGGAGCCAACCGAGCGTCCTTCCATTCCGGACAAGCTTCCGCCAGTCTTCATGAAGAAACATTTCTTGCTCGTCCGACCTGGGCACAACCAGTAGATCAGCACCTATTCTCCCGGCGAGCGCAACCATCGGCTCTACAATCTCGAAGGGTGGGTGAATCGAGTAGACTAGCGACGCATTCTGATAGATCGGCGTCTGCGGAAACATCACGTCATCAGCAACAGCCCGAACACGACTCGTCATGTGCTTCCGGACCCATGCTTCATCCTTGTCCGTGACAAGAACCTCGGCCATGGGAAGATGCTTCTTGATTCTCTCAGCAACGTCTATTCGGCTTCCTACTCCCAGCTCAACAATCTTCGAAGCCCGAGAATAATTTTCCCGGACATACTCGACTAGATCATCAAACATCTATGACTAGCAGAACTACTTCGGCCAGCGGGGCTGGAGAGCTCCCGAATCACCGTTATTCTGTCGCATCTTTCGCATACCTTCGAGGATGAGTTTCTGCTCGATCCCGGCGACCAGCTGCTTCGTCTCTATGACCTTGTCAGGATTCACACTCATACTAACCGCGCCCTCTCTAACAAGGAACTCTACTACCTCGGGATAGTTCGAGGGTGCCTGGCCACAGATAGACGTCGTAACACCCGCCTCGCTACAGATCCGGATAACATGACTCATAGCCCGCAGGACCGCCAGATTCCGCTCATCGTAAATCTCCTGTATAGACGCATCGTCCCGGTCGATCCCGAGAATCAGCATCGTCAAATCGTTCGTCCCGAACGAGATCCCATCAATCCCCTCCATAACAAACTTGTCGATTAACAGCACCGTCGCGGGAACCTCGCACATTATCCAGAGCTTGAAATCCGGACTCCTCTTCAACCCCTCCTCCTCCATAATCTTCTTCGCATTCCGGAAATCCTCCAAGGTCCGGACGAACGGCAGCATAACATGCACATTCGTCAATTTGAACTCCTCCCGCACCTTCCGAATTGCCCGGCACTCCAGCCGGAACACATCCGGCTCCTTCACATACCGGAACGCTCCCCGGAAACCCAACAATGGATTCGGTCCGACATGCCCCGCCTCCCGCTCATACTTCTCACCGCCTGGTAGTCCGAGAAACTCGTCAGGCTTGAAATCTAGACAGCGATAAACGACTGGCTTCGGTGCAAACGGAGTAGCGACCTTCCGCACACCCTCCGCAAACGCGTCCACCATCTTCTGCCCGCCACCCTCCTCAATCAACAGCCGAGGATGCTTCCCCACGGAGAGCATCATGTGCTCCGCCCGCAACAATCCCACACCGTCAGCGTGGGTCTCCCGCGCAACCTTCTCCGCCAGCTCTGGTAGTGAGATGTTGACGTAGATTCTCGTCGAAGTTACAGGAATTACAGTGGGAATCTGTTGACCAACAACACCAGCTGGCTTGAGAACGTCCTCGACAAGACCCTGATAGACAACCCCCGCCTTCGCATCAACCGTGTA
>Ga0209159_1000853_pt1 | contig 25631 bp, 26 predicted proteins | sample GraSoiAngelo_144_FD_185901 | JGI IMG/M metagenome (GOLD analysis project Ga0209159, IMG submission 185901) | Grasslands soil microbial communities from the Angelo Coastal Reserve, California, USA - 14_1009_02_40cm (SPAdes) (version 2) | ecosystem: Environmental > Terrestrial > Soil > Grasslands ...
CCCAGTGCAGACGATTCAACTCCTGAACGATGTCCCGGACATGCCGGCCTCGCGAGGCGCTATCGTGCTCGAGCGCGAGCTTGAGGCGCATGAGGTGCTCCTGTCGAGTCCGAAGCGACCGGCGTGCTCACCGGCGTAGCTGGGGGCGCGATCGCCGGCGTGCCGCCGGCCAGCCCCAACTCGTGCAGCGTGGCGGACCAGAGCCGGTTCACGTCGAGCAGACCCTGGGTCGGATCGGTCGCGCGTGGCAGCGCGAGTGAGACCATGAGCTCGCCGTCGGTCCGCGTGAAGACGGCGTCGTGCCCGTCGTCGACGATGGCGCGGTGCAACGGGCCGAGGCCGGCGCGCTCCAACGCGCCGGTGGCGAGGTGCAGCATGTGGGCGAGCGCCTCCGCGACGTCCTTGGCGTCTTCGGCCACGGGCTGCGAGGCGATCAGGCCGCCGTCGGCCCGCGCAATGATGAGGGCGCGGCCCGTGCCCGGCAGATGCAGCCGGTCGACGCGCGGATGCGCGGGCGAGTGCGCCGCCGACGGATGCGGCGCCGGCGGCGCCTCCGCGCGGCGCGTCCGTACGGCCGCCAGCAATGCCGTGGCCTCGGGGAAGTCGGGATAGAACCGCAGCGCGCGCCGCAGCAGATCGTGGCACGCGTTCGCGTCGCCCTCCTCGAGCGCGATCCGCGCGAGCCCGAGCAGCGCCCGCGCGTGCGTCGCGTCGTGGTTGAGCACCCACTGGAATTCGGCCTTCGCGCGCTCGGGCGCGCGACGCGCGGCGTGCAGGTACGCCGCGAGGAGATGCGCGTGGAGATTGTCGGGATCGAGCTCGAGCGCGCGCGCGACGAGCTCGCCCGCCTCGGCATAGCGGCCCTCGCGTCGCCGCTCCTCCGCGCGGCGCAGGGCGCCCGGCACCGATATCGGGTCGCGGCCTCCACCCGCCCACCAGAGGCGTCTCAGCAGCGGCATGCGGGCGCTCCGTTCATGCCAGCGTCACCCTGACGACTTCTTCGACCGTCGTCACGCCCTCCACCACCTTCTGCAGGCCCGCCTGGCGCAGCGTCTTCATGCCTTCCTTCTGCGCTTGCTCGCGCAGCTCGGCGGTGGACGCCTCCTCCAGGATCATGTCTTTCAAGGCCTCGGTGATCGGCATCACCTCGTAGATGGCGACGCGGCCCTTCATGCCCGTGCCGTTGCACGTCGCGCAGCCGGCGCCGCGGTAGAACGTCACCGAGCCGCGGCCCTGCGGCACGTAGCCGTAACGCACGAGATCTTCCTCCTTGCCCTCCACCGGCTGCTTGCAGTCCTTGCAGATCCGCCGGCCGAGCCGTTGCGCGAGCATCAGCAGCAGGGCAGAGGACAGCAGGAACGGCTGGATGCCCATGTCGACCAGCCGGGCAATCGTCGACGGACAGTCGTTCGTGTGCAGCGTCGTGAAGACGAGATGGCCCGTGAGTGCCGCGCGCACGGAGATCTGCGCGGTCTCCAGATCGCGCGTCTCACCGACGAGGATCACGTCCGGGTCCTGGCGCAGGAAGGAGCGCAGCACCATCGCGAACGTGCGGCCGATGCCGTCGTTGACCTGGACCTGGTTGACGCCTTTGAGGTTGTATTCGACCGGATCCTCGGCGGTCATGATGTTGTGGTCCGGCGAGTTGATCGTCGAGATCGCCGAGTAGAGCGTCGTCGTCTTGCCGGAGCCTGTCGGGCCGGTGATCAACACCATGCCGTACGGCTGGTGGATCGCGTGACTGAACTTCTCGTAGCTCCACGTGTCGAAGCCGAGCTTGGTCATGTCGAGCTGCAGCGACTCTTTGTCGAGGATGCGGAGCACCGCCTTCTCGCCGAAGATCGTCGGCAGGATCGAGACGCGGAAGTCGATCTCCTTGGAGCCGTGGCGCAGCTTGATGCGGCCGTCCTGCGGCAGCCGGCGCTCCGAGATATCGAGGTTGGCCATGATCTTCAGCCGTGAGATCACCGCCGCCTCCACCCTCTTCGGGGGCGACACCATCTCGTGCATCACGCCGTCGATGCGGAACCGGATGCGGAAATTCTTCTCGTAGGGCTCCCAGTGCAGGTCGGATGCCCCGCGCCGGATCGCGTCGAGCAGCACCTTGTTGACGAACTTCACGACCGGCGCGCCCTCGGCGGCGTCGCGCAGCTCGATCGCCTCGGTCTGGCGCGACGCCTCGTCTTCCAGGATCTCCACGGTGGCATCGTTGAGCTCGGCGAGCATGTCGTCCATTGACGAGCCGGCCGAGATCGGCTTGGCGTAGTGGCGCTCGATCGCGGCGCGGATGGCCGCGCCGACCGCGATGACCGGCAGCACGCTCAGCCGCGTCGCGGCCGTGATCTCGTCCATGGCCACGACATTGGTCGGATCCGACATCGCGACCGTGAGCGCGCCGTCGACCCGCGACAATGGTAGCACCTCGTGCTTGCGCGCGATGTGCGCGGGGACGAGGCTGAGGATCTCGGGGCTGATCACCTGCTGGCGCACGTCCACCGACGGCAGCCCGTGCTCGCGCGACAGCACCTCCACCAGACGCTCTTCGGTGACGAGACCGCGGCGCGCCAGGACGGCGCCAAGCCGCTCCTTCGAGCGACGGTGCTCGCGCAGCGCGTCGTGCAGCTGCTCCTGCGAGATGACGCCCTCGGCCACCAGCAGCTCGCCGAGCCGCGCACGAGTCGCGCGCTTGCGCGCGGTGGCCGCGGCCGCGGCACCGGTCTTCCCCGTCGCCATCGAGCCCAGCACCGGCGCGGCCGAGGGTGTGGCGCCGGCGATCCGGACCTGCGTGCTCGGCGGCCGGGCGATGGGCGGCGGTGGCGCCGGCGCGGGCGGGACCGCGGGCGCCGGCTTGATGTGCGTGGTGTGTGCAGGCGGCGCGCTTGACCGCGACACGGGTGGCGGCGGCGCGATGGACGGCGGCGACGCGATAGGCGGCGGCGTCTGCGTCCGCGTTGCCGGTGGCGCCGGCGTACCGCTGCGACCGCGACCACCGACGGCGCCCTGATTGGGATCGATGTGCTCGATTCGCTCGGCGGTGTGCATGAGGCGCTCGATGTCGCCGAGCCGCGTGTAGATCTCGCGGAGCGCCTCCAGCACCGTCAGGTCGGCGGGATTCTGCGCCAGCGCCGCCTCGAAGATCTCGGCGCTATAGCGGAGCTCGGCCTCCTCGGGGGTATTACTCGGGCCGGTGCCGGATTGCACTCCGCACTTCCTCCGGGGTGAGCGGCGCCGCCAGCACGCCCGTGCGACGCGGTCGCTTGCGGGCTTCGACGAGGATCGCGCCGAGGGCCTGGCTCGCCTCGCGCGCGAAGAGTCGCACCATGCCGACGGTGGTCCGGTCGTCGAAGATCGCGAGCAGGATCGCGTCGTCGTCGACGGTGCTGACGTGGAGACTTTCCTTCGCGCCCTCGTGGAACAGGACCGAGAACTCGCTCTCGCCGAGCAGCCGGGCGAGCGCGGCCGTCGAGCTGAAAGCGCCGGCGGCGAGGGCGGCGATGGACACCGTGTCGAGCGTGCGCGATGCGCCCGCCATCGCGAGCGGCTCGCCGCTGCGGTCGATCAGCAACACCGCCGCGCCGCCCGAGTCGCTGAGAAAACGCTCCAGCACGGCGTCGATCCGCGCCGCGTCGGTTTCGTGGATGACGAGATCGTGTCGCATCACGACGCTCCTTCCTGTACCTGACCGAATTCCCGGAGCAGGACCATCCGGGACAGCGTGTTGAGGGTGTCGAAGACCCCTTGGCCCGTCACCGCGACTGCCTCGAACGCCGGCACGCGCCGGGCGCCGCGGTTGAGCGTGTATTCGAGATAGTCGATCGGCGCCACCTCCGGCAGGTCCCGCTTGTTGTACTGGATGACGTAGGGCAGCGTGGCGAGGTCCAGGCGGTACTCGCGGAGGTTCTCACCGAGGTTGCGCAGGCTCTCGACGTTTTCCTTGAGCCGGTCCCACTGCGAGTCGGCCACGAAGACGACGCCGTCGACGCCGCGGAGCACGAGCTTGCGCGTCATGTTGTAGCGCGTCTGGCCGGGCACCGTATAGAGCTGGAACTTCGTCGTGAAGCCGCGCACGGTGCTCGCCGACACCGGCAGGAAGTCGAAGAACAGCGTGCGGTCGTCGCCGGTCGCGAGCGAGATCATGTTGCCGCGGTTCTCGTCCGGCAAGCATCGGTGCACGTATTGCAGATTCGCCGTCTTCCCCGCCAGGCCGGGCCCGTAGTACACGATCTTGAAGTTGATGACCTTGGCCGCGTAGTTGATGATCGACATTCAGCGCGTCTCCAGCGCGGCCGCCGCGCGATCGGCATCGCGCCAGGCGCGACCTGGACGCGCCACCGGTCCCGCGGCCGCAAGCAGCGCCGTCCCGCGACCGCCGACCGGGCGCACGAAGATGCGCCGGCGGCCCTGTCGGAAGACGACGGAGACCAGCGCGCCGAGATCGCCATCGGATGCACGGCCGAGGCCCTCCCACACTGCCAGCGCGAGCTGCCCCAGGTGCGCGGCCTCGCGGCCGGATTCGCGGAAGACGTAGACGCGCGCCCCGCCGCCGGCGTCGGCGAGCACAGCCGGGTCGACGAGCCCGAACGACGCGCCGAGCGCGCTGGCGACGGCTGCCACGCGCGGCTCGACGGTCAGTGCGGACAGCGTGCGTGACGGCAACGCCGCGCCCTCGCTCGCGCGACCAGCCTGGCTGGCCGCGCGCGCGGCGCGCATCTCGAGCAACGCCACCGGCGCGCCCGGTCGGCGTGCGGCCACGACCACCGGCGTCGGCGCTGCGCTGACGATGATCGCGGCGCGCGCCGTGCGGACCGTCACCTGCTCACCCGCCGCGGCGCCGAGCAGGCCGGCGACGCGCGCGGCCACGGCCGTCACCGCATCGCGCGACACGGCGGGTTCGACGAACGCGACGAGCGGAGTGTCCTCGACGGTGCCCGTCCACGCTTCGAACGTCCCGGCGCCGGCCAGACACGCGGCGAGCTGCATGAGCGCGTCTCGCCCGACGACCTCCGAGGTGGCGGCGCGCTGCGGTGCTGGCGCCGCGCTCCGAGCGACGATCGGCGACGGCGGCGGTGGCGTGACGACGGGCGGAGGGACGGGGGCGGCGACGGGCGGCGCTGGCGGCGCGACGGGCGGCGAAGGCTGCGGAGCTCTGACGGGCGGCGCCGGCGCGGCGGGTGCACTCGTCATCACGACGCCGGGTGGCAGCTCCGCGTCCTCGCCCGACGTGGGCGTCGCCGGCGGTACCTCACGCGGCGTTGCGAGCGGTTGAAACGGCGGCGGAAACGCTTCGAGGCCGGCGATCGCGCTCGGCGTCGGCTCCATCGAGAACATGCCGCGCGGCAGCTGCCGAAGCACGTCGTCGAGCGGCAGCGTCAGCTTGAGGTCGGGGAACTTCTGCCGAAACTCGACGTCCGACATCGCGAATGCGAGCTCCGGGAACTGTGCGGCCACGATCGGCCACGGCACCTGGACCGCGCCCTCCGGCAGCTGCTCGAGAACGAAGCGGCGGGGCACGGTGATCCAGTGCGGCTCGCGCAGGCTCTCGGCAACGCGATCGAGCGGCAGCGTGAAGGCGCGCGCGGGAAGCTGACCGGCGATCCGCTCGAAGCGCACGCGCACGACGTCGTCGCCGGCAATGTCGTCCACGGACTCGGGCGATTTCGCCGCGGCAGAGGACGCCGCCGGCTCGGCGGAGTCCGCAATCAGCTTGCGAGGCCGCGGGTCGCGTAGAGTCGGCGTCTCGCTCGACGTGGCGAACGGTGTCGCCGCGGTCGGCGCCACCGCAGTCGTCGGCGCGACCGCCGCGGCACTCGCCGGCACGACCGGCGCCGCCGGCGTCGCTGCGCGCGCACGCTCGGCGCGCGGCGTCGTACGCACCGAGAGCACGCGACCGCGGAACGGTGCGAGTGCCATCGGCGTGGCCACGAACGTCAGCAGCGGCACCGGACCGAGCCGCGCGAGCGCGTGCCCGAGCGCAGAGAGCGCGGTGACGTCCACGACCATGGTGAAAGCGGCGGCGGCGGCGGCGCCGAGCGCGACGTGCATCAGGCACGCGCCGCCCGTCCACTTCAGATGGCGCGCCGGCGACGCGCGGCGCAGCAGGACGAGCGAGAGCGCCGCGTAGACGAGCGGGACCACGACGACGGCCCACGCCGGCGCCTCACCCGCATCGCCGAGGTCGAGCCAGAACAGACCGGCCGCGACAGCGAGGTAGGCAGTGGCCACGCCGAGTGCCTGGAGCCAGCGCCCGAGCACGGCGACGTGGGAGCGGCTCACGTCACATGCCTCGGGCCAGCTCGGGAAGCGCGCGCCGCGCGTAGTAGCGCACTTTGCCGAGCGCGCTCGGCTCGCCGATGCCCACGGCGAGGAGCCCCGAGGCCGCGACGCCGTAGACCACGACCATGCCCTTCTCGTATTCGAGGATGACGCCCTGCAGCGGTCCGCGACCGAGCTCGCGACCGAGCCCCTCGGACGACTCGGCCAGGCACGCGCTCAGCGCCGCGGCCACGTCCGCGTCCACGCCCGCATTCGCCGTCGCCTCCACGACGAATCCCTCGCGGTCCGCGAGCACCGCCCACTGCACGCCATCCATCGCGAGAAACTGCGCGAGCACGGCGGCGGCGCCTTCGGGCACCGGCGTCGCATCGCTCGGGGCGGGCGCTTCGGCGGCCGCCGCCGTCTCGCGGCGCGCCGAGGCGCGCACGGGCGCAGGAGCCTGCGCGAGCAGGTTATCGAGATGGCGCATGAGATCGTCGGCGGCGAACGGCTTGGCGAGGATGCCGGCCGATTGCGCGCGCGCTGCGCGCTCACGCACCTCGTCGTTGACGATGCCGGACATCAGCAGCACCGGCGTGTGGGATAGGCGCGGGTGGCGCTTGATGAACTCGCAGATCTCGTAGCCGTCGCGGTCGGGCATGACGACGTCGCACACGACGACGTCAGGCGCGTCGCGCTCGAGCCGCTCGATCGCCTCGCTGCCCGACGCCGCACACACGACCTCGATCTGCCGGCCGGCCAGCGCGCGCTCGACGACCTTGCGCACGCTCAGGCTGTCGTCGACCACCAGCACCTTGCTCATGCGCGTTTCTCCTCGTCCATCGCTCTCGCAACGTCGAGCAGCAGCTGGTCGACGCCGCGATCGATGGTCTTTGGCTGGCTTTTGAGCTCGTTCGGATGGACCGGGATGAAGCAGAACTTGCCGCCGCGCTCGCGGTGCGAAGCCGCCACGAGCGCGCGGAACGCGGATTCGCCCGCCTCTCCCGCGAACTCCGCGTGCGTCACGCAGCCGCTCTCGAACACGATGAGACCACCGCCGGTGGAGAGTACGAGCACGAGCCGCCCGGTCTTGCCGCCCACGGCGATGGCCTGCGTGAGCTCCTCGATTTCGAGCACGCCGAGCGCGCCCTGGAACGTGCGCGCGCCGCCGTTCGTCCCCACGGCTTCGAGCCCCGCCATCGACGGCGCAGCGGCGAGCGGGCTCGGCGCCGCGGCGACGGGCGGTGGCGGCGCCACGGGCGGTGACGGTGCCACCGACGGCGGCGGTGGCGTCGCGCGCCGCAGCGTCGGCACGGTCGGCAGCGGCGGGAGCGTGACCGGCCTCGGCGGCGGTGCGATCGGTGACGGCGCGACACCCGGCTCCGGCGAGATCGGCCGCGGCGCCCGCGGCGTCATGGCCGGCGCGGGTGCGCTCGGCCTGAGCGTTGGCGGCGTGGCCGGCTTCGGCGTGGTCGCATCCTGCGCACGGCGCACGAGCTCGACGACGCGCGTGACCATCGTTGCGCTGCTCAGCGCGTCGGGCAGCAGCAGATCGACACCGGCGGCGGCCGTCTGGGACGGCGCGTTCTCGCCCGGGGCGACGACGAGCACGAAGCGCACGTCCTTCGTCGACGGATCGCTGCGCACGATGGCGCACAGCTCGTGGCCCTCCATGTCGCCGACGCGCGCACGGCTGATGATGACGTCCTGCTTGTTCCACTCGAGCATCGTCAGCGCGAACGACGCGCTCGTCGCGGTCGAGACCTCGACGCCGCCGGCCTGGAGGGCCCGCGCCAGGACCGGCGCGCGCTGCGGATCCGGATCGACGAGGAGCGCCTTCATGCCGACACCAGCGAGGCGACGAGCGTGACGAACGCGTGCTCTTCGACGGGCTTGGTCACGTAATGCCGCACGCCGAGGCTCTTGGCCAGGGCGACGTGCTTGTCGCCCGAGCGCGTGGTGAGAACGATGACGGGCAGGTCGCGGGACGTCGGGCGTCGACGCAGATCGTCGATCAGCTCGTAGCCGTTGACGCGCGGCATCTCGAGGTCGGTCACGATGACGTCGAAGGTCGCCTCGGCCAGCCGCGCGAGCGCGTCGGCGCCATCCCCGGCCGTGGTGACCGCGAAGCCCGCCTTCTCGAGCATCTGCCCGACGAACCGCCGCACGCTGACGGAGTCGTCGACCAGCAGTACGCGATGACGATCACCGCCCGTCTCGTCGGCGGTCTCGACGATGCGCGTCTGCGGGATGGCGTGCTCGACGGCGGTGCCGCGGTCGGCGATCTCGACGAGCGTGCCGGGATCGAGCATGAGCGTGACGCGACCGTCGGCGCCGACGCTCGCACCGCCGTAAGGGCCGACCCCCTCGAGGAAGCGGCCGAGCGGCTTGATGACGATGTCCTGCTTGTGCAGGATCTCGTCGACCTCGAGCGCGACCGTCCGACCTGCGCCGCGCACGACGATCACCGAGCGACGCGCCCGGCGCGGCCCGGCCTCGACGCCCAGCACGCCCGCGAGGGATACGAGGTCCATGGACTCGTCGCCGACGAGAACCGCGTCGCCGCGCGCGCCGGCGTGCACGTCCTCGGCCCGGACCTGCATGACGAGCTGCACGGCGTTGAGCGGCACTGCCAGGCGCTCGTTGGCGACCGTGACCACCAGCGCCTCGGAGACCAGCAGTGTCAGCGGAAGACGCAGGATGAACCGCGTGCCCTCGCCGACCACGCTGTGGACCTCGACGTCGCCGTTGAGCTTGCGGACGTTGGTGCGCACCACGTCCAGGCCGACGCCGCGGCCCGCCGCGGTCGTCACCGCGGCCGCCGTGCTGAAGCCGGGAAGGAAGATCAGATCGAGCGCGCGCCGGTCGTCGAGCTCGGTGGTGGCGCTCACGAAACCCTGGGCGACGGCGCGCCGGCGCACGAAGTCCGGGTCGATGCCGCGACCGTCGTCAGCGACCTCGACGAGGACGGCGCCGCCCTCGTACGCGGCAGAAAGCGTCACGGCGCCGGCGGGGTCTTTGCCGAGGGCGCGACGCTCCTCGGGCGTCTCGATGCCGTGCGCGATCGTGTTCTGCACGAGGTGCAGCAGCGGGTCGGCGATCTGCTCGATGATCGACGTGTCGAGCTCGACGCCCTCGCCGCGCGTCTCGAAGCGGACCGTCTTGCCGGCCGCGCGCGCGGCCTCCTGGCCCTGGCGCACGAACCGACCGAAGACACTGCCGATCGGCACCAGCCGCGCGCGGCCGATCTCCGTGCGCAGCGCGCCGGTGATGCGGTGGACGTGCGCCATATCGTCGCGCAGCGCCCGGGTCCCCGTTCCGAGCTGGGACTGCAGCTCGGCGATGTCGGCGGCGATCTCCGCCACTGTTCGCGCGAAGATCCCGGCGTCGTCGTAACGGTCGAACTCGAGCTCGGCGAACATTTCCGCGACCGACAGCGCGACGCCCGGCGCGGCCTCCGGCTTCGGTCGCTGCGCGGGCTCGCGGGCGTCGAACTGGCGGCGCTCGAAGTCGGCCACGCACTGGGCGAGCCGCGCGCGGCTCGCGAGGAGCGCGTCGCCGACGCGGTCGACCTCATCGAGGCGCCGCTCGACCCGCTCACGCCCGATCAGCATCTCGCCGATCAGATCCATCAGCGCGTCGAGGCGCTCGAGGTTGACGCGGATCGTCTGGCGCGGCGGGCGGCGCGGCTCGACGCGCGGCAGCGCGGGGCGCGGCGCGCTCAGCAGCGCAGCGAGAGGCGACGGGATGTTCGCCATGGGCTCGGTGCGCGCGGTCTCGGCAGCCGCGTCCCGCGCGGGCGTCGCGGAGACCGGCGACTCGCCCGTGAGCAGCGCGTCGAGCCGCGCGCGCACACGCGTGGCGATGTCGGTGACGTTCGCGCGCGGATCGGGAGCCAGACCGAGCATCAGCCGCAGCACGCCGTCGGCCGCAAACAGCGTCTCGATCGCCGCCGCCGTCAGCGGACGACTACCTTCTCGCGCGGCGACCAGCACGTCCTCCATGCGGTGCGCGATCTCGCCCACGCGCGCACACCCAACGACATACGCCGCGCCCTTGAGCGTGTGCACCGCGCGGAACAGCCGCGCCACGCTGTCCGGATCCACACCACGCTCGAGCGCCCCGAGCGCCCCCGTCACGCTCTCGAGATGCTCCGTCGCCTCCGGCACGAAGTACGAAGCCACATCCCGATTCCCCGCAAAAAATGCCTCGAGCTCCGCCTTGATCGGATCCGCGTCCATCGGCCCCGCGCCGGCGGGCGTGGCGACGGAGCCCGGCCCGGCGGTAGCGGCCGGGGGTGGGGCGGGGGCACCGCTGGCGGGGCGTAGACTTTCCCGTGTATCCGCCTCGCGTCGAGCGTCTATCTCCGACCGTCGCGACTCGCGCCCCGCGAGCGGTGCCCCCACCCCACCCCCGGCCGCTACCGCCACGCCGCGCCCCGCCGGCGCGCCCGCCGCCGCATCGAGGGCGCGCTTCAGATGGCCAACGAGCGTCGTGAGCGCGCGCGTGTCGAGCGGTTGCCCGGCGAGCTCTTCCTCCAGCTCGGCCGCGAGCTCGGCGATCTTCGGAAAGCCATGCAGCGAGGCCGCACCCTTGAGCCGGTGTGTCACGACGAAGAGTGCGTCCTGCCCACCGGGACGCGCGAGCGTTGCCGCGGCGCCCTCGAGCGCGGCCACGGTGTCCCACGCTTCCATCAGGAAGATGGAGCGGAGGAACTCCTGATCGGCCGGCTCGGCCATGATCCTCTCGTCAGGTGGTCGCCAACTTGAACCGCGAGAGGCTTCGCGTGAGCTCGTCCGCCAGTTTCACCAGGTCGTCGACCGTGCGGCGCGTCTGCAGCACGGCCTGCTCCGTGTGTACCGCCACCTCGGCGATGGAGCGCATCGCACGCACCACGCCGTCGGCGCCGCGCACCTGCTGCTGCGACGACGCCGAGATCTCCTGCGCCAGCTCCGCGGAGGTCTTCGAGATGCCCGCGATCGCCTTGAGACTCTCCTCGGCGCGGATCGTGACCTTGTAGCCGGTCTCGACCTCGCGCGTGCCCTCTTCCATGGCCACCACCGCCTCCTGCGTCTCCGCCTGGACGGCGCGGATGCGCGCGGCGATGTCCTTGGTGGCCGTGGCCGCACGCTCGGCGAGCTTGCGGATCTCGTCGGCGACGACGGCGAAGCGCACGCCCGACTCGCCCGCGCCCGCCGCCTCGATGGCCGCGTTCAGCGCGAGCAGGTTCGTGTGCGAGGCGATCTCCTCGATCGTGTCGACGATCTCCGAGATCTCGAGCGAGCGGTCGCCGAGGCTCTTGATCCGCTTGGCGATGACCTGCACCTCGTTGCGGATCCGCTGCATGCCGGCGAGGCTGTCGCGCACGGCGCCCTCGCCGCGCGTCGCCGCGTCGAGCGTCTGCGCGGCGGCGTTGGCGGCGGAGGCCGCGTTGGAGGCGACCAGCTGCACCGAGCGCGACATCGTCTCCACCTCGCGGCTGACCGTCGTCGCCTCGCGCGCCTGCTTCTCGGCGCCGCCGGCCATCTGATCGGTGGCGCCAAGCATGTCGTTGGCGCTCCCGGTCACCCGCAGCGCGGCGTGCCGCACGTCGGCCAGCAACGCGCCGATCTCCTCGACCATGAGGTTGACGGCGTCGACGACGTTGCCGAGCACGTCGGGCGTGACTTCGCCGCGCTTGCGCAGATCACCCTGCGCGATCTGGGTCACCGTTTCCAGGAAGACCGAGATGTTCTTCTGCAGCTCCTCGCGCCGCTTACGCTCCTCGTCGCGCTCGGCCTCGGTGAGCACCTGCGAACGCAGCCGCGTGACCGTGTCGTTGACCGTGCGCGCGAGCTGACCGATCTCGTCGCGAGAGCGCACACGCACCGTGTGCGTGAGATCGCCGCGGCCGACCTGCTCGGCCACGCGCACGATCTCACCCAGCGGGCGCGTGATCCGCCGCGCGAACACGGCGCCGGCCGCCACGGCCACGAGGGCGCCGACGCCGAACATGATCAGCAGGTATCGGCCGGACTTCGCGGCGGCGGCCTCGATGATCGCCTTGTCCATGCCGACGCGGACGGTGCCCAGCTGACCGGCGAGCATCGGCACGCCGACGTCGATGATCGAGCGTGTGGCGCCGGTGACGGGATGCGCGTAGTGGATCTCGCGCACCTGCTTGGCCGTGTCGCCTACCACGAGGTTCTTGTCGATGACATCGGGCGGCACGATCGGATGGAACGTGTGCGCGATCAGCGTCTTGTGCGGGTCGTAGACCATGACGTACGCGACGCCGCTGATCGCTTCCTTACCCGAAACGACCTCGTCGACGCGCGCCTGCACGGTGGACGCGTCGCGGTTGAGGATCAGGTCGACGGCGGACGAGGCCAGGCTATTGGCGATGGCGGTGCCCTTTGAGGTGAACTCTTCGGTCATCTGCGCGCGCAGCGTGCGCACGGAGACGTACCAGGTGACGGCCGCCAGCGGCACCAGCAGGACCGTCAGGAAGACGATGATCTTCGTCAGCACGCCGATCCGGATGCGCAGCTTGACCATGGCCGCTCCCCTTAGACCCGCACCGCCGCCGCCCAGTCGGCAATCGGTACCCAGCGGTCACCCTCGACGCGCGTGAAGTACACCGAGTCGAGGCCCTGGTGCCGCTCCGGCCCAAAGGTCAGCGGCGCGCCGATGCCGAGGTCGAAGCTGCGCAGCGACTCCAGGGCCTGCCGGAACGACGCGCGCGTGGGCTGCGGGCCCGCGCGGCGCAGCGCCTCCACCACCACCTTCGCGTTCACATACCCCTCGAGGCTGATGAAGCTCACCTTCTGCACTCCGTAGCTCGCGTCGCGCAGCGCCTCGGGGACGACGGGGTTGTGGCGCTCTATGGCCGCGCGGTATTCCGCGACGCCGGGCAGCGCCACCTCGTCGTAGCTCGGTACCACCTGCGAGTTGACGAGCGCGCGCGTGTAATTCCGGCCGTTGCTCTTGCCGTGCTTGACCAGCAGGGCGAGCATGGCGTCCGATCCGACGAATGATAGGTTCGATACCGGGGCGAGAAACCCCGCGTCGCGCGCCGACCGCACGAAGGCGCCGCACCCCTGGTAGGCGCCCGTGCACAGCACCACGTCCACCCCGGCCTTCTGCAGCGCGTGCACGGCCGGCGACATGTCGTCCGTGAACTTCGCGCCGCGCGGATAGGTCGCCTCGGCCGTGATGCGCGCGCCGCGCTGGGCGAGCCCGCGCGCGACACCGTCGGTGCCGCTCCGCCCGTAGGCGTCGATCTGATAGAAGACACCGAAGCTACGCGCGCCCAGCGACCAGAAGCGCTCGACGAGCGCCATCATCTCCTGCCGGTACGAGGCCCGGATGTTGAAGACCTGGTCCGCGTACGGTGCCTCGCGCTGCGGCTGCGCGCCCGTGAAGTTGCCGACGAGGACGACTTGCTGCTCGCCGTAACGCTTGATGACCGGCAGCGCCCGCGTGAGCGTCGGCGTGCCGACGTAGTTCGACAGCGTGAAAACCTGGTCCTTCTCCAGCAGCTGGATGGTGTTCTTGATGCACGGGTTGGGCTCGTAGTTGTCGTCGAGCGCCATCACGGTGATCGTGCGCCCGTGCACGCCGCCCCGGAGATTGACCTCGTCGTAGTGGGCCTGCGCGCCGCGATAGAACTCCGTGCCGAGGCCGGCCGCGGTGCCGCGAAACGCCGCGCTCATGCCGATACGGATCTCGCTCGCGGTGACGCCGGGCGCCGAGGCGCCGCCGAGCGACCGCGGCGCGACGGGCACCTCGTTCGGGACCGCGCGCGTGCCGGGCCGCGACGCGGCGGCGCGCGATGCCGCGGCACGCGACGTGCCCGGGCGCGACTGCGCGGAGGCGGTGCACGCGCTCGCCATCGCCGCCGTCGAGGTCGCGAGGAAGCCGAGGAAGCGTCGTCGGTTCATGGCTGAGCCTCCAGAGCCGCCGGCGCCCACGGCGCGCGAAGCGCCTCCAGCAGCCGCGCGGTGTCGAGCAGGATGGCGGGCTCGTCGGGCCGCGGCACGAGGCCGGCGGCGAACGTCTTGAGCGGCCCGTCCGCAAGGTCGTCGACCGGCAACGGCGCGTCGAACCATTCGAGACCGAGCACGCCATCGATCGGCACCGCCGCCTCGAGGCCTCCCGCGACGAGCACGATCGCGGCGCCGCCCACCTTCATCGGCTTCGGCGCCAGCCCGAGCACGGATCGCGCGTCGGCGACGGCGACGACCGTGCCGCGCAGGTTCGCCACACCGAGAAGCGGCGCCGGCGCGCCGGGCACCGAGCCGATGGTGTCCACGGTCATGACTTCGCGCGCCTCGCGCACGTCCACCGCGAGCCGGCGGCCGCCGATGGCCACGACGCACGCGCGGTGCCGATGAGCGCCGGGAAGTGTGGGATCGCCGGACGGGGTCGCATCGGCCGGCGCTGTCGCGTCGCCCGGGGGTGTCGCGGCGCCGGAGACGACCGGCTCGTCAGCGGGCAAACCGGCTCACCACGCTCAGCAATTCGTCCGACGTGAACGGCTTCGACAGATACTCGTCGGCGCCCTGCTTCTTGCCCCACGCTCGGTCGCTCTCCTGGTTCTTTGAGGAGACGAGGACCACCGGTGTCTTGCTCGTCCGCGTGTCGCGGCGAAGCGAGCGCAAGATCTCGTAGCCGTTGCGACGCGGCAGGACGATGTCGAGCAGGAGCACGTCGGGATGCTCGGCCTCCAACCGGTCCTCGATCTTTTCGCCGTCGCTCAGCGAGACGACCTGGTGACCGGCCCCGCGCAGGATCGATTCCATGAGCTTGAGGTCCGAATAGGCATCGTCGACGACCATCACCTTCGCCATGGGACGCGGGCCTCCTTGCCAGAGCGGCGTGGGGGGCGAAAGTGCAACGCGGCTGCCACGGGTGGGCGCGCGTGCGCGCTGTTCGGCGTGCTGACGTCAGCGGCGATGACAGTGTCGGCGAGCGAGCGGGCGGTGCGTCAGGGCAACGCCCCCATGACATCGGCGGAGCGCGCGGCACGCCACCCTGGCCCCCGGCCGATCGCATGCGGGCGTGGTGACATATGATGAGGCCATGACGACACTGAGTGAGCGCGAAACGCTGGAGCTCTATGAGAAAACTGGCGCGCTCATGCGCGGCCACTTTCGCCTGACGTCCGGCCTGCACTCCGACATCTATCTGCAGTCGGCCCTCGTGCTCCAGTATCCGGAGCACGCGGCGCGGCTCGGCGAGGCGCTGGCCGCACCGTACACCGACGCGCGGGCTCAGACGGTGCTGGCGCCGGCCATCGGCGGCATCCTGGTCGCCCACGAGGTCGCGCGCGCGCTCGGCGTCCGCGCGCTGTTCACCGAGCGGGAGGACGGCGCGATGCGGCTGCGGCGCGGCTTCACGCTCACGCCGGGCGAGCGCTGCCTCGTCGTCGAGGACATCATCACCACCGGCGGCTCGACCCGTGAGGTGGTCGAGTGCGTGCGCGCCAGTGGCGGTTCCGTCATCGGAGTCGGCTCCTTGATCGATCGCAGCGGCGGCACGGCGGCGTTCGACGTGAGGCGCGCGTCCCTCGCTACGGTGAGCGCGTCGACGTGGCCGCCCGAAGCGTGTCCGCTCTGCAAGAGCGGCGGCCACGCGATCAAGCCCGGCAGCCGCGTCTAGTTACGGCTTCTTCGCCGGATGCTGGAAGGCTTCGGGGTGCGCCTCCGCCCACTTGAGCCCTTCCTGCAGCTCCTTTTCGGCCTCCTTCACGAGCTCGACCGCCTTCGCGCGGTGTCCGTCGTAGTGATGCACCGCCTTCTCGAGCTGTTTCTCGGCACGCTCGAGGTCCCGCGACGCCGCGATCATGTGGGGATGGCGGCCTGGCCGTGCGCGCGGCTCGACCTGTGGCGGTGGCGGCGAGGGCGCCGGCGTCTGCGCGGTGACCGTGGTGGTGAGCAAAATGCCGGCGAGCGCGGCCCCGCTGATCCATAGCTGATCTCGTCGCATGGCAGTCCTCCTGATCGGTCAGTATTCCGGCGGCGCGTAGATCGTCACGAAGAACAACGGCGCGCGGCCGGGGTTGCGGACGTGATGACGCGCGCCGGAAGGGATCATCACCAGCGCGCCGGCGCCCACGCGGCGCTCCTCGCTGTCCACGCGCAGCGCCGCCCCGCGTCCTCGCCGGGCGAGATCGTCATCACTGCGGTCTGACTGCGATCGGTCTGCTGCAGCACGCGAAAGAACTCGCCGCGGTGGCGCGTAACGTCGCGAACATCCATGACAGCCTCCGCGCGCGTCAGGGGAGTAGCAGCCCGTTGCGCGCCATCACCACGAGCAGCCACACGAGCTGGCCGGCCACGAACACGGTGAGACCGCGCTCGCGACCGCGCCGTATCTGCGCGCGATACTGCCACGCGCCGCCGGCGATCGCGAGCGCCGCGAACAAACCGCCGTCGTAGCGCGCGATGACACCGTAGTGGGCGGCGAGCCCACCGGCGAGACCCCACAAGACATAGGCGGCCAGCCAGAGCGCGATCACCGAGCCCAGGATCGACAGCCGCGAGCCCGACCAGCCGAGCGCACGCGCGATGCTGACGGTGACGACGGCGCCGAGCACGAGAACGGCGCCGACGGCCAGCGTCCAGCGCGTCACGCGCGCTCCGTTCGGTACTCGGGCCGCCAGCGCAGCAGCCGCCGCTCCACGTGCTTGATGCCCAGCGCCATGACGATTCCGATCGCGCCGAGGGACACCAGCGCCACCATCATGTCCGCGGCGTTCAGCGTGCCGAGCGACTGGGTGATCAGATAGCCGAGGCCGCCGCCCGACTCGCCGCCGAGCAGCTCGCCGACCACGACCCCGATCAGCGCGAACGAGATGGAGGGCGTCAGGGCGGCGAACGTCCACGCCAGCGCGGACGGCACGATCACGGTGCGCATGATCTGCCGCTCGCCCGCGCCGAGGAAGCGTGCGGAGTGCACGAGGTCGGCGTCGACACCGCGCGCGCCCTGGAACGTGTTGAAGAAGACGATGAAGAAGACGATCGTCCACGCGAGCACGACCTTCGCCAGCAGGCCGAAGCCGAAGACCATCGTGATCAGCGGCACCAGCGCGATGCGCGGCAGCGAGTTGAACGCGACGATGTACGGCTCGAGCACGCGCGCGAGGCGCTCGTGGCGGCCGAGCAGCAGTCCGGCCGCGAAGCCGGTGGAGACGCCGACCACGAACCCCCACAGCGTGGACTGCACGGTCGACAGCGCCATCGCCCACAGGCTGAGGCGGACCTCGCCGGACGCGAGGTAGACGAAACGGCGGGCGATGGCCGACGGCCGACTGATGAAGAACGGATCGATCCAGTACAGCCCAGGCGTCCGGCTGATGGCCTTGATCCCGGTCAGCCATTCCCACGCGCTCAGGAGCGCGACGAGGATCGCGACCCGCCACAGCGTCACGCGGGCGCGCTCGGTCACGCGCGCCTTCCATCGTGTTCCGCGAGCTCTTCGCCGAGGATGTGCCAGAGCTGTCCATACTCGCCCGCGTACTCGTCGCTCTCGCGCAGCGCGATGACGTCGCGCGGGCGGGTGAGCTTCACCTCGTGCACGGCCTTCACGCGTCCCGGCCGGCGCGTCAGCACCACGATGCGGTCGGCCAGCGTGATCGCTTCCGACAGATCGTGTGTCACGAAGACCACGGTCTGGCGGCGCGCCTCCCACAAACGGAGGAGCTCCGCGTGCAGCGTCAGCTTCGTGTGCGTGTCGAGCGCGCCGAACGGCTCGTCCATTAACAAAATCTCCGGATCCACCACGAGCGTTCGCATCAGCGCCACGCGCTGTCGCATCCCTCCCGACAGCGTGACCGGCGAGGGCGACGGCCTCGCGGACACGTCGCGCGCGCTCGGGCGCGGCCACGCCGCGATACTCTAGGCCGAGCGCGATGTTGCGCGCGACGGTTCGCCACGGGAACACGGTGTCCTTCTGGAAGACGTAGCCGACGTGGCGAGGCGCGCGGGCTTCGACAGGCGCGCCGTCGATGAGCACGGCGCCGGACGACGGGACCACCAGCCCGCCGATCATGTTGAGGATGGTCGATTTGCCGCAGCCCGAGGGCCCGACGATGGCGACGAACTCACCCTCGAGCACCTCGAAGGCAGCGCGCTCCACCGCGGCCACCTCGCGGGCGCCCGCGCGGAAGGTCTTCGTGAGATCGCGGACGACGATACGCGCGCGGCGACTCAGGACTTGAACTTCGCGTGGGCCTTCTTGACGAACGTCATGTCCACCGCCTGCGCGTATGGCACCGGCTTGTCGACGGCGAGCGGCACCCAGACCTTCGTGCCGTTCGCGTACGACTTCTCGTCGAGCATGAGGTCCCAGTCGAAGATCGTCTTGTAGTACTTCACCGAGCGCAGGACGTTCTCGCGGCTGTAGGTGTCCATGTACGGCTTGTGGAGCAGCTCGACGATGTCCTCGTCCTTCGCGTGGCGGATCCATTGCTGCGCGCGGTAGCACGCGTTGACGTAGCCCTGCACGCGATCGGGCGACTTCTCGATCGTCTCGCGCAGCGTGTAGCCGACCGTCACCGGAATGGGCCCGCCGAAGACGCGCGTCCACGCCTTCTCGTCCTGAACGTCGTAGATGGGCGTGCCGAACCCCTCCTCCTCGGCCGCCCACTGCCACTCGGGTACCGCCATGATCGCGTCGAACTTGCCAGCCTTGAGCCCGCCGAGCATCGTGGTGGCGCCGCCACCGCTCACCCACTCCACGTGCTCGTTCACAGGCTTGCCGTCGGGAGCCTTGAGACCCTTCAAGACGTAGACGCCATACACATAGGTGCCCGACCCGATGGCCGTCGCCGCCACCACCGCCTGGCGGCCGACGAGCTTCGCGTCGCCGAGCGCCTCGACGGATTTCACGCCGCGGTCGAACAGCTCCTTGCGGACGACGATGTTCGCGTAGGAGCATCGCGTGTCGGTGGCGAACAGGATGAGCGCGTCCTTGCCCTTCTCGGTGATCTTCAGCGGGTGATTCGAATCGCCGAGGGCGAACATCGCCTGGCCGGCCGCCAGCACCTGGGCGACCTTGGCGCCGCCACCGGGCACGATGAACGAGGGCACGGCCACGCCCTCCTCCTCGAAGAACTTCTTCTCCTTGGCGACGAGGTGCTGGCCGTAGACGAACGTCGAAACGCTGTGGGAGACGGTGATCGGTTTTACCGCCGCGAAGGCGGGCACGCGCCGGCCGACGACGGCGGCGGCGCCGGCGGCGGTCACGAACTGACGTCGCGTCCAGGTCATGCGCGCGAGCCTACGCCGCCGCCTGGTGTCTGTCAACCGCAACGTATTGACACTACAGCGAATTTCGGCCATGCTGGGGCCCTTCCATGGTCCGCAGCATGACGGGGTTCGGACGGGGGGAGGCCAGCGGCGAGTCGATCGCCGTCACGGTCGAAGTACGGTCGGTCAATCATCGCCACCTCGACGTCGCGCTACGCCTGCCGCGCTCGCTCGCCGCCCTCGAGCTCGACGTGCGTCGGCTCGTGCAGAGCCGGCTCGAGCGCGGCCGCATCGATATCGCCGTGCAGCTCACGCCGCTGGCCGGCGCCGCCACGCAGCGGGTCCAGGTCGACGCCGCCCTGGCGCGCGAGTACGTCGCGCGCGCCCGCGCGCTCGCCATGGAGCTCGGCCTCGACGGCGCGCCGAACCTCGCCTGGCTGCTCGAGCAACCCGGCGTCGTGCGCCTGGAGGACCCGGAACCGATCGAGCCCGCCGCGCCGTGGCCGCTGCTGGCCGAGGCGCTCGGCCGCGCGCTCGACGAGCTCGTCGCGCGACGCACGGCCGAAGGCGATCGGCTCGCCGAAGCGCTGCGCACGCTGCACGGCGAGCTGACGACCAACGTGGAGCTCGTCGCGGTGCGCGCGCCGGCGACGACGGCGCGCCGTGAGGACCGCCTGCGCGATCGGCTGCGCGCGCTGCTGGCGGAGACGGCCATCGACCAGTCTCGCATCGTGACCGAGGCCGCCGTGTGGGCGGACAAGAGCGATGTGACCGAAGAGCTGGCGCGGCTACGTGCGCACCTCGCGGAGTTCACGCTGATGCTCGGCAAGGACGGACCGGTGGGGCGTCCGCTCGATTTCCTGATCCAGGAGCTGAACCGGGAGATCAACACGGTGGCCTCGAAGGCTGACGATCTCGAGATGAGCCAGGCCGCGCTGGCGGCCAAGGGCGTGCTGGAGAAGATCCGCGAGCAGGTACAGAATCTTGAGTAGTCGCGGCGGCGCGCGCCTCGGCCGCCGCGGGACGCTCTTCGTCGTGTCCGCGCCCTCGGGCGCAGGCAAGACGACGCTCTGCCGCGAGGCGCGCCTCGTCATCCCCGACCTCGCCTACTCCGTCTCCGCGACGACGCGCGCGCCGCGCCCGGGTGAGGTCAACGGCGTCGATTTTCGCTTCATCAGCGAGCGCGAATTCCGCTCGATGCTCGAGCGCAACGAGCTCGCCGAGTGGGCGACCGTGCACGGCAACCTCTACGGCACACCGTCGAAGCCGCTGGAGGCGGCGCTGGCCACCGGCAAGGATGTGCTCCTCGATATCGACACCCAGGGCGCCGCGCAGCTGCGCCAGCGATACCGCGAGGCCGTCCTCATCTTCATCGTCGCGCCGTCGATGGCGGAGCTCGAGCAGCGCCTGCGCGAGCGGGGCGCCGACGCCGAGCGCGACATCGCGCGGCGCCTGGCGCGAGCCCGCGAAGAAATCAAGTTGTGGCGAACGTACGATTACCTCATCATCAACCGGGACGTGAAAGAGGCGATGGACCAGCTGCTCGCGGTCATGCAGGCCGAGCGCTGCCGGACCACGCGCCTGTCGCTCACGCTCCCCGATCTGGAGGTCGCCGAGTGATGCCGTTTCCCTCGCTGGAGTCCGCGCTGAACAAGGTATCCAACCGCTATCTGCTCGTGGTCCTTTCCGCCAAGCGGGCGCGCCAGCTCAATCGCGGTGCGCCGCCACGCGTGGAGAGCAAGCACAAGAAGCCGACGAGCTCGGCGCTCGAGGAGATCGCGGCCGCCAAGATCGAATACCGCATCAAGGACGCGGACGAGACGCCGAAGGCCTGAGCCGTGAGGCTCGACGGCCGCGAGCTGGTGCTGGGCGTGACCGGCTCGATCGCCGCCTACAAGGCGGTGATCCTGCTTCGCGAGCTGACGCGCGTGGGTGCGACGGTGACGGTCTGCCTCACCGAGCACGCGCGCGCGTTCGTCGCGCCGCTCACCTTCCGCACGCTGTCGGGCCGCCCCGTGCTAAGCGACCTGTTCGATCCGCAGAGTGAGGACGCCGTCGAGCACGTCGCCCTCGCCGAGCGGGCGGCGGCGATCGTCGTTGCGCCGGCCACCGCGAACCTCGTCGCGAAGGCGGCGCACGGCCTTGCCGATGACTTCCTCACCACGCTGCTGTTGGCCGCGCGCTGTCCCGTCCTGATCGCGCCGGCGATGGACGGCGGGATGTGGGAACACCCGGCGGTCGCCGCCAATGTCGCCACGCTGCGCGCACGCGGCGTGACCGTGATGGAGCCGGACAGCGGCGCGCTCGCATCCGGCCTGAGCGGGCGCGGTCGCCTGCCCGAGCCCGACGCGATCATCGCCGCGCTGACATCGGCGCTCACGCCGGTGCAGGACCTCAGGGGCGAGAAACTCGTCGTCACCGCCGGTCCCACGCGCGAGCCGATCGATCCCGTGCGCTACATCTCGAACCGCTCGTCCGGCAAGATGGGGTACAACCTCGCGGCCGCCGCGCTGCGCCGCGGTGCCGAGGTCACGCTCGTGTCCGGGCCGACTGCGCTCACACCGCCCGCCGCGGCCACGTTCGTGCCGGTGCAGACGGCGGAGGAGATGCGCGAGGCCGTGCTGCATCACCTGCTCGGCGCGACGATCGTGATCAAGGCGGCGGCCGTCGCCGACTATCGCGTGCGCCGCCCGTCGGAGATCAAGATCAAGGGCAAGCGTGATCTCACGCTGGAATTGACGCCCAATCCCGACATCCTGGCCGAGGTGGCTGCGGTCCGTTCGGGCGCGTTCGTCGTCGGCTTCGCCGCGGAGACGAACGATGTCGCCGCCAACGCGCGCGCCAAGCTCGACGCCAAGGGCATCGACCTCCTGGTCGCCAATGACGTGAGCCGGGCCGGCATCGGCTTCGATGCGGACGACAACGAGGTGCTCCTGATCGATCGCTGGGGCGGCAACCGCGCGCTGCCGCGCATGACGAAGAGCGCGGTGGCCGATGCCATCCTCAACGAGATCCTCGCGCTCCGCCGCGCCGCCGGGCGCCCGGCGGACAAGGCCTCGCGCTGAGCGACCCCGCGCGCGAGGCGCTGGCCGGAACGCTCGACGCTCTGGCCGAGGCGCTGCGCTTCTATCGCGACCTCGGCGTCGAGACGGTGGCGCTGGAGGGCGAATACCTGATGACGCCGGCCGAGATGCTGCGCCGTCAGGAGCAGGCGCTGCAAGGCTGTCGGCGCTGCAAGCTCTGCGAGGGCCGCACGCACATCGTGTTCGGCTCCGGCAATCCGAGCGCCGAGCTCGTCGTCATTGGCGAAGGCCCGGGCGCCGATGAGGACGCGCAGGGCTTGCCGTTCGTCGGCCGCGCGGGACAGCTGCTGACGAAGATGCTGGCCTCGGTGAACCTGTCGCGCGACGAAGTCTTCATCACGAACGCGGTCTTGTGCAGGCCTCCCGGCAACCGCAATCCCGAGGCAGACGAGCTCGCCGCGTGCGCGCCGTTTCTGGCCGACAAGCTGGCCGTGATCCAGCCGAAGGTCGTCCTCGCGCTCGGCAGCGTCGCGACCCAGTCGCTGCTGCGCACGAAGGAAGCGATCGGCAAGCTGCGTGGCCGGCTGCACGCGTTCGGCGACGCGGTGCTCATCCCGACGTTCCATCCCGCCTTCCTGCTGCGCAATCCCGGCCAGGAGTACAAGCGTATGGCCTGGGAGGACCTCAAGCTCGCTCGCCGGGAGTACGACCAGCGCCGGACCAGATGAGCGCGATGTGGCAGCGCAGGTGCCTGCGACAAAGCGTGGGCCGAAGACATACGGAGCCGGTAACCATCTATCTCAGGCCACCCATGGTTCATGCCTAGCACGCGCTCCTATACAGTAAACGTCTCGTTCGACACGCCGGTCGCGCATCCGTTTTCCTATCTGGTTCCCGAGGGCACCACGGTCGCGCCGGGGCAGCGCGTCGTCGCGCCGCTCGGAAACGCGGAGCGCGTCGGCGTCGTCGTCGGATTGCACGAGGGCGTGACGCCGGGACTCAAGCCGTTCATTCGTGTTCTCGACGCGGCGCCGCTGCTGGACGCTGACACGCTCGAGCTGACGCGCTGGATCGCCGCACAATCGCTCTCATCGCTCGGCTCGACGCTCGCCGCGCTCACGCCGCCGGTCGTGGCGGCGGCCTCTGTATCGGAGCGCGAGGCCGGCTTTGGCCGTGGGTGGGCTGATATAGATGGCTCCCGGCTCCGCACACCTCCGGCTCATACGCGCGCGGGCGCAGAGCCGACGCTGCCCGAGGTGTTCATCGGCGCGGGACGAGAGCGCCGACTGATCGAGCGACTCGGCACGACGGACGCACCGGCGCTGGTGATCGTCCCCGACGTCGAGGCGGCCGGGCGCTGGACGCAGCGGCTGGAGAAATACGGAACCGTCGCGCGTCTGGATTCTGGCGTCGACGACGAGGCGCGCGCCCGCGCGTGGACAGCGCTGGCGGCGGGCCACAGGCGGCTCGCCGTCGGCACGCGGTCGGCGCTGCTGGCGCCACTGCCGCCGGGCGGCACGCTCGCGCTGGTGGACGAGCACGAGGCCGCACACAAGCCGCCGGGCGCGCCGCGGTTGCACTCACGCGACGTCGTGCTCGAGCGCGCGGCGCGCGCGCGGCTGACCGCCGCGCTGACCTCCGCCACGCCGAGCGTCGAGACGTGGTGGCGTGCAGACAGCGGCCGGGCGCGGCTCGTCACCGGCGACGCGGCGCCGTGGCCGGCCGTGCAGCTCGCCGACACGCGCGGGATCCTCAAGGTGGAACCGTTAACGCCGCCACTCGCTCGCGCCGTGCGCGAAGCACTGGCGGCGGGGCGGCGCGCGTTACTCCTCGTCGGCCGCTTGACCTCGGCGCTCGCCTGTGACGAGTGCGGCACGGTCCTGCGCTGCCCGCAGTGCGACGTCGCCGCCGCCTACACGCGCGCGGCGCGCACGCTGACGTGCCGCGTCTGCGGACGCGAGGCGCCCATGCTCGACACCTGCCCCGGCTGCCACGGCCGCCGCCTGTCGCCATTCGGCTGGGGCGTCGAGCGCGTCGAGCACGCGGTGCGCCGTCGCTTTCCGAAGGCCCGCGTGGCGCGCTACGACCCCGACGCCACGCGCGGCGCGAAGGCCGAGCGGCAGCGCGCCGAGGCCGCCGCGGCGGAGATCGTCATCGGCACGCGCGGTGCGTTGCGGCTGTTCGGTCCCGGCTCGCTCGGCATCGCCGGCTTCGTGTCGCCGGATCAGCTGCTGCGCATGCCCGACTTTCGTGCGGGTGAACGGCTCTTCGCCCTGCTGTGGGGCGCCGCCGAGCGCGTGGCCGCCGGCGGTGGCCTGATCGTCCAGTCACAAACGCCCGCGCACTATGTCTTCGAGGCGTTCGCGCGGCAGGACCTCGCCGCGTTCTACCGACACGAGATGAAGTTCCGGGGCGAGCTCGGCTATCCGCCGTTCCGCCGGCTGGCGATCATCACCGTCACCGCGGCATCCGCGGCGGCGATGCGCACGCTCGCCGACGAGATTGCCGCGGCCCTCACATCGGTCTCCACCTTCACCGTCTATGGGCCCGCGTCCGCGCGCCGCGATCGCGCGCGGCGCATCGTCGTCAAGGGCCACGCGGATCTCGCGTCCCGGCTGGGCGAGGCGCTCGCCGACTTCCGCCGGCCACGGCCGAAAAGCCGCGGTATCATAGACGTCGAGGTGGATCCGGTCGAATGGCCATCCTGAGTGTCCGAAAATACGGCGATCCGGCCCTGCGACGTCGCGCCGCGCCCGTCGAGGCGGTCACACCGGACGTGCGGAAGATCATCGCCGACATGGTCGACACCATGTACGACGAGGTCGGTCTGGGTCTCGCCGCGCCACAGGTCGGTGTCTCGCTCCGCCTCATGGTCGTGGCAGACGAAGAGGGCCGCGGCGCCCGGGCGCTGATCAATCCCGTCATTACCGAGCAGGGTGGCGAGATCGTGGCCGAGGAGGGCTGCCTGTCGCTGCCGGGAGTCTTCGCGCCGGTGAAACGCGCGGAGTGGGTGCGCCTCGACGCCCAGGATCCCGACGGCAAGACGGTGACGGTCAACGCACGCGGCCTGCGCGCGCGCGTCTTCCAGCACGAGATGGATCACCTCGACGGCGTGCTCTTCATC
>Ga0209159_1000859_pt1 | contig 25567 bp, 24 predicted proteins | sample GraSoiAngelo_144_FD_185901 | JGI IMG/M metagenome (GOLD analysis project Ga0209159, IMG submission 185901) | Grasslands soil microbial communities from the Angelo Coastal Reserve, California, USA - 14_1009_02_40cm (SPAdes) (version 2) | ecosystem: Environmental > Terrestrial > Soil > Grasslands ...
GGTCGTACTCGTTCACCGCGGCCTTCTCCTCGCCGTCCTCGCCGGTGGGGGCAACGTCGACGACGAAGCCCTCCTCCTGAAGCCCCTTGGCCAGGAGCCTGGCGGCTTTCCGGTCGTCCTCGATCAGGAGGAGTCGCATCGCGGTCTTATCCTAGCGCGCGGTCGAGGGCGCGGCGCAACCTGAAGGAAAATTCAGGCTCCCTTCAGGAGATCTTCAGCCGCGGTTTCGTAAACTCAAGCTGTGAACGCGCGTCTCGGGCAGATTCTGCTCGCCGTGACCCTGTTGATGACGACCGCCGAGTTCATGGACGTCCAGAGCCTCTCGGTCGACGACCTTCGGACGCGATTCGGACTGGCGCCGTCGTGCCAGCCGTCGGTGACGGCCTCGTCAACCGATCAGATGATCAACCAAGTGGCGGTCGCCATAGAATGCCGAGCTGAGCCGAGTGCGCCGGCTCCCGGTCGTGCGGCAGGCGAGCATCGAGCACCATCGCTTCCCGGCAAGCCGGGTCAGTAGTTGCCCGGCGCGCTACACCGGACGATCACCCTTCTGGTTCTCCTCCTGACGCAGGCGTTCTTGTCGCCGAGCGCTGCCGCGACGTCACCTGGGACAGCCATCATCATCTTTCTGGACTTCTCCGGGAGCATCAAGACGGACGAGCGCGCGCTATTCAAGCGCGAGATCGAGTCGCAGATCCTGCCGTCACTCTCGGCGGGGGATCGCCTTCTGATGGCCCCCATCCATGACAAGACCCTCACCGAGTTCCGGCCCCTCGTCCAGGCCATCTTGCCGGCCAAGCCCGAATTCAGCGTGTGGCGGGACAACGTCCTGACATACAATCGTCGAGTGAGGGAGGTCGAGGCGCGGGTCCTCGACCTGAAGGCTAAGGTCAAGACCGAAGTCGCGGACGTCTTGGGTAGGCGTTACGCGAGCCCATACACCGACATCTTCAGCTCGCTCCTGATCGCTCAGAAGCTGTTTCACGAGGAGACCAGGCGAAAGATGTTGGTGCTGATGTCGGACATGATCGAAGACACCCCCGAGTACAACTTCGAGAAGATCACCTGGAGTCCGTCCGCTGTCGAGAAGCTCGTCGCCGAGCTCGAGGCCAAAGCGCTCGTCCCGAAGCTCCCCGGCGTGTGTGTCTACGTAGCGGGCGCGTCCGCCAAGTCTGCCGCGCTCGCGGAGAACATCGCCCGCTTCTGGGAAGCCTACTTCCGGCGGACCGGGGCCGACATGCACCCGAGCCGGTATGCTCACGTCCTCCTTCATTGGCCGCCGTCTCAGTCCTGTGGCCAGCAGTGAGCGCATCGCCGCCGGGATTCGCGTATCCGGATCGCTCCGATGCCGACCAACCGCACTGGGAGGGCGATGGTTAGGCTCAGGCAAGTCTTCGCCGTGGCGCTCGCCGCCGCCGGCGTCGTCGTCGCGATCGCACCCGCTCGGGCTGCGGACAAAGCTGAGCCCGTACAGCGCCACTCCTTCTTCGTCGGCGTCGACACGAGCGGTTCGTTCCGTCATACCGGGTACGAGGACGCCATGACGTTCCTGGCGTATTACCTCTACGGCCATGTCAACGCGCTGGGTGGGCTGGCGAGACCCCGAGACCTCTTCGTCGCAGCGATCGGCGGCAAAGGCACCAACGAGCCGAAGGCGTTCCACCCCATCTACGACTTTGCGGGAAAGAAGATCCCGCAGATCGAGGCGAATCTGAGACGGTGGTTTCCACCCACCGACCCCCTCACGGACTTCAACTCGTTCTTCCGCCAGGTCGCCCGTATCGCGCGGGAACGGAACCTGGTCCTCACCCCGATCACGATCGTGGTGGTGAGCGACGGCATCCCCGACGTTCCCGACCTCAAGCCCGGCTCGCGTGACTCGTTCAAGACGATCGACCTCAGTGTGCTGGAATTTCTCTCTAGGAACATTACGCTTCGGCTGATCTATGCGAGCCCCAAGGTCAGCGACTACTGGCGAAGGGTCATTACGCGTCAGCGCGTGCGGTTGTGGGCCGTCGAACGCGAAGTGATGATGGGCTGGCGGGCGCACGTAAAGCCCGATGCGGACCCCGCTCGCCAGGACCGGTTGTGGAGGTGGGTCCGGGAAACCGTCGACTACCGCGTGCGCGCTCGAGGTCTCTAACGCCGAGGCTTCGTTTCGTCGCTGTGCCGGCCGGCCGTGGCGAACCGTTGAGCGACTCAGGAGGACGCGCGCAAGCGATGTCGAGCGTGCGTCCCGCTCCGCTCGTAGTACGGAGCCGCAGTCACTGCCATGAGCACACAGCGGCAGCCGGGATGAATCGGTGGCATGGTCTCCCTCCGGTGCTTCACCTCGTGCCCATTGAAGGATTCGCACACCGGACACCGCTGTCCGGCTTCTTGCCGCACGATCCGTGCCCGCATTCCCTGCCTCGTGTAGTGGCCGAGCGCCGCGGCCCCGCGCGTGAGCGCATCCAGCCACTCGAAGAGGAGATCCAGTTTCCGCAGCCCGTAGGCCGCGCGCGCGTCCCGCGACGTTTGGGGCACGGGGACGACCTGCAGGCCGTCCCATCGGGCGGGGAACGTGCCGGACGCGGCGAAGATGGCCTGCCAGCGATCGAACTCGGGCCACGTGAAGGCGCGGTCGGCGAGGACGGTCACCGCCGTTGCCGGCCCCTCGCGGGCGGCCACCACGCGGGCGCGGCCGGTCTTGAGACATTCGACGACCGCCTCGCGCTCATCGTCCGAGAAGCCCTCAATGCTGCTCAGGGCGAGCACTGCCGCGTCGGAGCTCTTGCTCACCTGTCGACCATCACGCGTGTTTCGTTCTCCAACATGTCGTCCGCCTCAGCCTGGAATTATATACTATTTATTTTATATATAATTTATGGTACTGTCCGGGTCGTCTGACCTGGGCATCGGTTCACTGGAACCCCCTGCGCCTCGCCAGACCCTGACTCCAGCGTCCGTCCGCGTTTCTCTGGAGCGCGCATGAACTCACAGCGTGGAAGCAGCGAAGGAGGCGTCTCATGGCGCAGAAGCTGTTCATCGGCGGTCTCGCGTTCTCCACATCGACGGAACGGCTTCGTGAGGTGTTCGCGGCGGCCGGCCAAGTCGAATCGGCTGCCGTCGTGACCGATCGTGACACCGGTCGCTCGCGCGGCTTCGGTTTCGTGGAGATGGCCACGGCGGAAGAGGCCGATCAGGCCATCGCGCAGTTCAACGGCAAGGACCTCGACGGCCGTCAACTCCGGGTGGAGAAGGCCTCGGCCGGCGGCGCCCGTGGCGGCGGTGGGGGAAACTCGCGGGGCTTCGGCGGCTCCTCACGCGGAGGACGCTGGTAAGCCACGCTAACTCAGGAGGGGTCTCATGCAATTGCAAATGCCTTGGCTCAAACCAGCGGTTTGGGGTGTGATCGGTGGCTCTATCGCAACCATGATCGTCGGCTTTTCATGGATGGGATGGGTCGGCGGCGGCGCTGCCGAGCGGATGGCGGTGGAGCGCGCCAGCTCGGCCGTGATCGTCGCGCTCACCCCCGCCTGCGTCGCGAGCTTCATGCAGCAGCCCAACGCAGCCGCGAAGCTCGCAGCGTTCCAGAAGATCGACTCGTGGAAGCAGCGGCAGTTCGTCGAAGCGGGCGGCTGGGCCACTCCGCGCGGGGACAAATCGCCGAACTTAGGATTGGCGAATGCGTGCGCCGAGCAGCTCGTGAAGGCCAAGACGTAGCCGGGGGAAGGATCGCCACGCGGACCGCTCACCGCCTGGTCACTCGACACGGCAAAGGGGTTACGGGTTCCCCCGTAACCCCCTGAGTTTTTGGAGCGGCCGACCGGATTCGAACCGGCGACGTCCAGCTTGGGAAGCTGGCATTCTGCCACTGAATTACGGCCGCCCGGCGCCTCCTATATTACGCATCGCGGAGCGGCGACGCTATTGCGCCTCCTTGAGCGACATGGTGAACGCCTGGATGACCTCGTCGCTCCGCGCTTTCCAGTTGATCCGCTTGCTGACTCCGTATAGATCGAGCTGCTGGTAGAGCGGCACCGCGGGCGTCTCCTCGACCCAGAGCTTGTTGATCCGGTGGTACTGCTCGAGGCGCTTCCTGTCGTCCATGATCGCCTGCGCCTCGTCCACCATCCGGTTGAACTCCTCGTTGTGCCAGTTCACGAAGATGCCGGGCGACTTGAACAGCGGCACGTAGATGGTCTCGGCGTCCATCGTCCCCGTGCCCCAGCCGATCAGCCAGACCGGCCCCGCCTTGTGGACGTAGACCATGTTGTTCAGGTAGGTGACGAAGTCGTACGTGCGGAGCGTGGTCTTGATCCCGGCCTTGGTGAGCTGGCCGGTCACCGCCTCGGCCACCTCGACGTCACGCACATAGCGACCGCGCGGGCCGTGCAGCGTGATCTCGACGCCGCCGGCGAACCCGGCCTCGGCGAGGAGCTTCTTGGCCCGCTCCACGTCCTGCTTGATCGGCCTGAGCGACGGGTCGTAGCCGAAGTGCATGGACGGCAGCATCGTGGCGACGCGGATGCCTTTGCCGTCGAGCACGGTCCTGATGATCTCGTCGGCGTCGATGGCGTAGGCGATGGCCTGACGGACGCGCTTGTCCGCGGTGGGCCCACTGTACGGCCCGACCGGCTTGTGCTGAGCGTCCATCTGGTGCGCGTAGAACATGAGCTGGATCGTCCGGATCGACGGCGCCGTGGAGAGGAAGAGCCTCGGGTGCTTATCGATGACCGGGGCGAGGTGCGGCGGAATGTTCACCGCGACGTCGATCTCGCCGTTCTGGAGCGCCGCGACGCGCACAGCGTCGTCGGGGATCGGCTTGAAGACGACGGTCTTGATCCTGGGCGCGCCCCGCCAGTACGTCTCGTTGGCCTCGAGGACGATCTCCTCATCCTTCGCCCAGCGCACGAATTTGTAGGGCCCCGTGCCGATCGGGGTCCGGGAGATGAACGTCGTGTCCTTGTCCTTGTAGGCCGTCGGCGGATACATGCCGCCCTGTACGAACGTCATCACGACGGCGAAAGTCGGCCACGGCTTCTTGGTGTGCACCCGGACGGTGTACGGGTCCACGATCTCGACGCGCTCGATCGGCGCGAAGAAGGTCGCGCCGCGGAGCTTCCCCTGGCCGCCCGCGAGGCGCTCGAGGCTCCACTTCGCCGACTCGGCGTCGAAGTCCTCCCCGTTGTGGAACTTGACGCCCTTGCGGAGCTTGACCTCCCAGGTCGTCGGTCCCACGAGCTTCGGCATCTCGGTCGCGAGCGCGGGGACGACCTTGAGGCTCTGGTCCCGCTCGTAGAGCGTGTCGAAGATGTGGCGACCCAGGTTCGATGCGGGTGTCTCCGACTGGTTCATCATGTCGAGCGTTGTGGGGTCCACACCTTGGGCGATGACGACCTTGCCGGCCGGAGCGGCGGCCGCCCCGAGCGGCACGAGGAAGATGAGAGCCAGGACCGCGAGGGTCCGGTAGACGCCCATGGAGAGCCTCCTCAAGCGATGGAGATGGGTTCCGATCGAGTTCCCGATAATCTAGGGTTCCGCGGACAGGGAGTCAAGGTACGCGAGCGCCTCCTCGCGCGTCCCCACGCGGCCGAGCGCCTGGGCCTCCCTCACCCGTACGAGCAGGTGGCCCACGGCGGGTCCGGGGGAGAGACCGAGCCGGGCCATGACGTCCTCGCCCCGGAGGAGCGGCGGCGCCGCCTCGACCGCCTGCTGCTCCTCCCAGCCGCCCAGGAGGTCGCGGATCAGCGCCGCGTGGCGCCAGACGCGGAGGGGCGAGGCGCCGGTCACCGCGGCCGCGTCCGCCAGCGCCAGGAGCAGCAGGTCCTGCGTATCCTCGCGCAGGTCACGGTAGAAACGGTAGCGCGCGCGGGGCGTCACCCGGTCGGTGGCGCCCAGGTGCATCGGCCGCAGGTGATGACGCACGAGCCGCTCGAGCACGCCGACCGCCCGCTCGGGCAGGCGCAGCCGCTGACCGATGGCGCGGACGCGCTCGGCGCCGACCAGATCGTGCTCGAAGAACCTCACCCGGCCCTCTACCACGCGGCGCGTCTCGGGCTTGGCGACGTCGTGGAGGAGCGCGGCGAGCTTCAGGACCGGTCCGCGCGTGACACCGCCGCCGAGCGGCTCGTCCATGTGCGCGCGGAGCTCCTCGCCGAACGGCTCGAGCGCGTCGAGACGCGCGAGCACGCGGTCGGCGCCGGCCATCGCACGCAACGAGTGCTCGAGGACGGGGAAGCGGTGCGGAGCGGGCTGGGCCGTCGCACGCATCGGCTCCACCTCGGGCAGGAGCACGCCGAGCAGCCCGAGCGCGTCGGCGCGCCGGAACGCCCGTGCCGCGTCGGGCAGCGCCAGCATCGCGAGCAGCTCGTCCCGCACGCGCTCGACCGAAACGGCGGCGAGCGCCGGCGCGACGGCCCGGATCGCCGCCACAGTCCTCGGCGTCAGCCTGAGGGCCAGCGCCGCCTCGAGGCGAACGCCGCGGAGCGCCCGCAGCGGGTCCTCCGCGAGCACGCGCGGCCCCGGCGCGCGCAGGCGGCGCGCGCGGAGGTCGGCGAGGCCCCCGGTAGGATCCACGATCGGCGCGCGGCCGCGGGTCACCAGCTCGCGCACGGAGACAGCCAGGGCGTTGACCGTGAAGTCGCGGGCCGCGAGATCCGCGGCGAGCGTCGGACCGCGAAAGTCGGTGACGTCGAGGCGGACGCCGGGGACGACCACGCGCCCCGTGCCGCGCTCGGGGTCGAGCGGGACGAAGGCGCCACCGAGCCGCTTCGCCACGCGCCGCGTGAGGTCGAGCGCTCCCTTGGGGACCGCCACGTCGAGGTCGGTGGCTCCGGGCGCCGGGAGGTGCCTGAGCCACGCGTCGCGCACCGCCCCGCCCACGAGGACGGGATCGCCGCGCCGGCCCGCGGCCGCGGCGACCGCGCGAAGGACCGCGATCTCGGTGCGCGTCAGCCGCTCGAGACGGAACACGGACACGCTAGGCGAGCTCGATCCCCCGGCTGCCGATGCGGTACTCGACGATCTCGTCGGACATGGCGCTGCCGCGGTGCTTGACGACGCACAGCATCCGGGCGACGCGGTTGCCGACGCGCTCGCTGCCGAGGACCAGGATCGTGTTCGCGGTCGCGCCGACGTCGCCCGTGGCGACCTTGCGCGCCAGCAGGTCCTCGAGACGCTTCTCCTCGGTGGTGACGAGGAGCAGCGTCGTGATCCGGGCGTGGTCGTAGCGGTGGGCGTCGATGAACCCGCGGTGCTTCCACACGGGCAGGCAGATCTCCATCCCCAGCGTCTCGGCGTCGCGGTGGATCGTCTTCCGGTAGAGCTCGTCGAACATGAAGACCTGGATCGAGTCCGCCGGCGGGTCCATCGGCTCCACGCCGTCCACCACCACGCGCCGCGTGCCGGCGGCGAAGTGGAAGTACATGAACGGCCGGAGCGTATAGAGGGCGTGGTTGTACATCGCCTTCCAGTTCCAGTCGAACTCGACGAAGCCGTCCGGCGTCGGCACCTGGAAGTCGCGCAGGCGCCCGACCCACGGGAGGGCGTTCGAGTAGAACGCCTCCATCTGTCCGGCGGGCGGATACGGGTCGCTCATCGGCGTGACGGTGTGGGCCCAGGCCGTGAGCGTCCAGCCAAAGAGCCGCGCGGCGTATTCGTCGTGCTGCTGCGAATCGCCGCGCCCATTCATGTCGAGCACGATGCCGCACGCGCCGTCGGCGACGCGGCCGTGGTCGGCGAACGTGAGGCCCAGGTGGGTCTTGCCGATGCCCGTCGCGCCGTACACGACGGCCAGCGTCCCGGGCAGCAGACCGCCGCCCAGCATCGCGTCGAGCTTCGGGAGTCCGGTCGAGACGCGCTCGGTCACGGGAAAAAATTCTACACTGCTCGTCCCTTGGTCGCGAACTGCTGTTCGTAGAGTGCCCCGAGCGCGGCGAGCGTCGTCGCCTGGCCCGGGCCCTTATCGTCGCGGATCCGCGTGATGCGGGCGAAGCGGAGCGCGAGCCCCGAGGGATACGTCGGGCTCTTCTGGATCTCGTTGTACGTGACCTCGACCACGACCTCGGGCCGCACGCGCACTGTGTAGCCGTCGTCCGCGGTCGCGAGCCCCCACAGACGCGAGGTCATTTCGGCGAACTGAGAGTCGGTCAGCCCCTTGAACGTCTTGCCGACGTCCGCGAACGCCTCGCCGTCGCGCACCGCCAGGTGATAGTTCGAGAGCCAGCCCCGGCGCCGCCCCGAGCCGCGGTCGGCGGCGACGATGACGCAGTCCACCGTCTCCGCGGCCTTCAGCTTGAGCCAGCGCTTGCCGCGGCCGCCGGGCTCGTAGGGGCTCCGGGGGTCCTTCGCCATTACCCCCTCGTGCCCGGCCTCGAGCGCCCGCGCGAAGAACGCGCGCCCCGCCTCCGCGTCGGTCACGACGACGCGCTCGGCGAGGTAGCGCCCGCCGGTGACCGCCGCGAGCGCTTCCCAGCGCAGCTCGTACGGCTCGTCGATCAGCGAGCGGCCGTCGGCCATCAGACAGTCGAAGAAGTAGAGCGCCAGCGGCATCGCGCGGACCAGCTCGTCCACCCGGTGGACGCGCCTGAAGCGCCGCATCAGCTCCTGGAACGGGAGCGGCCGTCCTGCGGGGTCGAGCGCCAGCACCTCGCCGTCGAGGATAAAGGGCGCGCGCCCGAGGTGCTCCCGGGCGATCTCGACCACGTCGGGCAGGCTCCGCGTGACGTCCGAGAGCCGCCGCGTCCAGACCGCCACCCGATCGCCGTCACGGTGGAGCTGGATTCGCGCGCCGTCGTACTTGAACTCCAGTGCCGAGCGGCCCCGGTGGGCGGCGAGCACCTCGTCCACGTCGGCGGCGATCTCGGCCAGCATCGGCAAGAGGGGCACGCCCGGCCGAACGGGCGCCGCCGCGAGCGCAGCGGCACCTCCGGTGACGGCGAGGGCGGCGACGGCCGAGAGGTCGCCGAGCCGCAGCGCCGCGCGCCTCGCCGAGCCGATGGACGCCCCGGCCATCTGAGCGATCGCTTCCAGCGCGAGGCCGTCGGACACGCCCGTCCGCATCTCGCCCCCGACGATACGCGCGAGGATCTCGCGCTCGCCCGCGGACGCGCGGGCCAGGAGTTGTCTGAGAAGGTGCTCCTTGGACTGGCGAGCGCCCGGGCCCTGAGTCTCAGCGACCGCGGCAAACGCGCTGGCGACGTCGCCAAAGCCGAGCGACGGGCCGGCAGTCAGTTCATCGACGGCCGGCAGCCAGCGGACCCCAAGCGCCCGCGGGTCCGATGGCGGAAACGCCCGGCCCGTCAAGAACGCGACGGCGGTGGCGACGTCCGCGGCCGGCAGCGCCCGGAGGAACTCCGCGACGAGGCGGAGCTTCTCAAGCCGCGCGGGAGTCTCCTCGAGCTTGTGGCAGAGGGTCACGAGGCCGGCGAAGTCAGCCACATCGCAGATTTTACAGGCCGGCAGGCGCTCGTTGACTTCGGCCGGGCGACGTCATCCCGCGAGAAGCAGAGCGACGGCGCCCCATCCGATGACCGCGGCCAGCGCCAGGACGACCCGGACGATCTCGCGAAGCAGACTTGCCCTCTCCATGTGTTGAGTGGAGCTCGCCAAAAAAAAGGCGCGCGAGCCGCGACGGTGTATCAGCGTGTAGGTGAGCGCGCGGGTGCTCATACGACCTTCCTTTCGAATCCTCAGAAGCCACGTAGCAGTCCGATGACCTTGCCGAGAATCCGGACGTGCCGCTCGCGCGGGTCCACGACGATGGGCTTCATCGTCCGGTTCTCGGGTTTGAGCACGATGTGGGCGCCGTCGCGGAGATAGCGCTTCACCGTCGCCTCGGCGTCGCCGCCCGCGTCTGACTCGAGCAGGGCGACAACGATGTCGTTGGCCTGCGCCGACTCCTGACGCCTGACCAGTACCAAGTCCCCGTCGCAGATGTGCGCCTCGATCATGCTCTCGCCCCGGACGCGAAGCGCGAACACGTCCTCGCCGTGGCCGGCGAGCGCCGACGGCGCCACGGGGAGCTCGCCCTCGACGTCCTCGGCGGCGAGGTTCGGCGAGCCGGCGGCGATGCGGCCCAGGATGGGCACCGGCCTGAACTGGCGCGCGCCGACGGGCGCCGTGGGTGTGAGCGCCCGTGAGGTGCGCCCGGCGCTCGGCCGCCGCTGAAGCGCCCCCTTGCGCTCGAGCGCCCGAAGGTGGTCGAAGGCGGCGCGCGGCGTGACCTTGAACCGGCCGCCGATCTCGCGCACCGTCGGCGGCAGACCGTGCCTCGCGGTAAAGCTGTGGATGAAGCTCAGGATCTCCCGCTGTCGCTCCGTGAGCTCTCGCATGTGGCGGCCTCCCGTGACCCGCATAATACTCAACGGGTGTTGAGTCTGTCTAGCAAAAAAAGAGAGGCGCTCAGGCAGGCTCCCGCGGCTCGCAGACGGGGCATGTCACGTACCCCTGCTCGCGCGCGTCGGCGACGTGCTTGAAGTACGAGCGTTCGGCCTCGGGGATCCGGAGAACCCATGCGCAGTCGGTCCGGTGGAAGAGACGCGAGCCCCGCTGGGCGCAGAGGGGCTCGGCGGGCTCGACCGTGGCCGTGCCGGCCGGAGCGTTGTCGGCGGCGGCGAGCGGCTCGCCGCCGGACGGCATGATCGTCGCCGTGGGCGGCGCCGTTTCGACCGTCGGCACGGTCGAAGGCTGGCCGACCGGATCGGACTCGTTCAGGTTGAGGTTCGTCTCGACGGTCTGGCGGAACTCATCGCTCGCGCGGCGGAGCTCACGCAGCGTGCGGCCGAGCATCCGTCCGAGCTCTGGGAGCTTCGAGGGGCCGAAGACCAAGAGCGCGATGACCCCGATCACGACCAACTCTTGGAGCCCGATGTCGAACATGACCGAGGCTAGAGTACCATCGCGGCTGGGCTAGGCGACGCCGGCCGCGCGCGCGAGCTCGGGAAACGAGCGCACGATCAGATCTGCCTCGCCGGCGGGCGCCTCGCCGTCGGGCGCGTAGAGGACGGTCCGCATCCCGAGCGCCCTGGCGCCGCGAATGTCCGAGGGCACGCTGTCGCCGACCATCGCAGTCGCCGTCGGCTCGAGCCCGAGGCGCTCGAGCGCGATCCGGAAGAGCGGGGGCTCCGGCTTGCCGACGACGATCGGTCTCACGCCGGCGGCGAGCGCGACCGCCTCGGCGAGCGCGCCGCACCCGGGCAGGAACTCACCGCCCTCGAGCGGCAGGCGCGGGTCCACGTTCGGCGTGACGAGCGGTGCGCCGGCCGCTGCGGCGCGCGCAGCCGCGGTGAGCCGCTCGTACGTGAGGTCGAAGTCGTTGCCGACGGCGACGACGGTGGCGCGCCGGTAGTCCTTCGGCTCGACGATCACGTGGCCCGCGCGCGCGATCGCCTCGCCGAGCTCGGGGGCGCCGATGACGAGCACACGCGAGGGCCCGAACCGTCCGGCGATCACCCCGCCGATGATCTCGAGCGGCGTCAGCGTGTGCTCGGCGAACGTGACGCCGTGCGCGTGGAGCCGCCGGCGAATGTCCTCCGCCGTCGCGCGTGAGTTGTTGGTGAGGAACGCGAGACCGCGACCCGCTCCGTGGAGCGCGGCGAGCGCCTCCCCCGCCCCGGGGTTCAGCGCGCTGCCGCTCCAGAGGCAGCCGTCCAGGTCGAAGACGAACCCGCGCACGCCTGCGAGGATCGGGCCCGACACGGGCGCTAGTCTCCCGCCGACGAACGCTTGAACTCGGCGCCCGCATCGGCGTAGACCTGCTCGGTCCGCTCGGCCACGCGCGCCCAGCTGAAGCGTTCCTCGACCCGCTGGCGCCCCGCGCGCCCCATGGCCCGGCCGAGCGGCGGGTCCTCGAGCACGCGCGTGAGCGCGGCGGCGAGCGCGTCGGGGCGCGCCGGCGGCACGAGGAGCCCCGTCTCGCCGTCCACGACGACCTCGAGGATCCCGCCGACCGCGGAGGCGACCACGGGCGTCTCGCACGCCATCGCTTCGAGGTTGATGAGCCCGAAGGGTTCGTAGACCGACGGGCACGCGAACACGGCGGCGTGGCTGTAGAGCTGGACCACGACGTCGTGCGGGACCATCTCGTTGATCCAGACGACGTTCGGATGGGCCGGGAGCGCGCGCCGCAGCCGCTCCTCGATCTCGGGTGTGTCGGGCGCCGACGCGCAGAGGACGACCCGCACGCCCGCGGGGAGCAGCTTCGCGGCCTCGAGCAGGTGGAAGATCCCCTTCTGGTCGGTGACGCGCCCCACGAACAGGACGTAGGGCGTCCGCACGCCGAACCGATCGAGCGCGTCGCGGCGCTCAGTGCGCCGGAAGCGCTCGGGGTCGATCCCGTTGTGGATGACGACCACCTTCGCCGGGTCCACGCTGAAGTGGGCGAGGATGTCCTCCCGCATCTGCCGGGAGACCGCGATCACCCGGTCGGCGGCCTCGACCGCCGTCTTCTCGATCCAGCTCGACAGGAGATAGCCCGTGCCGAGCTGGTCGGCCTTCCACGGGCGGAGCGGCTCCATGCTGTGGAGCGTCACGATGAGCGGAATCCGGTAGAGCGTCCGGATCCAGAGCCCCGCCATGTCGGCGTACCAGGTGTGGGCGTGGGCGACGTCGGCGTCCACGGGATCGCGCGCCATCGCGAGCGCGATCGAGAGCGTCTCGAGCGCCGGGGCGAAGCGGGGCCCGTCGGCGCCCGCGCTCAGGCGTCCCCACGGTGCGTAGCCGTGGACCGCGACGCCGTCCTCGCCCGCGTCGGGCGGCCGCTCGCCGAAGCAGCGGACCTCCACCGCCATGCGCCGGCTCAAGGCGCGCGTCAGCTCGTCCACGACGACGCCCGCGCCGCCGTAGACGTGCGGGGGGTACTCGCGCGTGAGGACGAGCGCCTTCACGAGAGCCGCATCCGCTCAGGCCGAGTCGCTGGAAGCGGCCGAGTCGCTGGAAGCGCCCTCCCCACTTTCCTCCTGGCGCTCGAGCTTACGCGAGACGGTGCGCGGGTCGATGCCGAGCAGCTTTGCCGCCTGGGTCTTGTTCCCCCCGGTGATCCGGAGAGTCTCGTCGAGCAGCCGCTGCTCGATCTCGGCAAGAGGCGTGCCGATCAACTCGAGGATGGCATCGCGCGGCGGGCGTTTCACCCCGACGATTTCGTCTGGCAGGTCTTCTGCCTCGATGCGGTCCTTGCGTGCGAGCACGACGCTGCGCTCGATGAGGTTCTCGAGCTCCCTCACGTTCCCCGGCCACGCGTAGGCCTCGAGCCGCTCGATCGCCTCGCCCGTGAAGCCCTCGAGCTCCCGGCCGTTCTTGGCAGCGTAGACGCGCAGGAAGTGCTGGGCGAGGACGCGGATGTCCTCGTGACGCTCGCGGAGCGGTGGCACACGGATCGTGATGACGTTGAGCCGGTAGTAGAGGTCCTCGCGGAAGCGCCTCTCTCGCACCATCTCGGCCAGGTCCTGGTTCGTGGCGGCGACGATGCGCACGTCGACCTGGATGGTGTGCGTGCCGCCGAGGCGCTCGAACTCGCCCTCCTGGAGCACGCGCAGGATCTTGGGCTGGGTCACCGGCGAGAGGTCGGAAACCTCGTCGAGGAAGAGCGTGCCCCCGTCGGCCAGCTCGAAGCGGCCCTCCTTGCGGCCGGCCGCGCCGGTGAACGCGCCCTTCTCGTAACCGAACAGCTCCGACTCGAGCAGCGTCTCGGGCAGCGCCGCGCAGTTCACCGCGACGAACGGGCCGCGACTCCGCGGCGAGCTCCGGTGGATGGTGCTGGCGACGAGCTCCTTGCCCGCTCCGCTCTCGCCCTGGATGAGCACGGTGGCAGAGCTGTCCGCCACCTGCTCGACGAGCGTCATCATCCGGCGGAAGGCTGGGCTCGAGCCGATCACCTGGCCCTTGGCGCGGAGGTCCTCCAGTTGCTTCTTGAGGGCACGGTTCTGCTCGATCAGGTCGCGCCGCTCGAGGGCCTTGCTGATGAGCTTCAGGAGCTGCTCGCGCCGGAACGGCTTGGTGAGGAAGTCGTAGGCGCCGTCCTTCATCGCCTTCACCGCTTCCTCCACGGTGCCAAAGGCGGTGAGGAGAATGACATCGACGTCCGGTGCGATCGCCTTCGCCGCGCGAAGGACCTCGATGCCGGTGAGGCCCGGCATCTTGAGGTCCGTCACCACGAGGTCGATTCCACCCCCCTGGAGCCGCTCGAGCGCGCCGCGGCCATCGGAGGCGAGGATGACCCGGAACCCCTCGCGGGTCAGCGTGCGCTCGAGACTCTCGCGGAGGCCGGGATCGTCGTCGGCGATCAGCAGCGTCGCGGGGTCAGACATGGACGGCCCTCTTGATCGGCAGCCGGATCGTGAAGACCGCGCCCGGGCCCGGGCGGTTCGCCCACTGGATCTCGCCGCCGTGCTCCTCCACGATCTGGCGCGCGATCGAGAGGCCGAGGCCGGTGCCCTGCGGCTTCGTGGTGAAGAACTGCTCGAAGAGGCGCGGCGCCACCTCGTCCGGAATGCCGCCGCCAGTGTCGGACACGGAGATCTCCACCGTATCGCCGTCGAAGCGGCTCGCGATCCTGAGCTCGCCGCCGCTCGACAGCGCCTCCAGCCCGTTCTTTACGAGGTTCAGCACCGCCTGGCGCAGGAGGCCGCGGTCGATCTCCATCATCGGCACGCTCGGGTCGATCTCGACGCTCACCCGGAGCCCCTGGCGCGTGGCGACCGGCCGGACGAAGTCGGCCAGCTCCTGCACGAGCTCGCTCACCGACTCCTCCTCGAAGTGGGGGCGCGGGAAGCGGGCGAAGGCCAGGTACTCCTCGGTGAGCGCGTCCAGCGCGCCGACCTGCTCGCGGATGGCCGCGAGCAGGCTCGCCGCCTCCTCCATCTCTCCCGCCGGCCGCCCCTTCACGATGTCGCCCAGCATCTCGGCATTGAGCCCGATGGCAGCGATCGGGTTGCGCACCTCGTGGGCGACCTTGAGTGACAGGCGCCCGACAGTGGCCATGCGCTCGGCCACCACGAGCTCCTGCTGCGCGGCCTGGAGCTGCGACAGCGTCCCCTTGAGCTCCTCGTTGAGCCGCTCCACCTCCGCGCGGGCCCGTCGCTCGCGATCGGCGACGAGGCCAAGGGCGAAGGCGGGCAGGCCGACCTGTCCCATCAGGATCACCACCGCCGTCCACGCCGCCTCGGGCGGCGCGAGCCACGCCGCCGTCCAGTAGAGGAAGCCGGTGACGCCGGTGAGGAGGAGGCCCATCCACCGTCCGAAGTAGTAGGCGTTGATGGCCACGAGCGGGTAGAAGAGGTTGACGAAGGGACTGTCGCCGCCGCCCGTGAGGTAGACGAGGCCAAAGATGAGCAGGAGATCGACGCCGAGCGCCGCGCTGAAGATGAAGCGGGTGGCGCGCGGCTTGATGGTGACGAAGGCGAGGATGCCCGCCTTGTAGAAGGCGAACCACTGCACGACCCAGAAGACGTCGAACTGGTAGCGCGGCCGGAGCGGCGCCAGGCCGATGGTCGCGAGGGTGCCCACCATCACCACGGCGAGAAGAAAGGCGAAGACGCGCTCGTCCCGCTCGAGCAGTCGGAAGATCGCGTGCCAGGGCTTCCGCTCGTTCGACGTCACAATTCTCCCCCCGCCGACTATAGCATTACGGCCGGCGGCTCCTGCGGTAGGCGCCGAGCGCGAGCCACGCCGCGACGGCGGCGACGGCCAGGAGCGTGAGCCAGCGCTCGATCCGGTGAACGTCGCGCAGCACGCCCTCGACCTGGTTGGCGAAGACGTAGGCGAGCCCGAAGCTCACCGGGATGCCGATCACGGCGGCCGCCGCGTCGACTGCGAGGAACTTCCAGAACGGCACGCGGGCGATCCCCGCCGTGAGAAAGGCGGCCGCGCGGAGCCCCATCACGTGGCGCGCTGTGAACACGATCTTCGCGCCGTGCTCCCGGTAAGCCGCCTTGAGCCGCTCTTCGCGTGCACGGCTCAGCACCCGCCGGACCACACGCCAGTCCAGCAGGAGCTCGCCCCAGTGGCGGCCGGCCCAGTAGAGGACCGCGTCGCCCGCGAGCACGCCCGCGAGGATCACGGGGAGCGCGAGCCACCACCTGAAGACCCCCGCGTGCGAGAGGATGCCGGCCGCGACGATCGGGACCTCTTCGGGCACGGGCAGACCGAGCCCGGCGGCCAACAGGACGAGGAACAGCCCGACGTAATGCAGGTGCTCGATCAGGGTCGCGACCAGACCGCACCTCGAGAAGATCCGGCTCGTGTCCGCTCCCGGACAGTGTATACTTCGGAGCGTGCGGTCGTTGGTTCGCTGTGAACCGTCCTGCCCAGAATGGAGCCCTTCGCATGGCAGTCAAACTCTTCGTCGGCGGCCTTTCGTTTTCAACCTCCACTGAGCGCCTGCGCGAGGCCTTCGCCGCCGCCGGCGCCGTCGAATCCGCGAGCGTCGTGACGGATCGGGAGACCGGCCGGTCGCGCGGCTTCGGGTTCGTCGAGATGGCGACGCCCGAGGAGGCCGAGCAGGCCATCAGCCGCCTGAACGGCACGGACCTCGACGGCCGGACGATCCTGGTCGAGAAGGCGAAGTCCCCCGGCAGCGGTGGCGGCGACCGCCGCGGCGCCGGCGGCGGTCGCGGCGGCTCGCGCGGCGGCCGCTGGTAGCGACGCCCGCCTCCACCCGTCTCTTCTCCTGCGAGCGCCGGCGGCAATAGTCTGTCGCCATGCCGACGATCCTCCACACCGAGGCATCGCTCGGGCTCGGCGGCCAGGAGCTCCGTATCGTCGCCGAGTCGCGCTGGCTCCGGGACCACGGCTGGGGAGCGCTCATTGCCTGCCAGCCCGAGAGCCGCCTCTTCGCCGAGGCGCGGACCGCCGGGGTAGACGCGGTCGCCCTACCGATGCGCAACGCCGTCGACCTCGGAGCGCTCCTCGCCCTCCGCCGCCTGATGAAGGCCCTTGCCGTCGATCTCGTCCACACCCACAGCTCCACCGACAGCTGGTCGGGCGCGCTCGCGGCGAAGTCGCTCAGGCTCGCCGTCGTGAGGAGCCGCCACGTATCGATCGCGATCCGGAGCGCGCTCGTCTACCGGCTCGCCGACCGCATCGTCACGAGCGGCGAGGCCGTGCGCGCAATCGTCGTCCGCGCCGGGATTGCGCCCGAGCGCGTCGTCGCAATCCCGCCGGGCGTGGATACGGCACGCTTCCACCCCGCGGTCTCGGGCAAGACGGTGCGCGACGAGCTACGGCTCGGGGCCGGGGAACCCTTGGTCGGCCTGGTCGCCAACATTCGCGGCTCCAAGGGCCACAACGTCTTCCTCGAGGCCGCGCGGGAGATCCTGCGCCAGGCGCCGCTCGCGCGATTCCTGATCGTGGGCGACGGGGTCGGCTACGATGAGGTCCGGCGCCGCGTGTCGGACCTGGGCCTGGCCGAGCACGCCACCATGACGGGATTCCGTCGCGACATCCCCGAGGTGATGGCCGCCCTCGATGTCCTCGTGCTGCCCTCGATCCGCTCGGAGGCCACGTCGCAGGTGATCCCGCAGGCGCTCGCGGTGGGGACGCCCGTCGTCGCCACGACCGTGGGCGGGAGCCCCGAGCTCGTCCGCGACGGCGAGACGGGCCGGCTCGTCCCGCCCGAAGACCCGCCCGCGCTCGCCCGCGCGGTGCTCGAGATCCTTCGCGATCCTGAGCGGGCGCGCGCGATGGGGCGCGCGGGCCAGGCGGCGATCAGCGCAGGGCTCACGCTCGACGCGTCCATGGCGCGCACCACCGCGGTGTACCGCGAGCTGCTGGCCGGGCGGGGACGACCTCCTCACCGCGGATGACGGTGATCCGGGCTACACCTCTGGCTGCGGCGTCAGGAGCGCGGTCGCTGCTCTCTCGAGCGCGCAGACGGCGCTAGTGTACCGGACGCGCCGAGAAGCGACGCATGTCGCCTTTCGCACGCCGTCCGTCGGCTTCGATCGCGAAGCCCGACGCCTCGACGACGCGCTCGGTGTCGCGGTTCGGGTGGCAGCCGCCGGAGATCCTGACCCAGAACCGCTCGAGCCTGTCCTGAAACCGGGCCTTCCACGGCCTCGCTGAGCGCACGTGCTCGAGCATGCGGAGCCGGCCCTCCGGACGGAGGACGCGCCTGACCTCGGCGAGCCCGCGTCGCGCGTCCGGGACGCTGCAGAAGACCAAGCCGCTCACCACCGTATCGAACGCGCCGTCGCGGAACGGCAGCGCCTCGGCGCTGCCGCGGACGAGGCGCGCGCGCGGCGCGCGCTGCCGCGCGCGCTGGAGCGATTCCCAGGCGGGATCGAGACCGATGACTCTGACGCCCTCGCGATAGAGGGGGAGGTTCCGCCCGGTCCCGCACCCCACGTCGAGCGCGAGGCCGCGCGCGCCCTCGACGAGCCACCGCCGCCAGCGCCCGAGCCCCAGCCACTCGTAGAGCGCGCACACCGGGTCGTAGAGCCACGGGATCTGCTCGAGGCCCCGCACGAGCGGACTCTAACACCGTTGCGAGGGCTGCTACACTGATCCCCCGTGGGTCTGAGAATCGTCCAGGTCGACGCGTTCACCGACACGCCGTTCCGCGGGAACCCCGCGGCGATCTGTGTCCTGCCCGCGCCGCGCGACGAGCGCTGGATGCAGGACGTCGCGCGGGAGATGAATCTCTCCGAGACGGCCTTCCTCCAGGCGCAGCCCGACGGGTGGAGCCTCCGCTGGTTCACGCCCACGGTCGAGGTGGCGCTCTGCGGCCACGCGACCCTCGCGAGCGCCCACGTGTTGTGGGAGGACGGGCACCTCGCACGCGACCGCCAGGCGCGGTTCCACACGAAGAGCGGTCTCCTCACCGCCGACCGGCGCGGTGACTGGATCGAGCTGGACTTCCCAGCGAAGTCCGAGGGGCCGGCACCGGCGCCGGCAGGCCTCGCCGAAGCCCTGGGCGTGGCGCCCAAGTACGTGGGCAGGAACCAGCTCGACTATCTGGTGGAAGTGGACTCGGAGGCGACCGTCCGCGGGCTCACGCCGGACTTCACGGCGCTGGCAAAGCTTCCGGTGCGCGGCGTGATCGTCACGAGCCGCGCCGCGTCGGGCGAATACGATTTCGTCTCGCGCTTCTTCGCGCCGGGCTCGGGCATCGCGGAGGACCCGGTGACGGGCTCGTCCCACTGCGCGCTCGGCCCCTTCTGGGGCGCGCGGCTCGGCAAGTCGGAGCTCCTCGCCTACCAGGCCTCCGCGCGCGGGGGCGTCGTCCGCGTCCGCGTCGTGGGCGATCGCGTCAAGCTCGGCGGCCAAGCCGTCACGGTGATGCGCGGCGACCTCGTGTAGAAGAGTCAGCGGGCGGTCGAGGCCCCCTCCGACTCAGAGGTGATAGAGCATCCAGTAGACGAGCACGCCCGTCACGGAGACGTAGAGCCAGAGCGGAAGCGTCCAGCGGGCGATCCTCACGTGCCGCACGAAGTTCCCTCTGAGCGCGCGGTACAGCGTGGTCAGCGCGAGCGGGACGATGACCGCGGCCAGGACGACGTGGGAGACGAGGAGGGGGAAGTAGACGAGCCGGACCCATCCCTGCCCGCCGAACGGGCGCGAGCCGGCGAGCGAGTGATAAGTCACGTAAGAGACGAGAAAGAGGCTGGAGACCACGAGGGCGGCGACCATGCACGCCCGGTGGGCGCTCACGCTCTTACGACGGATGAAGAGGTAGCCCGTGGTGAGGAGCGCCGCGCTCGACGCGTTGAGGCACGCGTTGAGGAGCGGCAGCGCCGCGACCGCGGGTACGACACCCGATTCCCGACGGTGCCCGAGCAGCAGGTACGCGACCAGGACGACGACCGCCAGGGAGATCGCGCCGATGAGCCACCGGGCGGCGCGGTCGCTCAAGCGGTCAGGAAGAACGCCACCGCGGCGGCCGCCATCACGGCCGCCGCAGCCCAGCCCAGGACGTTCAGCCAGACGCCATTCGTGTGCTCGCCCATGATCTTCGGATTGCTGCTCACGAGCATCACGAGCACCAGGAGCGGCGGCGCGAGGATGCCGTTGACGACGGCGGAGAGGAACAGCATGCGGATCGGGTTCGTCCCGAACGCGTCGAGCAGCATGCCGCCCACGATCGCGCCCGCGAAGACGAGGTAGAAGCGGCGACCCCGCCTGGGCGAGAGGTCCAGCCCCGACCGCCAGCCGAAGACCTCAGCAGTGGCGAACGACGCCGAGCCCGCCAGGATCGGGACCGCAAGGAGCCCCGTGCCGATCAGCCCGAGCGCGAAGAGGAGGTAGGCCGCGTTGCCGGCGAGCGGCCGCAGGGCCTCGGCGGCCTCGCGCGCCGTCTCGATCTCGGTGATCCCCGCGCGGTTGAGGGTGCCGGCCGTCGCAAGAATGATGAAGTACATCACCACGTTCGAGAAGAGCATGCCCGTGTTGACGTCGAGCCGGGCGTCGCTCAGCTCGTGCGGCGTCGCGCCGCGCCGCTGCGCCGACGTCCGCCTGCCATGCGCCTTCTCCTCCTCGACCTCCTGCGACGCCTGCCAGAAGAAGAGGTAGGGCGAGATCGTCGTCCCGAGGACGCCGACGAGTGTGCCGACATAGATGGCGTCCCAGCGGAGCTCCGGGAGCACGGTCGCGAGGAGCGCCGCGCCCCACTCGGGACGCGCCAGGAGCGCCGCAGCGACATAGGTGAAAAGCACCGCGGTCATCCATTTGAGATATTTTGCGAAGGTCGCGTAGCTCGCGTACACGGTGACGAGCATGATGCCGACGCCGAAGAGCGGCACGAACACGAGCGTCGGGATGCCGGTCAGCATCTTCGCGGACTCCCCCATGCCCGCGAGGTCGGCGGCGATGTTGAAGACGTTGGCGGCGAGGAGCAGAAGGCACGCGGCGTAGAGGAACGGGCGCGGGTAATGGTGCCGCAACGCGCCTGCCAGGCCACGGCCGGTCACGAGGCCGATCCGCGCGCAGATGAGCTGGACCGCGGCCATCAGCGGGAAGGTCGCGAGCGCGGTCCAGAGCATGCTGTAGCCGAGCGAGGCGCCGGCCACCGAGTACGTCGTGATCCCGCTCGGATCGTCGTCCGACGCGCCGGTCACGAGGCCCGGGCCGAGCAGCCTGAAGTAGCGGACGATCGGGTTGTGGCTGTGGGAATCAGTCTCCTGGGTCTCGATCATGGGAACTGTTTCATTATGCCCCGGTCGACGCGTGGTACCATCGCGAAACCGCAATGAACCAGCGAGCGCGCCGCTCCCAGGCCGGCTGGACCGAACGCCGCCGCGGGCTCGGCTGAGATGGAGTTTCTCGTATCGCTCCTGACGTCGCCATGGGTGCTGGGGGCGGTTGGCGTCGTCGCCGTGGGGGCCTACTGGTACCTGGGCCGCATCCTGCAGCGCTGCCCGCACTGCCGGAGCTGGGTGCGCCGCGCGGTCCGGGGCTGGTTCCGCTGCCCGCGCTGTGGCCGCCAGTACCACCGGAGCGTCCCGGAGCAGCGCTGAGCCAGGGCGCCGTAGAGGCGCGGCTCTGGGCAGGGGCGGCTCGACCACGCGGCCCGCGTTCGTATGACCCGTCGCGGCTGGGCTCCACCAGGGCACGTGCCGTCCGCATTCCACGCGGCGGGAACGGGTCGCGCCCACCCCCGCCCGGAGCCGCCTCTCGACGGCGCCCGGCACGTGCCTGCCGCGCGCTTCTCAGCGCTTGTATTTCATCGGCGCGCGCAGGGGCGCGAAGAACGGCGGGCGCGCCATCCGCCCGACGGGCACCTCGATCAGCACAGGGCGATCGAGCTGGATCGCGTCGCGCACGAGCGCGCCGACGTCCGTCGGGGTCTTCGCGCGCATGCCCGCCACGCCGTACGCGTCGGCGAGCTTCATGAAGTCCGGGTTGTGCAGCTCGGCCGCGTAGCTCCCGCCCCAGGCCTCGTCCAGGTCCCGCGCGACGTTGCCGTAGGCGTTGTCGTTGAAGACCACGGCGATGACGTTGATCCGGTGGAGCACCGCGGTTGCAAGCTCCTGCGAGTTGTAGAGGAAGCCGCCGTCCCCGCAGATCGCGATCACGGGACGCTTGGGGCATGCGACCTTGGCGCCCAGCGCGGTCGGATACTCGTAGCCGAGGTTCCCCGAGTAGGACGACGTGAGGTAGGTCCGCGGCTGGTACACGGGCCAGAACGGACGCGAGTAGTAACCGATCTGGGTCATGCCCGCGACGACGATCGCGTCCTCGGGAGCCCCCGCGCGCAGCGACCTGAGGATCGACGTGTTCGGCTCCTGGGACATGCTCGCCGCGATCTCGGCGCGCAGCGCCTCGCGCTCCGCCTTGCGCGAGCGTCGCGGCGGCGCCGCGGCGCGCAGGCGCTCGAGCAGCTCGGCGAGCGTCGCGCGGGCGTCGCCGACGAGGCCGAAGGTCTTCTTGTGGTTTCGCCCGATCTCCTCGCCGTCCACGTCGAGCTGGATCACCTGCTGCTCGGGCTTCGGCGCCGCGAGGGCCAGGCGGCTGCCGACGACGAGGACCGCGTCGGCCGCTTCGAAGTACCGCCGGAGCGCGTTCTGTGGCCAGAGCGCCGCGCCGAGCGAGAGGTCGCTCGCGTCGCCGAGGGCGCCCTTGCCCTCGGCCGATTGGACGACGCCTGCCTGGAGGTATTCGGCCACGGCGGCGAGCACGTCGTGGCAGCCGGAGAGGTGGACGCCGCCGCCCGCGTAGATCACGGGGCGCTCGGCCGCGAGGAGCATCCCGGCGGCGCGGTCGATGTCGGACCTCGACGCCGCAGGGCGCTCGGCGCGGCTCGGCTCCACGAGCTCCACCTCGCCTTCGCTCTCCATCGTGTCGGGCGGCAGCTCGAGGTGGACGGGGCGCGGCCGCCCGGTCCGGAGCTGCTCGACCGCCTCGTGGGCGGCGCGTGCCACGTCGCCGACCTCGAGCACGCGCCTCCGCCACTTGGTGATCGGCGCGATCGCGTCGAGCTGGTCGTTGACCTCGTGCAGCACGCCGATGTTCTTCCCGAGCTGGGCCTTGGGGATCTGACCCGCGATCATCAGCACCGGCGAGGAGGCCGCGTACGCCGTGCTGAGGCCGGCCGACGCGTTGAGGAGGCCGGGCCCCGGCACGACGAGGGCCGTACCGAAGGTGGACCCGGCGCGCGCGTAGCCGTCGGCCATGTAGCTCGTCGCCTGCTCGTGGCGAGTGACGACAAAGCGGATGCCGGGCTCGTCCCTGAGCGCCGCCACGACGCCGTAGAGCTGGACGCCGGGCAGGCCGAATACGACGCGCACGCCTTCTCGGTAGAGCTGCTTCACGAGCGCCTCGCCGCCGGTCATCCGCGCCATCTCATCGCTCCTCTCGAGTGAGGACCGCCTCGCCGCCGACCATGGTCAGCACGGGAACGATATCATGAGGGACGGGCCAAACCGTCGCACGCCCGCTAGGGGCGCCCCTCGAGCGCGCGCCGGAGCTGGTCCAGGTGGTTGTCGTCGTGCCAGGCGATCACGCTCACGAACTGGTCGATGGTTCGCCGGCCGCGCGAATCGAGATGGACGCCGCCGCGCTCCCACTCGCGGGGGCCGAGCGATGAGAGGAGCGCGAGCGTCTCTTCGCGACGCCGCCCGAACGCGTGGAGCGCTTCGGCCGCGTCGTTCCTCGGATACTGGCGCTCCTCCGCCCAGCGGTTCGGGTTCGAGCGCGGAAAGCGCGGCTCGTCCATCGCCACGATCATCCTCAGGCGGTCGAGGAACGATTCCTCGTTGTCACGCAGGTGGCAGAGGACCTCCTTCGCCGCCCAGTTAGTCGCGTCCGGGCGCCGCGAGAGCGCGTCGTCGCTGCGCCCGGCGATCGCGGCGACGAGCTCACCGGGCGTCTGCGCGAGGCGCGCCAACCGCGCCTCGCGTGGCAGGTGCCCGTATTCCTCGACCGTCATGGACGCGGCAGGACCCGCGCGAGAGGCTCGAGGTTCTTCAGGTCGGGCTTGAGCCGGCCGACGCCGTGGTCGTGGATCGCCTGCACCACCGCGTCGTTGACGGGCGTCGGGACACCCACGCGCCGGCCCTGCCGGCAGACGTGACCGTTGAGGTAATCGATCTCCGTCCGCCGTCCGCGGAGCACGTCCTGCAGCAGCGAAGGTCGCCCGCCGCTGAGATGGCGCGCGCCCGCCGCCATGTCCCGCTCCACGTCGGCGAGGCCGCGCCCTTGCACCGCCTCGACGAACCGCTGGGCCGCGATGCCGTAGATCGGCTCGATCTCGTAACCCGACGCCCGGCCGACCTCGACAACCTCGGCGGCGATGTGGATCGCGATGCGGCGCGGGAGCGGCTCGCTCCTCACCTCCGCCGACCCCAACCCCGACAGGCCGGCGAGCGGGTTCGCCATGCAGTTCACGGCGAGCTTCGACCAGCGCTCGCCCCAGAGGTTCGTCGTCACCTGCGCGGGGGCAACGTCGCTCAGGACGCGTGCGAGCTCGCGCGCCCGCGCGGTGTCCTGACCGTCAAGCTCGCCGATCTTGAAGCCGATCTTCCCCGTGTCCGTGCGCGTCGCATGGCCGGGCTCGTACATACCCGCCCCGATCGTGATCACGCAGCCGAGCGTTCGCCCCCGCCCTGCGATCGCCGCCACCCGCTCGTCGTTGATCCCGTTCTGGAAGTCCACGACGACCCCGTCCGGCCTCACATGCCGCACGGCCAGCGCCGTCGCCCACTCGGTGTCGTATGACTTCACCGCCACGAACACCGCGTCGAACGGCTCCTCGATCGCCTGCGCCTCGTGGAGATGGCAGGCCTTCACCTTGACGACGTGCTCGCCGCACGTACCGGAGAGCCTGAGCCCGTGCTCGCGCATCGCCTCGACGTGCTCCGGCCACTGGTCGAGCAGCGTCACGTCCTGCCCCGCCTTCGTGAGGAGCCCGCCCACGACGCTGCCGATCGCGCCTGCCCCGACGATCCCGATCCTCATGTCCCCCGGTCCCCCTTCGCGCCCGACATGATAACGTGAAGCGCGATGGCTTACGACTTCGACCGGGTGATCGAGCGGCGCCACACGGAGAGCTCGAAGTGGCGGAAGTACGGCGCGGACGTGATCCCCCTCTGGGTGGCGGACATGGACTTCGCATCGCCCGAGCCGGTGATCCGCGCCCTGCGCGAGCGCGTCGAGCACGGCGTCTTCGGCTATGGGTATAACCAGGAGCGCTCCCCGCTCCACGACCTCTTCGCCGACCGGCTCCAGAAGCTCTACGGCTGGCGCGTCGAGCCCGACGCGGTGGTGCTGATCCCGGGCGTCATTCCAGGGTTCAACGTGGCCTGTCGGGCGCTCACCTCGCCCGGGGACGGCGTGCTCCTGAAGCTCCCGCTCTACCCGCCGCTCCTGCGCGTGCCGGGCAACGTCGGGATCACGATGGACGCCGCGGACCTGGCGCGGTCCGCGAGTGGGCGCTACGAGGTGGATTTCGAGGCCCTCGAGCGCGCGGTCACCCCGCGGACGCGTGTCTTCCTGCTCTGCAACCCGCACAATCCCGTGGGGCGCGTCTGGCGTCGCGAGGAGCTCCAGCGCATGGCGGAGCTCTGCCTCTCGCGCGGGATCGCGATCGTCGCGGACGAGATCCACGGTGACCTTGTCTTCTCCGGCCACCGCCACGTCCCGATCGCCTCGCTCG
>Ga0209159_1000864_pt1 | contig 25411 bp, 27 predicted proteins | sample GraSoiAngelo_144_FD_185901 | JGI IMG/M metagenome (GOLD analysis project Ga0209159, IMG submission 185901) | Grasslands soil microbial communities from the Angelo Coastal Reserve, California, USA - 14_1009_02_40cm (SPAdes) (version 2) | ecosystem: Environmental > Terrestrial > Soil > Grasslands ...
CGTCCATCCAGTTCACCGTGCCGTAGCGGCGGTTGTCGGGATGGTGATCGATGTTGACGATCGTCGGCGACGCACGTTTGGCGGCGTCGATGAGCCCCTCCGTGCGGTCGGGGTTCGGGCAGTCGGTCAGCACCACCACGTCGAAGCCGCCCGTGAGGCTCTTCAGCACTTGATAGCTCTCGACGCCGGGCAGGAACGACAGCGCGCCCGGGGGGGAATGCGGACCGCCGGCGACGACCGACCAGCCTCGCGTCTGCAGCGCCTCGCCGATCGCGAGCAGCGTGCCCAGCACGTCGGCGTCGGGATGGACGTGGCCGAGCATGAGGGCGCGCCCGGGAGCGCGCTGCAGCGCGGCCACGACGTCGACGGGCACGCGAAGCGCGTCGCTGCCGCGGCCGCCGTCAGGAGCCAGAGGCGCGCACCTGCTTGAGGATCGACTGGATCCGCGCGGCGTGCTCCAGCGAGTGGTCGGGGCGGAAGTCCAGCTCCGGGGTGACCCTGAGATCGAGATGATGGCGCAGCCAGTTGCGGACGAAGCCCCGCGCGCTCTCGAGCGCCGCCATCGAGGCCTTCCACTGCGCAGCGTCACCGAGCACGGAGACGAAGATCTTGGCCGCGCGCAGGTCCTTCGAGGTCTCCACCTCGGTGACCGTCACGAAGCCGAGCCGCGGGTCCTTCAGCTCGCGCTGTAGCAGCATCGAGATCTCTTCCTTGATGAGCTGATTGACGCGCTCGAGTCGTTTGCCCTGCATCAGAGAATCTCCACCGTCGTGTCGAGCACCATGCCTTCCACGTGCTCCTCGATGAAGTCCATGGCCTTTGACACGACTTCGTTGGCGTGACGCGCATCGGATGACACGTAGGCAAGCGCGATCGTGGCCCGTTGCCAGGTGTCCTGGTGGTCGACCTCGGCCACCGAGACCTCGAAGCGGGCGCGCACCCGCTCCTTGAGCCCCTTGAGAACGTGGCGCTTGCCCTTGAGCGAGTCCACGTCCGGCAGGTGCAGCTCCACCATCCCCAGCGCCACGCGCGCGGCCACGGTCCCTCCCGCGCCGCGCGCTACAGCGTGCGCGCGACCTCTTCGGTCGAGAACACCTCCAGCACGTCGCCCGGCTGGATCCCGGGTACCGCGTCGACGCCGATGCCGCACTCCTGGCCGTTCAGCACCTCGCGGACGTCGTCCTTGAACCGCTTGAGCGAAGTGACGGTGCCCTGCCCGAAGACCTCGTCGCCGCGCCGCACGCGCACTTTCGCGCCGCGCACGATCTTGCCTTCCGACACGTACGAGCCCGCGATGGGACCGAGCTTGCTGATGACGAAGATCTGGCGCACCTGTGCGCGGCCCAGGATCGTCTCGCGAATCTCGGGCGCGAGCATGCCGGCCAGCGCCGCCTTGAGGTCGTTGATCGCCTCGTAGATGACGTTGTAGGCGCGCAGATCGACGCCATTGGCCTGCGCCTGCTGACTCGCCTTGGGCTCGGCCTTCACGTTGAAGCCGAGCACGATCGCGCCCGAGGCCGAGGCCAGCATGACGTCGCTCTCGTTGATCGCACCGACGGAGGAATGGATCACCTTCAGCTTCACTTCGTCGGTGGAGAGCTGCTCGAGCGATTGCGCGAGCGCCTCCACCGAGCCCTGCACGTCGGCCTTGAGGATGAGCCGCAGCTCCTTGACCTCGCCCGTCTGGATCTGCTTCTGCAGACCCTCCAGGGTGATCCGCGTGGACGCCTTGCCGGCCGCTTTCGCACGGTCGGCACGCATCGTCGCGATCTGTCGCGCCTTGCGCTCGTCCGAGACGGCGACGATGACGTCACCCGCCGACGGCACGCCGGACAGGCCGAGCACCTCGACGGGATCCGACGGGCCCGCAGAGGTCACCTTCTTGCCGGTCGGGTCGATGAGCGCTCGGATGCGGCCGGAGTGCGCGCCGACCACGATCGCATCGCCCTCCTTGAGCGTTCCGTTTTGGATCAGCGCCGTGGCTACCGGTCCGCGCCCGCGATCGAGCCGGCTCTCGATGATGACGCCCTTGGCCGCGCGGTTGGGGTTGGCCTTCAGCTCCAGGATCTCGGACTGCAGCGCGGTCATCTCGAGCAGCTGATCGATGCCCGTGCCCTTCTTCGCCGAGGTCGGCACGAAGATCGTCTGGCCGCCCCAGTCTTCCGGGACGAGCTCGAGGTTCGCCAGCTCGCGCTTGACGCGGTCGGGATCGGCCTCGGGCTTGTCGATCTTGTTGACGGCCACGATGATCGGCACGTTGGCGGCGCGCGCGTGGTTGATGGCCTCCTGCGTCTGCGGCATCACGCCGTCGTCGGCGGCGACGACGAGAATGACGATGTCGGTGGCCTGCGCGCCGCGCGCACGCATCGCGGTGAACGCCTCGTGACCCGGCGTGTCCAGGAAGGTGACCTTGCCGTGGCTCGTCATCACCTGGTACGCGCCGATGTGCTGCGTGATGCCACCAAACTCCTTCTCGGCGACCTTCGACTTGCGGATGGCGTCGAGCAGCGATGTCTTGCCGTGGTCGACGTGCCCCATGACGGTGACGACCGGCGGGCGTAACTGGTGTGCGCCGGTGTCGGCGTCTTCTTCCTCGAGGATGTCGCCTTCCACCGAGCGGATCTCGACGTCGAAGCCGAACTTGTCGGCGACGAGCTTGGCCTCTGTCGGATCGAGCAGATCGTTGACCATCCGCATGACGCCCAACTCGAGCAGTCCTTTGATCACTTCGCCGGACTTGCGCCGCATCTTCTCGGCGAGCTCGGCGACCGTCACCGATTCGGGCACACGGATGAGCTCGCGGCGGACTTCGGCCGGCGGTGCCGGCGATGTCTCGACGACGGCTGCCGGCAGCGTCACACGGGCGGCCGGCGGCTCCGCCATGGGCTTCTGCAGTGGCGGCGGCGCCGTGGCGGCGGGCACCACTGGACGCGGTGCCGCCGGGCGCGGCGGCGGTGGCGGCGCGGCCGGACGTGGCGGTCCCTGCATCATGCGCGGCGGTGCAAACGGACCAGCGGGATGGCGCGAGGGCCGCATCGGCGGCGGTTGCGTCGGTCGCTCGAGCGGCCGGAACGGGACGATCTTCGGCTCGGGCTTCGGCGGCGCCGCCGGCGAACCGGCCGCGGCTGGCCTCAAAGGCTCGACCGGCGGCGGCGGCGCGACGGGGGCGACGCGAGGTGGCTCGGGCGCAATCTCCGTCGGCTTCGGCACGATGGTCGGCGGCTGTCCCGCGATCTCTGCGGGCTTCGGCTTGACGATCGTCGCCGCCGGCTTGATCTCGACCGCGGCTTCTTCCTCGCCCTCCGCGCCCTTGGCCTTCTTCACGCGCGTGGGCTTCTTGAGTGGCGTCCCGTCGGGACCGAGGTCCACAGGCGCCTTCGGCTTGGGGACGCGCTTGGGCTTGACCGGCTCCTCGGGCAGCTCACGGCCTTTGCCCAGCTTCGTGCGCAGGTCGTTCGCCAGCTGCGCGTCGAGGGGAGTCATGGCGCGCACGCCCTTGTGTCCCATCTCCTCGGCCGCGAGCATCAGGTCCTTGCTCGTCACGCCGAGCTCTTTCGCCAGATCGATGACTTTTACTTTGGTTGCCGCCACAGTCCCCTCACCTCCCCACAGCCGCGGTTTCGATCGACTCCGTCCTCACTTCGCTCGGCCGCCGGAACGCGTGCGCGAGACGCGCCGGCTTCAGCGCGCGCTCGCGGCACTCTGGGTCGCGACACACGTAGGCGCCGCGTCCCGGCCCGGTGATGTCAACGCGGATCACACCATCGGCGGCGCGCACCAGTCGCAGCATCTCCCCCTTGGGCCGCCGGCGGCGGCACCCCAGGCACGTCCGAATCGGTTCCGATCGTTTCTTCGTCACGCCGTCGCGGGCGGATGCTCCGGCTCCGCCACCGCACCGTCCTCCTCCTGCGTGTCCTTCGGCTCGCGCTCCGCCAACCAGGCCTCCGCCGCCGCCACGATGGCCTCGGCCGATGCACCGATCGCGGGCAGCGAGGCCAGGCGCTCGCGCCCCGCAGCCGCCACCGCGCGTGGCGACACGAGCCCCGTCTCGATCAGCGCGTGGAACATCTCCGGCGTCATCCCCGGCAGCGTGGCCAACGCCGCGCGCGCGGCCTCGGCCTGCTCGGCCTCCGCGCGCTCGGCCTCGACTTCGGATTCGCTCTTGATGTCGATCCGCATGCCGGTCAATTTCGCCGCGAGGCGCGCGTTCTGCCCTTTTTTCCCGATCGCGAGCGAGAGCTGGTTGTCGGGTACGACGACCAGCGCCGCCGTCTGCAGCTCTCCGCCCTCGGGATCGGTCTCCTCGGAGATCGTCACCGACGAGACCTTGGCGGGTGACAATGCACGCGCCACGAACGACGCCGGATCGTTCGACCACTCGATGATGTCGATCTTCTCGCCGCGCAGCTCACGGCTGATCACCTGGATGCGCGTCCCGCGCAGTCCCACGCAGGCGCCGATCGGATCGACGTCGCGCTTGGTAGAGGCGACGGCGACTTTGGCCCGCTCGCCGGCCTCCCGCGCGGTGGCCTTGACGATCACGATGCCTTCCTGGATCTCGGGAATCTCCGTCTCGAACAACCGCGCGAGGTAGCCCGGGTGCGTGCGCGACAGCGAGATCTGCGGACCCTTGGCCGTGCGCCGCACCTCCAGCACGTACGCGCGCACGCGGTCGCCGGGGTTGTAGCGCTCGCCCGGAATCTGCTCGCGCTCGGGCAGGATCGCCTCCGCCTTGCCGATCTCGAGGATGACGTTGCGCTTCTCGATCCGGTGGACGACGCCGCGCAGGATCTGGCCTTCCTTGCCGACGAACTCGGAGTAGATGCCCTCCCGCTCGGCGTCACGGACTTTCTGGAGGATCACCTGCTTGGCGGTCTGGGCGGCGATGCGTCCGAGATCCTGCAGCGGCTTGTCTTGAAGCAGCTCGAGCTCGACGCCGACCTCGGCCTCGGGATTGAGGGCCTTGGCGTCAGCCAGTGCGATCTGGGTCTCCGGGTCGCTCACCTCGTCCACGACCTGCTTGCGCTGATAGATGCGGAAGTCGCCGGTCTTGCGGTCGATATGGATGCGAACGTTGTCGCCCGGCCCCAGGCTCTTGCGGGAGGCCGACAGCAAGGCAGTCTCCAGCGCTTCGAAGAGGACCTCTTTGTCGATCCCCTTCTCGCGCCCGAGCTGCTCGATGACAATGATCAATTCGCGATTCATCTGTCCTGCGACCGTTTGCTCCAAGGCACGTCCGCGTCCAGCCGCGCCTTCGTGATGCTCGTCTTGTCCAGCTTGACCTGTGTCCCCTCGTCCTGCGCGAGGACGAGGAAGCCGCCGTCGATGCCCAGCAGCGTCCCGCGCACCTCCTGTCCACCGGCGAGCCAGCAGCGCACGCGCTTGCCGCTCGCCCAGCGGAACTCCCGATCCGTTCGGAGCTGGCGATCCAACCCCGGCGACGAGACTTCGAGATCGTACGCCTCCTCGATCAACGCCGACGCGTCGAGCACGTCGCCCACCTCGCGGCTCAGCCGCTGGCAGTCCTCGATGCCCACGCCCCCCGGCTTGTCGACGAACAAGCGCAGCACGCCCCGGGGTCGGCGTGGCCGCCACTCCAGGTCGACGAGCGTCATGCCGTGATCGCGGAGCACGGGCTGCACGACTCCCTCGATCTCGAGCTGCTTCTCGTCGTCCTGCATCACTCGCCACTTCAAAAGTAAAAAAGTGGGCAACGCCCACTTTTTCGAGAAGTTAGCACGAGGGAGCGATCGACGCAAGTTTGCACCCCGCGGCGGCGACGATTGGACGTCAGCGCGGCCGGGCGTGAAGGACGTCGAGCGCCCGGATCGCGTCGACGACGGCGCCCGGGGCGACACGCTGCTCGCGCCGCGGCGCGCGGCGCTCCTTGATCTCGACCACGCCCTCCTTGGCGAGCGCGTTGCCGACGGTGACGCGCACGGGCACGCCGAGCAGGTCGGCGTCCTTGAACTTCACGCCAGGCCGTTCGTCGCGGTCGTCCAGCAGCGCTTCCAGGCCCGCGGCGCGGCACGCGGCGTAGATGCTCTCGGCGGCCGCAACCTGGGCCTGATCGCGCAGGCTTACGAGCACCACGTGAACGTCGAACGGCGCGATCGACGCGGGCCAGACGATGCCGTCGGCGTCGGCGCCCTGCTCGATGGCGGTCGCCGCGATGCGCGCGGGCCCGATCCCATAGGATCCCATGACGATCGGCCGCTCTTGCCCCGACTCGTCGAGATACTTGGCGTTCAGTCCTTCCGAATATTTCGTGCCGAGCTTGAAGATGTTGCCGATCTCGATGACGCGCTCGACCTCCAGCGCCTTGCCGCACTGCACACACGCCTCGCCCGGCGCCACGGTGTGCAGGTCGACGAACCGCGCCTGGAAGTCGCGTCCCGGCACGACGCCGCGGACATGGAAGCCGTCGCGATTGGCGCCGACGACGAACGTGCCCTCGCGCAGCGTCTCGTCGGCGAGCATGGGCACGCGCACGCCGACGGGACCGACGGAGCCGACGGGAACGCCGAGGTGCTGGCGAACCTCGTCCGGATGCGCCGGCCGCGCCTCCTCACCGAGCGCGCGCGCGAGCTTGCGCTCGTGCAAGCTGTGGTCGCCGCGCACGAGGACGAGCACGGGGCCCGTCTTCGGCGCCACGAACAGCAGCGACTTGATCGTCAGCCGCGGATCGATCTTCAGGAAGGCGGCGACGTCGGCGATCGTCTTCACGTTCGGCGTCGCCACCTCTTCGCGCGTCCACTGCGGAAACGCCGGCGGCTCCGGAATGCCGCGCGCGAGCTCGACGTTGGCGGCATAGCCGCAGCCGTTGCAGATCGCGATCTCGTCCTCGCCCGCGGCGCTGGGCGCCATGAACTCGTGGGCGCCGAGGCCACCCATCATGCCCGTGTCCGACTGCACGACGCGGAAGCGCAGGCCGCAGCGCTCGAAGATTTTGCGGTACGCGCCCTCGTGCGCGGCGTACGAACGATCGAGCGCGGCCACGTCGGGATCGAGGGTGTAGGAATCCTTCATCACGAACTCGCGCGTGCGCAGCACGCCCGAGCGGGGCCGGGCCTCGTCGCGCTCCTTCGTCTGGATCTGATACCAGATCTGGGGGAGATCGCGATAGGAGCGGATGGCGCGCGCCGCCAGCCACGCGATGACCTCTTCGTGCGTCATGCCCAGGCACATGTCGCGGTCGTTGCGGTCCTTCAAGCGGAACATCTCGGGACCGATGGCGTCCCACCGGCCGCTGTCGCGCCAGATCTCGGCGGGGTGCAGGACCGGCATCGTCATCTCTTGCCCGCCGATGGCGTTCATCTCTTCACGGATGACCGCGTTGATGCGGTCGAGGACGCGCTGGCCCAGCGGCAGCCACACGTAGATGCCGGCCGCGAGCTGCCGCACGAGGCCGGCGCGGAGCATGAGCTTGTGACTGAGCGCCTCCGCGTCGGCGGGATCCTCGCGCAGGGTGGGCACCAACGACTTCGACAGCCGCATCTACAGCGCGTCTTTCGTCTTGTTCGCGCCCTTCACGCCGGGATCGTAGACGAGCCGCGCCACGGGCTTGCCGCCGAGGATGTGCGACTGCGCGATCTCGAGCAGGTCCTCTTGCTTCACGCCCGCGTACCAGACGTTCTCGGGATAGATGACGATCATCGGGCCATGGCCGCACTGCGAGAAGCAACCGGCCTTGTTGATGCGGATCTGTTGCTGGCGGCCGGCCTTCACGACCTCGCCACGGAGGTATTTCACGAAGCCTTCGACGTCGCCACGGTGCGGGCAGTCGTCGCCGCTCGTGCACACGAAGACGTGGAGGTCGTACTGGCCCATCAGTCCGCCGCTCCCGCCGCCGCCTTCGCCGCCTTTCGTTCGGCGACGAACTTGTCGACCTCCTCGCGCATCGCGCTCACGATCTCGGCCTCCGGCACTTTGCGGACGACCTCGCCGCCCTTGAAGATGAGCCCGATGCCGCGGCCGCCGGCGACCCCGATATCCGCCGCGCGCGCCTCGCCGGGACCGTTCACTTCACATCCCATCACCGCGATGTGGATCTCCTCGTTGAGGCCGCGGAATTCGTCCTCCACTTCCTTGGCGAGCTTCACGAGATCCACGTCGGCGCGGCCGCACGACGGGCACGACACGAACGTCAGCCCGCCCTTGCGCAGGCCGAGCGCTTTGAGAATATCGATGCCGACGCGCACTTCCTCGGTCGGATCCGCCGAGAGCGACACGCGGATCGTGTCGCCGATGCCCTGCGAGAGCACGGCGCCGAGCCCGACCGCCGACTTGATCGTGCCCACCCCGGGCGTCCCCGCCTCCGTCACGCCGAGGTGGAACGGATAGTCGACTTTGTCGGCGAGCATCTCGTAGGCCTCGATCATCATCAGCGGGTCGGAGGCCTTGAGCGACACCTTCATCTCTTGGTAATTGCACTCCTCGAGGATATGGATGTGGCGGAGCGCCGACTCCACCATGCCTTGAGCCGTCGGTCCGCTGTATTTTTCGAGGAGATCCTTTTCGAGCGAGCCGGCGTTGACGCCGATGCGGATGGGGATCTTGCGATCCTTGGCGAGGCTGACGACCTCCATCACGAACTTCTTGCCGCCGATGTTGCCGGGGTTGAGGCGCAGCCCGTCGACGCCCTGCTCGAGGGCGATCAGCGCGAGCTTGTAGTTGAAGTGGATGTCGGCGACGAGCGGGATGCGGATCTGCCGCTTGATCTCGCCCAGCTTCTCCGCCGCTTCGCGCACCGGCACCGCGCAGCGCACGATCTCGCAGCCGGCCGCCTCCAGCGCCCAGATCTCGAGCAGCGTCGCCTGCACGTCACGCGTGTCGGTCTTCGTCATCGACTGCACGGTGATGGGCGCGCCGCCACCCACCGTGACGTTGCCCAGCTGGATCTGCCGCGTCTTGCGACGGTTGATCATTCCCTCTCAGCCTCCGAAGAACGACTTGAACCAGCCGAGTCGGTTGAGGTCGTTCCACAGCGCGTACACCATGAGCAGCATCAGCAGCACGAAGCCGAGCTGCTGCGCGGCCTCCCGCTTCTTGAGCGAGAGCGGGCGGCCGAGCACGGCCTCGATGAGGAAGAAGAACAGGTGCCCGCCGTCGAGCATCGGCACCGGCAACAGGTTGAGCACGGCCAGGTTCACACTGATGAACGCGGTGAAGATGGCCAGCGGGCCCAAGCCTTCTTTGGCCTGGCGCCCGGCCTCGGTGGCGATCTGGATCGGCCCACCGATGTTCGACGAGTCGATCTGCCGCGAGACGAGCTTCCAGAAGCCCTTGAAGGTCAGCGTCGTGACGTCCCACGTGCGCACGACGCCGTGCTCGACGGAGGCCAGCGGCCCGTAGGGCTCGAACCGCACCGACTTCGTCGCGATGCCCGCATCGATCTTCCCGACGGTGGTCTCCTGTCCGGTCGGCGACTTCTCGCTGACCGCGCGCGGCCTGACCGTGAGCGACAGCACCTTGCCACCGCGCTCGACGGTGACGGGCAGCGGTTGGCTCGGACGCGTGCGGATGGCGTCGACGAGATCCTCCGGCGTGTAGACGGGCTGCCCGGCCACGGTGAGCACGACGTCCCCCGGCTGCAGCCCCGCTTGCTGCGCGGGCGAGTCGGCGAGCACCGAGCTGATCTGTGGGATGAGCTGCGGCCCGGCGCCGATATCCCAGACTTCCCGTCGCTCGCCGAAGATCGGATCGGTCGTGGACTTGCGCCGCGGCGTGATCGTCACCGGCTGCTCGGGGGTACCGCGCTTCACGCGCGCGGTGAGTGGCTTGCCGTCGGAGTCCGCAAGGATGCGCTCGAGGTCCTCCCAGTACGCGACCGGACGTCCGTTCGCCTCGACGACGGTATCGCCGGTCTTCAGCCCGGCGGCGGCCGCGGGGCTTCCGTCGAGCACGCGGCCGACGACGGCGGGCCATACCGGGCGTCCGAACGTGGCGAACACGAGCGTGAAGATCACGACCGCCAGGACGAAGTTCATGCCGGGGCCCGCGAAGACGATGAGGAAGCGCGCCCACAGCGGCTTGAGCGCGAACGCCTTCGCCGGATCGTAGGCGATCGTCTCGCCGCCCTCGAGCGGGTTCTCCTCGCCCATCATCTTCACGTAGCCGCCCATCGGGATCAGCGACAGGCAGTACTCCGTTTCCTTGCCACGCCAGCGCAGCAGGACGGGACCGAAGCCGATCGAGAACCGCTCGACGCCGACCCCGGTGAGGCGCGCCACGATGAAGTGTCCCAGCTCGTGGACGAGAATCAGCACGCCGATGACGACGATGAACCGCAGCACCATGACGAGAACGTCGACTGTGACTGTCACGACCTGCCTCCGGAGCGCGCGGCGATCCACTCGCGCACGCGGCGCCGCGCGCGCGCGTCGACCTCGACGCACTCCTCGATGGATCCGAGCTCGCCCGCCGGCTCGGCGGCCAGCGCGCGCTCGATCGATTGCGTGATCTCGGGGAATCCGATACGCCGCTCCAGGAAGGCGGCCACCGCGATCTCGTTGGCCGCGTTCAGCACCACGGGCGCCGCGCCGCCCTGCTCGAGCGCGGCGCGCGCCAGTCGCAGCGCGGGAAAGCGCTCGGGATCGGGCGCCTCGAAGGTGAGCGGGCCGGTGCGGGTGAGATCGAGCCGCGCGGCCGGTGTCGGCCGCCGCTCGGGGAACGTGAGCGCGTAGAGGATCGGGATGCCCATGTCAGCGACGCCCAGCTGGGCGAGCACCGAGCCGTCGATGTACTCGACCATCGAGTGCACGATCGACTGCGGATGGATCACGACCTGCACCTGGTCGGGTGCCAGGTCGAAGAGCCAGCGCGCCTCGATCACCTCGAGCCCCTTGTTCATGAGCGTGGCGGAGTCGATGGTGATCTTCGCGCCCATCTTCCATGTCGGGTGGCGCAGCGCGTCCTCCACCGTCACCGTCGCGAACTTTTCCGTCGGCAGCTCGCGGAACGGCCCGCCGGACGCGGTGAGCAGCACGCGGTGCACGTCGCCGCGGTTGTGGCCGACCAGACACTGAAAGACCGCGCTGTGCTCGGAGTCCACGGGCAGCAGCGAGACGCCGCGCGCGCGGGCCGCCGCCGTCATGAGGCGGCCGGCCATGACGAGCGTCTCCTTGTTCGCGAGCGCCATCGTGCGCCCGGCCTGGATCGCCGCCATCGTCGGCAACAGACCGACACCGCCGACGAGCGCGGACAGGACGATGTCGGCGTCCACGTCGCGCGCGAGCGCCACCAGTCCCTCGATGCCCGACAGCAGCTCGGGACGCGGCGCGGGCAGCAGACGCGCGAGCGCGTCGACGGCCGCGGGCTCGAGCAGCGCGACGGCCTGCGGCGCGTATTTGCGGCAGAGGTCCGCGATCTTGTCTGGATTCGAGCCGCGCGCGGCCATGCCGGCCACGGAGAATTCCTCCGGAAAGCCGGAGACGAGATCCAGCGTGCGCAGCCCGATGGAGCCGGTGGCGCCGAGCAACGTGATTCGCTTCATGCGCACCCCGCCAGTCGCGAGAAGTAGTAGAACGCCGGCAGATTGAAGAGCAGGCTGTCGATCCGGTCGAGCACGCCGCCATGGCCCGGAATGAGCGCGCCCGTGTCCTTCGTCCCCGCACTGCGCTTGATCGCCGATTCCGCGAGATCGCCGAACTGGCCGACGACGCCGAGCAGCGCGCCGCCACCGAGCCAGACGCCCGCACCGCACGTCGGCAGCAGCCACGCGCCCACCGCGGCCCCCGTGGCCACGGAGGCCACGAGCTGCGCCACCGCGCCCTCGACCGACTTCTTCGGGCTGATCGCCGGCGCGAGCTTGTGGCGGCCCATCGTCGAGCCGACCACATACGCGGCGGTCTCGCCGATCCAGGTGACGCCGACGACGTAGAGCAAGAGCTCGTCGCCGAGCGCCGAGGTGTGGTGCAGCAGGATGCCGAACCCGAGCAGCCAGCCGATATAGGTGATGGCGAGCAGCGTATTCGCCGAGCGGGCGACGTCCGGCGTGCCCCGCCACACCGGTGCCGCGAGCACGGCGACGACGGCGATCAGCAGGCTGAACACGGGCAGCGCGAACGGATCGACCAGCCGCGCCGTCGCGAACGATGCGGTGACGGCCACACCGGCCACCAGCGCCAGCCCCCGATCGACGGGACGGCCGGCCTGCTCGAACAGACGCACCAGCTCCCACAACGCGGCCGCGCTGGCGACGACGACCAGCGTGTTGAACATCCACCCCGGCGCCTTGATCACGATCAGGAGGAACACCGGCAACAGCACCACCGCGCTGATCAGACGCTTCAGCAGCCCCGATTTGCGCGGCGTGTCCAGCGTGACGCTCGTGGGAATCGCCACGTCAGACTCCACCGAAGCGTCGGTCGCGGCGCTGGTAGTCGGCGATGGCGCGGTAGAGGTCGGCGGGCTCGAAGTCGGGCCAGAGCGTCGGCGTCACCCAGAGCTCGGTGTAGGCGATCTGCCACAGGAGGAAGTTGGAGACACGCATCTCGCCGCTGGTGCGGATGAGCAAATCGGGGTCGGGGACGCCGTCCGTGTACAGCGCGCGGCTCACGTCGGCCTCGGACACGGCCTCCGGCGCCAGCTCGCCGGCTTGCACGCGACGCGCGAGCGCGCGAAAGGCGTCGAGCAGCTCGTCGCGCCCACCGTAGTTGAACGCCATCAGCAGGGTGAGCCCGGTGTTGTCTTGTGTCTCCCGCGCCACGTGCTCGAGTCCGCGGCGCACGGGCAGCGGCACGCCGGCCGTGCGGCCGATCACGCGCAGCCGGACCTTGTTCTCCATCAGCTCCGGCAGCTCGCGATAGATCGACTCCTCGAGCAGCCGCATCAGCATGGTGACCTCGTCCTCGGGCCGGCTCCAGTTCTCCGTCGAGAACGCATAGAGCGTGAGGAACCGCAGGCCCACCGCGTCCGCCGCGCGAACGATGGCGCGCGCCGCCTTGACGCCCTCGCGGTGGCCCGCCACCCGGGGCAGGCCGCGCTGGGTGGCCCAGCGCCCGTTGCCATCCATGATGATGGCGACGTGCGCGGGCACCGGCTGCGCGCGCACGGATTCCAGCAGCGCGGACTCGGCGGTCACGGCCATCAGAAGGACATGATCTCCTGCTCCTTTTTCTTCAGGAGCTCGTCGATCTTGGCGATGAAGCGATCCGTCGTCTTCTGGATCTGGTCGTGGCCGCGGCGCTCCTCGTCCTCGGTGATCGGCGTCTTCTTGTCTTTCGCGAGTGCCTTGAGCTTGTCGTTGGCCTCGCGGCGCACGTTGCGCACGGCTACGCGCGCGTCCTCGGCCATCTTGTGGACGTTCTTGACGAGCTGCTTGCGGCGCTCCTCGGTGGGCGTCGGCATGCTGAGGCGGATGACCTTGCCGTCGTTCACCGGCTGGATGCCGAGATCGGACTTCATGATCGCCTTCTCGATCTCCTTGAGCTGCGCGGCCTCCCACGGCTGGATCATCAGCGTGCGCGCGTCGGGAACGGACACCGAGGCCATCTGGCTGATGGGCGTCGAGTTGCCATAGTAGTCGACGCGGATACTGTCAAGCAGGCCCGCGGAAGCGCGTCCGGTGCGCACCCCGGCGAACTCGCGAGAGAGCACGTCGAGGGCGCTGTTCATGCGCGTGTCGAGATCCTTGAGGACGGTCTGCATGCCGTCTCCTCCTTACCCCGCTGACGAGGACACCATCGAGCCCACGGGCTCGCCGAGCACGAGGCGCTTGATGTTGCCGGCCTGCGTGAGGTCGAACACGATGATCGGCAGCTTGTTGTCCATGCAGAGCGAGATGGCGGTGGTGTCCATGACGCCGAGGCCCTGGTTGAGGACCTCGATGTAGCTGAGCTTCTCGATGCGTCGGGCGGTCGGATCCTTCTTGGGATCCGCCGTGTAGATGCCGTCGACCTTCGTCGCCTTCACGATGGCGTCGGCGCCGATCTCGACGGCGCGGAGCGCACCGGCGGTGTCCGTCGTGAAGAACGGATTGCCGGTGCCCGCGGCGAAGATCACCACGCGCCCCTTCTCCAGATGTCGGATCGCGCGCCGCCGGATGTAGGGCTCGGCCACCGCCCGCATCTCGATGGCGGAGAGCACGCGCGTCTGTAGGCCGGCCTTCTCGAGCGCATCCTGCAGGGCGAGCGCGTTGATGATCGTCGCCAGCATCCCCATGTAATCGGCGGTCGCGCGATCCATGCCGGCCGCGCTGGCGGCGATGCCACGGAAGATGTTGCCGCCGCCGATGACGATGGCGACCTGGACACCGAGATCGATCACCTCGCGGATGTCGGCCCCCACGCGATCGAGCACGGGCGGATCGATCCCGTAGCCCTGGCTCCCGGCGAGCGCTTCCCCCGAGAGCTTCAGGACGATGCGTCGATAGACGGGCCCGCCGGCGGGGGCCGGCGTCACCAGCTCAGCCTCCGATCCTGAAGCGGGCGAGCCGCTTGACCACGATGCGCTCGCCCGTCTTGGAGTTCGTCAGGTCGACGAGGTCTTTGATCTTCGTCTTGCCCGCGGTGTCCTTGATGAAGACCTGCTCGAGCAGGCACTGGTCGGCGAAGAACTTCTCGAGCTTGCCCTCGACGATCTTGTCGAGCACCTGGGCGGGCTTCTTCTGATCCGCCATCTGGCCGCGATAGATCTCGCGCTCCTTTTCCAGCACGGCGGCCGGCACGTCCTCGCGGGCGACGTAGCTCGGATTGGTGGCGGCCACCTGCATGGCGAGATCGCGGACGAGCTCGCGGAAGCCGTCCGTCTTGGCCACGAAGTCGGTCTCGCAGTTCACCTCGATCAGCGCGCCGAGCTTGCCGTCGGGGTGCAGATAGGCGTGCACGATGCCTTCCTTGGCCTCGCGACCCTCGCGTTTCTTGGCGTCGGCGAGGCCCTTCTTCCTCAGATACTCGGCGGCCGCGTCGAGATCGCCGTTGGACGCCGTGAGGGCGGTCTTGCAGTCCATCACGCCAGCTCCCGTGCGCTCGCGCAGCTGCATGACGGTCTTCGCGTCGGCGGTCATCACGACACCTCCGCCTCGGCGCTGGCCAGCTCCTTGTCCTCGTCATCGGCCGCCGACGCGGCGGCCCCGTCCTCCTTGCCGAGCGTCCCGCGACCCTCGTTGACGGCGTCCGCGATGCGCGAGGTGATCAGGCGCACGGCGCGGATCGCGTCGTCGTTGCCGGGAATCGCGTAATCGATCCCGGTCGGATCGCAGTTGGTGTCCACGATGGCGACGATCGGGATGCCCAGGCGCTGGGCCTCGGCCACCGCGATCTTCTCCTTGCGCGGGTCGATGATGAAGACGGCCGACGGCAGCGACTCCATCATCTTGATGCCGATCAGCGCCTTCTCCAGCTTCTGGCGCTCGCGATCCAGCTCGAGCGCCTCCTTCTTCGGCACGCGCTCGAACTCGCCCGTATCCTTCATCTCTTCGAGCTTCTTGAGACGCGCGATCGATTTGCGGATCGTGGCGAAGTTGGTCAGCGTGCCGCCGAGCCACCGCTGGTTGACGTAGAAGCCGCCACAGCGAGTGGCCTCCTCCAGCACGGTGTCCTGGGCCTGCTTCTTGGTGCCGATGAACAGCAGGCTGCCGCCGCCGGCGGCCAGCTCGCGTACGAAGGCGTACGCCTCGCGGAACTTCTTCAGGGTCTTCTGCAGATCGATGATGTAGATCCCGTTGCGCTCGCCGAAGATGTACTTCTGCATCTTCGGATTCCATCGCTTCGTCTGGTGGCCGAAGTGCACTCCGGCCTCGAGCAATTCCTTCATTGTCAGTGCGGCCATTCGTCCTCCTTCGGTTGGTTCCTCCGCCGCGCTCCGACGCCCTCTCGGGCGCCGACCGAATCGCGCGCGGCGTGCGTGATGACTGCTTAGGTCGTGTATTTCGCGTTGATGCGCACGTACTCCTCGCTCAGATCACACGTCCACACCCGCTCCTCGCCCCGCCCGATGCCGAGGTCGATGGTGATGTCGTAGGCCTGCCCTCCCATGATCTCCCGAACCCGCGGCAGAAGCACGCCTTCGCGGAGCATTCCCCGCTCGACGAGCCGCTCCTGCTGCCGCTCGTCGCCGAACACGATGGCCACCTTGTCCTGCTCCACGCGGGCCGCCGACTTGCCCAGCGCCATCATGATCCGGCCCCAGTTGGGGTCCTGGCCGTTGATGGCCGTCTTCACCAGCGGCGAGTTGGCCACGCTGCGGGCGGCCACCAGCGCATCCCGCCGGCTTGCGGCCCCCCGCACGGTGATCGAAACCAGCTTGGTGGCGCCTTCGCCGTCCTGCACCAGCATGCGCGCCAGGCGTGTCGTCAGCGCCTCCAGCGCCGCGCCGAACTCGCGCGTGCCGCGGCTGCCGTGGTCGACCGGCGCGTTCTCGGCGAGCCCGTTGGCGATGACCGCGACGGTGTCGCTCGTCGAGGTGTCGCCGTCCACGGCGATGCGATTGAACGAGCGATCGACCGCGCGCTTGAGGATCGGGTCGAGCGCCCCCCGGGCCACGGCCGCGTCGCTCGTCACGAAGCAGAACATCGTCGCCATATGCGGCTCGATCATGCCCACGCCCTTCGCGATGCCACCGAGCGTCACCGTCCGCCCGCCGATCTCGCAGCGCAGGGCGGCTTCCTTCGTGCGCGTGTCGGTCGTGAGGATCGCCTCCGCCGCGGCGTGGCCGCCCTGGGGCGAGAGTGACTTCACCAGCGTGGGGATGGCGGCGCGGATCTTGTCCATCGGCAGCGGATGGCCGATGACGCCGGTGGCGCCGACGAGCACGTGCGAGCTCGGCACCCGCAGCAGGTCGGCGACCTGCTTGACGATCTCGCGGGCGTCCTTCAGCCCGCGCTCGCCGTTGCAGACGTTGGAGCAGCCGCTGTTGACGACGATCGTCTGCAGGGCGCCGCCACGCGCGTGCTCCATGGAGACCAGCACCGGCGCGCCTTTTACCTGGTTCGTCGTGAACACCGCCGCCGAGCGCGCCGGCGAGGGCGAGTGGATGAGAGCCAGGTCCTTCTTACCGCTCGGCTTGATGCCGGCCGCCACGCCCGCGGCGAGGATGCCGGGCACGGCGGTGATGCCGCCGTCGAGCCACTCGATGTCCCCGGTCATCCGCCGCTCGCGACGCCGATCAGGGGTACACCGGTGGAGCCTCGAGGCCGGTCCGCTCGTGCCAGCCGAAGAGGACGTTGAGGTTTTGCACGCCGTTGGCCGAGCCGCCCTTGCCGAGATTGTCGATCGCCGACACGCAGACGGCGCGGCCCGTGCGCGGATCGGCCACCACGGTGACGTCGCAGTAGTTGGAGCCGACCACCGAGCGCGTCGTCGGTCGCTCGCTCTCGCCGAGCACACGCACGAACGGCTCGCCGGCGTAGAACTCGCGGTACACGTCGACGAGCTCGGCGGTGCCGAGCGGCGTCGCCAGCAGGACCGAGGCGGTCGTGAAGAGGCCCCGCGTGAGGGGCAACAGGTGCGGCGTGAACGACACGCGCACCGTCTCGCCGGCGAGCGCGGACAGCTCCTGCTCGATCTCCGCAGTGTGCCGGTGGACACCACCGATCGAGTACGCCTGCACGTTCTCGTTGGCCTCGGTGTAGAGGTACATCGGATCGACCTTGCGCCCCTGGGCGCCGGCGCCGCTCACGCCGGACTTGCCGTCGACCACGATCCCCTCGAGCCGCGCCAGACCGTTCTTGAGTAGCGGCGCCGTCGCGAGGATCGCGCCGACGGCATAGCAGCCGGGCGAGGCCACAAGCGACGCGGCGGCGATAGCCTTGCGGTGCAACTCGGGCAGCCCGTACACGGCCTCGGCGAGTCCGGCGGGATCGACGTGCGGCGTCTTGTACCAGGTCATGTAGTCCGCGGCGTCGTGCAGACGATAGTCCGCGGAGAGGTCGATCACCTTCTGGCCTCGCTTGCGCAGCACGGGCACGGCCTTCTGCGACTCCATGTGCGGCAGCGCCAGGAACGCCACGTCGCACGCGCCGGCCAACCACTCGGCATCGAGGTCGTGGAACGTGAGCTCGCTCAGGCCTCGCAGATGCGGATACAGGCTGCCCAGCGATTGTCCGGCGAGGCGCTCGGACGTGACGCCGGTGAGCGTCACCCGCGGGTGCACGAGCAGCAATCGCAGCAGCTCGGCGCCCATGTAGCCGCTGGCGCCGGCAACGGCGACGCGGATGGAAGGTGTGCCCCTCACGCTACCGCTTGCTGTACTGGAACTTCTGACGGGCGCCGGGCTGACCGTACTTCTTCCGCTCGCGGGCGCGCGGATCGCGCGTGAGCAGCCCCGCTTTCTTCAGTGGCTGGCGAAGCTTGTCGTCGAAACGCGCGATGGCGCGCGACAGTCCGTGGCGGACCGCGCCGGCCTGGCCGGTGGGGCCGCCGCCCTTGACCGTCACGAGCACGTCGAACTGTCCGACGGTGTTCGTGATCGCCAGCGGCTGCGCGATGATCATCCGCAGCGTCTCGCGCGGGAAGTAGTCCTCGAAGGCGCGGCGGTTGACGACGATGCGTCCGGCGCCGGGCTTGATCCACACACGGGCCACCGACGTCTTGCGCCGCCCAGTGCCGTAGAACCTGTCGAGCACGGCCGCCATCTATCGCCCCTCCGCCGACTTCGACGAACGTGACGTCCGCAACGCGAGCGCGGTCGGCTGCTGGGCGCTGTGCGGATGCTCGGCACCGCGATAGACCTTCAACTTCTTGGCCATGGCGCGGCCGAGCCGGTTCTTGGGAAGCATGCCCTGCACCGCCCACTCGACCACGCGCTCGGGATGCTTGTCGAGCATCTGCTCGGCGGAAACTTCCTTGAGACCGCCGATGTAGCCGGTGTGCCAGCGGTAGAGCTTGTCCTTGAGCTTGCGCCCGGTGAGATGGACCTTCGCGGCGTTGAGCACGACGACGTGATCGCCGACGTCCAGATGCGGGACGAAGCTTGTCTTGTGTTTGCCTCGGAGGATCGTCGCCACCTGCGTGGCCAGGCGTCCCAGCACCTGTCCGTCGGCGTCGACGACGTACCACTTGCGCTCGATCTCGCTCATCACGGCCCTTTCGGCGTCATTCGCGGCTGTAACTAGGCGTTCTACCGGGAGAATCGCAACGTCGGATGATAACGGAGGCCCGGCCCCTCTGTCAATCAGTGCCGACCGCCGGCGACCGCCACGTAGTACTGCGTCCACAGCAGCCAATCGAGCGCTCCGCCGCGAATCCGACGCTCGAGCCACGCCGCGAGTCGGCGCGCGGGCTCCCCGCCCGCCTCGGCCAGCACCGGGAGATAGACGCCGGAGGTGTGCGCCTCGCGAATGGTGAAGCCGGCCTCGGCGAGCTGGCGCCGCACCGCACGCGCCGTCATGGGATTGACGTGTCCGGTCGGCAAGATCGGCTCGCGGTACACGCGACGCACGAACTCGATCACCCCGGGCAAGAACGCAATGGTGGCGCAAATCTCCAGGGGGCTGAAACGCTGCGGCGTCGAGAGCAGGAGCACGCCGCCGGGACGCAGCAGACGCCGCATGCCCGCCAGCGCTTCGCGCGACTCCCGGACGTGCTCGATCACCTCGGTGCAGAGGACGACGTCGAACGACGCGGCGGGCAGCGCCGGCCGCCGAATGTCGTCCCGAACGACGGTGACGTTGCGGTGATTCGCGGTGAGGGCTCGAGCGGCGTCGAGAAACGCATCCTGCACGTCGCTGACGGTGACGCGATCGAACATGCGAGCCAGCTGCAGCACGTACACGCCCGAGCCCGGACCGATCTCCAGCGCATTGCGCCGGCCCTCGGCGGCGAGCCGAGCGAGGCGCTCGACGATCCAGTCGCGCCGCGTGCAGTGCAGCCAGCGACGCGTCGGGTTGCGCGACTCGTACAGCGCGCGCTGCAGCGCGACCAGCTCGGCGTTGCTGTTCACGTCGATATCGTCGACACGCTCGACGGCAACGTGCTGGGCGTCGGCGTGCTCACGCTAACCGGCTCACGCCGGCGTCCTCGACGCCGATGCGCTCGTCGATGCGCTCACGTGTCGGACGGCGCCCCGGTCTTGTGCGGCCACGGGCACAGCGCGCGGACCGGACACGCCGGGCACGCCGGCTTGCGCGCGACGCACGTGCGACGACCGTGCGTGATCATCAGGTGCGTCGCGTGCGTGAGCGACTCCCGCGGCAGCACGGCGACGAGCTGGTCGTGGATCTCGTCGGGGTCGTCCCCGCGCGCCAGACCGAGCCGCTGCGACACGCGGAACACGTGCGTGTCGACGGCGAGCGCCTGGCCGCCGAAGGCGTTGCCGATGACGACGTTCGCCGTCTTGAGTCCCACGCCGGGCAGCTCGACGAGGGCCTCGCGTGCCTTGGGCACCGCCGCGCCGTGCCGTTCGACGAGCGCCTTGGACATGCCCAGCAGCGAGCGCGTCTTGGCTCGGAAGAATCCCGTGGAGCGGATGTCCTTCTCCAGGCTCGCCGGTCGCGCCCGCGCGAGCTCGCGCGCGGTCGGATATTTTCGAAAGAGCGCCGGGGTGACCATGTTCACGCGCTCGTCCGTGCACTGGGCGGAAAGAATCGTGGCGACCAGCAGCTCGAACGGCGTGCGAAAGTTCAGCGCGATCTTCGCGTCGGGATACGCGCGGTCCAGAAGCTCCAGGATCTTCTTGGCCCGCGCCTGCCTGGCCGCGCGACTCTCCGCCATCGCCGTCAGTCTCCTACGCGAATCGCCTGCTCGCTCGTGGCGACGCGTGCGACCTCGACGGGAAACGCCAGCCGTGCCGCGATCTGACCCGTCGGATCGTAGTTACGCGCCACCCAATCGACGAGCAATCGCGGCAGCGGCAGCCAGCCCACGCGCGCCCGGTCGACGGCGAGCCCGAACGGCCGGTCCGCGGCGGGCACCACCCGCACGCGCGCGGCGAGGTCGGGGCCCGGCTGCTCGACGACCACGTCGATCCAGCCGGGGCCCAGGTGAACGCGACTGCCGCGGAAGGCCTTGAACCCGGCGACGAACGCCTGCACGTCCGCCGCGGCGACCTCCATCCGCTCGAGACGGAAGCGTCCGACGTCGAGCACCTGGACGCGTCCGGCCTCCAGCGCGTAGGGATTGACGAGCACGTCGTCGATGACGACCTTGAGGTCGTGCACACGGAGCGTCGGCGCGTCGCGGGCCCGCAGCTCGCCGATCGCGGCGGCCCGCGCGGTGACCTCCAGGCGCCGGACGCGGCCCCGCGTGATCTCCGCGTCATAGGCGAGGCCGATGTCGAGCGCGTCGAGATCGCGCGCGACTTCGCCGACCCGCTGTCGCAGCGCCGCCTCCAGCGTCCGGGCGAGCGTCTCCGGCGCCGCGGCGACGCCGTCGCCGATTCGGCGCGCGCGCAGCGTACCCGTCGATCCGTCGGGCAGCGGCAGGTCGGCGATCACCGGATAGACGCGCGCCAGTGCGGGATCGCGCGCCAGCCGCTCGATCACGCGGCGGCTCTTGGCCTCGGTGAAATCGGGGCCCTGATCGCCGCTCTTGAGGATCATGTAGTCGATGCCGAGCGGCTCGCCGTCCCACGGCCGTGTGAGGTGCAGCGGCAGCTGATCGCGCACGGCGTAATAGCGGAAGTTGCTCACCGAGAAATAGTTGTCGTTGGGCACGACGCTGACCGTCGCCGGCCGTCCCGCCCGGTCCTGCACGATCATTCGCAAGAAGTCCCGCTGGCGCCAATCGGCGCGGACGGGCCGGCTCGGGAGCACCCACGGCACGCCGAGCCCCGGCAGCGTCCGCGACGGCGGCACCGCCCACGCGACCGCCGAGATCTGCACGACGCCGACGAGCACGAGCACGCCGAGCGCGACGCGGCGCAGGTGCGGGCCGAGGGCCGCGACCGCCATGCCACCGAGCACCGCCGCGAGGGGCAGGAGCGGCAGCGTATAGCGCAGGTCTTTGTTGCGCAGCAGCACGAACAGGACGAACGGCGCCACGAACGCGACGACGACGAAGCCGTCGCGCCGCATCAGCGCGACGACGATGCCGGCCAGCAGCAAGGCCGTCGCGAGGACACCCAGCTGCATGAACAGCGACGTGGGATAAAACGCGAGCGCTGTGGCCGAGAGCGTGGGTGGTTTTCCTTCCTCGGCGCCGTGAGTCACCGCGCGCAGCGCGATCTGTCGCGGCATGCCGACGACCCGCGGCCCGTACCACGCCAGGCCCACGGCGGCCGCGACGAGCGCGGCGAGCGCGGCGTTGGCGACCGCGCGTCGACGATGCTCGCGGAAGATCACCCAGACGACGGCGGGCAGCAGATAGGCGGCAAACGGAGGCTTGGTCAGCATGCCGACCCCGAACACGAGGCCGGCCAGGACCGACCAGCCCGGCCGCGTGAAGCCATCGGTGCGAACGAGGAGCAGCACGCTCGTCACCACCAGCGTCGCCAGTGGCAGGTCCAGCTGGAAGCGCAGCGCGCTGAACACGACGAACGGTGCGGTGCCGAAGATCCACGCAGCGGCCACGCCGGCCGTCCCGCCGGCCAGCGCACGACCGAGCGCGTACGTGGCCGCCATCCCGGCGGCCAGGAACAAGAGCATGACGATCTCCGCCGCCGCCGCGTCCGTTGGCAGCAGCCGATACACGACGCCCGCCGCGCACGGCACGACGGGCGGATAGAACGACGAGCGCGTGAGGATCATCCGCCAGTCGCCGGCGGCGAGGTCGCGCGCGCACGTCACCGCGCGCTCGAGGTGGGTGGCGTGGTCCCATTCGGGTGGCCGGGTGTCGATGGCCATCCAGACGGTGGCGCAGACGGCGATCGCGAGCCACGCGAGGCCGACGAGCGCCCACTCGCGGCTCGCGCCGCGCGCCGGCGTCATGCCTTCAGGAGACCGCGGATGGCGTCGATGCACGCACGCTGCTCGTCGGGGGCCAGCCGGCGCGTCTCGTGGGCGTGCGTCCAGACCGGTCGCCGCGGCGCGGGGTCATCGGCCCGGCGCGGCACGAGGTGCCAGTGGATGTGCGGCAGCTCGTTGCCGAGCAGCTCGTAATTCATCTTCCTGGCGTCGTAGACCGCGGCGAGCACGCGTGCGACGTCGGCCACGCCGTCCACGAGCGCGTGACGCTCGGCGCGCTCCAGCTCCCAGAGCTCGGTCGCATGACGCTTGAGCACGAGCAGCGTCCAGCCGGGGAAGAACTGATCGACGTGCAGGTATGCGTTCGCCGGCCCGCACTCGGCGATGAACGTCTCGGCCGGCGGCCACTCGCCGGCGCAGGCCCGACACTCCGCGGTCGTCACCGGGCGGCGAGGAAGTCGCCGAGGCGCCGCAGGCCTTCGCGGATGCGCTCGATCGACGACGCGTAGGAGAAGCGCAGATAGCCCTCGGCGTTGCTGCCGAACGCGGCGCCCGGCGTCACGGCGACATGCGCGCGGTCGAGGATGTCGTAGGCGAAGGCGACCGAATCGCGCGTGAAGCGGCGCGCATTGGCGAGCACGTAGAACGCGCCCTGGGGCTCGAAGCCGACGCCGAGACCGATCGCTCGCAGGCCGTCCACCATCGCGCGCCGCCGCTCGGCGAAGATGCGCCGAAAGCGCGTCGTCTCGTCGACGGCATCGCGGAGCGCGGCCACGCCCGCCCACTGCACGAACTCGTTCGTCGAAATGAAGAAGTTGCCGTAGACGGTCTGCAGCGTGCGCACGTGCTCGTGCGGGACGATCACCCACCCGAGCCGCCAGCCCGTCATCGCGAAGGCCTTCGAGAAGCCGTTGAGCACGAACGCCTGATCGGTGAATTCCAGGATCGTGTGATCGCGGCCGCCCTCGGTGAGGCCGTGGTAGATCTCGTCCGAGACGATCGGGATGTCGCGCTCGCGCGCCAGCGCGGCGATGGCGGCCATGCGATCCGGCGCCAGCACGCTGCCCGTGGGGTTGGCCGGCGAGTTCACGATGATGGCTTTGGTCCGCTCGCTCAGGCGCTGGCGGATCGCCTCGGGGCGATACTGAAACCGATCGGCCTCGGTGACGTCGACCTCCGCGGGCACGCCCTCGGCGTAGCGGATGAAATTCGGATAGCACGCGTAGTACGGATTCGACAGCACCACCTCGTCCCCGGGATCGAGCAGGTGCCCGAACAACAACAGCATCGCGGGCGACGTCCCGGGCGTGACCAGCACCTGGTCGGGCGACACGCTTACGTCATAGGCCCGCGCGTAGTGCTCGGCGATCGCCTCGCGCAGCTCGCGGATGCCGAGACTATGCGTGTAGCGCGCGCGGCCGTCCTTCAGCGCCTTCTCGAGAGCGTCGAGCACCACCGGCGGCGCCTCGAAGTCCGGCTCGCCGTACTCGAGATGCACGATATCGACTCCCGCACGCTCCAAGGTGCCGGCGCGCTCGGCGACCTCGACGGCGAGAAACGGCTCGATCTCGCGGACGCGACGCGCGATGCCCGCCTTCAGCGCCGGCGCTCCTCGCGTGCGACGCGGAGTCGCGCAGTGATGATCTGCCACATCATCCGCGGTCCGTCCGTGACGACGCCCACCTTGCTGGCGGGCTGATCCTCCCAGTTGACGGCCACCTCGGCGATGCGCCAGCCGCGCGCGCGGGCGCGCAGCAGGAGCTCCACGTCGAAGCCGAAGCCCCTCGTCCCGAGGCGGGCAAACAGGTCGGCCGCCGCGGCAGCCGTGAACGCCTTGAACCCGCACTGCGAGTCGCGGATGCCGACGAGCCCAAGCGATTCAGCGAGCGTGTTGAAGAGGCGGCCGGCCAGCACGCGATGCGGGCGTGCGCGCACGACGATGCCGGCGGCCGTCATCGCCCGCGAGCCGATGGCGACGTCGGCGCCGGCGGCCAGCGCCGCCTCGAGCCGCTTGAGCTCCGCGATCGGCGTCGCGCCGTCGGCATCGGCGAAGAGACGCCACCCTCCACGCGCGGCGAGCATCCCCGCGCGCACCGCCGCGCCCTTCCCCCCGTTCGCCCGCTGTCGCAGCAGCTGCACCTGCGGGCATCGGACGGCCATCGCACGGACGACCTCGGCGGTGCCGTCGGTGGAGCCGTCATCGACGACGAGCACTTCCCACGGCTCGCCCCGCGTGCGCAGGTACGAGACGACCTCTTCGAGATAGCGCGGCAGCCGCGCCTCCTCGTTGAACGCGGGGATCACCACCGACCACTGTAACGGGTGCGGCGTGCCCGGCTCGTGCCGTGGGTGGCCTGAGCTAGGTGCGCTCGTCAAGAGGGGATCACCGACAGGTCGACCTGCCGCCGACGCCGGGCCACGCCCGTGGCGTGCGCGGCGCGCGCGACGCCCGCCGCCACCGCCGGCGCGACGGCCTTGTTGAACACGCTGGGGATGATGTATTCCTCACCGAGTTCCGAGCGACCCACGCAGGCGGCGATCGCGCGCGCGGCGGCCAGCTTCATCTCGTCGTTGACCATCCGCGCTCGAGAGTCGAGCAGCCCGCGGAAGAACCCCGGGAAGCACAGAACG
>Ga0209159_1000866_pt1 | contig 25308 bp, 20 predicted proteins | sample GraSoiAngelo_144_FD_185901 | JGI IMG/M metagenome (GOLD analysis project Ga0209159, IMG submission 185901) | Grasslands soil microbial communities from the Angelo Coastal Reserve, California, USA - 14_1009_02_40cm (SPAdes) (version 2) | ecosystem: Environmental > Terrestrial > Soil > Grasslands ...
AAGCCGCGCTTTCGCGTACGAATGATTCACTCATGCGCGCAGGGCGACGGAGGACATTATGAAACGATTGGTCCTTTTACTTTTGTTCGGCGTCACTGCCGGAGCTAACGGTTTCACCGGCGACAAATCGCTCCTCGCTCGGGTCACGGTTTACTGGGCCCAGGGCGGCCACGGCGCGGACCAATACACCCGCCAACACAAATCCGCGACGGGCACGCGATTACGGCAAGGCCATTGTGCCGTCGACCCAAAGAAAATTCCCTATGGGAGTCGTGTCCTTCTTCCCGACGGCACGACTTTGTCCGCGGTGGACACCGGCACCGCGGTTCGGAATCGCAAGGCTGCGCGGCGATCAGCCCGCACCAATTACGAACGCAACGCTATCGTTATCGACAAATTTTTTGAGACCAAGCACCAGGCGCTGGCTTGGGCGAACTCCAATCCGCCATTCGTTAGCGTGAAGGTGATTCCGCCAAATTCTGCAACAGTGGCCAAGCCGAACATTACGAACTCTCAACGAATCGCTTTGAATCCGGCGATCACGACGACTAATCCAGTGACTCCTGGGTCGGGCGTCGTTGCCTCGGCGACCAAGGCGTCGCCTCCTGCCCCTATCGGCGTTATTATCAGAAATCCGCTCGGCAGACTTGGTCGCTAACAGCTTGCCGATCTTACGCGAAGATCGACATCCGCCGATCACAACTTCGTGTAAACGCCGATCAAGGGACGGGGCGAAGGAATTTTGGAGCGAAAATCGCTCGCAAATCCGCTTTTGGTCCTGATTTCAACGTGACCGGCGCCTTTACTTGCGCCGTAAACCAGGACTGAGCCAACCGGGGCCTTGTAGGGGTCGCGGACCGGCAATTTTTTGAATCCGTAGGTGCTGACTAATTCTGTCGCCGCCTCCTTCGCGTAAGCTGTCTTCGGGTAGGAGTTAACAGCGCCGGAAGCGACCAGCGCTTCCTTCACATAATGCCAGCATTGCTCGCGCGAATGCGCATGGGCGCGTTCCTCCGCGATGCTCGCGGCCTGTCTCAATTTGGGATCGACCGAGCCGTCCATTTTCGAGAACGGATGGACAATTTTCCTCGGGGCGTATTTGGTGACGACCTCGGCCGAGTCGGTTCTCCCATCGGCATCCTTAAAAACGAATCGCGATTTCGCCGATCCGGCCAGTTGGCCTTGGGCCGCAGTCGCAAAAAGCAAACCGCAGGCACAGATGAGAATAAAATAGGGGGTAAGGGGACTGGTTTTCGGCATGAAGAACGCCCTCTATCGAGCATAATCGCTGCCTGAGCAACCGGTTTTTGAAGAAAAATGAAGATTTTCGGAGTGCCAACCGCCGCTATAACGAACCAGCCAGATCCGCCATTTGCTGTCGCGTTTTCGCGTCCGGTAACCGGCCGGTTCCAGCCTGCATATTGTCTTCCAGATGTCCCAGGTTGCTCGTCGCCGGGATCGCACAGGTCACCGCTGGATGCGCGATGATCCACTTTAGAAAAAATTGCGCCCAGGAGCGACAATTGAATTCAGCAGCCCAACCCGGCAACGGCTTCCACCGCACTCGACTGAAGAGATCGCCCCCGCCAAAGGGTCGATTGATGATAACGGCCACGCCCCGATCCTGAGCAAGGGGGAGGATCCGCTTCTCTGCTTCGCGTTCCATGATCGAATAATTGATCTGGAGAAAATCGAGCTTTTCGCTGCGTAGGACTTTTCCCACTTCGTCAAAAGCGCTCGCGTTGTAATGAGTGACGCCAATGTAACGAAACCGGCCTTGCTGCTTCCAGTCGCGCATCGTTGCCAGTTGGGTGGAAACGTCGACCAGATTGTGGACCTGCATCAGGTCGATGCGCTTGGTTCGCAGCACGGACATCGAGTGTTCCATCGATTCAATCCCGGCCTCCTTGCCGCGCGTCCAAACTTTGGTGGCGAGAAAAAGCTTGTCTCGCAGTCCGAGCTTGCTCGCGAGAGTGCCGACCACCTCCTCGGCCCGGCCATACATTGGCGAGGAGTCGATCACGCTGCCGCTCAGCTTCACGAAGACCGAAAGCACATCGCCGAGCTGCTTTTCTTTGTCCGGATTCAGATTCATATCGAAGACGTTCCAGGTTCCAAGTCCGCTGACCGTGACCTTCTCGCCCGAAGATGGAATCGCCCGCGTCAGCATCGATGATGATTCGGTTGCGCTGAATAAGTGCGATGCACCCATCGGCAAAAGCAAGGCCCCGCTACTCGCGCCGATTAATTTAGTGGCCTTGCGTCGTGTCATTCGGTTCATCTTGCTTGAAACGATAAACCTGCGTTGGTAATCGCCAACGGTGAAAAGAACCAGCCGCCGCCATTTCATCAAACTCTCCGCCGCCAGCACTTTGGCTCTGAGTGCAAGATCGATATCTTTGTTCGCGGAAAAAGCTGTGAATCCTTTACGCATCCTGATTCTTGGCGGCACCGGTTTTATCGGGCCATATCAGGTTCAATATGCGCTTAGCCGGGGACATAAGATTACGACGTTTAACCGCGGCAAGACACACAAGAATGAATTACCGGAGGGGGTCGAGCAACTGATCGGTGATCGCAACGGTCAGCTCGATGCATTGAAGAATCGACGATGGGACGTCGTGATAGATAATCCGACGACGTTGCCGGCGTGGGTGCGTGATGCCGCGCAGATTTTGAAGGACAATGTTGAGCGTTACGTCTTCATCTCCACGATCTCGGTTTATGGCGAAGTGAAACAAGGGGTTGATGAATCGGCGCCGGTCGCGAAATACGAAGGGCCGGATCCGTACAAGGAGACGCTCGAGGCGATGAAAGCAGGCGGCTTCAAAACTTACGGCCCGCTCAAGGCGCTCTCGGAAAAAGAAGCCGAAAAATGGTTTCCCGGAAAAGCGTTGATCATTCGTCCTGGACTGATCGTGGGCCCGCACGACGAAACTGACCGGTTCACTTACTGGCCGGTGCGGTTTGATCGCGGCGGCGAAGTGCTCGCGCCGGGAAATCTGAACGATCCGGTCCAGTTCATCGACGCGCGCGATCTGGCCGAGTGGACGATTCGGATGGCGGAGAATCGCGAGACCGGAATTTATAACGCGACCGGTCCGGCGAAACCGCTTGGTATTGGCGGGATGCTTGACGGAATCAAACAGGCGGAGAAATCGAACGCGAAGTTCACTTGGGCGAACGAAGAATTTCTTACTCGACAAAAAGTGGAGCCATGGTCCGACATGCCGGTCTGGACAGGAAAAGAAAGCGGCCTCGCCCGAACGAACATCAGCCGCGCACTGAGTAAAGGTTTGACGTTTCGTCCACTCGCTGAAACTGCGCGCGATACGCTGGCCTGGTTTAAATCACTTCCGCAAGATCGACAATCGAAGTTGCGTGCCGGTCTGACGCCCGAGCGCGAGGCAGAAGTGCTGGCCACTTGGAAAAAACAGAAAGCGTAGTGGCATGCTGATGTAACGAGCGTTCGATCGCGTGAAATCGCTGTTTTCCAAAATCGTTGACGTCAAGCCGAACGAAATCCGCGCGCTCTGGCTCGGCTTTGCGTTTCATTTCATTATCCTCGCCGCCTACTACATCGTGAAACCAATCCGCGATGCCATCGCGGCCAGCAATCGACTCGAAACGCTGCCTTGGATGTTCACGGCGACGTTGGTTGTCATGTTGATCGCCAACGCGATCTTCGCTGCGATTGTCGCACGGATGGAGCGTCGAAAATTCATTCCGTTCGCCTACGCATTTTTCATTTTAGTTTTGTTGCTCTTCTTCGGGTTGATGCGAACGGGTTCACCTGCTCAGCAGGTGTGGACTGGGCGCGCGTTTTACGTCTGGGTCAGCGTTTTCAATTTGTTCAACACCGCAATTTTTTGGGCGTTCATGACTGACCTTTTCACCGTAGAACAGGGCAAGCGTTTGTACGCTTTCATTGCGGTCGGCGGAACGCTTGGAGCGATCGTCGGCGCTTATATCACGAAAAATCTGATTCGTGGCATGGGGCCGGCCAACCTCGTCGCGATTTCGGCAACGCTGTTTGCGATTGTCTGCTTTATAGTTCGATTTTTTCCGAACAACTTCACACAAGTAAACAAAACCGCGCCCGCACGGGAAGAGCCCATCGGCGGGACGGCATGGTCTGGCATTACGCACATCGTGCGCTCGCCTTATATGTTCGGGCTGGCCGCCGCCATTATGCTGTATACGTCCACATCAACGTGGGCGTATTTTCAGCAGACCACTCTCGCTGGTGCAGCCCTCAAGACGAGCGCAGATCGGACAGTGTTCTTTTCGAGTCTCGAAATCTGGGTGAACACGATCACTCTCTTTATCCAGGTTTTTCTGACCGGCCGACTTCTGAAATGGTTCGGTGTTGCGTTCACGCTTACAGGCCTGCCATTTTTGAGCATGCTCGGTTTCGGTGCAATGGCGATCGCCCCAAGTCTGGCAATGCTGGCGTTTTTCCAAGTCACGCGTCGAACCGCCGCTTACGCATTGATGCGCCCGTCGCGGGAGATTCTTTTCACCGTTTTGAAACGCGAGGATAAATACAAGGTGAAAAGCGTCACCGACACACTCGGCTATCGCGTCGGCGATCAGCTCGGCGCATGGTCCTACGACCGGCTCCACGCGTTTGGGCTGAGTCTCAATGCCATCAGCTGGATTGCAGTTCCGGTTTCGGCCGGTTGGTGTGCTCTCAGCATTTGGCTTGCGCGCAAACAGCGGGTAATGGCAGATGCTCAGCAGCAAGCGCAAGGTGAGATCGCGCGGGCGGCTTAGAATTTACTTCGCCAGTTCGTAAAGATATTCGACGAACGACACGACCGCGCCGTCGAAGCTTTGGATCTTCGGGTTCGCCGATTCGATCACGTAATATTCGTCCGGCGCATGCGCGCCGCTGCCGTGACCGAGACCGAAATGTCCGGCCGCGAGTTTCAACGGTTCACCCGTAAACGCATAACCCGGATAGGAGCCGGCGTTGCGCGGCCACAATAGCGCATCGATGCCGAAACCTTTGTAAGTCGCGACTTGCGCCTTGATCAGCGCCGAATCTTTCGACGTGCTGGTTGGATCGTAACCGCCGGTCATGTTCACTTCGATGTCGCCGAAGCCGCGTTTCGCCAGATGTGCTTTCAACGCTGCCAGCGCGTCGGCCGCTTTCATGTCTGGCACAAGGCGCATGTCGATCTTCGCGACCGCGCGATGCGGCAGAATTGTTTTGCCGCCGGGTCCGGTATAGCCGCCGACCAGACCTTCGATGTTTACCGTTGGCTGCGATTCAAGCCGCTCATTCGCCTGCTGCCACGGCAAATCATTGATGAAATGTTGCACACCGTATTGCTTCTTCGCCTGCGCTTCACTTCGCACTTGCGACACTTTCGCGGTCATCGCTTTCTCTTCTGCGCTGAGCGGTCGCGGCTTTGGATAATTGTCGATCTTGATTTCGTTGCCGTCAGGCGAGACGAGCGTGTCGAGCGCATGAATCAAATGCCACGCCGGGCTGTCGATCATCGCTTTGAGGGAAGAATGAATATCCTTGGCCGGACCGCGGCCCCATTTTTCCCCGCTTGAGACTAGTTCGAGCTCGATCACGCCTTTGGATCCAAGGTTCACCGTAACGATCCCGTCCAAATCCTGTGTCGCCGACGGCATAAACACGCCGACGCATTTTGATAAGCCTTCACGCACCTCGGGGCGGTGCGCGAGTTGTTTGATATGGGGCGAACCGATTTCTTCTTCGCCCTCCGCCACCATCACCAGATTGACCGGCATTTTCTTGTTCGCGCCACGGATCGCATGCAGCGCAGCGAGAAACGCGGCTTCCGGTCCCTTTTGATTCACTGCGCCCCGGCCGATAATCGCTTTTCCGAGCGGCGGCTTGTCTACCAAGCGCGCCTCGGTCGGCGGCGACGTCCACTCCGCCGGATCGAACTGTTTCACGTCGTACATGAAATAAAGTCCGACCGTTTTCGCGGCACCGGCATCGAGCGTCGCAAACACGCCTGGCTTTCCATCGGTGTTGATCACTGTCGCCTGTTGAAATCCCGCGTCGCGCGAGAGCTTGGCCATGTAATCCGCACCTTCGGGATATCCGCGGTTCTCCGCCGCGATCGACACTTGGCCGATCCAATCCTGCAATCGCTTCACCGCCTCATCATGGCGTTTCGTGATCTCCGTTTTGATCTCGGCATGATCATTTTCCGCTGCGCCGCACTTGTAAGTTGCCAACGCGATCGCTGTTAACGAGAGAAGGAGTTTTGTTCTCATATTTTTTAAAGCGCGAGACTTTCTTGCCTTGGAGGTGAAGCTGCTGCCGTCAGTCCACCGAACTTTTTTACCAGTTCGTCCAGCTTGGCGACGTAGTAATCAACGCTCTCATCGCGATTTTGCGGGTCGAACTCGCTGGCGAGCCTGGCGGCTTCGTAGGCCGGCGCTTTTTTGGGGGTACTCTTAATATAATAGCTGACTTGGTCGCCTGGCTTGTAGGCGCGGCCGCTGGCCAGGGCAAGCTCGTAAGCTGCGGCCCGATTGCGCGCGGATCCGGCAATTTTCGCCCGATATTTGTCCAGCGAATCCTGGAGCGTGTCGGTCTTCATCAACATGTCGATGTTCCATTCACGGTTCCGGATTTTTTTCTCGAACTGGTTTCGAAGATCGACAATCGCGTCAGCCCTACCCTCCATGATGAGCTTGATCATCTCTTCCAGGAACACGCGCTGGAATTTTTCGAGGCCGCGCGATTTCAATGCGCCGCCTTTGATAATCACCTCTCCGTCTTTCGTCAGTAGCGCGTAATTCTTCGCCTTGTAGCTGAACATGGCGTCGAACTGCTCGTCGAATTCGACTTCGATTCCCGGCGGCAATTCTTTGGCAAGACCTTTCTGCAATTGATCGATGTCGATCTTGTCCGGCGGCACGAAATAAATCCCGTCGGTGTCGACCTCGATCACTTTCGCGCCGTGCGCGTTCAGCCACTCGATCATCTTCTTCAAGAGGTCGCGTCCGATTTGGGTGACGCGCGCGGCTGCGTCGAAATCGGCGAAATGTCCCTGGGCGAACCCGAGATAGCCGTAGAAGCTGTTGATCAGAATCTTGAACGTGTTTTGCAGCGCTTGAAGATGATGCTGTCGCGCCGGATTCTTTTCGGCGCGCATATTCGCCTTTGCCTCCAGCCGAAACGTGCGCAGATCGGTCAATAAATGTCTGAAGATTTGCAGCCGATCGCTCCCAGGAAAGCAATCGAACTGGAGCATGATTGACGGATAAAGGGACGCGACGTCGCAATGCCAGACGTTGCGGGCAACGCCGGTGAAGAAAATGTCAGTGTAGCCGCCTTCGAAAGTTTGCGGCATCGGCAGTTCGGGGATGCCGTGTTTCTGGCGAAAATATTCGCGCAGGAACAAACCGTTGATCCGGGTTGCGTTGCCGCGCACGATCACGTCCTGGTAGTTGTAGGGAAAAATCTGCGCCTGGATGAAGTAACTCGGGCTAAGTAATTCCGAGACCGCGCGAGTCTCGCGCACGCCGCACAGCGCGCGACGACGAAATTTCTCTCCGCCGCTAACGTAAGCGCGCTCCAATTCCTTTCCGGCCAGCGCGGAGATTTCTTCATCACAAAATCCAAAGTGTCGTGCGACGTCGGTACGCTCGAAACCAGCGAGCGATCGCATCCCGACGTCGTAAAATTGCGCCAGCAAAAAAGTGTCCACGAAGTGGCGTCCGTCGATCGTGAACTTCGGATAGTCGATCGTCTTCTCCGCGATTTGAAGTCGCGACGGACGCGAGCGCAAAAAACCGCCGCTGCGGCCCCAGTCCAGCTTGGTCTTTAATTTCTTCGCTCGGGCAACAAGATAAGGCAGATCGGACCGGAACAAGTTATGTCCCTCGATCACATCCGGGTCGCGTGCCTTGATCAGATTCGTCAGGCGCTTGATGGCGCTTCTTTCCGATTCCTCCGTCTTTTTTGGATCGACAATAATCAGCTCTTCCCAGCCCGTGTTATCGGAGAGCGCGATGCTCATGATGTGATCTGCATCGCCTTCTGAAAACGAGAGCACCTCCAGCTGCATTCTTTTCAGCTCTTCGAACGGCAAATCTTTGAAGAGCGTTCGGCCGGTAGCGGTCAGGTAATGTTGGACCGGGTCGGTGAGGGCAAAGAAATCGCGCCCGGCGTTTTTCAAACCGTTTCGCACCGAGATCAGTTCTTTCCAGCTGTCGACTGTGATCAGCCAACCGAATTTCAGATCGCCCTTGAGCTTTTCTGCTTCGATTCCAAGATCGACAACGTCGGCGTCCGCCCAAACGAAGGGCTGAAACGGTTCCACGTCGGTCGTGGTCGAGCCATCCTTCTCGCGCCGGTGCACTTTCACCGTGCCGGTTTCGCCCAGCTCAATCGCAACGATCCGCGGCGTCGGGTCCGCGCCGAAAAGCATGGTGTTCTTCTCGAATTCCACAATAAGAGATTCCTCGACTTCACTCGGAATGACAACTTAGGTTCGCCGGTATGAAGATTTTTGCTTTGTCGACCTTGTCCTTGGCCTGCCGCGCCGTAGCCTTCGGGGTAGGCGGGTCGATCCTGACTTCGAATTTCGCGTTGGCGCAGGAGATGACCGTCGAAAAAACCGCGGTTAGCGAGCTGCCGTCGTTGCTGGCGATTTATAAAGATATCCACAGTCATCCCGAGCTTTCCACCCGTGAAGAAAAGACGTCGGCGCTGGTGGCGAAGGAGCTGCGTGCGACCGGCTGCGAAGTGACGGAAAACTTTGGCAAATACGATAACCCGAATCTGAAATGCTATGGCGTCATCGGCATTATGAAGAACGGCACCGGGCCAATCGTGCTGGTCCGCACCGACATGGACGCGTTGCCGGTCGAAGAAGACACCGGACTGCCTTACGCAAGCAAAGTCACGGCCAAAGCTGACGGCGGTAGAGAAGTTCATGTGATGCACGCGTGCGGCCACGATGCGCACATGTCGGCCTTCATCGGGACGGCGCGGGCATTGCAGCGATTGAAGGACCGATGGTCGGGAACGATCGTGTTCATCGGGCAACCGGCGGAAGAAACGGTCGGCGGAGCGCGCGCGTTGCTTAAGGCCGGTCTTTATAATCGATTCGGCAAACCCGACTTCGCTCTTGGCTTTCATGACAAAGCCGATCTGCAAACCGGCCACATTGGAGTCACGCCCGGATACACTTACGCGAACGTCGATTCGGTGGACGTGACAGTTCGCGGTGTTGGCGGCCACGGCGCCTATCCGCACAAAACCAAGGATCCGATTGTCCTGGCCGCGGAAATGATCAACGCCTGGCAAACGATCGCGAGTCGTGAAAACAATCCGCTCGATCCAATCGTGATCACAGTTGGCTCAATTCATGGCGGCACCAAACACAACATCATCCCCGATGAAGTGAAGATGCAGCTAACCGTGCGAACTTATAAATCGGAAGTGCGCGATCGAGTGCTTAAGGCGATCGATCAGATTGCAAAAGGAATCGCAAGCGCCGGCGGAGTTCCGGCTGACCGGGCGCCAATTGTTAACGTTTTGAAAGATCAATTCACGCCCGCGACCTATAACAATCCGGATTTGACCAAGCGACTCGTGGGCGTTTGGAAAAATGTGCTCGGCGCCGACAACGTCGAAATTGTCGATCCAACCATGGGCGGCGAAGATTTTGCCGAATACAGTTTGCCCGACCACTCGATTCCAGCGGTCGACTTTCACATCGGCGCCGTCGATCCAGAAAAAATTGCGCAGTTCAAAAGGGAAGGAAAAGAATTGCCGAGTTTGCATTCGAGCAAGTTCGCGCCCGTGCCGGAACCGACCATTCGCGTCGGCATCATCGGTATGACCAGCGCCGTGCTCGACTTAATGAAAAAGTAGAGTTTGCCGGCGAATTACGCGAACTAACGCGAATAAAATTGTAAAGGTCAGCGCTCCTCTGTTTCGCGTCTATTCGTGTGATTCGCGGGCAGGTATCCGCTGTGTTACTTCACCCGGATGTTCTTGCGGAGGAACGTCGGGATGTCGAGGTCCTGACCTTCGACGATGGTCGGCTCGCTTTTTTCGAAACGTCCGCGCGTGACCGGTTCGAACTGCAAAACCTCCTGCTTCACCTGGACGATTTTTTCTTTCGGTGGCTTCGCCTCTTTTTCCATGACCGGTTTTTTCTTCGGCGGAATCAAGCGCGGCGCGGGCTTTTTGATCGATGGGGCCGGCACGGGCGGCGGCGGTGCTTCAGCGGCGACCGGTGGTTCGACCGCAATCAAATCGTCCGGAGCAGGCTCCGGCAAAGCTGCGCTTTCAATCTCGGGGACGATGTCGATCTTCGGAGGCGCTGGCGGCTGCTCTTCAACTTGTTCCAAGATCGCCGGCGGCGGCGCGAGAAACGGTTCCGGCGGCGGTGACGTGTCTTGGGTGGCGATCGAATCCTCCGAAGCGAGCGAGCTGATGATCGTGACGCTGAGCCGATTTCCCATTTTCCCATCAACTGCGGTCCCAAAAACAATTTGAGTATGATCGCGCACGTGTCGGCCGAGCTCGCGCATCAGAATTTCGACTTCGGATAAAGTCATGCCTGGACCGCCCGCAACCTGAACCAGAACGTGCGCCGCTTCCGATAACATGCGGCCTTTGTCCATCAGCGGATTTTTCAACGCCTGGGTCAGCGCATCGTGCGCGCGATTATCGGTGTCGGATTCACCAAAACCGAACAGGCAGCGGCCGTTTTGACTGCGTAACGCGGCGAACAAATCGTCAAAACCGATTCGAATGAGGCCCGGTCGCTGAATTAAATTGACGATCGAGCGCACGCTCTGGCTGATCGTCATGTCCGCGATGCCGAAAGCCTGATGAATGCCGGCTTTGGGCGCGACCATATCGCCCATTCGGTCGTTCTCGAAACAAATCACCGCGTTCGCAATTTCATTTAGTCGCGATAATGCATCTTGGGCCTGGGCCGCGCGACGTTTCCCTTCGAAGGAGAAGGGGAGCGTCGCAAACGCGATCACGAGCGAGCCGGCTTCGCGCGCGAGTTGCGCGACGATGGGCGCTGCGCCCGATCCGGTGCCGCCACCGAGTCCCGCGCAAATAAAAATCATTCGCGCGCCGGCGATTGCTTGACGAATCTCATCCGCCGATTCGATCGCAGCTTGATAACCGAGCTCGGGATCGCCTCCGGTGCCGAGCCCGTGCGTACTTGACCGACCGAGCTGGACTTTGCGCGCCGCGACCGAGCTCGCCAGCGATTGGACATCGGTGTTGATCGCGATGAGATCGGCCTTGTCCATGCCATCGAGCAGTACGCGATCGAGCGCGTTCGATCCCGCGCTGCCGACTCCGACAACTTTGATGGGAATTGGTTCCTCTTGCCGTTCCGGCAGACTGTAATTTTTACTGAGCTGAATCATGTGAGCTTTCTGTTGTCATCGCATTCCGCTAAAAAACCTTCCGAAAATTCGAGTGATGCCGCGCCGCGGCCGATCGACTTGAACGGCCTGGGCGTATTTGAGCAAACCGATTGCGGTTGAAAACTGCGGGTTCTCGACCGCCGAAGTCAGACCGGAGAGCGTTTGCGCGTGCGTGACGTGCGCCGGCATTTCAAAAATTTCGCCGGCGAGATGGTCGATCCCGTTCACCAGACTGCAGCCGCCGGTAATGAAAATCCCGGCGCCGACATAATTGATGAACGGCTCCTCTTCGACCGTGCGCTTGAGCAACTCAAAAGTTTCGCGCAATCGCAGATGAATGATGGTGTTGAGTGTCTCGCGCTCGATTTCTTTGCCGGCAAATCCGGAATCGTCCTTCAACAAAATCGTCTCGCCGGGCAGACAGTTGCCGAGAACGCAGCTGCCTTCTTCGGTTTTTAATTTTTCAGCGCGGGCCATCGGAATCCGCAGCCCCATGGAAATATCATTGGTGATGTGATCGCCGCCGATCGCGATGGCGCCGCTTTGTTTTACTGCGCCGTCGACATAAAGAATGTAATCGGTGGTGCCGCCCCCGATGTCGACTACGAGTGCGCCGAGATTTTTTTGGTGCTGGGTGAGCACCACTTGGGCGGAAGCGAGCGCGCTGAAAACCACGTCCTCGACTTCAAGTGGCAATTCTTTGACGCAGCGAATCGTATTTTGAATGCGCGTCCGAACGCCGTGAATGATATGAAAATCTGCTTCCAGTTTCCCCCCCAGCATGCCGACCGGATTGAGGACGCCGTCTTGGCCGTCGACTTGATAGTGCTGAATGATCGAGTGAAGAAACGCGTTTTGTGCTGGAATGCTCACTTCCCGCGCGTTGATCTTTACATCTTCGACATCCTGATCGTCGATCTCGTCGCGCTCTTCGGGCAAGAGCACGCATCCGCGGTTGTTGAAACTTTGGATGTGGCCGCCCGCGACCGCGACATAAACGCTTCGAATCATCACGTCGCTTTTTTGTTCGGCATCGACCACTGCTTCGTGGACGCATTTCATCGCCGTTTCAAAATCCACAATCTCGCCCTTGCGCACACCGCGCGATGGCGCCTGGCCGACGCCCAGAATTCTTAACGTCCCGTCCGGACGCGTTTCGCCGACTACGACGCAAATCTTCGACGTCCCAATTTCCAAACCAACGATCAGATCACTATTCGCCATCTTATTTATTTTTTCTTGAAAGGTTGCCGCGGAAGTACACGCTTTGCGGCCGGAGTCGCGGTTGGCGACAGAGCGGGGCGCGATTTCGCAGTTGTGGCCGACGGCTTCGGTGATGTCTGCACCGGAATCGCCTTCATGATGCGCGGTGCTTCCTCCGGGTTGATCGTCTCGTTAATTACTTCCGCGGGCGACTTACCGAATGTGACTGGAATATTTCGTTGCACGAGCAGATTCACGGTCGCCAGCTCGCGATGGGCGTCGTCGGAATAGATCAAGAATTGCTCCAAGCGCTGCAGTTGCGTATCGAGGTTATCGAAGCCGAACGTCACGCGGCTGTGATTTTTGTCGGTCACCACTAGGCAGTAACCTTTCGAAACATCGATCTCGCGAATCTGAAACCGCGTTTGCATAAAGCTGCGCGTGCTCAGCCGCAGCAACTCGAGCGCCGCTCGCGCTTCAGGCGATTCGACGATTTTTCCGGCCTCGAGCGATTCGCTCACGCAACCCAAAATCAGCGGCAGTCCCAAGTATTCCGGTAACAACTTCTTTTCTTTCATCAAAACGCCGCGCGCGTCCACTAGAAACGCGGCGTCCGATGCAAAAGGATCGGCAATCTGTTTTTCACTTGTAATCCAGCCAATCGGTTTGCGTTCGACAATTCGGATGTCGATTTCGGCTGGAAGTTTGCGGACAACTTCGACTCCATCGACCTGCGGCAGCTCCTGCAATCGCTCGTGGACGCGCGCCAGGTTTACCCGAAAAATATTTTCCCCTTCGCGCAGATCAGCGACGTTCAAGATCTGGTCGCGCTGCAAAGTTCCATCAGTCTGCACTTCGATGTTGCTGAGCTTGTAGTCCGGGTTGTCGATGAAGAATCGCTTGGCCGCGACCCGGGCGCCGACATAAATTCCCCCGGCCAACAGAATCACCAGCGCGATCTTCGAGAACACGACGAGCAGCCGGCGGTTGCGGTGCTGGACCGCCTTGCGCGATCGCACTTTGACGTCGAGTAAATGTTGCTGCCGCCGTTGCCGGAAGCTGGAGAGACGCTGATTGCGCGCGCGGGGACGTTTCTGTCGCCTCATCGTCGAGCGCGCTCCCTTCTCGCGCGCGAAAGCTCAATGATGCGCAGGCAAAGATCGACATAGTTGATGCCGGCCGCGGCCGCCCCTTCCGGAAGCAGACTCGCTTCGGTCATTCCCGGGATCGTGTTCACTTCGAGCACGAATGGCTCGCCGGCATCGGTCAAAAGCACATCAACGCGTCCGTAAACGACCAGGCCGAGGGCGCGAAATGCCTGCAGCGCCAGCTCCTGAATCTTTTTCGCTTTATCGGGATCGATCTTCGCCGGACAAACATGCTCGGCGGCGCCGCCAGCCTGCGGATTCAGGAACGGGTACTTGTTGTTGAAGTCGTAAAAACCGCCCTTCGGAATTATCTCAAGAATCGGCAGGGCTTGATCACCGAGGATACCTATCGTCAATTCGCGGCCAGATACAAATTTTTCCACTAACAATTTGCGATCGTACTTCGCAGCCTCCTTCATCGCCGAATCGACTTCGCTTTCGTTCTTCACGATCACGACGCCCACGGTGGAACCTTGTCGCGCCGGTTTCACCACCAGAGGCACCGGAATTTTTGGGCGCCGACCAGCATCGACAACTTCCCATTCCGGCGTGACGACGTTGCGCTCGCGAAACTTTTCTTTCGTTAAAATTTTATCGAACGCGATCCGGCTTTCTTCGACGCCGTCGCCGGTGTAGGGAATGCCGCGGTCGTCGAGAATTTTCTGCAACTGCCCATCCTCGCCGAACGTTCCGTGAATCGTAATGAAGGCAAGACCGACATCTTTCGGGAGCCGGAAGTTTTCGTCGCGAACATCGACATCAACGACCTCGACGTCCAATGAGCGCAACGCTTTCGAAACGCCGCGGCCCGTCGCCAAAGATACGTCGCGTTCCGATCCCGGCCCTCCCATCAACACGGCGATTTTTTTTGGTAAGTCTTTCATAATGCCCGTCCGGTTCGGACTCATTAGGCGGGTTCTCCCACGATTTGCACTTCGGTTTCCAATTCGATTCCGCGCTTGGTTTTCGCCGCTTGCTTGATTCGGTCGATCAGCTCGAGCATCTCGGTCGCGGTCGCGCCACCATCGTTCACGATGAAATTACCGTGCACTTCCGAGACGCGCGCTTTTCCGACGGACGAATTTTTTAAACCGAGCTCGTCCACCAGTTTTCCGGCCGGACATTTCTCCGGGTTTTTGAAAATGCAGCCGGCACTCTTCGCGATCGGCTGTGTGGTGCGGCGTTTTTCCTGGGATTCACGCAGACGTGATTCAATTTGTTCGCGCGGTGCCGGCGATCCGCGGAATGTGGCGGAGACGGCGAAGTTTTGTTCGAGCAAAGGAAAATGCCGGTAATGCACTTCCAGCTCGTCTCGATTTTTATCGTGTGCGTTTCCTTCCCCATCGAGGTAACGAACGCGCACGACCTTTTCGAATGTTTGCGCGCCCATCGCGCCCGCGTTCATCCGTAGCGCGCCGCCGACCGCGCCGGGTATTCCTTCCATCCATTCCAATCCGCCCAGATCTGCCGCCCTCGCGGCGTAGGCAATCTCTTTTAGCTTCGCGCCAACGCCGGCGGTGATTTCGTTTCCGTGGATGTCGATCTTATCGAAGTCGCCGCCGGAAGGATGAACGACTACGCCGCGAATTCCGCCGTCGCGCACGAGCAAGTTCGAACCGCGGCCAATCACAAAGAGTGGAAGATTGTCGCGCCGGCAAAACCGGATCAATTCGCTCAGCGCCGTTTCGTTGCGCGGTTCTACCCAAAATTGCGCCGGGCCGCCAACGCGCAACGTGGTGTGTTTTGAAAGAGGTTCGTAAAGACGGACGTCGCCGCCTTCGCCGACGATCTCTTTCAATTTCTCGGCAATGACGAGATCGGCTGCCAGGATCGACAATTGCTCGTGAATATTGCCGGCGCCCAGGCTGAGGACGAGATCGCCCGATTCAAGCAGGTTGCCAACGTCGCGATGCACCCACTCCAATCGCGGCTGATAACTCACGCCGCAATGTCCGTGTGCAGCGATTTCGTCGACGACCAGTTGGCCAGTGACGCCTGGCATGGGCGATTCATTTGATCCGTAAACATCAGTGATGACGACGCGATCTGCTTGGTCGAACGCGCGTCCAAATTCCTTCCGCAGCGCTTTGGTGCGCGAGTAGCGGTGCGGTTGAAACATTGTCAGCACGCGCTTGCGGCCGACCGATCTTGCGGTCTTGAGTGTAGCTTTGATTTCGGTCGGGTGGTGCCCGTAGTCGTCGACCAATAAAAAGCGCGGGCTGTCGTACTTAATTTCGAACCGTCGCCGGGCGTGTTGAAATTTTGTGAGCGACTTGGCGATTTTTTCAAAAACAACACCGAGCTCGGTCGCTAGCGCGATGACGCCAAGCGCGTTCCTAACGTTGTGTTCGCCGGGAACATTGAGAACAGCTTCGCCGAGTTTTTCTTTGCCGCGGTAAACGCTAAACGCCGAGCTAAAGTCGCGCAGCTCTATATCGGTGGCGCGGTAATCGGCTTCGTCCGATAAACCATAGCAAATAACGCGATCGGAAGATCGACATATGCGAGTTGCGTTGGGCTCATCGGCACAATAAAAGACTTTGCCGGTTGTTTGAGCGAGCAATTGGCGGAATACTTTCTCGATTGCAGTCAGATCGGCGTAAAAGTCGAGGTGCTCTTCCTCTATATTAAGTACTAGGGCGTGCTCAGGATGGAACAAGGCGATTGTGCCGTCGCTCTCATCGCCTTCGGCCACGAAAAATTCCCCGCGGCCGTCCCAGTGTGCGTTCGTCCCGAGAATCGGGATTTCGCCGCCGACATAATGCGACGGGTGCAATCCGCCCGCCCGCAACACATGCGCACTCATCGCGGACGTCGTGGTTTTGCCGTGCATTCCAACGACGAGAATCCCGCGCTTAGCCGCCATGATTGCAGCGAGCGCTTCGGCGCGGCGGACAGTTCTCTTTCCGTTTTCCTGCGCGCTCTTCAGAATCGGATTATCCTTTTTGATCGCCGACGAATAAACGACAAGCTCGGCGTCCCGAGCATCCGCGGCGCGATGTTGTTGATAAAATTTCAAACCGAGCGTTTGCAGCCGATCGGTCTCCAATGAATCCGATTTGTCCGAGCCACTGACTTGATGGCCGAGCTGAAGAAGAAGCCCGGCAATTCCGCTCATGCCGCTTCCGGCCACGCCGACGAGATGAATGTCGTGGCGCTCCTGCGTCAGAAATTTTGCAAGATCGATATCCTTCGTCATGACTGGGTATATTTTTCCATCGTTACGGCCACGCGATTAGCAGCGTCTCGCGGCGCGAGATGCGAACATCTCTCCGACATCCGGCGAAGTTGCTCGGGGCGATCGATCATGTCTCTGATTTTCTGAGTAAGTAATTCGGGAGTTAGTTCCGATTCTTTCAGGACAAACGCCGCCCCTGCGCGCGCGAAAATTTCGGCATTGCGAGTCTGGTGATCGTCAGCGGCGTAGGGAAACGGAATGAGAAGGCTGGGCAGTTCGAAAGCAGCGATCTCGGCCAGGCTGGCGGCGCCCGCGCGTGCGACGGTAAAGTCGGCTGCGCTGTAAACTTCTTCCATGTGATGATGAAACGCGGCCACGTAGGCGGGGATTCGTTCGCGCCGGTAGTTGTCCGCCACGAAACGTTCATCCCGGGCGCCCGAAAGATGAATCACTTGGAGCGCACTATCGCGCAGGAGCGGCAGGGATTTGATGATGGCTTGATTGATTCCGCTCGCGCCCTGACTCCCGCCCATCACCAGCATGGTCGTGACACCAGCTTGCAATCCCAGTTTTTCCCGGGCCGATTGTCGATCCAGTCGCATGAGCTCGGTCCGAATCGGCGTGCCGGTGAGCTCGGTGCGGACTTTGGGAAAGAAGGCGGCGCATTCTTTAAAGCCGAGCAAAACTGCCCGCACCATTTTCGACGCAAGGCGATTCGCTTTCCCCGGAACCGCGTTCGATTCGTGAATCAGCGTGGAAATGCCGCGCATCCGTCCGGCCAAAATTGGCGCGGTCGAAGTAAATCCGCCCATACCAAGGACGATCTGCGGTTTGAACTTTTGGTAAATCGATCGACAGCGGGAAAGACTTTCAGTGAACCGTCGAATGAATCCGAAAATTTTAGGAGAATAAACGGACGGAAAACCAATCGTCGGCAGTTTCTCAAACCGGAACTGCGATCGGGTCGAAAGCGCGAGACTGTCGATCTCTTTTTCCGAAACGAACAAGAGTACCTCGTGTCCGCGTTCGCGCAGAACTTCAGCGACGGCGATTCCGGGAAAAAGATGCCCACCCGTGCCTCCACATGCAATGACCGCGTTCATTCTGATGATTGTTGATTTTCCAGTTAAATTCGCGGTGTCAGTCGCACTTGGAGTGAAGTGCGTTTTTTGTTGGCCGGTTCCAAAACGGCTTGCCGATAAATGTTGAGTAAAAGTCCAATGCCGAATAGGCAGGCAACGAGATTCGATCCGCCGTAGCTAATGAACGGTAGCGGCAGACCTTTATTTGGCAGAAGCGAAGTGGTGACTCCGATATTCACCGCGGCTTGCAACGCCAGCAGGCAGACCACACCGGACGCGGCCAGCAACCCGAATCGGTCTTTCGCGTGCAGCGCGATCATGATTCCGCAAACAATGACAACGACGAACAGGAAAACGACGAGCAGACTGATCCGCAATCCAAGCTCTTCGCCTATCATCGGAAAAATGAAGTCGGTGTGCGCGTAGGGCAGGTAAAGCATCTTTTGCCGTCCGTTGCCGAGCCCCAGCCCTTCCATTCCGCCGCTGCCCCACGCGATTAACGCCTGCATTTGCTGGAGTCCGGCATCCTGTTTGTAGCGCTCGAGATCGGTGAACGCGATCAGGCGTTCCATGCGCGCTTGCGTTGCCGCCACGAAAATGACGCTTCCTCCGGTGACGGCGAGCAGGCCGAGCAGAATCGGATTCGTTCCGGCAACGAACATGACCGTAAACGTGGTCGCGCCGATCAAAGCGGTTGTTCCGAGATCAACTTCAAAAATAATCAGCGCGAGAAGCGCGCTCACAATCGCCAAAGGAATGGCAAAGCCGAACAACGGATGGTTTGCGAATTTCTCATAACGCGCGAACCACCACGCCAGAAAAAATACCGCGGCAAGTTTCGCAATCTCCGACGGTTGAAAACCAATCGGGCCGAATCCGATCCAGCGGCGGGAGCCGTTGATCCGCATTCCGATGTGCGGAACGAAACAAAATACGAGCGTGATCGCTCCGACACCCAGCCAAATCCACCAGGTTCGCTGCCAGAAGTGATAATCAATCAGGGCCGCTGCGATACAAACGATCAGACCAACTCCGAGCCAAACCGATTGGTGTTTGAGGAAAAAGTAAGGGTCGCCATGGCTGTCTTTGGCAAAAGCGCTCGTGCTGAAAAGCATCACGATGCCGATGACGAGGAGTCCCAGCACCGCAACGAACAGGAAGTAAGCGCTTTTTCGGTACATTAAATTTACTGGTTCTTCTTCGCGGTTTTCTCCGGGATCAAAAGCTTTTGGCCGATCTTTAATTTGCGAGGATCATCGATGTGGTTGAGCGCGATCAAATCGTCGTACGCGACCTTGAACTTCTTCGCGATCGTGACCGGATTATCGCCTTTTGCGACAACGTAAACTTTGCCGGAGTCGCTAACTTTTGTCTGCGGCTTTGCACTGCTTTTCTGCGTAGTCGGCGAACTGACAGCCGGCGGCTGAGGCTTGGTATCAGCGGAAGCGATTCCGACGGTGGTTGGCGACGGCGCGGAAGGCAACGGCGCCTGACGCGTCTTGATTGCGTTGAACGCGATGATGCCTGCGACCGCGACGACGTGCAGCAGCAGCACGATCAACAATGCGCGCGATAATTTCATGCTCGGTTCGGCCAGATCGCCGTAATCAGCCGTAGTTGCACCGATGCGCAGCGGCCGCCGCACGGCAGTGGCGCGGAGTTTTTTTCCTTTGAATCTCAGCATCTTTGGCATTTTGAACTTCCTTTTCATTCGGGGAGGGCTTGGACGAGCGCGCGGAACTGATCGCCGCGGTCGGCATAACTTTTGAACATGTCGAAGGACGATGTGCCCGGCGAAAAAAGGACCACTTCTCCGGACTTGGCGGTTGCGCGCGCGCGCTCGACCGCGTCGGCCAGCGATGTCGCGAGTTCGGATTTAACCGCGCCGTCCCAATCGCGGGCGATTCGTTCGGCCATTTCGCCGATCAAGATTGTCGATCGAACCTTTTCTTTCACCAGTTCGCGGAGCGGTTCAAAAGTGAAGCCTTTGTCTTTTCCCCCGGCGATGAGAACGACCGGTTTGCTTTGGGCGAGCAGAGCTTTCTCGACGGCATCGAGATTGGTCGCCTTGGAGTCGTTGATGTAATCGACCCCGCCGATTTGCCTGACAAATTCGCACCGATGTGGTCGCGGCTCGTAGGCGCAAAGTGGCGGGACCATCTTGTCGAACGGCAACCCGCGAGCGTGTCCGGCGGCGAGAGTGGCCATCAGATTCTCGATGTTGTGCGAGCCGCGCAGCTTCGTCTGATTCAGGCGCAGCACCGGTTTGTTTTCAAAAACGATCGCGCCTTCGGCCAAGCGAAAGTCGGCGCGATTAGTGTAGGCGCTGAAAGTGATTTTGCGCGCGCGGAGATCGGGCAGGCTCTCAACCGCGTTTACAATCGCGACATCATCGGTCGTTTGTTTTTCGAAGAGGCGTAATTTTGCGGCGCGATATTCAGCGACGGAGCGATAACGATCGAGATGATCGGGTGCGAAATTCAACCAGAGCGCAATCGATGGTCGAAACGTTTGGGTCGTTTCCAGCTGGAACGAACTCACTTCAACGGTGAGCACGTCGTATTTGATTTTCTCGCGTGCGACCTCGGAAAGCGGTTTACCAATGTTGCCGCAGGCGATTGTTTTCTGTCCGCAATCGTTCAGCATTTGAGCGAGCATTTCCGTCGTGGTTGTTTTGCCGTTGGTTCCGGTAATGGCGATGACCGGTGTTTCGCACGAACGCCAGCCGAGCTCGAGCTCGCCGATGATCCCGATCTTTTGGGACGAAAAATTTTGGGCCAACGCCGAAGCCGGATCGATTCCCGGACTCGCGACGACGAAATCGTATTTGCCGGAATCCTGATCGGCCGCTTGCCCGCAAATCACGCGAATGTTCTGCGCGCGCAGATTGTCGATCGTGGATTTGAGCAGCTTGTTCTCATCGGCGCTGTCCAGGACGGTGACGTTGGCGCCTTCGGCTTTGAGAAGAAGGGCGGCGGCCGCTCCACTTAAGCCCGCTCCAAGCACCGCAACTTTTTGATTCGAGTAACGCAATTTCTACCTCAACTTCAAAGTGGCCAGTCCAAGAAGGGCGAAAATTCCGGAGAGAATCCAGAACCGCACGATGACGGTGTTCTCTTTCCAACCAACAAGCTCAAAATGGTGATGAAGCGGGGACATCGCAAAGATGCGTTTGCCGGTGAGTTTGAAACTCAGCACCTGAAGGATTACCGAGACTGCTTCGATGACGAAAACACCGCCCACAACCACCAGCAGCAATTCTTGTTTACAGCAGATCGCCACCACGCCGATCAACCCGCCGATGGCAAGCGAGCCGGTGTCACCCATGAAAACTTTCGCCGGGTGACAATTGAACCAAAGAAACCCGAAACCAGCGCCAATGAGCGCGGCACAGACGACCGTGAGTTCGGCGGTGAAGGGATAAAAGGGGACCTGTAAATATTCGGCGACCCGAAAATTCCCGGCGGCGTAGGAAAGAAACGCGTAGGCGAATGCGACCGTGACGGTGCAACCGATGGCCAGGCCGTCCAATCCATCGGTTAAATTCACCGCGTTGGATGATCCGACAATCACAAGTGCGAAAAACAGGATCGTGAACCATCCCATGTTCGTGACCACGGGGGATTTAAAAAACGGCACGTAAAGCGACCTGGCCTGAACTTCGATTAACGGGCTGCTTAAAAAAACCGCGGTGATAATAAGAGCGAGAGCGATTTGAAAAAGAAGTTTGATCCGGCCGCTTACGCCGTCGGATTTTTTCTTTGTGACTTTGAGATAATCATCAACGAAACCAAGCATGCCGAGATAAACCATGGCAAAGAGCGCGAGCCAGACGAAGCGATTATCCGGGCGCGCCCAGAGAAAACTGGAAATGAAGACGGCGCCGATAACCAGGACGCCGCCCATCGTCGGCGTTCCCTGTTTACCACCGTGCAATTCAGCCAGTCGATGAACCTCGGCAGCTTGGCGAATCGGCTGGCCGAGCTTGAGCGCCGTCAAAACGCGGATGACGAAATTTCCGAACAAGAGCGAAACCACGAAGGCAGTGATTGCCGCTGCCACCGCCCGAAACGTCACGTAGAAGAAAACGTTGAATCCGCCGACCTGATCGCTGAGGCGATGAAGATAGAACATCATACGCGCGCGCCTTCTGGCGAACTCAGTTTTGCAAAGGCTTCGATCACATCTTCGGTGCGGGCGAGACGGCTTCCTTTAATCAAAACGAGGTCACCCGGCGTCGCGATGTCGATCAGAAGATCGGCGGCTTCCAATGTCGATCCAACGATCGAACTGTTTTCGAGGCCGGCCTTTTCGGCGGCCCGGGCAATGGTTGCGCCCATTTCACCAATGCCAATTAATTGATCGATGCCGAATGCGGCGGCTGCTTCGCCGACTTCTTCGTGCCCGCGCTCCGTTTCTTTTCCGAGTTCTCGCATCTCACCGAGGACCGCGATTCGCTTTCCGCCGGTATCCAGTTCGACCAGCGTTTGCAGCGCTGCTTTCATCGAATCGGGATTCGCGTTGTAGCTATCATCGAGAAACTGGACGCCGTTGATCTCTTTGATCTGTAAACGCGCTTTAGTGAGGGGCGCGCTGGCGAGACCGGCGGCCGCTTCTTCGAGAGAAAGACCGAACGCGCGGCCGGCTGCGACCGCGAGGAGCGCATTTTGTACCATGTGGAGTCCGGGCACGGGCAACTGCGCCCGGCAGCGGTGCGCATCCTCCATAATCGTGAACTCCGATCCGTCGGCACTTTGTTGAATGTCGATCGCGCGAACCGTTCCTTCTTTGGTTCCGGCAAAAATTACATGCGCATCCGTTCGTTCGGCGATCCCCTTGCTGAAAGGATCGTCCCCGTTCAAGATGACCGTTCCTTCGGCGGCAACTGCTTCGGCCAATGCGCCTTTTTCTTTCGCAATCGCCTCGCGCGTTCCCATGAATTCCATATGAGCAACGCCGATGTTGGTGACAATGGCGGCGTCGGGCGCGGCAATTTTCGCCAGTGGGGCGACTTCGCCAGGGTGATTCATTCCAATTTCCCAGACCGCGACTTCATCGTCCGATCTCGCCTCCAGAATGGTGCGCGGCAACCCGACATGGTTATTGAAGTTGCCTTGCGTTTTGGCGACGCGGAATTTTCGGCCGAGAACTGAGGCGGCAAAATCTTTCGTGCTCGTTTTCCCGTTGCTGCCGGTGATGGCGAGAACTTTGAGCGACAGCGCTTTCCGATAATTCGCGGCCAGATTTTGATACGCGAGCAAGGTGTCCTCCGCCCGAATGATCACGAACTTTCCTGGAACTTTTCCGTTCCATTTAAGATCGACAATCGCACCGGCGGCCCCGGCTTTAGCAGTCGCTTCGACAAATTTGTGGCCGTCGAAATTTTCACCTCGCAGGGCGACGAAAAGTTCACCCTTCTTAATAGTTCGTGAATCAGTGCTGATTCTTTCGATCAAAGTTTTTCCGTCGCCTTGTTCGAGTTTGGCGCCGGAAAGCTCTGCGATTTGTAAGATCGACAACGGATTCATTTAAATTCCACCGGATGATTCTCGACCGCACGCCGCGCCACTTGAATGTCTTCAAACGGCACGGTGTGATCGGCGAACTCCTGGTAATTTTCGTGACCTTTGCCCGCGATCAAGACGATGTCACGCGGTTGCGCGATTTCGATGGAGCGCGAAATCGCCTGCGCGCGATCGGTGATTTTTTCAAAATGGTTGCCGCGAAACCCTTTTTCGACTTCGGCGATGATCTTGTCCGGATCTTCTTTGCGCGGATTATCAGAGGTGATGATGGCGTAATCGGCCTTTTGGTCGACAACCTGACCCATCAGCGGTCGCTTCTCACGGTCGCGATTTCCGCCGCAACCGAAGACGACAATCAGTCGTCGCGGCTCGAGTTCGCGCAAAGTTTTTATAACGTTGAGCAGGGCATCCGGTGTGTGCGCGTAGTCAACAAAAACCTGGAACTGCCTCTTGGCCGGAACTATCTCGAGCCGGCCGGGAACTTGTGGCGATTTGGCGAGACTGAGAACAGCTTCGCGCAAACCGACGCCGAGCGCGGTGGCGGCGGCCAGCGCGGCCAGCGAATTCGCGACGTTGAAACGGCCGATGAGCGGCACGCGCACGAGATAACTTTTGCTGCGCGCGTCGAGCTGGTAGGACGTGCCCGCAAATTCCATTCGATAGTTGGAAGCGCGAAAATCGGCGCTGGCTCCCATTCCGAAGGTCACCACCGAAACTTTCTTGTCGATCTTCGCGAGCAACTGACGTCCATAACGATCGTCGATGTTGATGACCGCAACCGGTTTCTTCTTTTTCTGTTGCTGCGCGAGTTGCTCGAACAGTTTCGCTTTCGCTTCGAAATAGTTTCTCATCGTTCCGTGATAATCGAGATGGTCTTGGGTCAAATTGGTGAAGACAGCGACGTCCCACTCGATCCCACGGGTGCGCTCCTGGGCGAGCGCGTGGGAAGAGACCTCCATGGCTGCACCCCGGCATCCGGCGTTCGCGATTTGGGAAAGCAGTTCCTGAAGATCAAGCGATTCGGGGGTTGTGCGCGCGGCGGGCAGGACGCGCTCGCCGATTTCGTAACGAACGGTCCCGAGCAAGCCGCAACGCATTCCGGCTTTTTCGCAAATATGCTTGATTAGAAAAGTGGTCGTCGTCTTGCCGTTGGTGCCGGTAACGGCGGCGAGTTTCAATTTTCGGGCGGGAAAATTGTAAAATCTCGCTGAGAGATCGGCCATTGCGCTGCGCGTATTTTCAACGACGACGCAGGTGGCGCGGGAATGTTTTTCGGCGCGCTCGGCGACGATCACCGCGGCGCCTTTTTCAATGGCCTGGCCGATGAAGTTGTGGCCATCGCTTTTTTCGCCGCGCAATGCCACGAATAGCCCATCCCTCTGCACACGGCGCGAGTCATACGCGATGCTTTCCACCGCGCGATCAGTTGGGCCGATGATTTCGCGAACGGGAGTCGCGGCGAGAAGAGTTTTGAGCTGCATGAGGGTTCGCCATTCTTTTGCCAGGAAGTCAATGGCGCGAAGCGTCGGTTAAGGCAACTCGCTCCACCGGGATGGCCCTGCGAATTTCCTCATGCGGCTCAAGATCGAGATAACGGGCGGCCTTTTCGGCGATGCGGGAAAAAATCGGCCCGGCGACGAGGCCACCGTAGTTCAATTCGGATTTTGTTTGCGCATCATCTAGCACAACGAGTCCGACGAATTCCGGACGGTCTGCTGGCAAATAACCGCAAAACGAAACGACATACTGTCCTTTTTCATAGCCGC
>Ga0209159_1000867_pt1 | contig 25305 bp, 24 predicted proteins | sample GraSoiAngelo_144_FD_185901 | JGI IMG/M metagenome (GOLD analysis project Ga0209159, IMG submission 185901) | Grasslands soil microbial communities from the Angelo Coastal Reserve, California, USA - 14_1009_02_40cm (SPAdes) (version 2) | ecosystem: Environmental > Terrestrial > Soil > Grasslands ...
AGTCGGGCGCGAGCCAAGGCCAGTCGGCATCGGAGCTCATCTCGAAAAGAATCGCCAAACTCGCGGACTGGCGCGGGGAAACCCTCAGCAGAATGCGCAAGCTCATCAAGGAAGCAGACCCGGACGTCGTCGAGGAGTGGAAGTGGATGGGCACTCCGATTTGGTCGCACGACGGCATCATCTGCACTGGCGAATCCTACAAGAATGTCGTGAAGCTTACCTTCTCCAAGGGCGCGTCTCTGAAGGATCCGGCCCGTCTCTTCAACTCGAGTCTCGACGGAAACGCACGCCGCGCGATCGACATCCACGAAGGAGAAGAAGTTGACGAGTCCGCCTTCAAGGCGCTCGTTCGCCAAGCGGTCGCCCTCAACAGTTCTGGCAAGTCGAAACCTTCGAAGAAAGCGAAGTCCTAAGGGATTCCGCCCCCTGAACAGGTCCGACATCGGGGTGGCGGAGGTGTCGTTCCGCCCGAGCGTACCCAGGTTGAAGATGGCCTCGACAGTCGCAGGGAGCGAATAGTGGGAATACTGGACCCAGCGCGTCGCGTCCGCCGCGGAATTTGACGTAATCTGCGGTTGCCAGACGTCGAAAGGTCGTTCATGCGCCTTATCCCCGGTCAGGCGAGGTGTATGCGAGGATGAGGTTGGACACGCTGCCGTCGATGAAAGAGGCGGCGGCGCTCGACAGGTCGCTAGGCTTCAAGCCCATCGCGCCGTACAACGCGAACCCGGTGGCAGGGACGTTGTTCTTCGAGCTGGTGCTCTGACTGCGAAAGGCATGGCAAGGTTGCGCGGCGCAACTTTGCTCGGCCCGCTCGACTCGTTGGCTTGCGACTGGCAGCCCTGAAGGCGTGGCGAGACCTGGTTCGCAGAGTATGACTTGGCGGGAATATAAACGCTCGGTATATGTCTATCGTGGAACTGTGCGCCAGAGCTGGAGCCCGCTGAGCCCGCTGACTTCGGACCGATTCCTGGGTGAAGTCTGGGTGGCGCCCTCCCGCATCGTGGTTGGTCGATCAGACCGAGGGTCGCGCCTCCTCTCTTTAGGAGTGAAGCTGTCAGTGCTCCCGCTCCTTGTAAGGAGACATCCGTTCTCGTCGCGAAATCTCGTTAAACTGTGCGAGCAGCGGTTTGCCCGGCGACCCGTTCGGCGATCGGTGTCGTCATCTCTGACGTCCTAGAGGAGGGACGACACCGAGCTGCTGCATCAGGTCGAGCAGCGTGGCGACACCCCAGTGCTCAGTGATCTTGCCGTCGACGACCCGCATGGCGTCGACGGTATAGAAACTGACCTTCTTCCCTGTGGCTGGAATACCGAGGAACTCCCCCTGGTGGGTGCCGTGATAGGTCTTGTAGGTGGTCACGAGGTTGCCAGCCGCCGCCTGCCAGTGGATCTCGGGATGGAAGTCGGGGAACGCGCCACGCAGGCGCTTATACAGCACCCGCACCCCGTCTTTATCGGGTGTCGTGCCAGGCTGCGGCGTGTGGTCGACAAAATCATCGGCGAATAGTTCCTCGAACAGGCGCCAGTTGCCTTTGCCCTGCACTTCCTCGGTGTTGCGGCGAACTACGGCGATCGCCGCGTCGCCCACTGATGAGTTGCTCATTCCCGTGTCTCCTTTGACCTCAGCGCACCAACGATTCCGCGGCACGTGTTCGCAACGCCCATCCGTACGGTATCAGCGCTGACGCGCGTGCAACCCGGATGGCAGCAGCTCGGGTTGGATGCTCTGTACGGCCCGATCTACCATCGACTTCTCGCCCCGTATGACAACGCGGCGCTGTCCGACGCCTATATCGAGACGCTCGTCGAGACGGTTTTGCGGGTCTGGAGCGGCAGCCGAAAACCCGCCGGTCACAAGTCCAAACCGCAGCACGCAGGTCACCGCGATGAAGTAGGACGTTCTCGCGTGATGTGCCACGAGTCCAAGTCGCTACAGCAGGCCGCGTGCTTCTGTGTCCCGGGAATGCGTTCGACTGCCCGATGTTGATCCCTGGCTTGAGGTCATATTCGTGAACGCTAATGATGCGACCCACGCGCGAATCTCTCCGATTACTTCCTGTAAGATTGCGACAGCTATATTGCCGCCGGTTATCTTTGCAGTGTGCGGTTGAAGAATTTGAGAGCGTCGACGCTGACCCTTCTGTGCACTTCCTCTCTATCGATCTCGTCAGGGTCAGCGCAGAGCGAGCGCGCAACGACTTTACCCCAGAGGTTGCATCTGGCGAGGAACGTGTAGTGCGTGACGTTGGGGATGATCTCGATCTCAGCGTTCGGAATTGCGGACGCTATCGGCCTCGCGTTGACGTCGGGAAACGCCTGGTCATCTTTCGAGCCGACGATGATGCGGACCGGAACCTTGACTTCAGCCAGACTGGCCTTTGTCATGACAGGCCCGAGCACCGGGGCAATCGCGAATGCTGCCCTGATTCGTGCATCGCGGAATGACTCGTGCGAGTGGCTAACCGCCTCCTTGACACGATCATCGTGATCGAGAAGTCGCTGGACGTCTGCCATAGAGAAGGAAGCTTCCGGGGGGCAAGTTGCAGTTTGGCTCTACTGGCTGGCTGGCACAAAAGCTCTTCCACTGCTGATGCGCAAGCCTGGCGCCAACCGTTGCCAACGCGGTATACCCACCCAGCGAGAACCCTCCGACTCCGATTCGAGATGGGTCTATGTGAGCACCAAACTGTGGGTCGGCCAACAACTTGTCGATGAGGACCGAAATATCCCTCGCCCGTTCCCACCACAGCATGAACCCTTGAAGCTGGTATGAAGGTTCGGCCGCGGTGTTGCCGTGGTGATTTACAGCAGCAACGATATAGCCATTTGACGCGAACGTCTCCGCAAGCCAGGCCATTCCTGCCGCTCCACCGCCGGTTCCGTGCGATAGGACAACGATCAAGGCACGTTTGGTGGTCGCGGCGGACAGCGGTGCCTTTTGTGCGTTCCACCCGGCGTTGAAGATGCCGACCCGCCATTCAGATTCGCGGCTTCCCAACGCTGCGGGATACCAGACCGCCGTGGCCAATGGGCGGTCCTGAGGCCTAGTCCAACTGCGGCGCGCAGTGTCTTCATACGCGGCAAAGGAGAGGCCAACAGGGTTCACTCTCTTAGGTGGCTCGGCGCACGCGACCGTGAAAACGGATAGTGCAGCAGCAACAATGGCTCTGGCAGGTAGCATCGTGTTGATACGATTGAGGAGAATGAGTTGCGCTCTAACAGTCACGGTGAGCGGCGCGCGAAGTGCGCCCCTCCACTGTGAAGCTAGGCGCCCAGTCTTGAAACGATCCACGCGCTCGCTGCCCGCCATCCCGGGCGCCCGGCAATCAGAATCATTGCTGCTCCTCCTCTGAGCGGCCCGACGTGCTCTAGCGGCCCGACGTGCCGTGCTGCCGAGAACGAACCCTGCGGATGTTACGCGATTGTGGTGGTGGCCTACTAAATTTCTGTCTCTCGCGTCGTAGAGCCGCCTGAGTAGACGCCACACGCAAACGATTCCTGGGTGAAGTCTGGGTAAACGAAAGGGGTTAGCGGCTCTTGCGTCCGCTAACCCCTCGTCGTCCATGGTTGCGGGGGCTGGATTTGAACCAGCGACCTTTGGGTTATGAGGGTAATTTCGGCAGAGACTCACCACCACTCAGCACTGCCAAATACCCGTCATCCCGAGCAGACGCGGACACCCCTTTGGCGCTGATTCGCGGTGGATCGCGAACAAAACACGGACAGAACGCGGACACCATTGCTGCCAGATCGAGCTGATGATGCACCCGGGTGGATTCGTCTGCTCCGCGACCGCATGACGCAGTCCGCTGCGCCTGGTGCCATTTTCGTCACGGGCTGCGAGGAGCCGCGCTCGTTCCGCGGCATTGTCCCAACCTCCTTCCATCACCCCCACGAACCCGAGCGAGGCCCAAGCGCACGAATCGTCGCCAATGACCATCGCGCATTCAGGCGCTTCGCGCTCGTCCGACGTACTTCGCGAGCAGGTTGTTGATCAACGACTGGTAGCCCAACCCTCGCCGCTTGGCCTCCCGCCGCACGGCATCGAGCACCTGGGGATCGATCCGAATGGCGATCAGTCGCCTGGCCTCAGCGCCCAAGGGGGGCCGTCCCACGCGTCGCATCGCTCGGCGTTGCGCGGGGGACACCGCTGGGATGTCGGAGAAGTCAATCCCGCGACGCCGCCGCATCGGCCGCCCGCTCTTTGCGGCTCGCCCGGCGCGCGCTGATGATGCGGATCCTTTCACCATGGTCTCGCCTCCTCACGGTATACGCCACGATGAGCACGCGGCCCGTCGCCGCGCGGCCCAGTCGCAGGAATCGTGACTCCTCGTCGGAGTGACGCAAGTCTGGGCCGTCCAGGGCATCCGGATCGCCGAACACGGTAGAGGCGCAACTCAATCATGTCATCGTCGGGCTCGTCGTCATCGCCGACGCGAAGCGGGCATGGCAGCAAGAGCGCGAGCGAGAGGAGACGGCTCGCCGAGAGGTCGAGCGCCGGCGGGCTCTCGCCGAGCAAGCCCGGCGCGAAGAGGAAGAGCGCCGGCGCGTCCTGGAGCGTCAGGCAGACTCGTGGGCCAAGAGCCAGCGCCTCCGGGCCTTCCTCGATGAGGTCAAGCGACGTCGAATTCGAAAGGGGTGTCGGTCGCAGCGGACAGCGAGCTCGGCGCCTGGATCGCGTGGGCGCGCCAGCACGCCGACCGCCTTGATCCATTGAAAGCTGAGGCAGATATCGATGAGCCTGGAACTGAGACCGCCCTGATTTGACTATGTTCCATTTCCTGGAACATGGCCAATCTTGGAACATAGGTCGGTTCGCCGAAGGCCTTGCGGCGAGGGCCAGCCTATCCCCTGCTTGCCGCGCCGAGAAACGCCTCCTGTTCGACCCAACAGTCGTACGCCAGAAGAGCACGGAGCGTGTCAGCCAGCAGCGCCGCCTGTCCTTCGCCAAAACCCGGTCCGGTGGGCAAGTGGTTGATCTGTCGACTCACATCCAGCCACAATCTCAGCGCGATGATGACTCCCCACTTCACCTGCTTCGGCTCCTCCCCTTTCTCTTCGGCGGCCATCGCCAGCTCGCCCTCGAGAACCTGGCCTTACGTCAGCAGCTCGCCGTCTACAAGCTAACCCGGCTCAGTACGCGGAGCGGCCGCGGAGCGAGGACCAGGAGATGCAGACGCCGCCCGAGATCCGGCGGCTCCTCGACGCCTCGGACGAGCCGGTGCGCACCCTGCTGCTGTGCGCCGTGCTGACGGGGATGCGCCGTCCGCCGAGCGCTCTGGCGGGGGAAGTTCGTCACACCGAAGTCCCGGCGCTCGCGTCGGACGATCGACCTAGCGCCGACGCTGCGAGTGGCGTTGGCCAAGCTCTCGAGCCGCTTCCAGGGCGGGCTCGTCTTCTGCAGCCCCGATGGCGAGCCGATCAATCCCGACACCTTCGCTCAGCGGGATTGGCCCCGCCCTCTCTGCCAATATGAGTGAGACAGTGACCCCCTGGAAGTTTAGAGTCGAGGGCGAGGCAGGATCGGAGAGCGATGAGCGCACTGGAGCAGGCCTTGGATGGCCCGGCGATCGAGGTGGTGGCAAAGGCGACGCGGCGACGATTCACGGTGGAGTACAAGCGGAAGATCGTCCGGGAGGCCGATGGCTGTAAGACCCCGGGCGCGGTCGGGGCGTTGCTGCGGCGGGAGGGGCTGTACTCGTCCCACCTGACGACGTGGCGCGCGGCGCGGGAGCGGGGCGAACTGGCTGGGGCGCCGAAGAAGCGTGGGCCCGCGCGGCGGGTCGTCGATCCGCGCGACAAGAAGCTGGCCGAGCAAGCGCGAGAGATCAGCCGGTGGCAGAAGCGCGCCGAGCGAGCTGAGGCGCTGGTCGAACTGCAAAAACAAGTGGCGGCGTTGCTGGGAACGCCGCTGGCCACCGCGACCTCGTGATGGCGACGGTCACCCAGATCGGACCGCGGCTGGGCATCGCCCCCACGTGCGCGGCGCTCGGGCTGCCGCGCGCGACCTACTATCGTCGGCGCCGGCCCCCGCGGGCCGCGCCGCCGCGGCGTCCCTCGCCCCGGGCGCTCGGCTCGGGCGAGCGCGCCGCGGTCCTCGCCCTGCTGCATGAGCCACGCTTCGTGGATCACGCGCCGGCGGAGGTCTATGCCTCGCTGCTCGACGCCGGCCAGTATCTCTGTTCCGAACGCATGATGTATCGCCTCTTGGCCGAGCACGCGGAGGTGCGGGAGCGGCGCGATCAGCTCCGCCATGCCGTCTACGCGGCCCCGGAGTTGCTGGCCCGCCGCCCCAACGAGCTGTGGAGTTGGGACATCACCAAGTTGCTCGGGCCGGCGAAGTGGACCTACTTCTACCTGTACGTGATGCTCGACGTCTTCAGCCGCTACGTGGTCGGCTGGATGGTAGCCCATCGCGAGAGCGCCACGCTGGCCGAGCAGTTCATCCACGAGGCGTGCGCCCGACAAGGCATCGGGCGCGCGCAGCTCACGATTCACGCCGACCGCGGCCAGGCCATGATCTCGAAGTCCGTGGCGTTCCTGCTGGCCGATCTTGGCGTGACCAAGACGCATTCGCGGCCCCACGTGTCCAACGACAACCCGTTCGCAGTTCAAGACGCTGAAGTACCGGCCGGCGTTCCCGGAACGGTTCGGCTCGATCCACGACGCGCGGGCCCACGGGCACGTCTTCTTCCCCTGGTACAACACCGAACATCACCACAGCGGCCTCGGGCTGCTCACGCCCCACGACGTGCACTTCGGCTTGGCCGCCCAGCGCGTGGCCGAGCGCGCCGCGGTGCTCACCGCGGCGTATGCGGCGCATCCTGAGCGGTTCCCCGCGGGCCGTCCTATGCCGGCCGCGGCACCCACCGAGGTCTGGATCAATCCCCCCAAGCCTCGCGCGCTCGAGGAGGTGGCGCTCACTCACTAAACTCGAGAACTGACTGTCTCATTCCTATTGACAGGCTCCGCCGGGCGCTCCGGCGGTCACAGCTTCGTCGGATCCGGTTTCACGACCTGCGCCACACTATGCGAGCCTCTTGATCGCTCAGGGGCTCACCCGAAGTACATCCAGGCGCAGCTCGGTCACGCCTCGATTCAGACCACGCTCGACCGTTACGGACACCTGATGCCCGACGCTCACGCGGCTGAAGCACGGAAGCTCGACCGGCTGGTGTTCGGTGAGACCGGCGGCGGCGGCGCAGTTCGCACGACCGCTGACGCGGTGCAGCGGTTGCAAAATGGTTGCAGAAACGAGAAAGGGGTCAGCGGCGGCGACCGCTAACCCCTTGTCCCTGCGTGGTTGCGGGGGCTGGATTTGAACCAGCGACCTTTGGGTTATGAGTACAACATGGCCATGACCGGTAACCCTCTGATCCTGCGGGAAACGCGTTCGACGGCAGGCAGTTCAACGTCTTCTGTTGATACGTCGTTCTTGCCCCTGTTTCGTCCTGTTTCGGGATGTTATGGGATGTTATGGGATGTTATGGGAGCAAAATGGGAGCAGATAGTGCGCGTTGCGTCAGACACGAGCCAGTGTGAAGAGTTCGTTATCCGGCCGGACGACGATTCATCTACAGTGACTTTCCTCTTGCGGCCTGTCCTTTCAAGAGGAACGTCTTGGGGAACTCACCTTCGCCACAAATCTTGAACGATCCGAAGTCCTTATACCAGGGGCCGTCAGGCGCCTCCGGCTCCGATTCGCGCCACAGTTTGAGCTTATAGAGGTCTTCAGCCGGTATTTGCCGATCCGCGACCCGATCGAACAAGTGTTGCCTGAGACTCGGTGGAAGATTTGTCCACCGAATCTTTGGCATCAATCACCGAATGTCATCCGCGCCAGTTCGTCTTTCAATCGCTGCCGCTCGGCGGCGTCTCGAGATTCTGTAAGTCGATTCACGAGGGAAAAGAAACGTTCCTTCTCGGCTTCTTTAGATTGAAGACCGGCCTCGATCAAATCGACGAGCACGCGGTTGGCGCTCGTCTTTCTCGTCTTGGCAAGCGCGCGCACGCGCCGGGCGACTCCGCTCGGAATGGACACGCTTTGACGAACAGATCTCTCTGTTTCGGCCATATCGCTATACTACACCATTGTGCACCAGCTTGCACCATATCTAAGCTGACGCGTAGACCGCTACTGGTCAAGGCTCCGGCGCTGGGAACCGCGGCGACCTCGTGCCGACCGATGTAGAGCGTCGCCATCAGGCGTTCAAGCCACGGTCCTTTGTCCTCGGGTCAAAACGGCGTGACTGTCCCATCGGGATTGAATCCTACGGCGGCCCAATGCGCGGCACCGAAGCGCTTGGCGAACCACTGAACTATGAAATCCCAACTGATCGACACAATCGCAGTAGTCACATGCCGCGCGTGCAGGAGCCGGAAGGCCTCATCGACACCCGGTGCAAGGTGTGAGTGCACGAGTTGACAGCAAAGCTCGTCCGTTGAGAACTCCATCCACGGAGTGACCCGGTCGCTCATCTCCTCGGAACTCTGGCCTCGCATATTTAGGATTTCCATCTGGTCCGCCCATTCTGGATGACGAAGAGCGGCGCCAATCACGGTAAGCGACTTACGGCCACGGATCAGCGTGCCATCAAGGTCGAAAGCCATAAGGCGAATAGGCATGTCTGCGAGCCTAGCTCGCCCGAGCTCTAGGCGCCACAACGGGGCCAATTTCGGGGCGCAACCATCGGGAACGCCAACGGGGGCCGGCTCGGAGGGCGATTCGAGCCGACGTTCGTGTAAGGGCCCGAAACTATGATCGTGACCCGCTCGAACTGTCGAAGCTGGGCTGAGTCCGATTCGAGGATCTTACCGGACCCGTTTGCGGTGTTCTCCGGATTTTCAGGACACAGAAGAAGCGAAAAATTCGTGTTGTTGAATCCGCTGCCTGGAGGGTCGGCGCGGGATAACGAGGAGATAATATTGTGCATAAGAACACAACGATCTCCTGGCTTGTGTCTGGCGTATCTTTGGCCCTCTTATCTTCTATGGTAATGGCGGCTGCACCCAACACCACGACAGTCCGCCAAGTCATCACCGGTTTATCCCCTTTTCCATGCGCACCAACCTCTAATACTGCTACCAGCCACCCAATATTGAATAGTGAAGTCGAGCCCGATTTGGATGTAGCGCTAAATCCAGCGTCTCCCCTTTCTCCACCCATTGTCGTAGCCGCTTGGCAGCAGGACCGCTATACGCGCGCTGGTGGTGCAAATGATATCTATATGCGTGTTTCAATGGATGGTGGTGCGACGTTTGGTTCCATGATTCCGATGAGAAATGTGTTTTGCTTTGGTGGGCCATTTGAACGTTCCTCCGATCCCCGGGTAACCATTTCTTCCAACGGAATAATATATTTTGTGGGACTGGGCTTTGATCATGCCACTGATCCTAATGCAGTGAGTATCGCTCGATATGATTTGGCGACTCAATCATTCATTGATTTAACAGAATTAAACGCAGTGAAAGGTATTGCCCAGCCTACAGCAACAGACTTTTCCAAACTGACTGTGGAGCCCAACGATCCAAGCGGGAACACCTTATATTTGACTTGGGACCGTTATTTCCAAGGGTCTTATTTCACAGGTAACCCCCATGTATTGAGTGATAGGGGAAAACTGTATTTTTCCAAATCCCTTGACGGAGCCACATGGAGTCAACCTAAACCCATTTTCAATACTTATACTGATTTAGCTTCCCAATATGCTCCCGATGTTCAAGTGTCTGGTGCACATATTGTATTGGTTAACAATTCTAAAACCGATCAGTTTTCACGCCTAGTAGATTTAATGGGCGTGCAAACTGGTTTGGTGAATCCGGATGTGTCACCACATAATTTCACTGAAGTGGTGACGTCAGATAATCAGGGAACTACCTGGAGTAAACCTTCTGTTGTCAATCCCGATGGTTTGGTAGGAACAGCCGTTAATCCGGAACACTACGATGCGAGTCAGGATTTCATCACTAATCATTCCAACTCTCAGGTCATTCGCAGTGGCGATGCCGTTGATCAAGCCGATGTAGATAGAACTCGGAATTTGATTTATTCCGTGATTCAAGAGCATTCACTCATTTACGATCACACGCCGTGCCGCATTGATTTGTATGTTTCGAAAGATGGAGGCACTTCCTGGACACTGATCGGACCCGTTAACCGTGTGTTATCGACTCAAGCCTTCAACCAAGGTATTGCGGTATTGAACGATGGCCGAATCGCTATCAGTTATTATGATTTTCGTAATCATCAAGCAGGTTCTTCTACACTGGAAACGGATCGGTGGCTGGATATTTATAGCTATGATCCAGCTTCAGATACGCTCACCTTCCAAAATGAAGTACGTCTGACGGCAACATCGTTTGATTATCTGAAAGCACCCGCTCTTGGTGGTACAGCGATCAGTCCTGCTGGATTATTCCTGGGTGATTATCAGACCATGAAGAGTTTCAATGGCGTCATTTACTCGGTGTTTGGAATAACCACGGATGATCCTAACAATAAATCGGATATTCTGTTTACCATAACAACCGATCCATAAGGAATAGGGTGAAATCGGGTCACATCTCGTGGGCGTGTTGCTTCTGACCTGCCCTTCTTGGCCAAGCCCGTAGTGTCCCGAAAACTCATCCGATGCTCAGGCCGCGCGCTTTAATCCAAATATAACTGATCACAAAAATAATAGATGAAGCGCCGCGCAGTCAGAACTCGGCCTGATGTTATCTGCCTCGGATATCTAGTCTCGTGGAGGTCCGGTGCGCAAACGACCGTTGGGTGATGAGTACAACACGGCCATGGTCGGTAACCCTCTGATCTTGCGCGAAAAGCGTTCGACAGCACGCAGGTCCACGTTTTCTGTTGATGCGTCGTTCTTGCTCTTGTTTCGTCCTGTTTCGGGACGTTATGGGAGCAGGTCGTGCGCGTTGCGTCAGACACGAGCCAGCGCCAGCAGTTCGTTGTCCGTCCATGGCTGTCACCGACTTCTCGACCCTCCCTCGTGGCGCGCGCCTACCATCGGCGATGAGTGCGCGACTGGTCGTCATGCGTGGAGGCGCCTGATGCTATCGACAGCGGAGACGATCTCCTCGTCCGCGGAAACTCGAGTCCCGCGAGGGTGGCGTTGCGGGAACGATTCCGCATCAAGCCGCCCCGACAACGGAAACTTTTCCATGCTCCTTGCGCGTCGGGCGCACGGTGATCTCCACGTCCTGCCCGAGATGGGTCAGGAACTCCATCAGGCGCTCGACAGAAAACATCCCCGCCCGGTTGCGCATCAGCGCCGAGACGTGCGGCTGCTTGATGCCAAGGATTGCCCCAGCCCTGGCCTGGGTGAGGCCGCGGTCTTTGATGATCCTGTATATCTGCAGCGTGAGGCGCGCCTTCAGCAGCTCCTGCTCGGCATGCGGCAGGTCGAGATCGGCAAAGACATTGCCGCTCCCCTGGTCCGCCCGAATTCTCTTGTTTTTCCCCATGCTCAGTTCTGCCTTTCGTTGTAGTGGCGCTCGGCGGCGGCCAGCCGCTGGCGGATCAAATCGATGTCCTTCGGCGGCGTCGCGATGCCCTTCTTCGATTTCTTCTGGAATGCGTGAAGGACGTAGATCGTGCCGGAGAACTGCACGGTGTAGACCGCGCGGTACGTGTTCGTGTCGTGCCGGTCGACGATCTCCATCACCTTGGCGCCTCCGAAGCCCTTCAGCGGTTTGGCCGCGGGATCGGTTCCGCCCTGCTGCGCGGTGTAGAGCGCCTGGCCCATATCTCGGCGAACCTGCTCCGGGAAGCTGCGTAGATCCTCCCGGCTTGAGCCAATCCAAACTATTGGCTTTACATCACGCCCCACTATACAAGTATACGTCTTCTAGTATAGAACGCCACGGTCCGGGCGCGCCGCGCCAGGGCCGCTGTCCTTCGCCAAAACTCCGCGATCCCGAGCACCGCGAGGCGGACTCGGATGCTTGCCGGCTGCAGAAGCCTCAGAACTCGAGGCGCGCGCCGAGCTCGACGACGCGGTTTGGCGGGATATTGAAGAAGTCGGTCGCTGCACTGGCGTTACGCGCCATGAAGCTGAACAGGCGCTTGCGCCACCGCATCATCGGGGCCGGACCGGTCGGCAGAAGTCGCGCGCTGTCCACGTAATAGGTCGTCTCCTCAGCCTCCCCCTTGATGCCGAGATCACCGCAGAGGACAATGATCTCCCCCACGTCGGGCCGTTCCATGAACCCGTAGTAAGCCCGGACGCGATGGAATCCCTGCGGCAGCGCCTCGATGATCACACGCTTCTCATGCTCCACCTCGGGTACCTCCTGCGTAATGATCGAGAGCAAGATGATCTGCTCGTGGAGGGCCTTGTTGTACCTGAGGTGGCGCTGGAGGACCAGCGGCGCGCCATCGACGTCGTGGCTCAGGAAGACCGCGGCGCCGCGCACGCGCGGTGGCTTCGTACGCTCGACCTCATCGAGGAAGTGATCCATCGGGACCGCGGCCTGCGCCAGGAATCCGCGGAGGAGGTCGGTTCCCCGACTCCAGGTACCCATGAGAAGGAAGACGCCGCCGCCGATCGCGAGCGACACCCAGCCACCATGTTCAATCTTGATGATGTTCGCGCCGAAGAACGTGAGGTCGATCACGAGAAATGCGCCGGCCAGCGCGCCGGCCCGGAGCCCCGACCAGTGCCAGCGCTGGCGCGCGATGACGTAGAACAGCACCGTCGTCACCGCCATCGTTCCGGTCACAGCGACACCGTACGCAGCACCGAGGGCGCTCGACGATTCGAAGCCGAGGACGAGCAGCAAGCAGCCGATCATCAGGGCCGTGTTCACTTCCGGGATGTAGATCTGCCCCACCTCCGACCGCGACGTATGAACGATCGACACACGGGGGCTGTAGTGGAGCTGCACGCATTGCTGCGTCAACGAGAACGCACCAGAGATGAGGGCTTGCGACGCGACGACGGTGGCGAGCGTCGCGATCGCGAGGAGCGGGTAGAGGAAGGAACGCGACGCGAGGAGGTAGAACGGGCTCTGGACCGCGTCGGGAACACGCAGCACCAGGGCGCCCTGCCCGAAGTAGTTGAGCAGGAGCGCGGGGAACACGACCCCGAACCAGGCCAGGCGGATGGGGGTGCGGCCGAAGTGTCCCATGTCCGCGTACAGCGCTTCCGCCCCGGTCACAGCGAGCACGACCGAGCCGAGCACAAGAACGCTGGCGAGGCCGTGCTCCAGGAAGAACCGAACGCCGTACCAGGGATTCAGCGCGAGCAGAATTGCGGGCGCGCGAACGATCTCGAGGGTCCCGAGGGTCGCGATGGTACCGAACCACACGAGCATGATCGGGCCGAAGACGCTGCCCACCCTCGCCGTCCCATACTTCTGGACGAAAAACAGCAGGAAAAGGATAAGCAGAGTGGACGGAAGCACGTAGGGTTTGAATGCCGGTGTGGCCACCTCGAGACCCTCGGCAGCGCTGAGCACGGAGATTGCCGGCGTGATGATGCCGTCGCCGTATAGTAGGGCAGCGCCGAAGAGCCCCAGCGCGACGAGAAGACCCTGACGCCGCTTTTGGCGCAGCAGGGCGAGCAGGGCCACGATGCCGCCTTCGCCGTGATTGTCCAAACGCATGACGATGCTGATGTACTTCACGCTGACGATGAGGATCAACGACCAGACGATGAGCGACAGCACGCCGTAGACGGTGGAGCCCGTCGGCGCTAGCCCGTACCCAGCGTTGAAGCACGCCCTGAACGCGTAGAGGGGGCTCGTGCCGATGTCGCCGTACACGACGCCGAGGGTGGTCAGTGAGAGGGTCGCAAGGCGCCGTCCTGTCGGACTCGGTGCCGCGGCCAGACGATGCCGTGATCGTGCGATCCCGCGAGGGGGCGGGAGCGGCGTGTTCGCGTCGTGAACGCTCGTCCTCACACTCATCACAGGATACTCTTCCGCTCTTCTCGGGGCTTTGTCGTGCGGGACCTCGTCCTCTGTGGCAGCGAAGCCTGTAGCGGCAGGCGGGCGTCCGGTCGGGAGTCGGCTGGGCCGGCAGGACGTAGTGATGTTCACGAATGAGACGAAAGTCCTCCTCGTTCTCACACAGGACCTCCGAAGCTACCTCGACCTCGTCGACATCCTGGACCAGGCTCGCGTCTTGGCGGGCAAGGCGACGGCCGCGCTCAAGCTCCCGGTGAGCCCGTAGTGTCCGAAAACTCACTCATGCTCAGGCCGCGCGGTGGTAGTACCGCAACAGCCCACCCAACCGCTCGTGGCAACGAACGTGGGGCCCGCGAGCGGGCGAGGTTCGGGTGCGATCAAGACGTTGCCGAGCCCCTGATGGTTCCGCTCCTCGGGATACTGCGCCACGAAGTCGTCGAGCACTCGGATGAGGCGACGTTCCCCGAAGAGAAGTAGGCGAGCGGGACACTCCTCGCGAACTGAGCGCGCGAACCTTTCTGCGTAGACGTTGGCACTCGGCCCTTGGATGGGCGTCAGGACGACGCGAACCCCCGCGCCTTCCACGATGTCTCGGAATCCCTCCGTCCACTTGCCGTCCCAGTCGAAGATGAGAACCCGATGACCCGCCAGGAACCCATCGACGGCAGCGGTGAGACAGCGCGCCGCCTGGGCCGTGAATGGCGAGAACGGGAAGGACGATGAGCGGGGACACTGCATGCCGGGCCTCCAACCAACCGGGCCGGTCAAGGAGAACGGTGCGGCAACGTTAGCCCGCCCGACGAGAGAGGTCAACCGCCTTGACAACCTCTAGGTGGGCGCAGATGATCCCCTCACCGTCTTGACCGTCTGATCCTCGGGGAGGCAGTCATGCCCCTGGATCGGGTCCCCGGACAGCCCTCTGGCGCCCGCCTATGGCAACCCGCTTGACTCGCAAGACAGTCGCTCAGGCCTCGAACTCGTCAGCCCGGAAACCCGTACCCGAGGATCCGGCGTGATACCGGGAGCGACAACGGAAATAGCGTCGTCCAGGGGTTTTGGGTTTCTCGTCGCGCGGAGGACTACTCCGTTGCGTTGGAAAGGAGCATCCTATGGCCACGCACCTACTCCGTATCCTTCTCTTTACGCTGACCGCGATCCTCATCTGGCCATCACCGGCGCCGGCGCAGCGGGCGGCGGTCCTCGTCAACCCGCATGTCCAGGGGAACGGGACCGCAAAGACCATTCAGGAAGGGATCGGCATGGTGGACCCCGGTGGAAAGGTCATGGTCCTGCCCGGGACCTACAACGAGGCCATCGTGATCGACAAGGGGCTCACCCTCGAGGCGGTCGGGGGTGAGAGCGACTCAGTGATCGTCGCACCGTCCGGGGCGCCCGTGGCCGCGGTGCTGGTCGTCACTTCGGACCCAGTCACCATCAGGGATCTAACCATCCACTTCAGCGGCGCGAACGGCATCCGCGGCGATGGTGTTGTGGACGTCATCGCAGAGCGGATCAGGGTGCGCGCGGTCAACCCGCCGCTCGGCGCCGGCTCCTTGGTGACAGTGATCAACAATGCGATGACCGGCCGCGCACGATTGGCCGTACGGGAGAGCTTCCTGGACGGAGCCCTGCCGCCCGCGAACTCGCCGACACCACCGTTCCCCCAAGTGTTCGGCATCCGTGTACAGGGTGACGTCGATGCGCTGTTCGAGGGGAATGTGATCCGCCGCACCGGAGGCGCCTGTATTTCAGTCGCCATGCGGAGCGACTTCGGTGGGGAAACGAACGCGGACATCCTCGGGAACGATCTTGACGAGTGCTACCCGCTGCTGCGGGCGGGGTCGGTCATCGTCCAGGCCGCCGGGGTGCCCACTGCACCCGTCACGGCCACCGGCGTGGTGAACATCGTCGGTAACACAATCCGGAACACTTCCGCGTCGTGCCTGCCGACGACCGCCATTACTCAATCCTTCGCCCCGGGCCGCATCGAGCATAACCGGATCCTGGGCGTCGTTCAGCCGTGTGCCATCCCCATCTCCACCCGCAACCCTGGGGCGATCTGGATCGGCAGCCTCTTAGCCGACGTGCCCCCGGTGAGCCCGCTCGTGCGGTTCAATGACATCGAGGGGAACGCCCACGCTGGGCTACGCGTGGCGCCAAATATCACCACGCCGCTCGATGCACGCTGCAACTGGTGGGGCTCGGCGGGCGGGCCGTCGGTCGGTACAGACCCCCCCGGGAGCGACATCGTCGTGGAGCCCGGGGCGGCGACGCCGGAATCTACGCCGTGGGCACCCGCGCCGATCGCGGAAACGGACGAGATCACGTGCACAGGAGGAACTGAATAGGGAACCACCAGGCGCACGAGGCCTCGCCCGCGCTGCGCGGCGCACGCTGAGGGCCATGCGATGCGGGGTGTTCAGGGGCCGCGAGCCTTTGACTATCCGTGTCCGCCGTCGGAGAGCTCCTTCACAATGGCGCCGACGAAAGACTTGGCGTCGCCGAAGAGCATCAACGTCTTGCCGAGGTAGTAGAGCTCGTTCTCGATGCCCGCGAAGCCCGGACTCATGCCCCGCTTGATGACCATGACCGTCCGCGCCTTGTCGACGTCGAGGATCGGCATGCCGTAGATGGGGCTCGCCCGGTCGTGGCGGGCGGCCGGGTTGGTGACGTCGTTGGCGCCGATGACCAGCGCGACGTCGGCCTGGGCGAACTCGGGGTTGATCTCGTCCATGTCGAGCAGCCGGTCGTAGGGGATGTCCGCCTCCGCTAGAAGCACGTTCATGTGCCCGGGCATCCGTCCCGCCACGGGGTGGATCGCGAACCTGACCGCTACACCGCGCTTCGTGAGGGCATCGTAGAGCTCGCGGACCTTGTGCTGCGCCTGCGCCACGGCCATGCCGTACCCCGGGACGACGATCACGGAGCTCGCGGCCTCCAGAATCGAGGCGGCCTCTTCCGCGGTAGCGCTCCGGACGGTCCGCGCCTCGCCCCTGGCCTCTGCGGCCGCCTGGAACTGCCCGAACGCGCCGAAGAGGACGTTGGTGAAGGAACGGTTCATCGCCTTGCACATGATGACGGAGAGGATGAACCCGGACGCGCCGTCCAGCGCGCCGGCGATGATCAGGAGGTTGTTCTCCAGGACGAAGCCCATGGCCGCCGCCGAGAGCCCGGCGTAGGAGTTCAGGAGCGAGATGACCGTCGGCATGTCGGCCCCGCCGATCGGGATGATCAGCAGGACGCCGAACACGAGGCTGAGCGCCACGAAGAGAGGAAAGAGGTGCGACGCTCCGGGCTCCACGACCAGGTAGATCCCGATCGCCACCGCCGCGGCCAGCAGCGACAGGTTGACGACGTTCTGTCCCCGGTAGGTCACCGGCCGCGTCGGGACCAGCTCCTGCAGCTTCCCGAAGGCCATCAAACTCCCCGTGAACGTCAGCGAGCCGAGGAGGATCTCGAGCGCGAGGGCGGACATCGTGAACTGGGACAGCTCCGGGGTGTGGAGATAATACTCCGCGGCCCCCACGAGTGCCGCGGCCAGCGCGCCGAAGGCGTGGCTCAGGGCCGTCCGTTGCGGAACCGCGGTCATCGGCATGTAGAGCGCCATCGGCACCCCGACGGCGGAGCCCAGCACGAAGCCGATGAGGATCCACTGGTAGCTCACGATCCCCTGGTGCAAGAGCGTCCCCACCACGGCCAGGAGCATGCCGACCTCGCCGGCCCGCACCCCGCGACGCGCGGTCGCGGGCGCCGCCAGCCACTTGAGCGCCAGAATGAAGAGGGCCGCGGCGACGATGTAGGCGACTTGGATGAACTGCTCGACGAGGTGCGGGGTCATGACCTCGTGCGCTCGCGAGTCTTGAACATCTTGAGCATCCGGTCGGTGATTAGGAAGCCGCCGACGACGTTGGTCGTGGAGGCGATCACCGCGAGCGTTCCGAGCACGGTGGCGAGGGTGCTCCGCTGCTCCCCCGCGATGACGATGGCGCCGACCACCGCGATCGCGGAGAGCGCGTTCGTCAGCGACATGAGCGGCGTATGCAGGAGCGGGGACACGCGCCTGATCACCTCGAGTCCGACGAACGCGGCCAGAAGGAACACGTAGAGGCTCGCCATCAGGTCCGGCGTCATGATCTTCCTCCCGGGGTGCTGGGCACGGCACCGGCGCCTGCGGCCGCGAGGAGCTCTCGCACCCGCGCGTTCACGACCTCCCCGCCTCGCGTGACGAGAGTCTCGCGGGTGATCTCGTCCTCCAGGTTGAGCTCGGGCGCCCCCAGTCCTCCCTCCCTGAGAAGATGCAGCACGAAGTTCGTGACGTTCTTGGAGTACATCTGGCTCGCATGGTACGGAGCTGTCCCTGCCGTGTTGAAAGAGCCGATGACAGTGACGCCGTGCTCGACGACGGTCTCATTCGGGCGCGTGAGCTCGCAGTTGCCGCCCCGCTCGGCAGCCAGGTCCACGATCACCGAGCCCGGTGCCATGGTCGCGACCATGTCGGCAGTGATGAGCACGGGCGCCTGCCGACCCGGGACCAAGGCCGCGGTGATGACCACGTCGCTTTCGGCCACCACGCGCGCCAACAGCTCGCGCTGGCGCCGGTAAAAGGTCTCGTCCTGCCCACGCGCGTAACCGCGCGCGTCCTCGGCATCGGTCGCCTCGAGCGGCAGCTCGACGAACCGGCCCCCGAGGCTCTGGACCTGCTCCTTCGCAGCCGGTCGAAGGTCGTACGCCGACACCACGGCGCCGAGTCTCCGGGCCGTGGCGATAGCCTGAAGCCCGGCGACGCCCGTGCCGACGACCAGCACCCGTGCTGGGGTGATGGTGCCGGCGGCCGTCGTGAGCATCGGGAACATCCGAGGCAGCGCGGCGGCAGCGACCACGACGGCCTTATAGCCGGCCACGGTGGCCATGGACGAGAGCGCGTCCATGCTCTGGGCGCGGGTAATGCGCGGCATCAGCTCGAAGGCAAAGGCGCGGGCGCCGGTCGCCGCAATTTCCCGGACGGTCAGCGGCGAGGCCAGCGGACGGAGGAACCCGATGAGCGCCTGGTCACGCCGCAAAAGCGGGAGGTCGTGCTGCCCGTTCCGGTCGTTGGCGCCGTGGCAGAGGACCTGCACGACGACATCGCCTGCCTTGAATACTTCGGCGCGAGCCGACGCGATCCGTGCCCCCTTCTCGGTGTAGGCGGTGTCGGCGTAGCCCACGCCTGATCCGGCGCCGGCTTCGACGACCACCTCGCAGCCGGCTTTAACGAGGGCGGGGACGGCCGCGGGCATGAGGGCGACGCGCCGCTCACCGGGAAAGATCTCCCTGGGAATGCCGATGATCATCGAAGACTTCTCCTCGAGCCCCGCCAATCTAGCGCTGGGCAGATCGCCTGGCGCGCCAGACCGCGACGTCCGCCTCGAGCTCCGCCTCGGAGGTGATGCCGACGCAGATCGCGTGAGCGTACGGCTAATCGAAAGCGTAGCGCAGCGCCGAAGCCACTGCACGCGGCTCCGTCACCTAGCCGCTACCGAGGGCCTTCATGCCGTACACGCCGCGACCGCTCCGGTAGAGCGGCTGCACCACCGCCGTCAGCTCGGCAGGGGAGGCATCCTTCACCCACGCTCCCGTCCGATTCACCACCACGAGCGCGACATCCACCTCTGAGAGCTCGAGGAGCCGCGCGAGCACTTCGCGGCTGTGACTGGAAACTCCAACCGCCCGGACGAGCCCCTCAGCCTTCGCCCTGGTCAGCGCCTCGAGCGCTGGAAGCTTGGCCGCCAGCTCGCCATGCGAGTCGACTGCGTGGAGCAGAAAGATATCGACGGTCTCAACGCCAAGCTCTCGAAGAACTTTGGTGAGCGCCCGCCGCGCCCCGACAGCCGTACTCGCATAGGTTTTGGTGGCCACGACCACCCCGTCTCGACCGACCTCCCGGAGCGCCTGTGCCACGTGAGGATGCGTTCCATAGTCGTCCGAGGCATCCCAGAAGGTGATACCGAGGTCGTATGCCCGCGTCAGGAGGCGCGCCCCGGACGCGACCGAGCCTCCCATATAGCCAGTACCGAAACAGAGCGTCGAGACGGTGAGACCTGTTCGACCTAGCCTGACCCGTCGCTTCGTGACTTGCCGTATAGCGCGCGCGGGACCCATACTCAAGCGTGTTGCCTATATGGCGATCATACCTACACCCGCGAGCGAAGTGGCGGGGGTAACTTTCTTCGTGACGTGGCCCTCTTACTCGACGCGACGGAACCAGTTCTCGGCGAGGGCGCGGTCGCGCGTCGCCGTCGAGAGGTGCACCGGCGGCGCCGCGCCCGCCAACACTTGCTCGAGCCGCTCGCGCGGGACGGCCAGCGGGTCCTCGCGCAGGTCTTCGTCGCCTAGCGCGAGAAGGTCCCGGGCCACGAACGCGGCAGGCGATCGCGGGGCCAGGAGCATCACCCGCGACGCGGCGGCATGGATGCGCAAGAGCAGCGCCTCGAAGTACAGCCCGCCGGGGCCGAGGATGACGATCTCACCATCGACGACGCAGCGCTCGGGGAGCGCGTGGGCGAGAGGCGCCAGGAGCTCGGGGAAGTATCGGTTCATCGGCACGGCCCAATCTTGGTCGCCGATGAGGGTAATCATCGAAGAGTTCTAGAAAACCACCAACACCAGCGCCGAGCCTACCTTAAGCGGGCGTTAGTGCTGCTCGACTTCGTCCGAGCCGCCCAGGCAACGATGAGAAATTGAATGCAGGACTCCTCTCGTCCGAGGACCTAATTCTAGGGCACATCGCATCCAGCGCGGAGCGTGTTAGGACGCGCTCCCGACAACCGGACCTGACGCCAGGGCACGGTGCTAGCCCCGTGAGAGCGGGGGATGCGGCTCGACGGAGAGCAACACAAGAGGGCGGGCCGCTCGCCTGAGCGACGTTCCTGTCTCCCCTCCCCGAGCCCGCTGCGCGTCCTTCTCGACCCGCCACAGGGAGGACGCCATGCGGGTCGACTTCGACCTGTCAGGTCACGGGACGGTTTACCTCTTTCAGCCGCTGACGGCCAGCGGCTCACGCCTGGGTCGACGACCATCTGCCGACCGACGCGACGGGGTTCGGCGGCGCCGTTGTCGTTGAGCACAGGTACATCGGCCCGATTTTCGGCGGCGCGATCGGCGACGGGCTCGTGCAGGACAGTCTGATCGCGCTATTGAGAGGCGGGCACTCTCGATGAGTGATGATCCAAGATCAGCCAGCGGCCATCGCGCTGACGGTAGACAAAGCTGAATCGCGCAGGAGTGGTGACCGGCTGGCCGTCCCGAATGTCGGAGAACGTGTAATACCCGGTGTTGATCGCGATGTTCCCATACACCCTGACCCGCTGCTCTCCCAGCGCGACCTTCAAGTTCGGCCGGCTCGCCCCCGGCGTGAAGTACTCGCGGATGGCCGCGGGGCTATCGCGCAAGGTAGGTGACACGGTCCCCCAGAGGACTGCCTCAGCGTCGTAGACCGCGAGGATCCGTTCAAGATCCTTGCTATTCACGGCGTCAGCCCACGCCTGCGTCGCGGCGGCGACCTCCTCTTTCGCCCCCGCCCAAGCGGCCGGAACCATCCCGAGCAGCAGGAGCAACGCAGCGAAAACGTACATCAGCCGTTTCATGACAGCTCCTCCTCTTCTGTAGGCGTCACGTCCATGGGAGTGGGGTTCCCATCCGGTCGGCCCTACTACAGTGCGGATGACGGCGGTGTCAAGCGCAACTTGGGGAGCGCGCCGGACGGGGGATCTGTGGTGCGATGATGGCGCGCACGTCAAGCGCCCGCGGCTCGAGCCCACGATCGAGGAGTTCCTGGCCCTGGTGATCCTGCTCGACCGGGGATCTGGTGAGCCGTCACCGCGTCGGATCGAGTTGCAGCTCAGCCGCCAGTCCTGCAGGTCTCAGGATGCGGATAGACGGACATCGAGCCTCCAGAGCAGCTCTCCGGTTGAGGAAGTCGGGGTCGAGCGTGACGAAGCGATCGCAGGCGTTTGTCACTGCGTACATCAGGTGTTTGGCGTCCGAGTCGTCAAGCCCGAGGCCCCTCAGATCGGCGAAGAGGGCTTCGTCAACAATGTCCGTGATGATCGGAGCGATCACGACGCTTCCATACCGATTGGTGAGCGGGCTGAAGAAGCCCAGAACTACATGGTCGTTGGCGACCACCGAAACCTCACTGCGAGCCGCCTCCAGCTTGGCGCGCTTCACAGGGTTTGTGGTTCTCTCCTGCTCACGCCAGGACTCCCGGGATGTCACGATCTTGATTATTCCCGCTGAATGAGCACTCTCGATGCGTCGCAGAGCCTCCATCTCCTCAGCCGGGGTCAAGTCTCCAACAACGCGACCGGAGGCCGCGACGTTGTCCAGGTACACTCTCATCATCTCGGTCCCTCTTGGTCTACTTCTTCTTCGCCTTCGCCCACCGCGCCCGCGCCGCCTCGCGGGCGATCGCGCGGCGCCGTTCGGCGGTCAGGTTCTTGGCGCGAGCCTTGCCGCCGCGCCGGGCGAACTCGGCAGCGTACTGAGCGAGCAGGTCCGCCGTCCTGGTCATCTTCGGCACGACTGAGAGCATAACCGGAATCGTCCCTGCCTGCAAGCATCACACACATCTTGCCAACATGCCTGCTTGCAAGCATATTCCCTCCTACCCCGCATTGAGCGGGGGCGATGGCCGGGAGCACGATGGGGCAGACGCGGTGATCTCCGGCGAAGCTCATGTTCCTCGCGTTCCTGCTTCGGCTCAGAAGAGCGGTGTCGAGATGTCGCCCCACAGCACGTGAGGCGGCGGGGTGTCGATCCCGGTGATCTCGCCCGTCTGGATATTAACGCGAACCAGAACAATCGGCTCGCGCCCGTAAGCCCCCTTGACGATCGCCTCGCCGCTCGCGTCAGGATCGTGACTCCACACCCGTGTGAAGAGCACGCGGTAGCGGGTCCGGTCGAAGTCGAACGGGACATGGTGCCCACGGTCGGTCGCCGGAGGACTCTCGGGCGACGGGCGATCGAGTGGAAGGTCAGCGATCCTCCACTCTTCGGGGAGGACGTAGACGAGGAGCTTGGCCCTTCGCCCGCCGGCGCCGATCCGGTCGCGGACCTCCGCTCCGGACGTGGCCACGCGGACCGCCGTTCGAAGGTCCTCCGCCTGAAGACGCGCAGGCGAGAGCACGGCCATGTCCTCGGTGTAGAACGTCGAGAGATGCCGGAGCGCGTGGTCCCGCACCCGATAGCCGAGTCCGACGCTCGCGGCCGCAACGACAAGCCAGAGGACCAGCGTCGCCAGAACTCGCCGCTCGCCGGCTGACGGCCACGGGATCAACTCCGGGAGCGGGCGCGGCAGGAACATGCCTGTCCGCCGTTGATAGGCGCGGTAGGCCTCGCCGAACTTCTCGAGACAGCGAGTCTCCTCCCAGCCGGCAAGGAGCTTGTAGAGGAACAGCATCGTCAGGTACGCGATCAGCACGAGGACACGGGCCCAGACGAGAAAGGCGCCGAGTCCGATGATCGCGAGCCCGAGGTATTGCGGGTGACGGGCGACCCGGTAGAGCCCGCCGGTGACGAGTCCCCGGCCTCGCACCTTCGCCCCATACACCTGGACGAAGCCGAGGGCGAACAGCGCAAAGCCCAGAAGCACGAGCGGCGCTCCCAGAACCGGGAGCACGTTCAGGACGGGACTCGACGTGTATGAGAAGTGGGGTAGGAGGAAGTCCGTGAGCCAGACGGTCCACGGCGACCGATGCAGCACGTTCAGCGAGGGCCCGTACGCAGCGTAGTAGTAGAGAGCGAACGGGCTGATCATGAAGAGAATCTCGAACACGGTCGCCACGTAGACGATCCACACCGCGGGCACAACGATCACGGCTACGTCGGGCCTCGCGGCGAACGCGCGCCCGGTGAGCGCGTCAGGATCCCGGCGAGTCTCGCCGGGACGAGCCGGCTCGTCGCCCGGGCGGACTTGATAGACATGGATGGGCTCGGGGATGTTCTTCAGCGCTTGGTCGCCGAGGTCTTCTCCGCTCAACCCGAGCTTGTGCCGCACCTGGTCCCACACGGGAGCGGACATGCAGACGGCGCCGGGGTCGGCGAGCCGCTCGAGGCGCGCGGTGATGTTAATCCCCTCCCCGTAGATCCGGTCGCCCTCGACCATCACGTCGCCGAGGTGAACGCCGATGCGAAACTCCATCCGTCGGTCGGACGGCACGTCGGCGTTCCTGGCCTCGAGAGCGCGCTGGATCTCGACGGCGCAGCGGGCCGCGTCGAGGGCGCTCGGAAACTCCGCGAGGAGGTTATCTCCTGGTGAGTCGACCACCCGGCCCCGATGCTCGCGGACCAGACCGGCGAGGTGCTCGCGGTGGGCCCGGAGGGTCCGCACAGTCGCGACCTCGTCTTCGGACATGAGGCGGCTGTAGCCCACCGCGTCGGCACTCAGGATGGCGGCGAGTCTGCGAACGACAGCGTCGGGGTTCACAGCATGGCCTGGCGCTCGTCAGAGCACCAACAAACTAGAGCTGCGGTGGCGGGCGCAGGTGGGGGCATGGCGGTATTGTACCTGCCACCGACGCCCGGCGGCCCAGCGCGCCTGAGTTGACCCTGTGCCTTCCACTTACTCGCCCGATCGGCTCACGCCGCTCGCCGGAGGTATTCGTGGTGGAGCCCACCCACGCGGGGCACCTCCACCACCCTGCCCTGGCTCGCCGGCTGCACACTCCGTGGCTCGGGTACGTCCTTGGCCAACGATAAGTGGGTCCGGGTCCCATTGTAGTAGCCTACGTACTTCGACAGGATCCCCAGGAGAGGACCGTTCGCGGATCACCACGACATGGTCAAGGCATGCCCGTCGAATCGATCCAATCACGCGCTCTGCATAGGCATTTTGCAAAAACGTGCGCCACGCCATCGACAAAAATAAGTTGGTGGCCCCAGCGGGATTCGAACCCCGCGTCTCGGTCTTGAGAGGGCGAGCCCATGGGTGATTTCACCAACTTCCCTGCCGGGTGCCACAGCTCGGTGCCACTCGCGAGCGCGATTTGCTCCCCGTAGTGTCCAAAAACTCATCCCGAAAAGCGTCACCAGCCTCCCAAGGCGCCCAGATTTCGGTCGTGAAGAAGTCGGCCCCGGCGATCTCGCCCCAGTGAGCCCGCAGAAAGGTGCGCCAGGACGACGGGCGGCCCGGCGCAGGCTGGATCCCGTTGTGCTTCAGCACCTTGGCGAAAGCTTCTCGCGACAGGGTGGCCGAGATTCTTCATACACTATGCAGAAGGCGCCGGATCATCCCCATGCGGTCCTCGTTCGGCGACCAAGACTCACCGGAGCTTCCCGGAGCTCGATGAACCAAGGACGGCTCCGGATCGCGAGGAGGAGTGCGACGTATGAGTCGATGGGTTGAACTAGCTA
>Ga0209159_1000869_pt1 | contig 25299 bp, 27 predicted proteins | sample GraSoiAngelo_144_FD_185901 | JGI IMG/M metagenome (GOLD analysis project Ga0209159, IMG submission 185901) | Grasslands soil microbial communities from the Angelo Coastal Reserve, California, USA - 14_1009_02_40cm (SPAdes) (version 2) | ecosystem: Environmental > Terrestrial > Soil > Grasslands ...
ATGGGAACTCCTACCGAAATTCGGAACATAGAGCCCGAACTTCAGATTATCCGCTCGATTTCGACCCATGAGATCATTGAGAAGAGTTCGCCGCTTATGGCATACCTAGACGAGTGAAAGTGAAGACAAGGAAAAGAGTGAATGTGGGCGTTGTCGGTAGTTGCAATAGGCCTTGGAGAGCCTTCACTACATTTCGAGCAGGCCTAGCTCTGAATGCTCGAAGAGATACTGTTCTTTGTCTTGTAACCTAGCTTTGTCATGTCTGGATATTCAACGCGTAAGACCAGTTGTGGACGATATCCTTAACGAAGGACTATCTCACGCGGCTCCCAATGCGCAACGATGGTCTCGAGGTCCAGGCGAAGGTCTGCAGTATCTGCAGACAGCTCGTCCTCACATACCGCCAATCTATGAAATGTATAGTCTGCGGTGGAACGCTAAGGCCAGTCAACAAGAGTGACCAAACGGGAGGTTGATCGGAGCTACGCCGGATCTACTCGTCTTCGAGTCGCTCTTGTAATTCTCTTAGCCGTTTCCTATTCTGCTCAAGCTCATCAAGCGTATTAGGACCAACACGCTTGGCACGAGAATGATGGCGTTTTACGTCCTCTTCGAGAAGCTTCCGCTTACGAGCCTCCTCCTGCATCTTGAAGAGGAGCCGTGCTTCCTCCCACGGAGGCAAACGCTTCTTCTCAGGCAAACCGCCACAACCCGGGACCTAGAATAGACTAGCCCGGCTTTAAATTCGTACCCTTCAAGGACTCGTTCTATAGGAGTCTCATCTCCCACTCTAGACGGAGAGCCTACCAGCACGCATTACGACCCTGCCATCGATCCTCACTGTAGCCCCGGTCATCGAGGCCCAGAAGCCTTGGCCACCAGCTCTGTTCTTCCCGGCTTTGTCCGAATTATCTCCGAAACCGATGGTTACTCCTCCCAAGACCTTATCGTCTTGAGTGAATCCGTGCCTAAGCCTAGGGTTTAGGCCGAACCCGAAGAATCCGAAACGGTCGACATCCCCGGATCTCTTCTTCAACCATCGACCGAACGCAGCAGAATTCGAGGCCGCCGAGTGTTGGCTGATGCGGCCATTCTTCACTCTCAGTGTGAGTCTTTCGATTCGACCCTCCTTCACGAGGGACAGGATAGGCGCGTCAAAAACGACAACTCCTTTGCCACTCTTCTCGTCAGCCGATACCTCGACTCCTCCAGCTGGAACGAATACCACACGACCTTTTCGTACCATCTCATTGTCAGATAGTCCGTAACCAGTATCGACAGGACGTCGGTCAAGTCTGAATCTGAAGTCTGTCCCTTGTGGCGTCGTGATGTGCACTGGTCCTTCCCCACTGATGATCTCAGCAAGTCTCCTAGCCCGTTCTGCAATCGCATGATAATCGACCATGCAACCCGAAAACATGACCCTGCTCCATGTTCGATAATCGAGTCCGAGAACTCTCGCTGTCTCAGGAGTTGCGAGAGTTGCCTCGATGCCAAGCATTCTAATCCTTCTCGCTTCGCTATCTTTTTCCACGCTTTCACGAAATTGTTGTCTTCTAAGAACCAGCGGGTGACAAGCTTGCGCCTCTCCTTCGGAATCTTATCCCAAGGGACCGGTCTGCTTGGTCCCAACGTATAGATGTAAACGTCAGTCTTCTCTAATGCTGCCGCAATTTGTTTCGGCAACACGTCGAGACTCTCTACAGGTGCCTCTATGATTGAGCGTAACCAGAGGTCCTCCTGCTGAATCGTAGTTAGAATCTCGCAGCCCCGTTTCGTGCACTCCCAGGCTAGCTGAGAAGCAAGGCCGAGAGTATGGTCCCAACTGTTGATCCAGACATGTTCACCCGACTTGACGTTTAGACAAACGTCTAGAATCTGACGAGCTATCGCTTGTCGGTCATTGACAGTTTCGGTCGAGGCTGGAGGCATGATCTAAGTCCGACCCTGCAACACTTGGAACTTTCGAACTCTTGACAGCCATCCTGAAAAAGATGAGCGCTGAATGTGCTTGCCTTCGTTGTAAGTTTATTGCTCGGATACGGCTTCTGTTTCAGTGCAGAGAGCCACGCCTTCGAATGAACGGCCTTGTCATTACTTCTCAGAGAAATAAGGTCCCTCAGTACGTGGGTACGGTCAGCGTCATTCTGGTTATGACAATTCTCACACTTGCAGCTGTTGCACCTATGCATGTCGCTGGTCTTCAGCCTCATGGCCAGACGAACGTTGGAGATACCGTAATGGCCGACCAAGCGTCATTAGCGAATGTTCACGGAGGACCTCCAACTCTTGCCAGTATGACGCTGGTCCAAACCGGGGTTTCTACTCACCCTCACAGCACCCTACTACCTGATTCCCCTGCGTCCTATCAGCCCTCTTCTACGATTCCTCCCGCAAGCTATGATGAACAGCTAGGCACGACCTTCACACAGAGCTTCACAAGCATCGCCTACAACCTAACCGCCGTTGAACAATCCGACATCAACGGCTACGGCCCCGCCTATCTCCTGAACGGTCTAGGCTCTACAGGCTACTGGTACCAAATCGGACTATCATATGATTGGCCATACGTTGCGGGAGGATACAACCCAGGCTTCGCCGTGAACTATGAAGTGTTCAGCTCCACAGGCGCATCAGTGTTTCCATCATCCGGCGGGGGCGGATTAGCCACCATCTCGGTGAATCCCGGAGACCTCATCCTGTTAAACCTCTATTTTTCCGGGCGAAACGTCGTCATGCTAGCGAAGGACTGGAACACGAGTTCGACTGCATGGGAGACGTTTAGTGCCCAGAGAGCCGCATCCTTCGTCGGCCTAACAAGCGATGTGTCCAATCAAAACGGGTTTTTCACGGGCCTAATGACCGAGTGGTATCACGCCGATCCATACTACGGCAACGAGGGCGAAGTCTTGTATTCGGATTACAAGTTCGCCCTTTCATCGGCTTGGATGTGGATGGATGAATTCAACGTTGCCAACGGACAACTCTTGTTCTCTAGCCAAACAAGCACGGCTGTGACATACTCGTCCAGCCCAGATCAGCTTCACCAATTCTCTTCCAATGGAGCCTCTGAGGCAGGTGACGCGTACGAGTTTCTGACTGGCTTCCAGACCATCGCATTAGCGGCTGTGGGAACCTTCCAACCTCAGTCAGCGGACATCGGGCAATCGGTCACATTCACCTGTAACGCTTCGGGAGGTAGCCCGCCATACAGTTACTCTTGGACTTTCGGAGACGGTTCAACAGCGAACGGGGAGATCGTGATCCACAGCTACAGTTCGTCGGGGACGGTTCATGTTGTCTGCACTGTCACAGACGATCTTCAGAACACGTACCTTAGCACAACACCTCTCACAATCTACTCAGACCCTTCCGTAAGTGTCCCTGCAGCTTTCCCTGTTTCTGTGGATATTGGCCAAGTGGCCACGTTCACAAGCCAGGCGTTCGGGGGTTCTGGTGGCTATACGTATGGTTGGCTGAATACCCCTACGGGATGCGAGTCCAGTGACGCCAGCTCGATTTCGTGTGAGCCGTCAACAGCCGGGACATACCAGATCGCGGTGAATGTGACTGACTCAAACGGATTCACTGTTGTCAGCGGTGCCCTGTCATTCGTCGTCTATACAGACCCATCGATAGATTCGTTCATGGCTTCACCGACAGGTTTGGATCTAGGTCAAGGATCTACGCTTCTCGTATCAGCATCCGGAGGCTATGGAGCCTTGTCGTACTCGTTTTCAGGACTTCCACCGGGATGCCCAACGACAGATGCGACAGCCCTTTCCTGTACTCCGTCCGCGACGGGAACCTTCTCGGTGATAGTCACGGTCACTGACCTGAACGGATTTTCTCTCGCTGCCGAGCCTGTCTCCCTGGTCGTCAATCCGGATCCGGTCGCTACGGTCGTAGCCGTTCCATCCGAAACCGATGTTGGTCTGAAGATTGCATTCGCCGTTACAGCGAGCCAGGGATCGGGACTCTTCTCCTACTCATACCAAGGGCTTCCTCCCGGTTGCTCGTCGTCAAACACCCCTAGCCTGTCTTGCACTCCATCATCGAGCGGAGCCTACATTATTGAGGTCTCAGCGACGGACGAGGCGGGCAGCATAGCCACGTCCTCGGTCGCAATAACAGTGAATCCTAACCTATCGATAACGTCCTTCAGTCCCTCTGCTTCGAGCATTGGTCTGGGCAACCAAACCACTCTCACTGTCTCAGTCCTTGGAGGGACCAAGCCATATTCCTATCAATACTCAGGCCTCCCGCCAGGTTGCTCATCAGATAACTCCGATGTGGTATCTTGCACGCCCACAGCAAGCGGAAGTTATACGATCCAAGTATCCGTGACTGATCATGCTGGCTGGTCTACCGTGTCCTCGGTAGGATTAACAGTGAATCCAGCTAAAGTCACTAGCGTTTTTCCATTAGAAGAGTCCTTGCTCATTGGAGCAGTCATCGCTGTAGCTATGGCAATTGTGGTCATTACAGAACTATGGCTAAGAAGACGAGCGGGAATGATCTCTTCGAGAATAGCTCCGCCTAAGAATATCCAAGCCCGCGGCACGCTCCTTCCATGATACGCTTCTCTCCTGAGATCTGCTAGAACTGGGCATTTCGTCAAGCATTTCCTTGTTAACTCTGCCCAGCTTCAACCATCAAGTCTCATCTTTAATAACGGCTGAGTTTTTCCGGCCTTTGACTGTCCCATTGCGCCCGGATATCTTGAATGATAATTCTCTGACTTTTGCCGAGAAGATCATCAGTATTCGAGCTGAGGGCGGCGAGAAGGTGCATCATCCGGGGGAGATCACGGTTCTGCCCGCCGATATGGCCATGGCGCAGGACAGCACCGGGCCCCTCGCTATCAAGGTGTTCGGCGAGATGGGCGTGCCGAAGGTCTGGGACCCGTCCCGAATTCATCTAGTAATAGACCACACCTTCCCAGCTGCCGACGAGAAGGTGGCAAATCTTCATCACCTGATGCGAGACTTTGCCAAGAAGCACGGGGTCCGCCTGGTGGAGGGAAGCATCTCACACCAGCATCTTCTCGAAAACCACATCGTCCCGGGAATGGTCCTGTTCGGCGCAGACTCTCACACTTGCCAGGCTGGAGCCGTGGGCGCCTTCGCGACGGGGATAGGGAGTTCGGAGATGGCGGCTGTCTGGGCGTCTGGAAAGCTCTGGGTGAAAGTTCCGGAATCTCTCAAGGTCAATCTAACCGGGCAGTTCAAGAAGGGCGTCTATGCTCGCGACGTGATCTCCCACTTCATCGGAATGGTAGGCGAGGATGGGGGAAATTACAGGTCAATCGAATGGAAGGGTCCTGCAGTCAAGGCTCTGTCGATGGCGTCCCGGGCCTGTATCAGCAACAACAGCATGGAATGCGGATGCAAACTCTCCGTATTCGAAGTAGATCCTGCAACCCAGGAATATTTCAGGTCGGTGAACAGGAAGCCGATGTACGAGGTTCACGCCGGAACAAAGGCCCGCTACAAAGACGAGTATGACATCGAGCTGGACAAGCTTGAGCCCAAAGTAGCCGAGCCCGGCAACGTGGACAAGGTGAAGGCTGTCGAGGAGGTGGAAGGCACCCCGATCGACGAGGCATTCATCGGATCTTCAACCAACGGTCGCTACGAGGACCTGCTTGTGGCGGCCAAGGTCTTGAAGGGCCACAAGATCAACTCCGGTACGCGGTGCATAGTCACCCCTGCATCGCGACTCGTCTTCGAACAAGCAATCAAAGAGGGACTCGCAGAGATCTTCCTCCAGTCGGGAGCAGTCTTCACCAACGCCACCTGCGGCGCATGTGTCGGGACCCATCTGGGTGTCCTGGGAGAGAATGAGGTCTGCATATCCTCCTCGCCCCGGAACTATGTGGGACGAATGGGTGCTATAACGGCAAAGATCTACCTATCATCACCCGCAACCGCGGCTGCGTCGGCGATCGAAGGAAAGATCGCGGATCCAAGGAGATACCTATGACTGGTCCGAATATTCTGAAGGGCCGGACGTGGGTCTGGCCTGATGATGTGAACACAGACATCATCATTCCGTTCCGATTCAAGGCCCGAACAAACGATCCCGTAGAGATGGCCAAGTATTGCATGTACGGCTTCGACCCCGAGTTCTACAAGAAAGTAAGACCGGGAGACCTTTTCGTGGCGGGTAAGAATTTTGGAGGCGGCTCCAGCCGAGAACAGGCGCCCGTCGCTATCAAATATTCCAACGTGGTCGCAGTGGTTGCGGAGAGTTTCGCGCGCATCTTCTATCGTAACTGCTTCGCTATCGGCTTGCCCGCACTGGAGGTGCCGGGAATATCCAAGCAGGTCAAACAGTTCGACGAGATCGAAGTCAACCTCCAAGACTGGTCAGTCAAGACCCGAGACGGCGGCGCCCATCCCGCTCTGAAGGTTCCCGAGTTCCTACGAGGACTAATGCTAGAAGGCGGGCTGGTAGAATTCTACAAGAAACACAAGAGTTTTCTTTGGGAAAAACTCGAAGCAGTTCCTGCCTGAGCTTACGATAATCGGTTTCTCATGACTAATCGTCTTTGAAGCGCTTCCGCAAATGACTCCTTAAGGTCTAATTACTTGTAAGACATTTTCTGTCTATTATGGAACTGGTCAGCTCGAATTTCAAGTCGATTGTTGAAGAGATGCGGGCCAAGGTGGCTGCCGTAAAGGATCCAAATCAGACCATGGGCACAGTCAGAGCGGACGCAAAGCTTCTGGGTCAACAGTATCAGGAAGTTAAGGTCAAGGATTTCGTAATCGTGTCGGACGAGCCGGTTCCGAGCGGAGGAACAGACAAGGGTCCGACACCCCTCGACTTTTTCGTAGCCTCAGTGGGATTCTGCGAGAACGTCATGTTCACGAGACATGCATCACTCCACGGACTTGAATTTGACTCTCTAGAGACATCTGTCCGCGGTCACTGGGACCGGCGAGGACAGTACGAGATAGATGGGATAGATCCATCCTTCAGAGACATGACCGTCGAGACGAGGGTCACGACGAAGGCTCCAGTCGAGAAGGTCGTCCAGGTGGCAAGAATCACTCACAGAACATGTCCCATGCACGCAACAATAGCCAAAGCGATGAGGGTAACCGACAAACTGTTTGTAAACGGACAAGAAGTTCCGATCTAGTATCGACGGGTCCATTCCAGATCCGATCTGTCACCAGACACCAGTCGGGGCGATTAGACGGTGGCAACGGATTCTTCCTCTATCGAAGATACTAGAGGTCGAGCGGTCTCCCTCGACTCTTCAGGCAGTCGAGTGCCCTTAAAGAGGAACCAGAAGGACACAATGGCGGAGACGTAGAGGACGGTGGCGACGTAGAAGGGCAGGGCCAACAGACCGAGCCCAATCCAGATCGCGCCAACTGTCGAGCTGAGCGCATTCGGGAGTCTCCAGAGGGAGGCGCTGACCCCAGATGCCATTCCCCTCTCGTCTGGTGATACGAGACCCATTATCAGAGATTGTGATAGTGGGTTCGAGAGATTCATCAAGAACACCCTCACGGTGTAGACGGAGGCGGCTATCCCAAAGGTCGGAGAAATAGGAACTACAGCCATGAACACAGTGGAGAGGCCTTGGCTTAGAACGATGGCTCGTATGAGCCCAAACTTGCTCGCGAGCTTTGGCGAAAGAAAAACAGCCACTGCGGTGAGAATGCTTGAGAATCCCAGTACTGGCGCGCTGACCTCGTCGGTCACTCCGTAGGCGTGGAAGAACCAGTTAGCCATCAAAGGAACGAAGAGACCCGCTCCAACGGCTATCATGACGCTATATGTGCTGAACCTGATCAGGACCCTTGCGGATTTTCGTGGGAGAAAACCTCTCGTCCCCAATTGAGTTTCGCCGGAGTGTCTAGGTGTCTCTGTTATTCTCAGAATGAGCGGCGTTACCGAGAGACCGAGCAAGCCTACGATCAGGTACAGGGCCACGTGTGCCTGTGCAACATTCAGCCCTAACGATTGTAGCGGAATTACAGATGAGACGGCGAAGCCTCCCAGTGCTCCCGCAATCCATCCAAGGAACGCGATGAGTGAGAAGGCCAGCGTTCTCTTTTCGTCTCCCGCCTTGTCGGCAAGTAATGCGCTCCCGGAGACTGCGAAGGCTGCTTCGCCAATTCCCTCCACCGCCGCGACCAGGAGGACAAGCGCCAGATTGGCTGTCAGCGCGAACCCGATCAGGCTGAGGCTTGCCGCGGCATTCCCAAGAATCAGCATCCTCCGCCTGCCGTACCTGTCCGCGAGTATGCCGAGGGGAAAACTGGCAAGCACCAGGGATATGGCCATGACGCCGATGGTGACGCCCATCCAGAAGTTGGATAGTCCTTGAACTTTCGGGAGGAAGAAGGAGAGGTCAGTGTAGATGAAGCCAAAGACGACGCTCGGCACGAAGCTGAGGTAGATGAGGAGGCGGGCCTCCCAAGGTATGCTCCTATAATCGCTGAGTATTGAAGGCAGAGACTTCCCAGCCCATGAGCGGACCCGCTAAGGACCGGCCTTCTCAAAAGGATGTTCCCGCAGGCAGATCGGCATCGTTTTCTGCCATGCTTTGAGTGCGGCTTTTCAAAGTGTAGAGATGACGAAAGGCGAAGGCCCCATGACGGGAGTCTGCGCGTCGCGATTCGGGTCTAGGGAGCTGAGATGATACGTTGCTCCGGAGCTGGTCAGCCCTTCCAGAGACCTATCGCTGCCCCGGCGAGAAAGGTGACTGAGGATATCGGTAACAGACTGGCCAGCCCGACAGCTTGACCAGCTACCGGCTGTGCTTGGTTGAAGACGTAGTAGACAGTAGTTGCCGAAGGCACGCTCCATGCAAGGTTGAGGTAGCCCGTGACCACGAGCAGGACGACCAACGCGACGATGGCCATCGCCAGTTTGAAGACTCTCTTGATAATGACTCCTAACAGAATACCTATGATAAAGGTAGTAACAGAAAACACTGAGGTTATGGTGGTCAGATCGAGGCCAGTCGCCATTTAGAACAATACAACTTATCCATTTCCAATTATAATAGTTTGGGGAGGACGCTAGTAAATACGATACTATCTCGAAGATGCCCGTTCCAATAATGTCCAGGCTGTACTCCGCGCTGTACCGCCTACGGCAAGATTCCGCCGATTCTGGCCTGCTCTATGAGCCCCGGCTTCTTGGAGAAGATTCCTGCAGTAATCTCCAAGGCTCTCTTCATCAGTTTCCTGTTCTTCTGCATCTTCCTCAGTGCGCGCCTGTTCAGCCGCTTTACCAGCCAGTTGTTGCTGAGCGCGTATGTTGCCGTGTAATGCGCGTGCCGGCCTATCACATCTGCAAACATTTTCCGGCTGGCCTGGTAAGGGGCTAACTTCGCCGCGGAAGTATCTCCAGCCTTGATAGCGTCAGATATCACATCAGCGAGCACTAGCGCGTCCTGTAGTGAGAGGTTCACGCCCTGCCCTGCGTGGGGATGGACGGTGTGGGCGGAGTCGCCGAGTAGAGCAACCCCATTGCTCACCCACGGGTCTACTCTGATGAAGCTTGGTGTGAAGTAGGCGATCTTCGTCCATGCCTCCACCGTTCCGAAAGCTCTCTCCAACTCAGGAGCGGCTTCCGTCACCTCGCCCCTGAACTGTTCGACCCCCTGCCTCTTCAGATCGTCGAACTGGCGTTTTCCAACGCAGTAGAAGATGTAGCTTGCATCGGGACCTGCAGGCATTATTCCCAGCATTTTTCCGGGAGCCTGGTATTGTCTTGCTCGGTCTTTCAGTTCCGAGACTGGTCCGACGAGTCCTACGAGGAAGGAGTCTGGGTACTTTCTCGTCTTTGTCGTCGCTCCTATGCCGGCTCTGACTCTGGACTGTGGTCCGTCAGCTCCGACAATTACTGAGGCTTTGATGTCTGCTGGCTCGTCCTTGACTTTGACCCGGACTCCCTGCGCGAGGCCGGTGTTCCACAGGATATCGTCGAAACCCGTACTCCAGAGAGTCCGAGCACCCATGTTCTCAGCGTTGTAGCCTAGAAGCTGCTCAACCTGGACCGCGTTTACAGTCAAGATGTAGTTGTGGGGATGATCCAAGACTGCATAGTCCACCTCTAGGAGGAGCTGGCGATCCCAGTCTCTCACCTCCAAGATCCTCTCGGCAGATCCCATCTGCCGAACCTGGTCGAGAATCCCAATCTTCTCAAGCGCTTCGAGACCGTTTGGCTGAAAGGTTATCCCGCGAGGGGTCGACTCGGGACCCTTGCGACGATCGAGCAGTAGGGTCGAAACGTCTCTCTTCTGCAGCTCGACGGCGAGAGCCAGCCCAGCTATTCCCGCTCCAACTATGACGACGTCGGTCTTTTCCTCCAATTCTCTGCGCCCTGGCTAGCTGCCCAGTCAATTGGGAATGATTAAAATCATGCTTGGCGGGGTTCCCACCCGGACGATTCTTGGCTAGGATTCACGGCAAAGGCCCAATTGAACAGGTAAACCTCTACGATTCTGGAGCATCGGTTGCGCCTCATGTCTACGACAAGGATCGGCGATACGCCGTCCTCATCGTCGATATGCTGAACGACTTCGTGTATGGCAAGATCAAATGCGACAGGGCTGTCCCGATGATTCCTCGTAGCGGCACCTTGGTCGACGCGGCCCGGAGCAGCGGTATTCCAGTGCTCTACGCTAACGATTCTCACACGCGGAAGGATTTCGAGATCGAACGCTGGGGCGAGCATGCCATGCGCGGTAGCAGAGGCGCGCGAGTGATAAGCCAACTGAGACCGCGCAAGAGAGATGTCCAGATTCCCAAGACAACCTACAGCAGCTTCTTCGACACCAGGCTAGAACGCGAGCTCAGGAGAAGTCATGACGGGAAGGGCGCGAATACTCTCATAATCTCAGGCCTGCATACCGATTGTTGTGTGAGGCATACGACCGCTGATGCTTTCTTCAGAGGATACGAGACGATAATCGCCGAGGACGCGGTGAACTCGTTCACGGAGCTACAGTACCGGACAGGCCTCCAATATCTGAAATTCTGGTATCTCGCCGACGTTCTCCCGACAAAGAAGATAGTGCGACTATTCTAGGGCGGGTCTCGGGTCGAAGAGACCCTCGCGCGCCATAATCGACATGGATGGGGGCATAGACGATGCTCTCGCGCTGATCCTCGCCCTCAGATCTCCAGAGATAGAAGTCGCCGGGATAACGGCTGTGTCCGGTAACGTCCCGGTAGAACAGGCGACGATAAACGCGCTAAGAGTTGTGGAACTTCTCGAGAGACCAGATGTCTGGGTTGCTGAAGGGCTGGCGCGACCGTTGGCTCGGGACCCTATTCGTGCCTTCAACTTTCATGGGAGGGACGGTCTAGGCGACTCACACCTACCGCTGCCCAAGCTTCGCCCCACAGCCAAGACTGCTTTGAACGCGATGAGCGAAACACTCACGTCTGCCAAGAAGCATGAAGTAACGATAATCTGTACTGGACCTCTCACCAACCTCGCGTCACTTCTGATCGAGTCGCCTCATGTGAAGAGTAGGATCGAGGAGATTGTGATAATGGGGGGTGCCTACGGGATCACCAAATACGGTGTAGGCAATGAGACTCCTGTTGCAGAGTTCAACATCTACTCAGACCCCGAAGCGGCGAAGACCGTGTTTGAAGCGGAGATCAGATTGAAGGCAGTAGGCCTCGACGTCACAACAATTCCGCAACTGGAGATAGTGAAGAAGGATTATGCACGGATCAGAAGGAGTAAGGGAAAAACCTCTATGTTTGCAACTCGCATTCTTGAGAGCAACATACGAGCCCACGGCCGTTTCACGCTTCACGACCCGATGACGGTCGCGGTAAAGATCAGGCCAAGCTTCTACAGATTCTCAGACTGTCGGGTCGCGATAGAAACTAGGGGCGAGTATACAACTGGAATGACGGTCGCTGACAGACGCGATTTGAAAGAGGACCAACTACTAGGCGGACCTGTCATGGTGTGTAGTGATGTCGATCCCGGCTTCAAACGGTTGTTTCTTGATCGGTTAGCCAGGTCCTGAGTGCTCGATAAGTCAACACGGCGTTTCTGGACAGAAAGTGTAGTTTTAAAAACCGAATATTCCGGTATACGGGGCTACTATGGGAAAGGAAATCGGCCACATAGAGATGACGTCCAAGGATCTAATGCAGACCAAGAAGTTCTACTCCAGACTCTTCGGCTGGAAGTTTGAACTGTTCGGCGACAAGTACATGATGTTCAGAACCTCCAAGAACGGCGTGGGCGGCGGCTTCCAGCTCGGCAAGAAGCCCAAATCAGGCACAACCACCCTCTACGTCAATGTCGACACCATACCGGCGACCCAGCAGAAGGCCAAGAGCCTCGGCGGACGGATCCTGAAGAAGAGAAAGTCCATCGGCGGCGGAATGGGCTACTGGGGAACAATCGGCGACCCGCACGGCAACGTCATCGGCCTCTGGAGCAAGAAGTAAACAGGGCCTACTGGTCTAACAGACAGCAGGTAACGCGCTATCCTAGCGCGGATTACCAAACTCCCTTTTTTCCATAACCTCTCACAACTTAGACGGGCCCTTTCCATCGCGGAACCGCAGGATAAACATCGACGGATAACGGGAATCCGACGGATTCTCGGAAATTCTGTAAAAAATCGCTGAAATCGGAGCCTCACAGAATGTGTTAAATATTCTATGGACGAGGCCGACTCCGACCGGATTTGGCGGACAAACCGACAGCGGCATTCGTCCTCTCGTTGATTGGTGGAATAATCATGCTTGTCATAGCTATTCTTGCTACTGTTGGTCTCTCATTCCTCCTAGGCAGCGGCGGTGCAATCATTGGTATTGTCGGTGTCGTATTCGGACTAATAGTCATCATAGGTGGGGTAATGCTCTACCAAAACCCGGCAAGCCACACCATGTGGGGCGTAATTATTCTCGTCCTGGCAATAATCGATTTCCCTGGACTTTGGGGCTTTGGAATCGGATCATTGCTAGCTTTCATAGGAGCCATACTGGCGCTGGTTTACAAACCGGCAATGGGTCCGTCTATGATGCCAGGCCAGCCCATGGGTTCGATGCCCATGGGGAGTATGAGTTCCATGGGAACTAGCCCACCAATGGGCCAGATGGGCATGACCTGCAAGAACTGCGGCGCGAGCATCCCAGCAGGCGCGGCGAGATGCCCGTCATGTGGCGCGAGTGTGATGTGATATGACCATGCTGAAGACTTCCAGACCAACCGGAGTGACAATACTCGCAGTCTTAGCCATCCTTGGAGCCATCTTCCTCCTGTTCAGCGGCGCCGTCCTGATCGGATTGGGGCTTGTGATCGGGACATACGCAGCCTCTCAGATCACCAGCGCGCTAGCAACCGCAGGCTATCCAGGGTTAGCATCCTTAGGAGCAGGCACAATAGCCGCAATCATAACGGCCTTTGGCGCTATTTTCTTGATTCTAGGACTGCTGGATCTTGCCCTAGGAGTTGGCTTCCTCGGGGGCAAGAGCTGGGCTTGGACACTCGGCATGATTGTATCTGTAATTAATATTGTATGGAACATACTGCAAATCGCGTTCGGCTCCTATTCCAGCGCACTTGGACTAATCATTGGAGTTATCATAGTGTACTATCTCACAAGACCGCATGTGAAGACATTCTTCGGTAAGGGCAGTCCAATGATTCGTCCCTCCACGTCCCTCAAACCGTGAGTGTAACCTTTTTCCGAATCTCGGTTAGATTCATTCTTTCTCCAAGATCAACCGGAAGATAGCGCACTGGGTTAACCCAGTAGCGGTTACAGGCTGCTTAACACGACCGTTGAGGCCGAGGTCGTCCCATGATGCAGAGACCTTCCCGACCGACCGGCATCACAATACTCGCCATTCTTGAGATTCTAATAGGGATCGTCGGGCTCCTGGCGAGCCTTGCAATAATCGGGCTATCAGCGATCGCTTCGACACTGCCCAGCATCGGGTTGTTGATCGGCACGATTGGGCTGGTCATCGGCGGGGTCTTTCTGTTCTTCAGTCTTGTCTGGCTCGCTACCGGTTTCGGATTCTTGCATGGAAAAGGGTGGTCCTGGACTCTGGGAATGATCTTCAGTATACTCTCCATACTCGGAGCAGTAGGTGCGTTGACGATCGGTTTGATAACAGGTGGAATCGTAGGTATTTTCTTCTGGAGCCTACTGATATACTACTTGACCCGGACCCATGTGAAAGCGTTCTTTGGAAAAGGACTACTCCCGGTCAACCCGGTATACCGGGCCCAGTATTCGCCCACGCTCCAGTTCAACCAGCAAATTCCGGTAACCAGTATTCCGAGCTATGCTCGGCCCGCGCAAGGCCCTATGCCTCCGGCTTCCATGCAGCCAACTAGAACCGCAACGCCGATCTCGCAGATTGGAGGCGTTTCAAACACCACTGTCCAATCGGCTTCTCCCTCGGCCCCCAACACTCCAGTCAGCTGCCCCTACTGCGGCAACAAGCTGACCATGGGATCACCGAAATGTCTCACCTGCGGCGCAAAAATATAGCAGAACACCTGGCCGAAAAATTGTCGTAATCTCGATTCTCGAACCCCTCCCGTAGGTGCTCGTTTCCCTTGCGGTTCCTGCTCGTTTCCAGCGCCATCTAGGAAAGCATTTCCGGTTCAAAACGGTACCAAAACCCGAAAATCACCCGGAATCGTAATAGTCTGTCATTCGACCCCCTCTCCCCGGGGGGATTGACTTTAATGTTGAGAGAGATGACGTGCCATATCCCCTATCATCCGAGCAAGGTTTTCCTTGCCAGTCCAAGCGCTGAGACCGTTGTAGAGTGCACTATCCGACCGGACTCTAGCAACCGATATGCTTCCGTGGTGGAGAGAATCTTGACTTTCATGTACTCGTATGGCTCGCGTTTCAGGCTACCTTTTCTCAATCCTCTCGCGAGGAAGATGTGAGCCCTCTGCGGCGAGATCCCCGGGAGTGTATGTAGCCAGCCGAGCCTCCTCAGTGATCTGGCCGAGTATCCTGTCTCTTCCTTCAACTCTCTTCTAGCACCGATCGCTGGGGATTCTCCGTCGTCGATGAGACCAGCAGGCAGCTCAAGCTCCCAACCCTGTATCGGGTGGCGGTAGTTCCAGATGAAGACGAGCCGGTCATGATCGAGGACGGGCACTATTATCGAAAAGTCGTGCAGGGAGAGCCGGAGATGGTCTGCTCGAAAACCAGTCTTTGAGACTATCTTGTCTCTGTGAATCTTCACCTCTCCAAGGTCTATCAGCTTCCGCGACCCAAGGGTCTTCCAAGGCTTCGGGTTTCTCTGGAATCTAGGAATTCGTCTGGTCAATGCTCTCCCACGCAACACAGGGTCTCTTGTTCTGTTAGAGGATTGGAGGTTCCTTGTAGTCTCCGAAAATCTTCCGACCCACGTCCATGATCTCGCCGAGGGTCGCGTATGCTCTGACCGCCTTGATGATGGGATACATCGAGTTGGCCTTCTCGTCCTCGAACGTCTTCCTCAAATCCTCCAGCGCGTCCTGCACCTTGACATTGTCCCGCGTCCCCCGGACCATCGCAATCCTCTCGACCTGGCGCCTCTGAGCCTCCTCGTTGATCCTCAAAGTCTCGATCGGCTTCTTCTCCTCGATCTGGTACCGGTTGACACCTACGATGACCCGGTCTCCCTTCTCCAGCTCTTGCTGGTAACGGTAGGACGTTTCGGCGATCTCGCGCTGAAGGAAACCGGTCTTGATAGCGTTCAACAACCCCCCAGCACGTTCTATCTTGTCAAAGTACTCGAAAGCCTTCTCCTCCATCTGATCCGTGAGCCACTCGATGTAGTAGGATCCGCCGAGAGGGTCGATGGTGTCCGTCACGCCCGTCTCCTCGGCTATGATCTGCTGTGTCCGCAAAGCGACCGTCGCTGCCTGTTCCGACGGTAGCGCCCAGGCTTCATCGTAGGAGTTGGTATGCAATGATTGGGTCCCGCCTAGAACCGTGGCCAAAGCTTCGATCGTGGTCCGGACGATGTTGTTGAGGGGCTGTTGCCAAGTCAACGATGCGCCCGAGTTCTGGGCATGTGTCCGCAGCAGCAGTGACCTCGGATCCTTTGCCTTGTACTTCTCCTTCATCACCCGGGCCCAGATCCTCCGGGCGGCCCTGAACTTTGCAATCTCCTCGAAAAAGTCCATACCGCAGTTCCAGAAGAATGACAGTCGCGCCGCGAAATCGTCCACCCTCAACCCCGCCTCTATCCCCAGATCAACATACGCGAACCCGTCAGCCAACGTGAAGGCGAGTTCTTGGACGGCACTGGATCCTGCCTCGCGGATGTGGTATCCGCTGATGCTGATGTAGTTCCACTGAGGCATCTCCTTGCTGCAGTAGACCATCATGTCCCGAATGATACGGAGATGAGCCTCAGGCGGGAACGCCCACTCCTTCTGAGCAATATACTCCTTGAGAATATCCGCCTGGACCGTTCCCCGAAGTTCTTTCGGCTTCAACCCTTGCCTCTCCGCCACGCCAACATACATCGCCGTCAAGACAGATGCAGGCGCGTTGATCGTCATGCTAGTACTCACCTTCTCCAACGGAATTCCTTCGAGGATGACCTCCATGTCCTTCAACGAGCCGACCGAGACGCCACATCGCCCAACCTCGCCCTCGGCGCGAGGATGATCCGGATCGTACCCGTACAGAGTAGGCATGTCAAACGCAATGCTCAACCCTGTCTCACCATGTTCGAGAAGATAATGGAGCCGCTTGTTAGTGTCCTCCGGGGTACCGAATCCGGAGAACATCCGCATCGTCCAGGGACGCCCGCGATACATTGTCGGATAGACGCCACGCAGGTACGGATATTCGCCTGGAAAGCCGGCCTGCTCAGCCTCATCACGATATGCGATGTCCTCAGGAGTGTAGAGTCTGCCGATCGGAATGTTGGATGGGTTCCGAAACTCCTTCTTCCGCTCCGGACTCTCTCGGGCCCACTTGCCCAGCGTCTTTCGCTGCCACTGCGCCTCTTGCCGTCTCAGCCCGGCTAGATACTTCGGGTTGAAGGTTGAGGGTTTAGCCTTCTGCTTCTTCCTGATCTCTTGCAGGGTCTGTTTCCAGTAACCTTTCGCCAAAATTTTCACGAGACAACCCTCAGGCTAGAGTTTTCGTATTTCTCCATTATCCCACCGGGCTGGTTCGCTGAACGTTGAAATACGGTTCGAGGGATTCTCGCTCAAGACTCTACTTTGGTAGGTGAACTGGCCTCGGGAGTGTTGAAGGGCGATCATAGAAGCGTCGCAAAGGCGATATCGATAGTTGAGGGCGGCGGACCGGACCGGCGTAGGCTAATGCAGGAGATCTACCCCCGGACTGGCAAGGCGTTCACGATCGGGATTACCGGTCCCACCGGGACGGGCAAGAGTACGCTGGTCGACAAGACGATCGAGGAGTACCGGAAGAGGGGCCGGAGAATAGGAGTGCTCGCCATCGACCCGTCCAGCCCATTCACTGGTGGAGCTTTGCTGGGGGACCGACTGCGGATGATGGATCACAGTCTTGAGAGAGAGGTCTACATCCGCAGCATGGCGTCTAGAGGTGATGTTGGGGGCCTGGCTCGAGCAGCAAGGAACACTATTCGAGTGCTTGACGCTGCCGGGATGGACGTGGTAATTGTCGAAACCGTCGGCGCGGGCCAGACGGAGGTCCAGGTGGCGACCGCGGTCGACGCGACGGTCGTAGTCTTGATGCCACAGCTCGGAGATGAAGTTCAGGCGTTCAAGGCCGGCTTCAACGAGATCGGCGATATTTTTGTCGTGAACAAGGCGGACATTGTCAATCCGGCAAAGACGATGTTCAACGTTGCGAGCGGTGTCCAGGAGAAGAAAGGCTGGAGGCCTCCTGTGCTGAAGACTGTGGCGGTAAAGGGGACCGGGGTCCCGGCCTTTGTTGACGCTCTTGAAAAGTTCGAGAAGTTCTTAGACGAGCACGGTCTGAGAGAAGAGAGAATGAGACAGCGACTGGAAGCGGAATTGGTGGAAGCCGCGTTCTCAGACTTCTACAGCGAGACGGTCAGCCGTCTGAAGGGAGGGAAGCCTTGGCGTCAACTACTCGGCCAAGTCTCAAGGAAGGAGCTGGACCCTGAAACTGCTGCTGGGAAGCTCGTCAAGATCATAGCGGGACTGGACGCGTCACCAAATGCCTGACGAGAAAACAACAGACTCGGGAATCCCGGTCAAAACAGTATACAGTGCTCGGGACGTTCCAGCCAGGTGGACCCGGTCCGTTGGAAAGCCCGGCGAGTACCCATACACCCGGGGAATCTATCCTTCAATGTACCGCGACCGGCTGTGGACAATGCGCCAGTACACCGGCTTCGGCTCAGCCAAGGAGACGAACCGGCGATTCAAGTATCTAATCTCCCACGGCGAGACAGGACTGAGCACAGCCTTCGATCTTCCGACCCAGCTAGGGCTCGACTCGGACCATCCGAGATCTCAAGGCGAAGTGGGCCGTGTCGGAGTAGCAATCAGCAGCGTCGACGACATGAGACGACTGTTCGACGGAATAGATCTTGGACGTGTCAGCACGAGTATGACGATAAACTCGACCGCTCCAATCCTCCTATCACTCTACGTAGCGGCTGGTCTAGAACAGGGCGTCCAACAGAAGGCCCTGCGGGGCACTACACAGAACGATATTCTCAAAGAGTATATTGCAAGGAACACCTACATCTATCCTCCGGAAGCCTCGCTGAGACTCGCGGTCGATCTCATCGAGTATTGCGCCCTCAAGATGCCTCACTGGCACCCGATCAGCATCAGCGGCTATCACATCCGAGAGTCAGGCGCGAACGCTGTTCAAGAGCTGGCTTTCTGCTTCTCCAACGCCATAGAGTATGTTGAGACGGCAATAGCCCGGGGACTCAGAGTCGACGATTTTGCGCCCCAGCTCTCATTCTTCTTCGCGTGCAGAAACGACTTCCTCGAAGAGATTGCAAAGTTTAGGGCCGCCCGGAGGATCTGGGCGGGCCTGATGAGAAAGCGCTTCAGGGCACATAATCCGGAATCGGCCAAGCTACGGTTTCACGCACAGACGAGTGGCGAGACACTGACTGCTCAACAGCCTGACAATAATGTTGCTAGAGTGGCGATCCAGGCCTTGGCAGCGGTTCTCGGAGGGACCCAGTCCCTTCACACGAACTCTCGCGACGAGGCGTTGGGTCTTCCCACCGAGGAGTCTGTCAGGATCGCTCTCCGGACCCAGCAGATAATCGCCTACGAGTCCGGCGTCAGGCGGACAGCCGATCCTTTGGGCGGAAGCTTCTACATCGAACAGCTAACGAGAACCATCGAGGATCGCGCAACAAGGCTGATGGAGAATGTGCGAAGGCTTGGAGGAGCCAGGAAGGCTATCGAGTCCGGGTTCGTCCAGAAGCAGATCCAAGAGAGTGCCTACCAGCAGCAGCGGTCGATAGATGAGGATCGGAGCATCATCATCGGCGTAAACCGGTTCAAAGAAGAGCATCCAGGAGAGGTGAAGATCCATCGGATCGACCCCCGCATAGAAAGACTCCAGGTCCAGCAGCTACGGAGATTCAGGAGACAGCGTAGCGAGGCCAAGGCCAAGAATGCCCTTGCCAAGCTGGCCAGTTCTGCGCGGAAGGACAAGAACCTGCTAAGCGACATACTGGGGGCAGTCCGGTCTGAATGCACCGTCGGCGAGATCAGTGACACGTTGAGAAACGTGTTCGGCGATTACCGGGTCCGACTCGAAGTCTAGCCCACTCCACGTTCACACTCCTACCTCCAATAAATCGCACCATCAAATTCCAGATCCGGAAAAAATACGGGTGAAAAGAAAAACCAAGAATTCTTATTTCCAAAACCGTCGGGCCGACAAACACGCCCCGCAAGGCCCCCATACTGGAAAGAGACACGCTTGGATGACGGGGCCTGGCAGCCTAAGCGTCTAGGAATAGCCAGGTGCCGTTGGCTTTCGCCACTATCTGGTCCAGCTGGTTCTTCAACACCGCCTCAGCAAATGCGACGCGTTTTCCCCGTTTCGCCACGGTTCCCTCGGCTCTCAAGGGTCCCTTAATGTGGGGTCTGAAGAAGCTGATCTTCATCTCCATGGTCGTAAAGTCCTCCTCTGGCGAGATCGTCGTCGCGATTGCTATTCCCATCGCAGCATCGGCGATATCCGCCATTATGCCCCCGTGCATTGTTGCCGACATGTTGTGATGGTTCGGGTCGACCGTCATCTCGACCAGTGATCGTCCCTCGGAGAGTTCCAGTATCTTGATGCCCAGCGTCTTCGTAGCCGGGCTCGGAAACGTGCCAGTCTTCCAGGCATGGTAGACCTTCTCCTTCACGCCCTTCATGCTGGGTCCGGCATCCGATTCTGGGTAATATTGGTTCGGCCCAAGCGTTCAATTTGCTCATTTTTGAAGATTTATCTCGGAAAGGCACACTATATGTGGTAGGCATGTCTTCTGAAGACGGATCTCAGGAACCGCGACGTGACATCAGAACAACGGTTGAGAAGATACGGCGTGATATCACTCATGCCTCCAAAGACCTTGCTTCGGCAGGCAAGACCATGGTTGGGTCGACCAGCAAATTTGTCCAAGATGTCAGCCCCAAAGTATCTGCAACGATAGACGAGAGCTTGGAGAGGGCGTCTGAAACCTTCAAGCGAACAATGACGACCATTGATAAGCAGACGAAACCGCAACAGGTCAAGCTCTTGAAAGCCTACCGGTTGTTCCTGTCCAAACAGGTCGATGCGGTAGAGAAGCGGCTCAAGAAGCTCAAAGAATAGTCCAGCTCATTCCCGGCTTGCTCTAGGTTCCTACAGATAGGACAACGGAGGCCTCTACTGGCTACACCTTATTATCTAGTACTCTGCCGGGGTATTGAACCAGCTTCGACTGGCGAGTTCTTGTAGGATCTTTGATGGCATCCCATGGCGCAGAGACGGGGACGACGGCTAAGACGTAACATCGGCATCCTCGGAAACTTCGCCTTCGGCTACGCCGACGTCGCCGAGGGCATCTACTTCACCCTCGGACTCGTAATCATCTACGCAGGCGCGGCCGCAACATTCGCCTACCTCCTTGCGACAATAGCCTACGTCCTAACAGCGATTTGCTACGCGGAACTCGCCAGCCTATACCATCAAGCTGGTGGAGCATTCGTCTACGCTAGAAGAGCGTTCGGACAGAACATTGCCTTCCTCGCAGCCTGGGCGCTACTACTCGACTATGTCGTAACAACCGCGATCTCGGCTCTAGCGGCAATCGGATACCTAGGATACTTCATTCCCCAGCTAAACGCTCCCCTCCTCATAGGCTCAGCAACCGCCGCCGCAACAGCTCTGCTAATGATCCTCAACGTCTTCGGGATAGCAGAATCGGCCAAGTTCTCATACTTTCTAGTCCTATTCAACGTCGCCGGAATGGCTACCATACTAGGCACAGGCTATCTCTTCTCGTTTAGGCCGGGTCTCAACACAATACAATTCGGAACCTCGCCGACCTACACCAACTTTCTCTACGCGATCACGATCGCCATGTCATCATACCTCGGCATCGAGGTCATATCGCAAAGTGCTGGAGAGACGAGGAGACCGGCGAAGAACATTCCACGAGCCGTCTTTCTGATAAGCGCCGCCACCGTGGCGGCTACGCTCTCCTTTTCAACACTCGCGGTAGGCGTGAGGAGCGTTCAAGACTTCCTGAACGATCCAACCAGCATCAACGACCCGGTCGCCTTCATTGCTCTCGCACTACCGAACGGCTGGATTCTAGCCAGCCTCGCCTCCCTCCTCGGAATATCAGTACTGCTGGTGGCCGCGAACGCTGGAATCGTCGGAGCGTCACGAATAACCTACGCTATGAGCCAGGACGGTGTAATCCCGAAGGTGTTTGGAAGGCTTCACAAGAAGTACAATACCCCGTTCATCTCAATAATCGTCTTCTCTTCGATCTCTGTCGCCATCGCCTTTTCAGGCGAACTCAGCCTTGCCGCGCAATTATACAACTTCGGCGCGCTGCTCGCATATGTCATAGTAGGCTTGAGCCTCATCTCCCTAAGGAATACTGACAGGGCGATGTTCCGCCCGTTCAAGGCACCAGGCAGTATAACAATCAAACCATTCTGGAGAAGGAATAAGAGTGCCATGCCTGAAGAGTCTTACACTATTCCAATCATAGGAGTATTATCGGTCATCGCAGATCTGACGATCTGGCTGCTGGTGGTGATCCTCCATCCTCTCGGCAGAGAGTTCGGCAGCATATGGATGGGCTTTGGACTCCTACTGTTCTTCGCCTACACCAGGATTAGGAGGAGACAATCCGGCAGTAGAACGCTTTCTCCGGCCTCAGGCGAGTTCAGAGAGTAGCTCGTAGAATCTCTTCTGGACATCGGATATTATCTGATCACGTTTGGCAGGGTTCGCAATCTGCAGCAGCAAGAGGAGGCTTGTCTCCTGCGGAGATACCTGGGTGACTCGGACCTGAGGTGTCGAGTCTGGAAGAAGGTCCACCTTCATCTCTCCAGCAATCCCCATGAGATAGTCTTCTATTTTTTTCAGATTGATCCTTGTCTCGACCGTGACTGGTATCTGGACCCGTAGTCCTCCGGACCGTGTTCTGTTGATGATCGTCTTTCTCAGAAGGATCGAGTTCGGGATGACCACTATTTCGTTGTCAGGCGTGAGGATTTTTGTCTGTATGAGATTCCTCTCCAACACTCTTCCATAGTGGCCCTGGACTTCTATCCATTCTCCAACCTTGAACGGCTGGTAGGTGGATACGAACTGGGAGGCGGCCATGTCTGTCAGAATGCTCCTGTAGGCCGTGATAATTGTTAGGCCGCCGAGGAAGAGGAGTACTAGAAGGAGTAGTATGGGTACGTTCAGCGTGTTGAGGATGATGATTACGCCGAGAAGCCAGATGGCCCATGAGCCGATCTGTTGTAGGCTGGCCACGAGCCCGGATGGGACGGTTCCGGCGATCCTTGTTATGATGATCCTGTAGAGCCGGACGACGAGGTAGGTTAGGAGGAAGATCAGCAGTACGGTGAGGATTTCTATTGCCGGTGTGCTGGTGAATAGGTCGAATAGGTTGAAGGCCACTCTGATTCCAGCGTCTGATGGCCGCTAGGCTGTTTCATCTGATCTTAAGAGTTCCACTGTTCGCGCGACGGAAGGCGCGTCACCTAGCAGCAGGACCCTATCCCCAGATTTTAGCTCCAGTTCAGGCTCAGGGAAGACGTACGTGTTATCCCTGCAGATGAGGGCGACCCTGCATTTGTCCGGCATCTTGATCTCGTGGATCTTCTTTCCGATGAGGGTGGCGTTGAGCGGTATGGTCGTCTCGGCGACGCGCAGGTCAAGCTCTGGCCTATAGATCAGGGTGGTGGCGCGGTCCCGTGCGAGCAGGTTCTCAAAGTCTCGGAGGGCAAGCTCGACCGGGCAGATGACGATGTCGGCGCCGGCCTCAGTCAATCGCTCCTTGTTCTTGGGACTGTTCGCCACCGAGATTATTCGAGGTACCCCGAACTCCTTCTTGGCGTGCCTCGTCGCGGAGATATTGGCCCGGTCGTCGCTGGTCGCGACGAGAAGAAGGTCGGTCTGCGACGCCTCTGCCTTCTTGAGAATATCGGGCTTGGAACCATCCTCGTTCAGAATGGTCGCATCTGACACGTTCGAGACTTCCCGGCACCGCTCGAGCTTCTTCTCTATCACGGTGAGCTGGCTATCATCGCTCATGGAGATGTACCGGATCAAGTGCATTCCTATCCGGCCTGCTCCGATGATCAGAACTCTCATGCTCGTCCCAAGCCTCTATCCTGTCTGAACACTATCTGACCCGATAAGATGCGTGTTATCTTTTCACCGGCTGTAATAAGCTTCAGGTCCCTTAAGGCCCGTTTCGCCACCTACGGCTCCCGAAAAACCGTTTCGGGTCGTGAGGACTAGCTGTTTTCTGGAGGAGAGTCTGAGCCTGTTGAACCTAATATGGGCGAATTTCACAGTTCAGGGGGTAGAATTGGCTAATCTGGGCGTTTTGGAAATCGAGGAGGTCAGCGTGAAAATGTTGCGAGGTCAGATCGCACGCCCATATTTGCGATCCGGCCTTGTTCCGGGCTTTTTCGCTTTTATCAGCGTGGAAATGCGGGCTAAAAAGGGAAAAATCAAAGAACCGGGTGGTAGACGTAGGTCCCCGCGCATCCTTGGTCCCCGTTCAGATCAGCATCAGGCCAGCTAGGCCGACTGATGTCGACATCGTTCTCGGAATTCTTGACGAGGCCGCCACATGGCTTCAAGAGCATAAGATTCCGAGCGTTTGGAAGCCTGGAGGATTCTCGCGTCAGTCCTTTCTCGATCAGATCTCTCGAGGGGAGGTCTACATTGCGCTGGTTGATGACCTTACCGTAGGCACGTTCACCCTCCAGTGGGCCGATTCTTTGTTCTGGGGAGAACGGCCGCCAGATGCCGGCTATGTCCACAAGCTCGCAATAAGACCCGTCTCTAGTGGAAAGGGCATAGGGCTTGAGATGTTGAAGTGGGCCGAAGCGCAAGCCAAGAGTGCAGGCAAGAGGTTTCTCAGACTCAACTGTTTGGCGGTGGACAGGAAGATTCGAGACTATTATGAGCGGGCCGGATTCGTCAATCGCGGTGACGTTGTCGAGCCTAGAGGAAGAGCCAGCCTCTACGAGAAGCGGCTGAGCCCTTGACCGCGGTCTAGGGGCCTTTGATGATGTTCTTCGAGACTAGGAGTCGCATTATCTCCGAGGTTCCCTCACCGACAGTGTTGAGCCTAGCATCTCTCCAGTGACGATGAACGTCAAACTCGTCAGCATACCCATACCCGCCGTGTATCTGGATCGCCTCATCGCAGACCCTCAGACACTTCTCGCTTGCAAACAGCTTCGCCTGCGCAGCCTCAGACTCGAACGGCTTTCCCCGGTCCTTCAGGTGGGCCGCCCGGTACACCATCAACCGGGACGCGTTGATATCCGTCAGCATATCTGCCAACTTTGACTGTATCATCTCAAAATCGGAGAGAGGTTTGCCGAACGCGGTGCGGTCCTTGCTATATCTGACAGCCTTGTCAAACGCGGCTCGGGCGATTCCCGTGCTAATAGCACCCACGGTTACGCGTCCGCCATAGAGCATCTTCTTTGCATACTCGAAACCCTCACCCTCGGTCCCGACCAGGCTCTCTTTAGGAGCGTGGGCGTTCTCAAAGACGACTTCTGCTGTGACCGACCCCCGGTAGCCGAGCTTCTCGATGTGTTTACTGGATTTGGCGAGCTTTGCATCCACGA
>Ga0209159_1000873_pt1 | contig 25218 bp, 24 predicted proteins | sample GraSoiAngelo_144_FD_185901 | JGI IMG/M metagenome (GOLD analysis project Ga0209159, IMG submission 185901) | Grasslands soil microbial communities from the Angelo Coastal Reserve, California, USA - 14_1009_02_40cm (SPAdes) (version 2) | ecosystem: Environmental > Terrestrial > Soil > Grasslands ...
ACCTTCATACACGCCATAGTTCCATTCCACGAGATCGGGCTCGACGTCGGCCGCAGAGCCGAAGCCCGCCATCTCGCACGTTCGGACTGCGCGCCGTAAGGGGCTCGTGAGCACCGCGGCGAACGTCAATCGCTCGAGCCGTTCTCCGAGCCGAAGCGCCTCGGCTTCACCCTGGGCGGTCAGCGGAAGGTCGGTCACTCCCGTGTGCTGACGAGAGATGGTCCAGGCCGTCTCACCGTGCCTGGCCAGGTACACGACCGGAAGCAGGTCGCTCATGGCCAGGTCCACTGATCGATCTCGGGCTTATCGACGCCGTGCTCGTAGGCGTAGTTCTGACAGTCGATCTGCATGTTACGTAGCTTTTCCTTCGCGTGCGCGCCGGCGATTTGCAAGCGCGGTACACGATCGATGACGTCGATCGCGAGGCTGAACCGATCGATCTGGTTACGAATGGCGAGATCGAGCGGCGTGTTGATGTTGCCCTTCTCCTTGTAGCCGCGCACGTGCAGGTTTTTGTGATTGGTGCGCCGGTAGGTCAGCCGATGGATCAGCCAGGGATACCCGTGGAAGTTGAAGATGATCGGCTTGTCCACGGTGAACAGACTGTCGAAGTCCCGGTCCGACAAGCCGTGCGGGTGCTCGCTGGAGGGCGTGAGCTTCAACAGGTCGACGACGTTGATGAAGCGAATCTTGAGATCGGGGAAGTTCTCCCGCAGCATCACGATCGCCGCGAGCGCCTCCTTGGTCGGGATGTCGCCGGCACTGGCCATCACCACATCCGGCTCCGAGCCCTGGTCGTTGCTCGCCTGCGGCCAGATGCTGAGGCCCTTCGTGCAGTGTTCGATCGCCTGCTCCATGGTCATGTACTGCAGGTGCTTCTGCTTGTCCGAGACGATCACGTTGATGTAGTTGGTGCTCCTGAGGCAGTGGTCGGCCACGCAGAGCAGAGAATTTGCATCCGGCGGCAGGTAGACGCGACACACATTGGGGCTCTTGTTCAAGACCAGGTCGATGAATCCAGGATCCTGGTGCGTGAAGCCGTTGTGGTCTTGGCGCCACACCGTCGAGGTAATGAGCAGATTGAGCGACGACACCGGCGCGCGCCAGGACAGCTCGCGGGAGATGGCCAGCCACTTGGCATGCTGGTTGACCATCGAGTCGATCACGTGGGCGAAGGCCTCGTACGTCGAGAGGAAGCCGTGCCGGCCGCTGAGGAGATACCCTTCGTACCAACCCTCGAGCGTGTGCTCGGAAAGCATCTCCAGCACGCGGCCGTCCGGCGACAGCTCGCCGCCGTCGGCGTCCTCCGGCAGGTAGTCGGCGAGCCACAGCTTCTTACTCACTTCGTAGATCGCATCGAGCTTGTTGGACGTGGTCTCGTCCGGGCCGAAGACGCGGAAGTTCGTCATGTTCTGGCGCGTGATGTCGCGCAGGAAGCGGCCCAGGGGCCGCGTGTTCTCGGCGCTGGCCTGCCCCGGCTTGTCGACCTTGATGGCGTAGTCCCGGAAGTCCGGCATGCGAAGGGCCTTACGCACCAGCCCTCCATTGGCGCGAGGGTTCGCACTCATGCGTCGCGTCCCTTTGGGAGCGAGGGCCTTCAGTTCCGGGATCAGCCGTCCCGTGTCGTCGAACAACTCGTCGGGCCGATAGCTACGCAGCCAGTCTTTGAGCTGCTTCAGGTGGGCCGGATCCTCGTGCATCCCTGCCAGCGGCACCTGGTGGGCCCGCCAGAAGCCCTCCACCTTGTGACCGTCCGCGCTCTTCGGGCCGGTCCAGCCCTTGGGCGAGTGCAGCACGATCATCGGCCAGTGGGCGCGGCTGGCCGTGCCGCTCGCGCGCGCCTCCTGCTGGATCCGCCGGATCTCCAGCGCGCAGTCCTCCAGGGTGGCGGCCATCTTCTGGTGCATGCGCTCGGGCTCGTCGCCCTCCACGAAATAGGGCGTCCACCCGTAGCCCTTGAACAAATCCGCCAGCTCCTCCCGCGGAATTCGCGAAAGCAGTGTGGGGTTGTTGATCTTGTAGCCGTTGAGATGCAGAATCGGCAGCACCGCGCCGTCGCGGATCGGGTTCAGGAACTTGTTGGAATGCCAGGAGGTGGCCAGCGGTCCCGTCTCAGCTTCGCCATCGCCCACCACCACGGCGACCAGCAGATCGGGATTGTCGAAGGCGACGCCGAACGCGTGGGAAATGCTGTAGCCGAGCTCGCCGCCTTCGTGGATGGAGCCCGGAGTCTCGGGCGTGCAGTGGCTGCCGATGCCGCCAGGGAACGAGAATTCTTTGAAGAACTCGCGCATCCCCTCTTCGTCCTCGCCCTTGTTCGGGTACACCTCCGAGTACGTGCCTTCGAGATACGCCGGCGCCAGCACACCCGGCGCGCCGTGGCCGGGGCCGGCGAGGAAGACGGCGTCGAGGTCGTACTTGTTGATCAGACGATTGAGATGAACGTAGGCGAAGCTCAGGCCGGGGCTCGTGCCCCAGTGCCCCAGGAGCCGCTGCTTGACGTGCTCCGGCTTCAACGGCTTCCGGAGCAGCGGGTTCTCGCGGAGGTAAATCATGCCGGCCGCCAGGTACGTGCACGCTCGCCAGTAGGCGTCTATCCTGCGAAACTCTTCGCTCGACAGCCGCCCGGCTGCCACCACATCGCCGCCCATCGTCGGCCGCGTCTGAGTCATCAGCTCCGTCATGACCCCTCCTCCGTTGTCCGAGCCACGATCAAGGCGATCGCGCTCACCACGTTCCCTGCTTCGATGAGCGCGGAGATCAGCGAAATTGGATCGCTATCCATGTTCCTCTCGCTCGCTTTCCAGCACGCGTTGCGTGTGGCGCGCGATCATGAGCTCCTCGTTGGTCGGGATCACCCACGCGCTCACGCGGCTAGGGCCCGCGGTGATCCGCGGCCTGCCCCGCAGGTTGGCCGCCGCGTCGAGCTCGATTCCGAGCCACGCCGCGTCGTGGCACACTCGCTCGCGGATCGCCGGCGCGTTCTCGCCAATTCCACCGGTGAACACGATCGAGTCGAGTCCGCCGAGTGCAGCGGCGAGCGAGCCGAGCTCGCGCCCGATGCGGTACACATAGACGTCGATCGCGAGCCTCGCTGACGGCTCGGCGCTCGCCAGCAGTGTCCGCATGTCGCTGGAGATGCCCGATATACCGAGGAGCCCCGACTCGCTGTAGATCAGTCGCTCAATGGCGCGAGCATCCATTTTGTGCTCGTCCATCAGATACAAGATCACGCCCGGATCCACCGCGCCGCAGCGCGTGCCCATCGGCAGTCCGTCGGCCGCCGTGAATCCCATCGTCGTTGCCATGCTCCGCCCCGCCTCCATGGCGCACATGCTCGACCCGTTGCCGAGGTGCAGCACGATCGTCTTGGCCGAAGCCGCCTTCGCATCCATGCGCGGAAGCTCGGAGGCGATGTACTCGTATGACAGGCCGTGGAACCCGTAACGCTGGACGCCGGCGTCGTGGAGCTCTGCCGGGAGCGCGAATCGCTGGGCGATGTCTGGATTCGTCCGGTGGAACGACGTGTCGAAGCAGGCGACCTGCGGGAGGTCCGGCACGCGCTCGAGCAAGCCTGCGATCGGCGCTAAGTTATGCGGCTGGTGCAGCGGCGCGAGTGGGATGAAACGCTCGAGGGCCTTGAGGGTCGCGGCATCGACCCGAACCGGAGCCGTGTACTCCAGACCGCCGTGGACGACCCGGTGGCCGACCGCCACCAGCCGGTGATCTGCGAGGTGGTGCTTCAGGAAGTCACTGAGATAGTCGACCGCGCCATCGTGACCCAGCGTCGTTCCGCCCCATGACTTCTCGGCTACGACGCGGCCCGCTGGGTCGTGCGCCAGGAAGCGCGGCGCAGTGTACAGATCCTCGACCTCCCCCCGCAACTCAAGCGCGAGCTCACCGACACGCTCGGCGAAGACGGACAGCTTGATGCTCGAGGAGCCGGCGTTCAGAACGAGGATGGCGTCGTTGGATTTGCGCATTCCGTTTCGACTACTGTGGTCGATCAGCAACTGCCGTGCCGAGCGCGAGGACGGCGCCGCGACGTCCGAAGTGGCTGAGCGAGAAGGCGCATCCTCGACGCGTGCACGCTCTTCGAGTCCTCGCGCCAACCTGGAGATGCTAACGGGCTATCGCCCGCCAGCCGATTGGCACCCGGCCGCGCGAATCACCGGCTCGGCATCGTGAGCAAGTGCTCCGGCGCCGGCGAACTGGGTGTCGTCGCTTCACGATGAATTGAACCGCTCAGGGCTTGAGCGCGGCCCCTTTCTCTTTCGTGCCCTCGGCGACCGAAACCACTTTCGTCTTCATCCGCGCTACGAGCTCCTGATACGTCGACGTCTGAATGATCGCATTGAATTGCGATCGGTAGTTGGCGACGAGGCTGATCCCCTCGATGACGACGTCATAGACGAGCCAGCAGTCGCCGCGCCAGTGCATTCGGTAGTCGACGGGAACCTCCGTGCCCTGCTTGGTGACGATCTTGGTGCGCACGGTCGCCTGCTCACCCTCGACCGACTCGCCGGCGTAGCGGATCTTCTCGCCGGCGTACAGCTCGAGCGTGGACACGTACGAGCGCTCCATGAGGTCGGCGAACAGTTGGACGAATTCCTTCTGCTCGGCCGGCGTGCGTCCGTGCCAGTGCCGCGCCAGAGCACGCTTCGTCATCTCTTCAAAGTCGAACGCCTCGTTCGCGATCCCGCGGAGGGCGGCCCGCCGCTCCCTGGTTCTGATGTCCTTTCGGAGGTCTGGATCCGCCAGAGCCTTGAGGGCCCGATCAATGGACTCCCGCAGTTGATCGGTTGGTGGCCCGGCAGTGGCGCCCGGACCGGTCAGCAGCACGAGGGCGAGGGCGCTCGCGAGCACGAGGCCGGCACGGCAGCGAGGCTTCATCACCGGATCTCCAGTCGGAGATCGTCGATCATCTTCTGCCGCTGTTGCAGGTACCCATTCCGGACTGCGCTGTAGAGGTCGACGGTGCTTTCCTCGACGTTCTCGTACAGATCGAGGTTGAGCGCCCGCTCGTCGACGCGCTTCCCGACCGCTGTGCCCGCCAGGGCGGCGAAGGGGAAGATGACGTAGTTGAACGGATTGAGCGCTGTATCCACGACGAAGCCGATTCCATCGCGGGCCGTCAGAGGAGGCAGAAACGGTAACACCAGGTACGGCCCGGGCCTCACGCCATAGCGGCCCAGGGTCTGGCCAGTGTCCGCCTCGCTCGCTTCGACACCGAAAACTTTGGCGACGTCGAACAACCCCGCGAGCCCGAGGGTCGAGTTGAGGCCGAACCGAGCCAGTTCTTGACCGGCACCTTTGAGCTTGAGCTGGAAGAGATTATTCACCAGGCGACGCGGCATGCTGAGGTTATCGAAGGCCCTCTTGAGGCTCCGCGCCACCGGGTCGGGCACGATCTTGTCCCACGCCTTCGCGACCGGCTTCAACACGTAGCGATCGACCTTCCGGTTGAAGGAGAACATCGCCGTATTGAACGGCGCCCACGGGTCGTAATCCTCAGCGACGGTCTCCTCACCTATCGCCTTTTCGGCTCCTTCGGAGGTCGGGGACGGGGACAGGGACGATTTGGGGAGGGCCGATGCGTCTGCATCGGTCTCCGTGGTCGACACGCTGACACACCCGGCGATCGCCATCGCGATGCCAAGCGCAAGGACCCACCATCGTGATCCGCTCATCACCCTCTCCTCTCCGACACGAGTACACAGATTCCAGCGGCTTCCCGACAGACCTTGAGACGGCCGCTCCTGCCCGCGGGATTCGGTCCTCGAAAAAGGACTTGCGCGGGCAGATCGACGTGCGCGAACCTGCCTGACAGGCTGCTCCTCGACGTGCTCACGAGCGCGCGTCGTGCTTTGTCGATGCATAGTGATTCACGATCAGGCGAGAGCCCCGCTGCCCGGTCAGATACGTCCACACCCACTGCACGAAGACACTGACGCGGAGACTGGATTGTCCCAGGAATTCAAGATGCACAGCAGCCCATGCCATCCATGCGAGAAAGCCGCTGAGGCCCAGCCTGCCGCTCTGCAGCACGGCGAAGCCCTTGCCGACCACCGCCATGTTGCCCTTGTCGAAGTAGCGGAACGGAGGCGGCACGGGTTTCGCGCCGATACGTCGGTGAATCAGCGTCCCCGCATAGCGTCCCTGCTGCATCGCGACCTGCGCCACGCCGGGCAGCGGATGCCCGTCCCGATCGAGCGACGCCGTGTCACCGATCACGAAGATCTCCGGATGCCCGGTCACGGTGAGATCTGGCTGGACGCGGACGCGGCCGGCGCGATCCGTCGCCGCCTTGAGCCACTTGCCGGCTGGCGAGGGCGCCACCCCCGCGGTCCAGATCACGGTCTTGCTGGCGATGCGCTCGCCGGCCACGATGACGCCGTCGGCGTCGATATGCTCAACACCGTGATCGAGCCGAACCTCGACGCCGAGCTTCTCGAGCCGACGCCTCGCCGCCGCCGACAATTTCTCCGCAAACGTTGCGAGCACACGGTTCCCCATGTCGATGAGGACGATCCGTGCCGACGTGGGATCGATTCGCCGAAACTCCGATCGCAGCGCCCTGCGCACGAGGTCGGCCAGCGCGCTGGCCATCTCGACGCCCGTGGGGCCGGCGCCCACGAGCACGAAGGTCAACAGATCGCGGTGACTCTGCGGATCTTCCTCCGCCTCTGCCTGCTCGAAGGCTCGTAGGATTCGGTTTCGGATCGAGACCGCGTCGGCGAGGCTCTTGAGCCCGGGCGCAAACTGTTCGAATTCGTCGTGGCCGAAGTAACTGTGGCTCGCGCCGGTCGCGAGAATAAGATAGTCGTACTCGACGGCAACACCCTCGCGGTCCACCGAGTCGACGAACACGCGTCGCCGATCGCTGTCGACACGGGTCACTTCCCCAAGGAGCACCGTGGTGTTGCGCTGCTTCCTCAGAATCCCGCGAATCGGCGAGGCGATCTGCCCCGGGCTGAGGACGGACGTCGCGACCTGGTACAGCAGCGGCTGGAACAGGTGGTGATTCTGCCGGTCGATGAGAATCACCTGGGCGTTGGTCTTGCGGAGCGCCTTTGCGGCCGCCAGACCGCCGAAGCCTCCGCCCACGATCACGACGCGCGGGACCGCACGAGGCATAGTGGTCATTCGTGGACGGGTTCCGGCACTTTCGCCGGCGACGACAACTCAACGACCAGCCGGAGGATCGGAAGCAGAAGCGGAAGCGATCCGGGAACCCACATGATGACGCCGGCCAGTGCCTGGTCGTCGAGGGACGAATATCCGGCGTAGATCACGCGGTCGGAGAACGTCAGGATCGCGGCCAGCGGCAGACTCTGGAACATCGCGAGGCCCAGGTACGGAATCATCGTCCACCGCGCCCAGCTCATCCGCGCCGGCCACGCGAGGATCACCGGCCGCCAGAACAGCAGCGCGCTCACGAGGAAACACGCGTGCTCGACGTGGTGCCAGAGGTCGGACTCGAGCGCGAGGTCGTAGAGCGCCGGCACGTGCCAGATCCAGAAGCTGAGGGTGAACGCGATCCAGCCGACGCCCGGGTGAGGCAGCCACCGCGTCAGACGTCGCACCCTTGGATCTCTCACGGCGCGGAGCACCCAGACGCGGAGCCATCGGGGCAGGCTGACGAGCAGCGGAATCACGGGTGCGCCCATCCACACCATGGGCGCGACGACCACCATCAGAAGCAGGTGCTGCACCATGTGGGCAGCCAGCCAGCGACGCGTGAGGGCCTCGAGCGGTGACGCGAGCGCGAACAGCATGATGGCGAGTCCGGCCATGAACACGACGGCGTGACGAGCATCGAACCGCTGCGCCAGGCGCCGGCGCAGGAGGCTCCATCCCCGGAGATACACGGCCGCCGTCACCATGACCGCGACGCTCACCGAGGGCTCGACCGGCCATGCGCTCATGGGCGCAGCGTTTCCATGAACGCGACGAGTGCGTTGACTTCCGCGGGGCTGAGATTCTTGCCGTAGGCCGGCATGTTGCCGCCGCCCTGCAGCACCTGACGAATGAGCTGATCGCGGGTCTGGCGCGTCGCGATGCCGTCCAGCGCCGGACCGCGGCGGCCTCCCCCACCGCCCAGGCTGTGGCAGGTGCGGCACTGCTTGTTCTGCAACACGAGTGCGCCCTGCAGCTCGAGCGGCGTGCGGCCCTTGACGTAGCGGACCGGGGTGGCGGCGGCGGTCCACGCCTCCATCTGCGGTGACCACGGCACGGCGACGCCGAGCCCGGCCAGCGTCGTCACGGTGAGGACGATCACCAGGACGCCGAGCACGGCGACGGGACGGCGCTTCCAGCTCTTCTCCCCGGTGCCGGCGATGAATGGGACGAGAAAGAGCGCGCCAATCGCGAGCACCGGCCCGACCAGGATCACGACGGTCTCCGTCCACGGCGGAAGCAGCGCGAACAGCGCGTACAGCGCGAGAAAGTAGAAATCCGGCTTCGGCGCCGTATCGATGAGGGTCGGATCGGGAACGCCATGCGGGCCGAACGGTCCGAAGAGCACCGCGCAGAGCACCACGGCGAGCACGACCACGCCGCAGGCCACCATGTCCTTTCGCGCCGCGTACGGGAAGAACGACACGCCGTCCTTGTGAACTTCCTCCTCGTACCGCTGTCGATACGTCTCGCGGGTGACGACACGGCCCGGCATCGGCCATTCGTTAATGCCGATCCGAAGCACGAGCCAGATGTGGAGCCCGATCATGCCAATGAGGATCCCGGGAACGAGAAACACGTGGACTGCGAAGAATCTCGACAACGTGCGCCCCGCGATGATCGGACCGCCGAGCAGGAGACTGACGAGCGCGTCGCCGACACCCGGGGCACGCGACGCGATGGAGGCGCCGATGCCGAGCCCCCAGTACGCGTCCTGATCCCAGCGGAGAATCTGGCCGGTGAAGGCCATGCCGAGCGTGCAGAGGAACAGGAAGACGCCGACGATCCACGTGAGCTCGCGCGGGTATTTGTGGGCGCCCCAGAGAAAGACCTGGATCATGTGCAGGGTCATGACCGCGACCATCGCGTTGGAGCCCCAGAAATGCACCGCGCGTAAGAACCAACCGAACGGTGCCTGGAAGTTCAGATAGAGCAGGCTCTGATAGGCGCCTTCGGCAGAGGGCACGTAGACGAGGGCGAGGCAGATGCCCGTTACGACCTGCAGCACGAACAGCGCAAGTGTTGCGCTGCCGAAGACGTACCACCAGCTCGCCGTGCTGCGGGGAACCGGGTGATCCAGAGCAGGCGCGATGGCGCCGCCCAGACCCGCGCGCTCCTCCAGCCAGCCGAGCGTCGAACGGACGGGCCCGAGACCGCGCGCGCTCACACCGGTCTCGAGAGTGTCGGCAGCTGTCCGCCGCGCACCCAGAGCGCGCCATCGCGGACGCGGTATTCGTACTCGAACAAGCCGCGCGGCGGCGGCCCGGAGGCGCGCGAGCCGTCCTCGTAATACGCGCCGCCGTGGCACGGACACATGAACAGGCGTGACTGGGCGAACCACCGCACCGGACATCCCAGATGCGCGCAGTTCACGGCGAACACCTGAAACCGCTCACCCTTGATGTGGCGCACCCAACAGGCGATCTTCGCGGTCGCGCCGTCCCACGGGACGCGGACCGGATTCTCGTACGTCGCCAGCCGCGTTTCGCCTGCGGGGAACGCGCCAATCGGACCAAGGCCGATCCACGACTGCCCATCGGTGCGCCGGCGCGCTGGCCCGAAGATATATCCCACGACCGGGATGCCGACCAGGGCGGCGCCGAGTACGTTCAGGCCGATGCCGAGCCGGAACAAGAATCCTCTTCGCGACTGCGATAGTGGCGTCATGGCAGCCTCCCTGGCACCGGTCGCCGCTGCGCGACGAGCCAGGCGACGACATCCGAGACCTGTTGCGGCGTCAACGGCGCGGTACCGCCGTCCCCCCGCCAGTCAGGCATTCCAAGATCCGAGCGCCCCGCGATGACGGTCGTCCTCAGGTGCTGATCGCTCACGAGCGCGAGGTACGACGAATCGGCGACGCCACCGCCTCGCGGACCGCCCCGCCCGTCGTCGCCGTGACAGCGGGCGCAGGCGCTGGCGAAGACAGCGCGACCACGGCCGACATCGCCGCCCGCCGCTCGTCCCCCGTCATAGGGCGGAATCTGGTGACCAGTGACGGCACCCGGTCGCTGCCAGCGATCCTTGATTCCGCGAACGAGGACGTCGATCTGTGAATCCGTGAGCGGGCCGCCGGCGCTCAGCGCGAACGGGGGTTGCGCCGTCCCCGGCACGCCGGTGGCGATCACCCGGCGCACGCGTTCAGGCGGCGCCACCGCGAGATAGACGGGATCGTTGAGCGCACGCGCCGCCCCCAAGCGCCCGGCCTGGCCGTGACACCCGGCGCAATTCCGCGCATAGAGCGTCTCGAACGCCATGACCTCGGTCGGCGCGAGCTCGCGAGCGTCCGGTCTCGGCCTGCCGGGCACCGCGTCACATCCCGCCAGGGCGAGCATCGCCGCGAACGCCGCCGTGATGAATCGCGTCACCGCTTATCATCGGGGGCCCCGAAATGGCCCCCGATACCCCCGACGCTCGGCGGTCGCGGGGAAACCCCGCGCCCGCCTCGACCTGTCGCCTCGACACCGGCGCGGGCGACGAATGGCCGCGTCTGCGCGGTAGCGACCGGCGTTGCGCTGGCGACGACATAGCCGGCCGTGATGCCAAACGCGATCTGGGAGGCGACGAACCAGGTCCAGGCGATGCGCGCGTTCAGCGCGGGATCGATGACGCCAAGGCTGGCCCAGAGCAATCCGCTCCACAGCAGCGGGGCGAGCAGGCCGCCCCAGAGCAGATGACGCCGCGGAAGCAGCGGCAGGATGGCCGCGTACAGCACGCCGACGAGCACCGATGTCAGGCCGTGCGCGACGAGGCCGATGACTGAAGCGAGACCGTCGAACCCCCGCAGGGTCGTGGCATCGGCTTCCGCCATCCGCGGCATCGCGATGGCGGCGAGGAGATTGAGCGGATACCACACGCTGCGCTGGACGACGATGCCGTAGATCGCGGCGCACACGGCCATCGCGCATGCGCCGACGAGCCCGCCTTTCACGCCGGCGGACAGCGGCTGAACCTCCACCGGAACTCGAACGCGATGCCGCTCGTCGCCGAACCAAAATTGTTCGACGCCCCCGGGCCGGGCTACCGGCAGCGGCCCGTCGGGCACCGGCAGCACCGGCACGTGCTCTTCCTGCTCCTCCGGCAGCACGCATCGCCACCACCCCACACCGCCGACCAGGGCGAGCGCCACACCCACCGCGCTCACGACGAAATGGGTCACGAGCCCCGCGAATCCGAGGGTGACGCCGAGCGCGACGACCATCGGCCACGCGGTGGGAGCGGGAAGCACGACGCTGCCGGGGCCCTGCGATTCGGTCATGTCTTGTCGAAGGCCAGTACAGCAAGGAGCAGCGGGAGATAGAGCAGCGAGGCCATCAGGACGCGTCGGGCCGAGGCGGTCGACGGAGTGTTCGCGTGCGCGAGGCCGGCGCCGAGCAGTCCGAGACCGAGCGTGCACGCCGTCACGAAGTACGCGATGCCGCTGACCCCGATCACCGTCGGGAGCAGGCTCACGGCGACGAGTCCCAACGTGGACGATACGATCTGACGCTCGGACATCGCCCCGTAGGGATCGACGACGGGGAGCACGCGCACACCCGCGCGAGCGTAGTCGTCGGCATAGAGATATGCGATCGCGAGCGTGTGAGGGAGCTGCCAGAGGAACAAGATTCCGAACAGCACCGCCGCGCCGAGGCCGAGGTCACCGCGCGCTGCGACCCAGCCGGCCACCGGTGGCAGCGCACCGGGGACGGCGCCCACCAGCATGCATGACGCGGTGCGCAGCTTGAGCGGCGTGTACACACATATATAAAGGATGGTGGTGGTCAGGGTCAGGACGGCAGCGGCGACACCGACGCCGATGGCGAGATACGCCACACCCAGTGACGTGAGCGCGCTGGCGAAGAGCAGCGCCTCCAGCGGCTGGAGCCGGCCGTCCGGCAGGGGGCGGCGTTTCGTGCGCTCCATCCGGGCATCGACATCACGCTCGACGTACTGGTTCAGCGCCAGTGTCCCGCCGGCGGCCAAGAGGGTCCCGATGAGCAAGTGGGCCACGCGGAGGTAATCCGCCGGTCCGCTGAGTGCCACGGAATACCCGACGAGCGTGGTCGCGAGGACCATGAGGAGGACGCGCGGCTTCGTGAGCGCGACGAGGTCGGACGCCACCTGGTACCGGTCCCGCGGGAGGGCCGCAGCCATGATCTCGACGGCCGGCCTCGAGGTTGACGCAGGATGTCTCATCGTCCGATCACGTACACGACGGTGAAGACGACGACCCACACCCCGTCGACGAAGTGCCAGTACCAGGAGACGAGCTCGACGCGCTCCGCGTGGATGGCCTTGAGCGCTCCGGAGGATGCAAAGGCGAGGCAGAGGCTCAGCATGATGAGCCCGAGGATCACGTGCGACGCATGGAGGCCCACGAGCGGATAGAACGTCGTCCCGAAGAGATTCGTGCCGATCGTGAGGCCTCGCTCCACGATGAGCCGGCGCCACTCCCGCGCCGTGCTCCCCAGGAACGCGAGACCGAGGACGACGGTGACGAACAGCCACGAGCCGCCGCGGGCGACCCGGCCGGCGGCGAGCGCTCGCGTCGCCAGGGCGACGGTGACGCTGCTCGACAGCAGGCACACCGTGCTGACGACCGGCAGGTCGAGTACCTCTTTCGGGGACGGGCCGGTCACGCTCTTGCCGAGATAGAAGAGGTAGGCGACGACGAAGACGGCGAAGAGCGACGTCTCGGCTATGATGAATCCGATCACCCCGGCGCGCCCACGAGAAGCTCCGCTATTCATGCGGTCCGTCCGGGTCGTCGGGATGGTGCAGGTCCCACAACGGCCGCCGGCTCGTTACTGCAGGCACGGTCGCGAAGTTGTACGCGGGCGGCGGAGAGGTCGTGGCCCATTCGAGCGTCCAGGCCTCCCACGGGTTGTTCCCGGCTGGCTCGCCGTGGCGCAATGAGTACACGACGTTGACGACGAAGATGAGCACCCCCAGCGCCTGCAGCGGGACGCCCAGCGTCGTGACGAGGTTCAAGATGTCCCAGCCGCGATCGGCGGGATAGGTGTAGATCCTTCGTGGCATCCCGAGGACTCCAGGGAGGTGCATCGTGACGAATGTGACGTTGAACCCGACGGTGAACAGCCAGAAGTGCCACTTCCCGAGACGCTCGCTCAGCATCCGGCCGGTCGCCTTGGGAAACCAGTAGTAGAGGGCCGCGAAGATCGTGAAGACCAGGCCGCCGATCAGGACGAAGTGGAAGTGCGCGACGACGAAATAGGAATCCGAGAGCTGCCAATCGAACGGCGCGACCGAGAGCATGATACCCGTCAGCCCGGCGCAGAGGAACTGGAACAGAAACGCGCAGCAGAACAACATCGGCATGCGAAAGCGCAGCTTGCCGCCGTAGAGCGTGGCCAGCCAGTTGAAGATCTTCACTCCGGTCGGGACCGCGACGAGCATGGTCGAGGCCGCGAAGAACGAATTCAGCGTGCCACCCATGCCGACCGTGAACATGTGATGGGCCCACGTGCTCATCGCGACCGCGCCGATCGACACGGTGGCCGCCACCAGCGTCGCGTAGCCGAAGATGACCTTCCGTGAGAACACCGGAATGATCTCGGAGACGAATCCGAATCCGGGCACCATCAGGACGTAGACCTCGGGATGGCCGAAGAACCAGAAGAAGTGCTGCCAGATGATCGCGGAGCCGCCCGCCTGCGTGTCGAAATAGTGGGCGCCGAAGAACCGGTCCAGGAGCAGCATGATCTGAGCGGCGGACAGGGGCGGCAGGATGAGCAGTGTCATCGCGGAAACGGTCAACATCGTCCACACGAACATCGGCAGCCGCCCGAGCGTCATCCCCGGCGCGCGCATCGTGGCGATGGTCGCGATCAAGTTGATCGCAGTCGCGATCGTCCCGAAGCCGGTGATGAGCACGGAGAGATTCCAGTAATCGGTGGCGTTGCCCGGTGTAAAAGCGCGCTCGGACAGCGGCGCATACGCGAACCAGCCCACGGCCGGCGCCGAGCCGGCGCCGTAGAGCCCGTCCCCGCCGATGAAGCTGAAGTACAGCAGCACACCGCCGAACAGCAGCACCCAGAATCCAAAAGCGTTCAGCCGGGGAAAGGCAAGATCGCGCGCTCCGATCATCAACGGGACCAGGTAGTTCCCGAAGCCGAAGACGATGGGGATGCCGACCAGGAAGACCATTGTGGTCCCATGCAGCGTGAACAGACGATTGAACGTTTCGGCCGGCACGAGCGTGAGGCCGGGCCATGCGAGCTGCAGGCGCATGAGAGAGGCCTCGATGCCGCCGATCACGAGGAAGATGAGGCCGGTCACGACGTACATGATGCCGAGGCGCTTGTGGTCCACGGTGACGACCCAATCATGCAGTGTTGCCGCGAAACCGGAGGGGCTCGATGCCTCGACGACGTCGAGTGGTGTGGAAAGCGGAGCGGGCACGAGCGTCGTGGCCATGGCGTCAGCGCAAGGTCACGAGATACGCGAGCAACTGGTCGAGCTGGGCGTCGTCGAGCCTCATCGCCGGCATGAGGGCCCCGACCTTGAACGCGCCCGGGTCCTTCACCCAGGCGCGGAGGTTGTCCCGCGTGTTGCGCACGGCACCCGCGCCGAGCGTCGAGCGGCTCATCAGATGCGTCAGGTCCGGGCCGAACACGCCGTTTCCCGGCGTCCCGCGGATGCTGTGGCAGTTGACGCAGGCCAACGAAGAGAACAGATCGCGGCCCGCCCTCGCCGCCGCCCGCGCCGCCGGCGCGGTCTGTTGCGCCGTGACCCACGCCCGGAACTCCTCTTTGGGATGAACGACCACGACAAGGAGCATCAACGCGTGCTGGAGCCCGCAATACTCGGCGCACTGACCGACATACGTGCCCACCTGCCGTGGCTCGATCCAGACTCGATTCGTCTTGTTCGGGATCGCATCCATCTTCCCCGCCAGCTGCGGAACCCAGAAGCTGTGTGCCACGTCGACGGACTTCACGGTGATGAACGTCGGGGCCGGGTTGGCCGCGTCACTCACGGGGACGTGGATCTCGTTCGCGGTGACGATCCCGAGCTTCGGATAGCGGATCTCCCACCACCACTGGTTGCCGACGACAGTGATCTCGAGCGCGTCCGGCGGCTGGTGGCGGCGTTCGATCCCATAGACGTACCGGGCGGTGACCAGAAACAGGACGACGACGATCAAGAGCGGCACGACCGTCCAAGCCAGCTCGATCTGCGTGCTGCCATACACCTGCGCCGGCTCCACCTCTGGGTTCGTCGGGCGCCGGCCGAACCGGATGAGCGTGTAGACCGCAAAGCCCGCGACGATCAGGAAGATCGCTCCCGTGATCGCAAGAACGATGAACGACAGGTCGCGAATGGCGAGGGCCGGAGTCGACACTGGCGCAAAGATGTTCGGCGTCTGGATTGGCGTCATCGCGTAGCTACCGCCCGCAACGGCGGTATCACGAGTAGCCAGCGATAGACGAACAGCGATACGCCGCCCGACGTGTCAAGCCTGAAGCTCGTCACCTGCATGTCGCGTGTCTCCTCAAGCGCGTGCTCAAGTGGCAAATCGCGTGCCGGGCGTGAAACAAGACGTAACGCCTTCAGGAATCGTTGAGTTGCACGGCACATGACGTCAGTCGGAGCGCGTAGTCGACTACGCAGCCAACCCCGTCGTGCTAATGGGCTAGCGGCTGCCAGCCGGTTGGCATCCTTCTCTGACGGCGTCCGGAAGGTGTTCGAGGCGGCAGCGCTTCACGAACTGGTGGGCTCTCCGCTGGAAAGTTGCTGCCAAGTGCGCGCGCGAGAGGCTCCATCAAGAAGCCGTTACGGGCGTGATCTAGCTCGAGAACCCCGGCGATGGTCGGCCCGCCGCGTAGTCTCCGAACACGTATCGGCGGAACGAATCCAACCTTCGCCAACGGATCTCGCTCAGCGGCGCCTGCCAGCGTTTGACCGACGGGTTGGGCTTGAGGTCGTAGTGGAAGATCTGCAGCTGACGGTTCCGGAAGTATTCGAGGTCGGGGGGCGACGAGACGGGCGGGCGCGTCTTCGCATGGCCCAGCATGTCGTACATCGTGAGGAACGTCGTGGTGCGGCCGTCGCCGCCGTGACAGTGGAAGTGCACCCACGTGGTCGCCGCGACGTTCCCCAGCGTCTGCAAGAACGTGCGCATGGCGTCATCCTCGGGCGCGCAGTGGTCCGTGACGTGGAGTCGGAGATAAGAGATGGCGAGTCGGTTCTCGATCCGTTCGACCACCATCTCTTCCGTTTCCGCGCGGGTGACGTGGAGTGGACGGCTGCCGAGGATCTGAAGGTTGCCGTCGGCGTCTTTGTGAACGGCGTACACGAGCGTATCTGGAGCAGCCGCCAACTTCTCGAGCTGGCACTGCTCGTCGCGGGTGATCCAGGCCGGTGGCTGACCGACATTGGACCAGTCCTTGTCGGCGCACCAGGAGACGGCCCGGCCGTCGAGAAACGCGTGAGATTCCTGGCGCAGGTCGACGATCAGCAGGCGGCGCAACTCCGGCCCGCTGTCCGCGATGCGATTGACGACGTCCGCGAGCACCGTCGCATCGAGCTGCTGGCTCCCGGACGCGCGGAGCGGTGGATCGAGAGCGCGGCCCGAACGGAAATTGCCGTCCTTGGCGGGACGCTCCGGGTCGTTGTCAAAAATTAGGTAGGCGCCGGTCCGGTACGCGGTCGTCGAGTCGCTCATGCGCGATTCGCGTCGGTCATGCCGAGCTCATTGTGTCATGGCCGAAATGCCGCCGCGTGATCCTGCGCCCACCGCTCCAGCGTTCTCGCGCGGCGACCGGTGATGCGCAGTCCGTTGGTGCCAGTCGCACCGGTTACGAGGATCATGGGCTCTCTCCGCTTCGGTTCAGCGCAGGCGATCGAACTGCAGGAGCTGGACGAAGTTCCCTTCGGGATCTTTCAGAGTCGCGACCCATACGTTGCCATAGTGCGTTGCGTCCTCGACGAACTCGACGCCAGCGTCCTTCAACCGCTTGCAGTCCGTCGTGATATCGTCTGTCGTCAGCCCGACCATGTGCCGCGCCGGGTCGGCATTTCGACCATGCACGTCGCTATGCGTGCCGAGAGCAAGCGCCGGCCCCTCACGGGTACCGAGGACGACAAAGCCCGGTGTTTGGACTCCCACCGGGAGGCCGAGCACATCGCGATAGAACGGCAGCAGGTTGTTCAGATCTTCGCTCCAGATCGTCGCACCGCGCAGTCCTGTGATCATGGCTCGGATCCCTCCGTCAATGGTGCCGGGAGAATTTCATGATTTGACAACGCCACTCCCGCATTCCGATGCCGCGATCAACGGGATAGATTCAACGATTGTCCCCGACCTAATAAAAGGCTACTGCCACCGCGGCCAGCGCAACGGGAAGTGACCATGCCCAACTGCCCAGCAATGAGACCGCTACGGCCCCCGCAACGCAGCCTGCGAAGAAGCCGGCAAGGACCTTCAAGATCCTTTTCAGTCGCTCATTGGCGCCTTCCGTCAGCGGCTGAGCTCGCGACAGCGTGTCCAGCAAAGCCAGGACGGTGTTGGTGAGGTTGGCGGTCATCACCGTCGTCGAAGGCGCGTCGGGCACCGAGAGGCGTAAGAGAGCGAACTGACACGCCATGGCGGAGACCGCGATCATGCCGGCGACGCCGGCCATGAGACCGCGTGGGTTGGCGGCGGGATCATTGATTACTCTGAAAATCAGAACGCACGCGAGTAGCAGAAACTGAACCAAAAGAAGCGGTCGGACCAAGGCTGGACCGCGTCTTTCGGACGCTTTGGCAATTAGCCAAACAGCGGCGACGGCGACAATGAAGACCGGAACAGCCAGAATCTGCGCCATGTTGGGCGGGCCGCCACGCACCAGCAGAGCGGCTATCACGACAAGATTGCCGGTGACGTGGGCGGTGAAGAGCCCGAGGCTCAAAAATCCAATCACGTCGACCATGCCGGCGATGATGCTGAGCAGAGTTGGCAGTCGCCTCTCCAACCTCGCCGTGTCGACAGGATCGTTTAACCGGCAGGGACAAGGATCGAGCGTGCTGGATTCGCGTCTGCTCAAGACTTCGACCGCGTTGCAGCGTCGCCAAGACTATCGATGACGACCTTCGGAACAATGAGGCCGAAACTCATCGCTAAAATGATCGTAATGGCAGTCATGCCATCAGCGATCGTTGCGCCCAAGAGCTCCAGAGTCGTGTTCGAGCTGCTGGTGAGCAACAGAAGGCCGCTGGTCATTCTGAAGAGAAAGACGCCGGGCATCATCGACACCACTGCGGCAAAGCCGATGGCTGCGAACGGCATCTGCCACCGACGAGCGACTGGAGTGAGGATCAACCCGACGACGAGGCAGGCAACGAACGCGCCGGTCGCTGCACTAAAGCCCACAGCAAGTGTCCACCACCTCAGGGCATGAGCGAGCATCCCGACCGCGATCGGCCAGCTCAGCATTCGTAAGGGCGTCGAGAAGAAGATGCTGTAAGCGGCGACAGCGACGCCGGCGGCGATCATGTCGACCCAGAGGGCCACCGCTCTCCCAGGCTCACCCACCGGTAAGGACACGCGGAGAAGTCCAAGCCCAAGGAGCAGTCCAGCCGAGATCGCCAGAATGACAAGGCCCGCGTAAACCAGTCGTGAGGCTCCGAGATGGATGCGCGCTGTAGAGAGGTCGATCATGCCATTGAGGAGGTGCGGCCCCGGGACCAGAATCATGCAGGGGCACACTGCGACGAGGCGCAGCGAGGAACTGAGCTCGTAGCGCACCGCTACCGCGCCAATGATGCCGGCGAGCAGTGCCGCGCAGAGCGGCTGCAGCAGCGCGTTCGTGCTGTATTGGCCGATGATGCGACGTAGAACGGCACCGCTCGCCGCGCTGACGACGATGAGCATGACTGCGGCGAGATGCTGAACCCCAAAGAGCACCGCCATCGCAGCAGCGCCCGCCGCAGCGGCGAGTGCAAACAGCCAGGTCGGCGCCGGTGGCGTCTGGCAGATCACGTTGATCGCCGCCCGGAGGGCGGATGGCGCAAGTCGGCCAGTGTCGAGGTCGTCGACTGCGTGCATGGCGGAGGCCACACGGTCCATGTCAACGCCGGTTGGATCGGCCGCCTTGACCGAGACGAGCCTGGCGTCCCCGTCTCCGGCCTGAAGTTCCAACTCGCCCCAGCGAGGAATGATGGCAGCGCGCAGATCCAGAGCGTTACCGAGCCGCTCGGCTGCCGCCATGGTCTCTTCTGTTGACTGGCCATTGACATGCAGAACTCGGGCGAAACTGAGAACGAGCTCCGACCGTTCCTGCAACGTCATGACCGTCCGATCCTCGAGAGACAGAGGCAGGGGCGGCTCCTGTTGATCCCGATCTCCGGCTCTGGCGGGTGCGACGTAGGGATTCACCATCTTCTTGGGATCAACGATCGATCAAACTCAGCCTCTGTGACAAAGCCCCAACTGCACGGCGGCGGCCTTGTTCATGGCATGGTGAGCGATCTTCGATGCCTTGTCATAGCCAATCGCCGGCGCCAGCGCCGTCACGAGCTCTGCTTCGTCACCTTCCGCTTGGGCCCCGGCACCCCGACGTACTGCATGTCACGGTCTCCTTAATGTGCGGCGATCAGATGAGTGACGGCGGGTGGCGTCGCGGCGACGTGAAACCGTCGAATGCGCTCCTCGACGGCGCGATCACCCACGGTGATGCGCTCATGCTGCCGGAGATGCTCCACCCAGGACTCTACGATGAAGCTTTCGACGTAACGGCCCTTCTGTCCTGGGTCTTGATAGACGGCCCAGTTGACGGCGCCGTCGCGGCGGCGAATCGGCTCGAGGTCGCGGATGGCTTGCGTGAACCCGTCTGCCCGCGAAGGATCGATACGGTATTCGACCTCGACACGGACAGGGCCTTCGTCAGGGGCCGGGACGACATCGAGGTGAGGCTCGGGCCAGTGCGCCGACGGCGTGAGATCGAGCGTGGTCACCGCCCGTAACGGCCATCGCCGGATGGCGGCAAGCCCCAGGAGCGCGCCACCGGCGGACGACGCGAGCGCGATCGACGCGCCGACGTGCTCGGCGACGAAACCCCACAATGCGCTGCCGAGGCCAAGCCCACCCTGGAACACCAAGAGATAGATGCCGAGCGCGCGGGCCCGCACCCACGCGGGGACAGCGGTCTGAGCGGATCCATTGAGACCGGCCATCATCGCGATCCACGCGACGCCGCCGAGGATCATCGCGATGCCGAGCCCTGGGATGAATCGCCAGAAGGCGGTCAGCGCGCTCACGACCGCGAACACAACGGTGGCGAGGCCGATGACCGCATCGAGCGGCAGCCGGCGCTTCACGCGCGGTAAGAGTGCGGCTCCGGCGATGGCGCCGACACCGAGGCAACCGAGCAGAAGACCGTAGCCGAAGGCACCGAGGCCCAGGTCTCGACGGGTGATGACGGGCAACAAAGCCCAGAATGCGCTCGCACAGACGATGAAAAGCCCGAGTCGAACGAGCACGGCGACGAGCGGCGGAGCGTGGCGCGCGTAGCGGATGCCGGCCAGCGTCGCGCCGATCACTCGCTCGGCGGGAAGCAGGGCACGCGGCGCCTCACGGCGCCAGCGATACACGACGACAAGCACTGCGACGAATGACACTGCGTTGAGCGCGAACACCAGCGCCGGGCCGGACGCCGCGACCAGCACACCGCCGAGGGCAGGCCCGACTGCACGGCCGATGTTCACCGGCAACGCGTTGAGCGTCACCGCGCGGGTGAGCTCGGACGGGGGCACGAGCTCTGACGTTATTGCCTGCCAGGTCGGCGCGTTCATCGCCACGCCGACCCCGAGTGCGAATGTCAGTGCGAGGAGCGTGGTCGCCGTCATCAGGCCCACGAATGTGAGCACAGCGAGGAGCCCGGCTGCCACGAGCATCCAGCACTGCGTGACGAGCAGCAGTCGCCGCCGGTCGACGATATCGGCGACCGCGCCAGCGGGTAGCCCAACGAGAAAGACCGGAAGGCTCGTCGCGCTCTGCACGAGGGCGACCATCAACGGAGATGGCGAGAGCGATGTCATGGCCCATGCCGCGCTGACGTTCTGCATCCACGTCCCGATGTTGGACACGAGCGAAGCGATCCACAGCGCGCGGAATACCCGATGCGACAGGGGAGTCCAGGCCGACTCGGCGGTATGGCCATTACCACGCAAATTTCAACTCGACGTTGACGTATGTGGAGTCATGGCCCTCGGCGCGGCGGATCACATCACCGATCTGGAAGCGGACGGCTTCGACGGCGGCCGCGAGGTTCGGCGTGATCGCCCAGTCGGCTCGTACCTGCGCGTACACCCCGGACCACCGGCCCGCCTTCCCGGCCGTTCTCGGAACGGGGATGTTCGGCTGGACGTAGACGGCGTCCGCCGTCGTCTCGCGCCACTGCATGGCGGCGGCAGCCATCAACGTCAGGTTCTTGATCGGCTTGACGGTGAGTGAAGGCTTCAGATGAATCAGGTTCACGTACCCCGTGTAGCCCGCGAGGGTGAAGTAGTAGCCGTTCGGAAACAGCGGATTGAACGTGCCGAGCGTGTTGTCTCCGGCCTTGTGATCGCCCGACGCCGCATCGATCTGCAGCCCGAGACGTGGCGCCCACGCTTGGTTGGCGATGGTGTGGCCGCTGCGGCTCCCGACGGCCCAGGCGCGGACGCTCTTGTCCCCGACGTCGCCGAACTGGGCCATCGCTTCGAGGTCCCAGTCGAAGCCGCTGCGCGCGCCGGCGTATCGGATATCGAAGTTGTTGCGGCGCTCGTCGCCGCGCGCGTCGAGAAAGCGAGTCTTGTCGAGAATGAACCGCGAATAGTACGCCGCCAGGTCACCAGGGCCGACGGCCTTACGCTCGACCCTCACGCCTCCATACTGGAAATGCTCGCTGGAGAAGTCGTCGAAGAAATGCTCCTGGCGATATTGAACCGGCATGCTCCAGAACCCGATGAAGCGCCACTCGCGTTGCTCCCAGTCCAGCCACGCGGCGTCGTAGGCCTGCCGGACGTTCGGACCATCGCGCACCGAGACGAACCGTTGCAGATCGAACGCCATCTCCTGCCGCCCCAGGCGGGCCTTCAACGTGCCGCCCCAGAATGAATCGACGTAGGCGATGAAGGCCAGGCGGAGATCCAGCGGGTTCTCGTCGACAGGCGTGATGACGTCTTTCGCCGGCGCGCGGACGTCCTCGAACTCGACGAAGATCTGCCAGTGCGCATTCGGCCGAACGTCGACGTGCCACTGGAGACGGTCCAGGAGGTAACTGTCGCTTTTGTTGCCTGCGATCCCGAACAACGGCGCGTCGTTCAGCTCGAAGCGCTCGCGCACGGTGAGACCGAGCGATACGTAACTCTTCGGGTCGTCGAACGGCAGAGGGATGTATTTCAAGCTGTCGAGCGGCTCGGTTCGGGCGCGCGGGTCGGCCAGTGCCGACCAGTCTTCCAACCAACGGTAGAACGAATTGATCTTGGGGCGAGCTGCCTCGTCGTCCTCAGCCGCCGCGGTGCTCGTGCTCGCCGCTACGACGAGTAGGCCGACGGCGGCCAGGCGACTTGCGCGGGGACGCCTCATCACTTGCGAACTGTCGCATGAATTTCGGCGATATAGCCACCGGGGAATTGCACGAAGGCCGACCGCCGGTCGTCGGCCGAATAAGGTTCGACCAACACGCGCGCGCCGGCAAGCTTCGCCTTTGTCACGGTCGTATCGACGTCGAGCACCTCGTAACCTGTCAGCTCGCGTCCGTACGGGTAGGGCAGATGGCCATCGGTGACGAGCACCGTGACCTTGCCGAACGTCGATGCGATGCGGACGCGCCGGTACGTCTCGCTGGGCCGGCCGATCTCGACGCCGGGTGCCTTCGCATCGTCGCCCGCGACTGTGCCGCCGGAGAAGGCGACAAAGCTGCGGATGAAGGCGTCGGCGCGGTCGGGCGAGACGTAGACCCGGTTTTCGGGAATGGTTTGCAGCTTGGCGTAGTTCGGAGCCGTCGTGTGCCAGTAGAGCTGCATGTTGACGCCGCCCGGCCACTGCACGATGGCATCGCGGCCGATCGGATCGTTGAACGGCGCGACGATCACGTCGGCGCCGCTCGCCCGGGCCGCGCGGACCGCGGCACCCAAATCGGTCACCAGATAGCCGGTTCGCTCACTACCGAACGGATAGGGAACCGGCGTTGTGAAACCGAACACGGAGAGCGTGCCCACCGGCGTGAAGACCATCTGTAACACCGTGCTGCTCGGTGTCGGCGTCACCGTGGCCACGCCTTGCTTCGACGTGCTGCCGCCGAATGTCGCTAGAAAGCTGGTTACGAATCGATCGAAGTCTTCGGCGGCGACGTAGACATGGGTAGTGTCGTATTGTGGTGCGACCGCCACGGCGGGCGACCTCACAGCCGAGCTTGTTTGCGCGCCCGCGTTCGCCGAGCTCGCGAGCAGTATCACCGCCAGAGTAAGAGCGTTGAGCATACGCATGGGTCTACCCCCTCATACAGCCCAGCAGGCGCACCCGAGCGCGCCCCAGAGCGCTGTGAAGTCGTGGACGTCACCCACGCGGGCGCGTGCGCAGGGTGAGGCCGTCTGTCGCATCGCTGCTTTGATAACCGTACCTCGCTCGCGATCGGCCCACGCGTCGTAACCACCGAAGCGGCGCACCGGCGACCAATCGGGCATGGCGGTCGGCGGCGCGGCCTCATCAAGGTGCGCGAATTCTCCGGCACCGTAGACGATCTTGCCGCCGACGACGGTGAGGTGCGCCGTGATGTCCGCAATCTCGGTCTCGGGGCAGGCGAAGTAGTCGCGGTCGGGAACGAGGAGATCGGCAAGCTGGCCGACCTGAATGCGACCTTTCTTGCCCTCCTCGTTGGAGAACCAGGTGACGTTCTCGGTCCACATCCTGAGCGCGGTCTCGCGGTCGAGGCAATTGCGCTCCGGGTAGAGTCGCAAGCCGCCAACTGTCTTGCCGGTAACGAGCCAGGCGAGTGAGACCCACGGATTGTAGGAGGCCACCCGGGTGGCGTCAGTGCCGGCGGAGACGCGAAGGCCCTTCGCGAGCATTCTGGCGAAGGGCGGTGTCGCCGCCGCCGCGGCGGCGCCGTACCGTTCGACGAAGTATTCACCCTGATATGCCATGCGATGTTGCACCGCGATGCCGCCGCCCAGTGCAGCGACGCGGTCCATCGACCGCTCCGAAATCGTCTCCGCGTGGTCGAAGAACCAGTTCAGCCCCTGCAGAGGGATGTCTCGGGCGACGCGCTCGTACACGTCGAGCGCGCGGCTGATCGTCTCGTCGTAGGTGGCATGCAGTCGCCATGGCCAGCGATTCGTAGCGAGGATGCGTACCACGCCCTCGAGCTCGCGCTCCATCTCTGGCGGCATGTCAGGGCGCGGTTGGCGAAAATCTTCGAAGTCGGCGGCCGAGAACACGAGCATCTCGCCGCCGCCATTGTGCCGGAAGTAGTCGCTACCCTGTTTATAGGTTGAGGTCTTCACCCAGTTGAGGAAGTCTTCCTTCTCGCCCTTCGGCTTCTGCGTGAAGAGGTTGTAGGCGAGCCGGATGGTCAACTGCCTGTCTTCGTCGAGCTTGCGGATGACGGCGTAGTCGTCCGGATAATTCTGGAAGCCGCCGCCGGCGTCGATGGCGCCGGTGACGCCGAGCCTGTTCAGCTCACGCATGAAGTGGCGCGTGGAGTTCACCTGATACTCGAACGGCAGCTTCGGTCCTTTCGCCAGCGTCGCGTACAGGATGCCGGCGTTGGGCTTGGCGAGCAGCAGCCCGACCGGAACGCCGCGCGCATCGCGCACGATCTCGCCGCCTGACGGCTCCGGCGTGTCCTTCGTATAGCCGACCGCCCGCAACGCAGCGGCGTTCAGGAGTGCGCGGTCGTAGAGGTGGAGCAGGAACACGGGAGTGTCGGGAGCGAGCGCGTTGATCTCCTCGAGCGTCGGCAGTCGCTTCTCCGCGAACTGGTGCTCGGTGAAGCCGCCAACCACGCGCACCCACTGAGGAGGCGGGGTGACCGCGACCTGCCGCTTCAGCATCTCCATGGCGTCGGTCAG
>Ga0209159_1000879_pt1 | contig 25110 bp, 23 predicted proteins | sample GraSoiAngelo_144_FD_185901 | JGI IMG/M metagenome (GOLD analysis project Ga0209159, IMG submission 185901) | Grasslands soil microbial communities from the Angelo Coastal Reserve, California, USA - 14_1009_02_40cm (SPAdes) (version 2) | ecosystem: Environmental > Terrestrial > Soil > Grasslands ...
CGCCACGTCGCGCGGAGGTCACCCATGAAGCGAGGGATCGTCGTCCTCACCGTCGGTCTCGCATGCTCGTCTCCCGTCCACGCCGCGCCTGGTGATCCGCGCCTCATCGAGGGCGTCCTGGAATGGCCCGCCAAGCTCACCGTCGAACCGTTCCTGGTGATCCGCACCAACGACGGGGGTTGGCTCTACGCTGACGTCAAGGCCGCGAAGCGTTTTGGCGGCGAGATGCTCGCCGCCGGTGCCCGCCTGACCGTCATCGGCGGGGAAGCCTCGAGGCCGTTCGAGATGGGCTCTTGGGCCGATCGTGCTCACATCCGTGTGCGTTCATGAATGAAGCAGGTTAACGGATGCGGATCTCGGCCGCCTCAAGTCGGAGCTGAAAGACCTCATCGGACGTGCCGAAGAACTTGTCAGGAACCACGTCGGCCGCGACAACCACTTGGGTCCATACCCAGAAGGACGCGATCCCGGCAGAGGGTGCGATGGCGATCGAGCGGCGATACGCGATGAGGGGCAACAACCCGCCGGAGCTCCTCGACGGTCCTGTCCGATCCTTAACGGCCGATGTCGGGAAGATGATCATGAAATACGGGTTCGAGAAGGGGGCGAAAAATCCGCCGCAAGCCGGTCCGTGGGACCCGGCATATCGCACCGCGCTGACGTGGTCGAGAGGCATGGTAGCGGCCACGACGATGTACAACGATCTCGACGCGAAATTGATCGCGGCTCGGCAGCAACTCCGTGACCTTGAGAAGAGGAAGAGCGAGGCCATGGCGAAGGGGCGATGGGATAAGGCATAGGCGCTGGGGGCCCACTTCCGACGCGGAGCGCCGGTCGCAATCCGCCCGGCGCCGGTTCCAATGTGGTTCCAACGCACTCGAATTGACCACGCCACACGAGGTGGCGCGTCATGGCTGTTTCTCGGTTTCGTGCGGAGTTACGTTGGACTGCGGTGCGGTGCGTCGGCCCCGGTTGCGATTAACAGTCACCCGCTCTACCGACTGAGCTACCGGGGAGTGACGGCGACGGATACTCAATGAATCCTAACTTATCTCGCGGCGCCCCTCCAACGCTTTGGACAGCGTGACCTGATCGGCGTACTCGAGATCGCCCCCGACGGGCAGGCCTCGCGCGATGCGGGTGACCTTCACGCCGAGGGGGCGCAGCAGCTTCGCCAGATACAGCGCGGTCGCCTCGCCCTCGACGTTGGGATTGGTCGCCAGGATCACCTCGGCAGTGTCGGCGCCGGTGTCCAGGCGTGCCAGCAGCTCGCGCACCTTGAGATCTTCGGGCCCGATACCGTCCAGGGGCGACAGCGCGCCCAGCAGGACGTGATATCGGCCGCGAAACTCGCCGGTCCGTTCCATGGCCAGGAGATCGTTCGGCTCCTCCACGACGCAGATGAGGCGCGAGTCGCGTCCAGGATCGCGACAGATGCGGCAGGGGTCCTCATCGGTGACGTTGAAGCACGTCTGGCAGTAGACGATGCGGTCCTTGACGGCGACGAGGGCCTCGGACAGCTCGCGCACCTCCTCGACGGGCCGCTTGAGCAGGAAGAACGTCAGGCGCTGGGCCGTCTTGGGCCCGATCCCGGGCAGACGCTGGAGGGCCTCGATCAGCCGGGCGACGGGCTCCGGGTAGTGCGCCAACGTGCGGGGCCTAGAGCCCCAGGCCCGGGATCTTCAAGCCGCCGGTGAGCTTTCCGAGCTCCTGCTGGACCAGCTCGCGCGCCTTCCGAAGCGCCTCGTTGCTGGCGGCGAGCACCAGGTCCTCCAGCATCTGAGCGTCGTCCTTGTTGATGACCTCGGGGTCGATCTTGATGGAGACGATCTCCTGCTTGCCGTTGGCCTCGACCGTCACCATGCCCCCACCCGCCGTGGCCTGCACCTTCTTTTGGGCAACCTCCTCCTGGACGGCCGCCATCTGCTGCTGGAGCCGCTGAGCCTCCCTCATCAAGTTGCCGAAGCCTTTCACTGGCCTTCTCCTTCCGGCGGCCGCCGGCGGACCGCGACCACCTCGCCTTCGAGTTCCGCGACGATCGCCCGTACGGCCGGATGATCCCTCACTCCGCCGGCTGCCGCATCGTCCTCGGCGACGACGACCCGCTCGACGCTGGCGATCTGACGGCGCGCCGCCGCCTGCACGAGATCGCGGTTGGCGCGATCGCCGAGCATTTCACGGTGGAAGTGATTGCCGCTCACCGCGATCACGAGATCGCCGTCGCGAACCTCGACCGGCCTCGCCTGAGCCAGCACCGAGCCCAGCATCGGCTTTTTCGCCATGACCTCATCCACGACGCGCTGCCAGACGGTGACGAGGTCTGACGCTGGTGGTGTCACGGGTGTTGCGGCGGGCGGCGTTGGGCTGGCGGGTGACGCTGCGCTGGTGGGCGGAGGCGGCGCTGGCCGCGGGGTCGAGACGGCAGCGGTGGTGGTCGGTGCCGCCGGCCGCGAGCTCGGGCGGGTCTCGACCGGCGCGAGCAGGTTTTCCTGAACCGCAGCCGGCGCCGCTCCGGTCACCGGTGTCTGGGCGAGCCGCGCCTGAGCCTCGTCGATGCGGCGCAGCACGTCGTCGAGCGCCTGCGGGACCGGCCGGCGGGTCGCCTTGACCGCCGCCATCTCGAGCTCCACCCGCGGGTGCGGCGACTCACGCATCAGCGCGTCGGTATCGACGAAGCTCTTCAGCACGTAGAGGATCTCGTCGACGCTCGCGGTCTCGCCGAGCTTGCGCAACGCGTTGGCTTCGGTGGCGGTCAGCTCGGCGAGCTGCGCGCTCGGGGCGGCCTTGAGCACGAGCACGCGGCGCAGCAGCTCGATCGCGTCACGCACGAATGCGCCGAGGTCCTCGCCCTCACGCGCTGCGTGGTCGACGGCCTCGAGCGCCGCCGGCGTGTCGTGGCCGATGAGCGCCTCACAGAACGCGCGCACGGCCTCGGGCGCGGTGGCGCCGAGGAGCTGGGCCACCGTCGCCGCCTCCAGCTGACCTCCGCCGTACGCGATGGCCGTGTCCAGCAACGACAGGGCGTCCCGCAGCGAGCCCTCGGCCGCTCGAACAACCACGGGCAGCACCGCGGCCTCGAACGGGATCTTCTCGTCCCGCAAGATGCGTTCGAGGCTTTTCACCAGCATGTCGGGCGCGATGGGACGGAAGTCGAAGCGCTGCACGCGAGAGAGAATCGTCGGCGGCAACTCGCGTGGGTCGGTCGTGGCCAGGATGAAGATGACGTGCGCCGGCGGCTCCTCGAGCGTCTTCAGCAGCGCATCGAACGAGTCGGCCGTCAACTGATGGACCTCGTCGATGATGTAGACCTTGTAGCGGCCGCGCGCCGGGGCGTACTTGACGTTCTCCCGGATGGCCCGCACGTCGTCGATCTTGCGATTCGACGCCGCGTCGATTTCGACGATGTCCACGAGCGTCCCGGCCTGGGCCTCGACGCACACCGTGCACGTGCCGCACGCCTCGGGGCCCGACCGTTCAGGACACAACAGCGCCTTGGCGAGCAGGCGCGCGGTCGTCGTCTTGCCGATGCCACGCGGCCCGGCGAAGAGGTAGGCGTGGGCGATGCGGCCGGAGACGAGCGCGTTCTTCAGTGTCCGCGTGATCGCGTCCTGGCCGACGACCGCCTCGAACGTCTGCGGCCGCCACTTCCGTGCGAGCACCTGATAACTCACCGGCAATACCTCACCAATCGACTCCACGTCCGGAGCCCCGCGCATCTATCGCTCGCCGCCCTCGGCTCACGCCGGCCCCGCGCTCCGATACAGCGGAACCCCGGCGTACCCATCACTCGCCACCTTCGGTTCACGCCGGTCTCGCCCTCCGATACAGCGGAACCCTGCGTACCCATCACTCGCCACCCTCGGTTCGCGCCGGTCTCACGCTCCGATACAAAGTGGCCGTGCACCCTCCTTCGATCGAACCGTCCTGCGATCTCCCCGTGGAGACGGCTCCGGCCAGGTACTCCCACGGCACACGAGAGGGTCGCCTTACCGTTGCTCCCTTCCGGGCCTGGCGGGGTTCGACGATTCTCGTTGCGTGGGGCCCAGCCTTCAACGCCGCTCGCCGAGGCTCACTCAACACGGCCCGCCCTCGAGAGGGGATTCGACCCCGCTAGAGCGGATTGCGGGCAACAGGGCACCGCTACCTCCCCGTCTAGCACGGCCACGTCGAAGACGAAGTTGGCGGAGGGGGCGGGATTTGAACCCGCGGCACAGGGGTTACCCGTGCACGGCATTTCCAGTGCCGCACCTTCGGCCGCTCGGTCACCCCTCCGCATGCAATCTCTGACGCCGATGCCGTCCGAGCGGAAAATTTGGCGGAGGGGAGAGGATTTGAACCCCCGAGGGACCTTCTGGGCCCCTATCCGATTTCGAGTCGGACGCCTTCAACCGGGCTCGGCCACCCCTCCGCGCCAGTATCGTCAGCAGTTTATCCCGTATCTCACTGTTCGCGCCGAATGCCTCCAACTGCGGAGTCTCAGTCTTGTCGAAATTCCACAGCGCTCACGGTGCTCGGGGCGACCATGGCGGGCGCCGGTGCGATTTTCTCGACGGCTTCTACCCAGTGTCCCGGGCGACAGGTGCGGGGACCACTGAACCATGCTCAATGGTGGCCAGCCGCCCAGCGCTTGGACCGTTCGCAAGTCTACCGCAGCAGCGACGAGACGCGAAGCGAACGTGTGGCGCGGAGCGCGTGCTACGTCACGCCGTCGATACGACCAGCGTCATCGTCCTGGGCGACTGCGCAGAGAGTGGCCAGAACTGTGAGAGATCGTCGCGAGTCGTGGGGGCGGCCGGTGCCGCCCCCTGTCTCACTTCCTGGATGCGTACGCCGCGCGTCACTCGAATTGCCCGAGCGGGCCGGCGGTGTCAGGGAAATTGCTGGTGTTCAGCACCTGGATGCCCGCAACGTGATCACCGTCGAAGGGCGTCGTGCCGTTTGAGCATCCTGCCGCCACGGCATCTCCAGGGTCACTGAACCACATCCCGAGATGGTACATGTGCACCGGTGCGGTGTCGGGATTCGTCAGCGCATCGACGCCGGGGTGCGTCTGAGGTGCTGGGCGAACAGCCTGAGCGATGACGAAGGTCTCGCTGCTGAAGATGCCCAAAAAGTCTCTACTGCCCTCCCCCTCCTCATCGGTCTCGATGTCGCCCTGATACCAGGAAAGGCCGAAGGGGCCCGTTGGGACCTGCAGCACGAAGAGCGTGAACACTCGATGCGGCGGCAGACCCTCCACCCTCACGTGCATCCGTTGGTTCGGTCCCGCCGCTCGGATCGACACGTGCCCGGTCGCATTCGGCAGGCAGCGCTGTGCCCCGGCCGCGACGACCATGTCAAAAGCGAGCTTCTCCGGTTTCTCCTTCTCATGACGGTCGCCCTCAACCTCTCTCGCGTGGCCCTCCTCTCTCGCTGTCGCCGGTCCCGGCCACGCGACGAGTAATAGGCCGAGGGCCAGGAGTACGGCGGACCTGATTCCTGTGTGAGCCAGCATTCGGTAGCTATGCGTCAACTGCATGACCTCTCTCCTTCACACGTGTAGAGTTGAACGACTCGACTGAGATTTCCGATACGGACCTGCTTCCCCCCTCCCTCGTGGCGTTTGAACGGGCGGATGACGTCGTTGCTCACCCGCGCTTGCTCCCGGCACTGAACGACGACGGCGCCGCGGGCGGCGAGTTGCACTCGCCGGTGGTAGTCTCTTGGCGGCTGGTCCCGTCATCGCGCCGTCAGCTTAGGCACGGCGCGATCGGCGGGTCATAATCACGCGGTAAGAGTTCGGTAAGAGTGTGCTAATGGAAGTGAGACGGTCGCGACAGCTCCGCTTCCCTCCGTTTCGGCTCGATCGGGACGATGCGTGTCTGTGGCGCGGGACGAAGGCGGTTCGCCTGACGCCGAAGGCCTTTGCCGTACTGCAGTGTCTCGCCGAGCGCCACGGGCAACTCGTCACGAAGGACTTCCTCCTCGAGAGCCTGTGGCCGGAGACGGTGGTGGGGGATGCCGTGCTCAAGGTCTGCGTGCGCGAGATCCGGAAGGCCCTCGGCGATCGAGTCGGCGCGCCGCGCTTCGTGGCGACGGTTCACCGCCGCGGATATCGATTCATCGCCGGCGTCACCGACTCCGAGCCCAGGCCAGAGAGAGACGGGGCGTCCGAGCGATCGCCGGTCGGGTCCGGTCCCACCGGCGGCGGCTTCCGATACCGCGGCCCGGCCCACCTCGTCGGCCGCGAGCCCGCGCTCGACCGCCTCCAGAGAGGAATCGAAGCGGCGTGGCGCGGGACACGCCAGATCGTCTTCGTGACCGGTGAGCCGGGCATCGGCAAGACAGGGGTCGTCGGGACCTTTCTCGAGCGCGTGACCGTCGATCCGCGCGTGTGGATCGCGCACGGCCAGTGTGTCGAGACGTACGGGGCGCCGGAGCCCTATCTGCCCGTGCTGGATGCCTTCGGCCGCCTCTGCCGCGAGGGCGGGGGCGACTGGTTGGTCACCCTCCTGCGCAAGCACGCGCCCACCTGGCTCGCGCAGATGCCGTGGCTCCTCGACCGCACGGACCGGGACGCTCTGCAGCGAGAGCTCCTGGGGGCCACGCGCGAGCGGATGCTGCGCGAGATGGCGGAGGCGGTCGAAGCGCTGACCGCGGAGGCGCCTCTGGTGCTCGTGCTCGAGGACCTGCACTGGAGTGACACAGCGACGGTCGATCTGGTCTCGCTGCTCGCTCGGCGGCAGGAGCCCGCGCGGCTGCTCCTGATCGGCACCTACCGTCCGGTCGATGTAATTGGGAGCCAGCACCCCCTCGAGCACGTCAGACTCGAGCTGCACACGCGGGGGTGCTCCCAGGAGCTCTCGCTGGAGCCACTGAGCGAGGCGCAGGTCGCCGACTACCTGAGGGAGCGCTTCGCGGGCCACGCGTTTCCAGCCGAGCTCGCGCGCGTCATCAACCGGCGAACCGAGGGCAATCCCCTGTTCATGGTGAGCCTCGTCGAGGACTTTGTCGCGCGCGGGCTCATCGTCATACGCGACGGACGGTGGGAGCTGCACGCGGTGCTGGAGGAGGTCGAGGTCGGCGTTCCGGAAAACCTTCGCGAGATGATCGAGCAGCGCGTGCGCCAGCTCGGAGAGGATGAGCGGCAAGTCTTGGCCGCGGGAAGCGTTGCCGGCATGGAGTTCTCGGCGGCGTCGGTGGCCGCGGCCCTCCAGCGGGCGCCCGCCAAGGTGGAGGAGAGCTGCGACGAGCTGGCGCATCGTTACCTCTTCATCCGCTCGCTCGGCGCCGGCGAGTGGCCGGACGGGACTGTGGCCTCGCGCTATCGGTTCGTGCACGCGCTGCACCGAAACGCACTCTACGAAGGCATCTCTCCCGCGCGGCGTCGCGAGCTCCACCAGTCGATCGGCGAACGGGAAGAAGTGGCCTACGGCGACCGGGCGCGTGACATCGCCGCAGAGCTCGCGGCGCACTTCGAGCAGGCTGGCGCGGACCGACGAGCCGTGCGCCACCTGGCGGAGGCGGCCGACACCGCGACCCGGCGGAACGCGAACTCCGAGGCGGCCGGCTACGTCGGACGCGCCCTCGATCTCGTCGAACGGCTTCCCGAAGCCGAACGCGTCGCCGGACGCCTCGCCCTCCTCGAGCAGCTCGGACAAGTCCGCCGAGCCATGGGCGACGTGAGGGCGACGGTCGAAGGCTTCGAGGCTCTCGCTCGCTACGCGCGAGAGCAAGGCCGCGCCGACGTGGAAGCGCGGGCGCTTCTGGAGCTCGGCGGCGCGCTGTCGTGGATCGATCGAGACCGGAGCCTGGCGGCCGTCGAGCAGGCGCTCGTGCTCGCGCCCGGCCTGCCCGACGAAGCGCTGCGGGCGCACGTTCGCGGGTTCGTCGGCTGCCAGCGCATCCTGCTGTGCGGTTGGCGGGACGAGGACGCCGAGGCCTGTCGCCTCGCCATCGACGCCGTGCGGCGCGCCGGGGCGCGGAGGCTGCTGAGCCTGCACGTCGGCCGCTACGCTCATCTGCGAAGTTACCAGGCGGACTACCGGGCGGCGTGTCGTACCGCGGAAGAGGGCCTGCGGCTGGCGCTGGAGGTGAGCGACGCGTATCACTACATGACGTGCCAGTTCCACCGCGCGTGGGCACTGCTGCACCTCGGTGAATGGCAGGAGTTACGGGGTGTCCTCCGCGACGGACTCCAGATGGCGGAGCGAAACGGGCATCGCCTCTGGGCGCGAGGGTTCCGCTTTCAGACCGCGTGGTTGCTCACGCACGTGGGGAATTTCGCGAGCGCGCGGGCGCTCTGCGAGCAAGAGCGGTCGCCGGGCGCTGAGATCCAAATGGATCAGCTTCTGGGCTCGATCGTCCTGGGATTCGCTCACCTGGGCTCGAAGAGGCACGCCGCAGCGCTGCGGGCGTTCCAGGAAGTGACCGCGCAGTCCACGCTGATGCGCTCGATTCTCCTGATGCCGCTGCGCCTGGGGCTCGGCCAGTACTGGCTCGCGCGGGGGCAGCTCGGACGCGCGCGCGAGCACATGCAGGAGCTGTGTCGGCTCGCGGCGACGTCTGGCGAGCGGACGTACCTGGCGCTCGGCCGCCAGGCGCTCGCCTGGACTGCGCTCGCCCGGCGAGATTTGCCCGCCGCCAGGCGCGAGCTGGCAGAGGCGCTCGACGCGGTCGACGGATACGAAGTTCCCTTGGCGGAGTGGAGAGTCTGCGCGACTGCCGCCCGTGTCGAGCTGGCGCGTGGCCACCGGGTGAAAGCGGACGCTTACTGGACGAGGAGCGCCGCTGTCCTCGATCGGCTCGCCGCGTCACTGAAGGACGACGCCGACCTGCATCGGTCGTTCCTGGCCCAACCGGCGGTCCAGATGGTACGCCGACACGGCCGTCCCGCCGCTCGGCGACTCAAGGTGGCTCGAAGAGCGCTACGCTGAAGAGTGGGGCGCTCGCCGCGACTCGAAGAATGCGCTCAAGAGCTTCGCGCTTTCCTCGGCGAGCACGCCGCCGGTCACCGCCATCCGATGATTGAGCCGGGGATCGTCGTGGAGGCAATAGAGCGAACCCATCGCCCCCGCCTTCGGATCAGATGCCCCGAACACCACCCGCGCGACGCGCGCGTGGAGCGCTGCGCCACTGCACATCGCGCACGGCTCGACCGTGGCGTAGAGCGTGGCCGACGTCAACCGGTAATTTCCCGTCTTGCTCGCCGCCTCCCGCAGCGCGAGAACCTCGGCATGCGCGGTCGGGTCACTCCGCGAGATCGGTGCATTGTGCGCGCGGGCGACCACGACACCGTCGATCACCACGACGGCACCGACCGGCACTTCGCCGGCCGTCAGGCCGAGACGCGCTTCCTCCAGCGCTTCGCGCATCAACGCTTCGTCCGTAGAGGGGTGGTGCGCCCTAGAGGATTCGAACCTCTGGCCTTCGGATTCGTAGTCCGACGCTCTGTCCACCTGAGCTAAGGGCGCGGTTTGGCGGAGAGGCAGGGATTCGAACCCTGGACAGAGCTTTTGGCCCTGTAACCGCTTAGCAGGCGGCTGCCTTCGGCCGACTCGGCCACCTCTCCAACGGCAAAGCCACGCCAGTATACACCGCCCTCGCGGGCGCGGCCGACGACGAGCGCGTCACGCGGCCTGGGCCGCGGTGGGCACGATGGACAGACGGTCGACGATCTTGATGTCCGAGCGAATGCGCGAGGCCTCGTCGCTCACGAGACGAAGGGCGAGGTCCTTCAGCTCGGGCTTCCGGACCTGGCCCGTGACATCGATCGTCGCCGGCGTGCCCGTCCACATCGGGACGTGGACGGTCGGCGTCAACGGCAGACCCGCGAGTGAGGGCTCACGCAAGAGCGCGTCGGAGAGTTGGGCCTGGAGCTGTACCGCCTCCGACTCTCGCTTGCGCTTGAGGTCGAAGCGCTTCACGGCGAGGCCAATGACGACGAGCAGCCCGGCCACGACGATGACCGCGGCGATGGCGGTGCCTCCGCCGTCCCCCGGCGTCGTCGCTGGCGAAGGCGCCGGCGTGTTCGATGCGTTCTGAGCCCATGCGCGATCGCCGACCCAGACACTGACGGCGACCAGCGCCGGTGAGATCCCGGTTCGCAGTGAATTCATGCCCGCCTCCCTCCGCCGAGACTGAGCAAGGGAGGTGCCGGGGAGCCACGCCTCCGGCGATTGTGGAATTTACGCGGAGCTTAGGGCAGGCGCTTCGAGGGTGGCCGCGCGCGATGCTTGCCCGTCACCTGTGTCGGGCCCGCCGGCAGCGGTGCCAGGACCGAGCCGGGCAGAGCATCCATGTCGCCGAGCTGAAACTCGGTGTCGAGCCGTTGAACGGTGCCCGCCTTCACAGGCAGCGGCTTCAGCAAGCCCGTCGCCGGAATCGTCACCTCTTGCTGGGCTCTGAGCATGATGCGCGGACCGATCGGGCGATTCGAGAGCGGATCGATGCGAGCCACGTCCACGAGACCGCGGACCACGGTAAAGGTCGTCACGCCCTTCGAAACGCCGGTGATCACGACCGCGCCCCGGCTGGCTGCGAGCGCCGTCGGCGTCTTGATCTCGATCAGCTCCCCCGTCTTCGTGAGCTCACGAGCGACTGCCACCGCGATCCGTCCGTCGGTCACCACGAGCGTCGAGGTGGCGAGCTCCTCCGAGATCTGGAGGCTCGAGCGCTGCTGCAGCGTGACGATCGCCTTGCCGCCCAGCAGGATCCGCGCGAACGCGTTCTCGCCGGTCGCGATCCACTCGTCGGCGAAGATCCCGTCGCGGAGCTGGAGCGGGATCGGCTCGGGCACCGACGGCCTCGTGGCAGTCACGCTGCCCTGCAGAATCGTGACGACGCCCGTCAACGACGACTGAGCGGCGGCGCCGATCGGGTGCGCCGCCACGAGCAGGGCGGCCAGCGCCACGTGTCTCAGCTCGCGTATGGACAGAGTCCTCATCCCCGGGGTGATCGGCACGCCACACGAGAACCCGGAGGGGACTTACGATTTCAAGCGGGGATCGAGGGCATCCCGGATGCCATCGCCCAGCAGGTTGAAGCCGAGCACGGTGAGGAAGATGGCCAGGCCCGGAAAGGCGCCGAGCCACGGCGCCTGCTCGAGGTAACCGCGGCCCATGGCCAGCATGATGCCCCACGACGGGGTGGGAGGCTGGGTGCCGAGGCCGAGGAACGACAGCGCGGCTTCCGTGAGGATGGCGAAGGCGATGGAAAAGGACGACTGGACGAGGATCGGAGCCAGGCAGTTGGGCAGCACGTGTCTCCCCATGACGCGGGCGTCGGAGGCGCCGAGCGCGTGGGCGGCCGCAATGAAATCGTTTTCTTTGACGGTCAGCACCTGACCGCGGATCAATCGGGCGAAGTGAGGCACGAAGACGATGCCGATCGCGAACAGCGCGTGGATCAACCTGGGGCCGAGAACGGCCGTGATCCCGAGCGCCAGCACCAGCGTGGGAAACGAAAGGATCACCTCGATGCCGCGCATGATCAGGTCGTCCACGCGGCCGCCGCGAAACCCGGCGATCAGTCCCAGCGGCAACCCCACCGTGAGCGCGACCGCCACCGTGAACAGCCCGGCCTGGAGCGACACCCGACTGCCGTGGATGACGCGACTCAGGATGTCGCGGCCGATGTCGTCGGTGCCGAGTGGATGGGCGCGCGTCGGCGGCGACAGCACGTTGGCGAAGTCGGTGGCGATGGGATCGTACGGTGCCAGCAGCGGCGCCAGCGCCGTCACGATCAGGAACAGGACGACCAGGGCGGCGCCGACCTGGCCCACCCAACTGCGGCGGAACTGGCGGAGCGCGATCGCGCGCAGGCTGGCCGGATCCATCAGCCGAGCCGGATGCGCGGATCGAGATAGGAGTAGAGGACGTCCACGATCAGGTTCGACAGGACGTAGCCGACGGCGAGGAAGAGCACCACGCCCTGGACGATGAAGAAATCCCGGCTGAAGACGGCGTCGATCATCAGCCGGCCGACGCCGGGCAGGGCAAAGAGCGACTCGGTGATGATGGTGTTGCCGAGGAGGCCGCCGATCTGGAGTCCGATCACGGTGACGACGGCGATGAGCGCGTTCTTGAGGGCGTGCTTGGCAACGACCACTCCCTGGCCGAGGCCCTTGGCCTGCGCCGTGCGCACGTAGTCCTGGCGCAGCACTTCGAGCATTCCCGAGCGGAGCTGGCGGGTGATCAGCGCGGCCAGCGCAGTGCCCAGCGTGAGCGCGGGCAGGATCAGCGATCGCGCGTTGTCGGCGAGAGCGGGCAACGGCGCGAAGCCCGAGGGCGGCAACCAGCGCAAGAGCAGGGCGAAGACGTAGATCAGGATCAAGCCCAGCCAGAAGTTCGGCAGCGAGAACCCGATCAATGCGAACACTGTCGAGGCCAGGTCGACTCCGGAATTTCGTTTCACGGCCGAGACGATGCCGGCCGGGATGGCGATCGCCAGCGACACGGCGAGCGCTGCCCCGAGCAGCTCGAGCGTCACCGGCAGCCGTTGCAGGATCGCCTCGGTCACCGGCTGATTGGTCCGCAGTGACCGGCCCAGGTCACCGCGGAGCGCACGGCCGAGCCACTCGACGTACTGGGTCACCAGAGGCCGGTCGAAGCCGAGTCGAGTGCGGAACTTGGCCAGCGTCTCCGGCGTCGCTTCCTCGCCCAGGAACAAGACGGCCGGGTCGCCGGGCAGGACGTGCACGAAGGAGAAGACCACGAGGCTCACGAAGAACAGCAGCGGCACCGTCGCGAGCAGCCGGCGCGCGAGGAACTGGATCACGCGCGTTCAGCGCTTGTCGAGCCAGACCCCTTTGAACCGCATCATGCCGTCCGAGATGTGCTCGACCCCTTTGACGTGCTCGCTCCACACCTTCACCTCGGCGTCGTGGTGGAGCCAGATGTACGGAGCGTCCTCGGCGGCGAGCCGCGTCACCTGCGCGTACAACGCTTTGCGCTTGGCTTGATCGCCCTCGCTCCGGGCCTGGTCGAGCAACCCGTCCATCTTGGGATTGCTGTAGCGCACCCGGTTGAGCCCGCCCTTGCTGTGCAGGAAGACGTGGGCATTGCCATCGGGGTCGGGCCGGCCCGACCAGCCAATCCTGAGCGCGGCGAAGTTGTGACTGTTGAGGTCGGCCAGGAGCTTGCCGAATTCGAGCAGCTCGATCTTCATGTCGACGCCGACTTCCTTGAGCTCGGCCTGGACGATCTGGAGCTCCTGAATCTGGGTGGGCTGGTTCCAGCCCTTCACCGTGAACGCGAACCCGTTCGGCATCCCGCCCTCGGCGAGCTTGGCCTTGACCTTGGCCGGGTCCCGTTTCCAGTCGGTGAAGTCGCGGTCCTGCGCCCACATGCTCGGAGGGAACGGGCCCCAGCCGGGCGCGCCCGACCCGAAGTAGGCCACCCGCTGGATCACGCTCCGGTCGACGGCGTACCACACGGCCTGGCGAATGGCCTTGGTGGTGAACGGCGCGACCTGATTGTTGAGGTGGATGCCTTGCCACCAGAGGCTCGCGATCTCCGACACCTTCATCCCGCGCTCGGTCTTGGCCGTGGCGACGTCCTTGGGATGGATCTGATGCATGATGTCGATCTGGCCCGTTCGCATCGCCGTGAAACGCACCGACGAGTCCGGGATCGGCCGGTACACGACCTCGTCGAGATGCGGAAGTCCAGCTTCCCAGTAGCCGTCGAACCGCTTGAGCGTGAGATGGTCGTCCTTCACCCACTCGACGAAGCGGAAGGGGCCCGTGCCGACCGGATTGCGGGCGAAATCGTCCTTGTACTTCTCGACGGCGGCCCGCGAGACCATCATCCCGGCGCGATCGGTCAATACCGACAACAGGGGAGCGAACGGGCTGGAAAGCGTCATCTCGACCGTGAAGGGATCGAGGACCTTGACGTCCTTGACCGGAGCGATCTCGCTTCGCCGCGGCGAGGCCAGCTCGGGGTCGCGCATGCGATCGAAATTCCACTTCACGATGTCGGCGTTGAACTCGGTGCCGTCGTGGAATTTCACGCCGCGGCGCAGCTTGAAGACGTACACGAGGCCGCCGCCCTTGATCTCCCACGTCTGCGCGAGCTGCGGCACGATGCCGAATCGGGCATCGATGTCGACGAGCTTGCTGTAGACGTTGTTGTAGACCTGCCGATCCACCGCCGCCGTCGAGCGATGCGGGTCCATCGTGGTCGTGTCGGCGTCCATACCGACCCTGATCGTGCCGCCCCGCACTTGCGCCACCGCCGCGGCCGGCAGCGCCGTCACCACGACGATCGCCAGGGCTACGAGCCGCACCCAGCCCCTCATCGCACTCCTCCTCATCGCTTCACGGTGCCTCATGAGTTCACGGCGTCGCCCGCCGCGATCATAGCCCAACGGTGTATCTTCGGGCGAGCCCGCCAGGGAGGGGATCATGGAGCTTTTCGACGTCATGCGGACGACGTTCGCCGCCCGTGAGTTCACCGACGAGCCGCTGCCCGACGCCACGCTGTTCAACATCCTCGACCGCGCTCGGTTCGCGCCGAGCGGCGGCAACCGCCAGGGCTGGCGGGTGATCGTCGTGCGTGAGCGCGCCACCCGAGAGGCGCTCGCGGCGCTGACCGCGCCAGCCGCCAAGCGGTACGCGGCCCAGGTCGCGGCCGGCGACAGCCCGTGGAATACGATCGACCCGCCGTCGGTGGACGCGGCGACGATCGAGAAGACGCCCACACCCAGTCGGCTCACCGAGCCGGTGCTCAAGGCGGCCGTCGTTCTCGTCGTCTGCGTGGACCTCAAGGTGGTCGCCTCGACGGATCAGCACCTTCAGCGGGTCGGGGTCATCAGCGGCGCGTCGATCTATCCCTTCGTCTGGAACATCCTGCTGGCCGCACGTCACGAGGGCTTCGCGGGCACGATCACGACCCTGGCTATTGCCGAGGAGCCGAAGCTTCAGGCGCTGCTGGGCATTCCCCGTCACGTCGCGGTGGCGGCCGTCATGCCGCTCGGCCGACCCGTCAAGGCCTTGACCAGGCTGAAGCGCAAGCCGGTGGCCGAGTTCGCCGTCCGCGAGCGCTGGGGCGGCGCCCCGCTGACGGCTCGCTGACGCTGAGCCCCTGCGCTCGGGGCCCTACAGCCTCGGGGAGTTACAGGTAGACGGCTCGAAGCACCCGATCGTAGCCTGCGAACCTGCGTCGCAAGAGGATGAACGCGAGCGAACCGAACACGCCTCCGCCGAGGCAGACCGCGTACACGAGCTCACCCGGCAAGTGGAAGGGCCTGAGGCCCAGGGCCAACGTCTGCTCGACGACGCGATGGGCCAGGAACGTCAGCAGACTGAAACGGCCCAGGACAGGAATGAAGCGCAGCCCACGCTGCGAGGGCTCCCACTGAGTGATCACGATGGCGAGCATGAGGATGAGCAGCAGGTGGCTCACGTCCATGAGGGTCCGGGCCACGAACGGGGCCAGGATCATGGGGACCGTGCTGAGCAACTGGCTCGTCCCGATGAAGAGCATCACGATGCCGAGCGTCGTCCTCCCGTCGAGGCGCTCCCGCGGCGCTTGCCACACGATGCCCACGAGGAAGCCGAGCGCTCCGGACGCGACCATCGGGATGACCGGGAAGCCACCGGCCCCGGCCCCGAACATCGCGCTCAGCGCGTCATGGGTCCCGTGCCCATCGGCGGCAAGGGCCTGCACGCTCCACGTCAGCGCGACAAAGAACAAGAGCCCCGCGGTCAACGTGACCCCGTACACCTTCGATCGGCATCCATCGTAGAGCGCGACGAGCAACGGCGAGACGAGCAGGAACAGCGCGATCGGCAGCAAGACGCCGGAGATCGACGATTCGGATCGAAAGAATAACAGGCCGACCCACCAGTCCAGGCTGAAGAGCGGGTCCGTCTCGTGAGTGACCACACGCTTGACGACGACCATCAGGACGTTGGACGCGAACATGACGAGCAGGACCTGCTTCGCCCGGCGCAGAACCCGGTGCCGGATCCTCGCTCGTTCCTGCATCCCCCGTGCGAACGTCGCCACCATGAACCCGCACAACATGATGAGGCCCGTCGTGGCCCAGCCCCGAGGCAAGCCCCAGTCCGCGAGAGGACTGGTGGCCGGAATTCCCGCAAGCGTCATCGCGTGGGTGGAGGCCATGAGGATCAAGAACAACCCGCGGGCCATGTCGATGTAGGCAATCCGTTCGGTCTTTGGCCGCGGCGCGTCTACGGCGACTCCGCTGTCTGACGCGGACGCCGTATGCAAGGTGGTCAGAGGTGCCTGCGCGGTCAGCGAGTCCATGACGGGCTCATCCAGTTACCCCCTTCGCCTGCGCTCGTCTGGGCCGAACGGATCAGTGGCGGGGAAGTCTACTGAGGAGAGAGGGGATCCGACCATACGTCGCGAGATCTATGTTCCTAGATCGTTCGTTCTAGGGTAGTGCGTCCGTCGTAGTTATCGGATTTCATGGGGAAAATCGCGCGCCATCGAACACTGCGGCTGACCGGTCGTTTACACGGCTTCGGCTTCCCACACGGCGCTCTAATTTGTTGACTTCTTGTGGCCACAACATCGATGATGACGACCCATGTTGGACTCTGACGAGCGCGCGATCCTCTTCCTGTGCTGCGGTAACCATGTTGCGTTCTGTGACGTCTGCGAGCGGGAACGGCCGATCCTGACGTTGCGTCGCCGGCCGTCCGACCCGGATCGCTGGCTGTGCCCGCGGTGTCGCCACGACGTCACCGAGAGCGTGTTGCAACACACTCGGGCCTGTCGTTACTTCGCCGAACGGAAGCCACTCGGCAAAGTCATGCGCCCCGAGCCACCGGCCGCCGCCAGCGCTTAAGCCCGCGCGCCGCGCTCAACCATTCGCGTAGGCGAGGTCGGCGGAGCGGGCTCCGGCCGACAGACTCCGCGTTCCGAGCGGCGCGAGCTTCCTGAGGTTCTACCCGCCGGCCAACGCGCCTACAGGTAGACCGCGCGCAGCGCGCGGTTCAACGTGGCGAACCGCCGTCTGAGGACGATCACCGCGACCGAGCCGAACACACCCCCGCTCAGGCACGCGGCGTAGACGAGCTCGCCCGGGACATCGAAGTGCTTCAGGCCGAGGTTCAAGACCTGCTCGAAGATCCTGTGCAGCAAGAAGGTCAGAAGGCTGAAGCTCCCCAGGGCCGACACGAACCCCAGCGCCCGCCGTGAGAGCTCCATCGCGTGATCGCGAGAGCCAGCGCCATGGTGAGCAGGAAGTGACTCAAGTCGACGACGGTCCGCGTGAGCAGCGGGCCGACGACCGCCGGTGCCACGCTCGTCACTTGCCCCGCCGCGACGAAGAAGACACCGATGGCCAGGCACGTCCGGGTGTCAAAGCGATCGCGCAGGGGCTGCCACAATCTCCCGACGAGGAAGCCGAGTGCGCCCGAGGAGACGATCGGCACGACGGGGAACCCGCCGAGCCCACTGCCGAACAGCAGGTCGAGGACGTGGTGGTGGACCAGACTCTCGCCCGCGACGGCGCGGACACTCCATGCCGCGCCCGTGCACAGCGTCACGGCGGCGGCGATCATGACGGCATGGAGGCGGGACCGGCCGGCGTCGAGCACGCGGATGAGCGCCGGAGAGATCAGGAGAAAGAGCGCGATCGGGAGCAAGATTCCGGAGATCGACCACTCGGTTCCGAGGACCAGGAATTGCCACCACCAGGCGAGCGTGAAGAGCGGCTTCGTCTCGTGGCTCACCAGGTGCCTGATCGTGACCATGACGACGTTGGAGGCGAACATCACGGCGAGAAGCTGCTTCGCGCGACGCACGACGCGCTCCCGGACCCGCGCGTGGTCGACCGTCTGCCGGCACAACGTCGCCACCATGAACCCACACAGCATCGTGAGCCCGGTCGACGCCCATCCGCGTGGGAGCCCCCAGCGTCCGAGCGCACTCGTGGCCGGAATCCCGGCGAGCGTCATGGCGTGGGTGGATGCCATGAGAACGAGGAAGAGGCCGCGGGCCATGTCGATGTAGGCGATCCGCTCGGCCTGGGGTTTTGCCAGACGAAGGGTCGCGGCCCGCGCTCCAGCACGCGCGGTCGTCGCCGTTCCCCGGGCGCCCGTGTCCGAACGCGCGATGTCCCGCGCTCGCCGCGCGGCACCGGTCTTCGTTCGAGGCTCTGCCATCGCCGAGCCGATGACAGGTGTCATGTCGCCATCTCCTCACGCTCGAATGGACTACACCAGCTACGAGTGTACGGGCGATGCATCGCAAAGCGATATATCTCGCGGGGTATAGGTTTCTAGATCTTCCTGGCGTATGCGCCGGCGCGATACGGGAGACGCGGGTGATTGAGTGGCGGAGGGCGAGGGTTCGAACGTTGCTTCTCGTAGGTTGCTCCCGCTTGCCGCCAGTCAGCTTGCCGGCAGTCACTTGACCGGGACCCTCTTTCGGCAGATTCTCGGGCGCATCGCGCGGATCGCCTGGTATCCGACGTGATGATGGTTCCGCGCGCGGCCACCGGAGGTTGTGCGGCAGACTGTTATCGAGTAGGTCATGAGCGCGGCGCTCACCAACCGGACGCAGTCGGCAGCGGGCCCAGAGGTCATGCCATGAAGATGAATGGACCGGGTATGCGGATCGGTGTGGCGGTTCTTGCTCTCGGCGTAAGCCTGCTCGCGATACCGACTTTGCTCGAGGCGCAAAGGGCTGCCGGGATATCGCGCGTCGGCTGGCTGGAGGTCTGTGGCCCCGGCCCTCGGCGCCCCCATTTCGATATTTTCCGGGCTCGCCTGGCGGAACAAGGCTACGTCGAGGGGAAGAACCTCATCCTCGAGCAGCGATCCGCAGATTGCCGATACGACCGGATGCCGGGGTTAGCCGCTGACCTCGTGAAGGCTCCGGTCGACGTTCTGTTCACCATGGGCACCAGGGCGGCGCGAATCGTCGCTGGAACCGTGAAGACGACACCACTGGTCGTCTACTCGTGCGACCCGTTCGAGCACGTCACACGCCTCGCTCGGCCCGGCGGAAATCTGACAGGTGTTACATGCATGACCACGGAGCTCAGCCCGAAGCGCCTCGAACTCCTCAAGGAGGCGGTCCCGAGGGCCTCGCGGGTGATGTTTCTTCATGACCCTGAAGCTGCTCCCAACGCGTTGAAGCTGACCCAGGAGGCTGCACCGCGTTTGGGTATTCGATTGCAGGTGGCTCCGGTGGGAGCCGCCGAAGAGCTGCTGCCAGAGCTCACGATGATCGCGAAGGAGCGCCCTGACGCGTTGTTCGTGTATCCCGACGTCGTTCTCAGCTCTCATCCTCGGCCTCGGCAGCTCGCCGACTTCGCCATCAAGGCCCACTTGCCCACGATGCATGCGTTCCGTTTCTTCGTAGACGCTGGCGGTCTCATGTCCTACGGCGCGACCCAATCCGAGATTTATACGATCGCGGCTGAGCAGGTCGCAAAAATCCTGGAAGGCGTTCGGCCGAGTGAGCTGCCGCTGCGACAGGCAACGCGCTTCGAGCTGGTCATCAACAACAGGACTGCGAAGGCGCTCGGACTCACCATCCCACCATCACTGCTGTTGCGAGCCGACGAGGTGATCGAGTGACCCGATGACCTCGCTTTAGGTTCTGCCCCAGTTTCGACACAATTCGCGCCATTTCAGGTGTTCAAGGGTGCGGCAAGTAGTTGATTAAGTGAGGAGGGCGAGGGGTTCGAACCCCCAAGGGGCTTGCGGCCCAGGGCGGCCCCACCCGCCGACATCTGCCGAAACGGACGCGCGATGGAATGTCTTCATCACTGACCCTGAGGACGTTACGGTCGCAGGTTCCCTGCTCGGTGCCGCGAAGTCGCTATACCAAAAGCATGTTGGCAAAGCTTTCCCCGAGGATTTGCTACGCCTTGCCGAAGGCTCTCAGGCGGAACGTTCGAAGGACCGCCGACCGCGCCGACGCGCTTGGGCATCTACCCATGTGCGATTCGCGGAGGCGTTAATGAGCGCGTAGTCCTCCGCGAGCGACGTATTCAGCGCCCGCCACTCGGCCTCCTGCACGGCCCGCCAGGGCTGGCCGGCGTTACGCGGCGCGTGTCATGGTCGGAACGACGGATAAACGGTCCTCGATCTGGACATCGGAGCGAATACGCGCTGCCTCATCACGCATGATGCGGAGAACCGTGTCCTTCAACTCGGGAGTCGGCACTCGCCCCACCACCTCGATCGTCGCCGGCGTGCCCTTCCACACCGGAACGTGGACCGTCGGTGTCAACGGCAGGCCGGCGAGTGTCGTCTCACGCAAGAGCGCGTCGGAGAGTTGGGCTTGGAGTTGCACCGCTTCCGACTCCCGCCTCTGCTTGAGATCGAACAGCTTCACGACAACACCGATGACCATGAGCAGACCCACGATCACCACAACCGCGGCGATCGTGGCGCCTCCGCCTTCGGCTGCAGGTGGCGACAGCGATGGACTCGGCGCGGTCTGCGCCCAAGCGTGACTGTTCGCCCCCCAGGAGGCGACGGCTATCAGTACTGAGCTGAACGTCCTCGTTCGCGTTGAGTTCATTGGCGCGTCTCCCATCAGTCCGTCTCTTCTTCCTTCGCGGCGTCCCGACTAACGGCAGACCAGGGTCGGGATCTTGCTGTGCGTCAGGACCTTGGTCGTCTCGCTGCCAAGCACGAGCGCCGCAACGCCCTTGCGACCATGCGAGGCCATGAAGATAAGGTCACAGCCCTTCGTCCGGGCCGCATCGATGATGCCCTCGTACGGGTGATCGTTCACCACGTGGGCACTCTCGCACGGCACCCCCGAAGACCGGGCGATCTCCCGAGCGAATGCCAGATAGCGTTCAGCCCGGTCTTCGCAGTCCTTCTGGTATTGCGCACGCGTGTCGCTCACCATCATCGTGTCCCTCGACACGGTGTGAAAAGACGGGGACACGGTCACGGCCGTGACCGTGGCGTTGATCGACTTTGCGAATGCGACGCCCTGGCGGATCGCCTCCTCGGACAGGGCAGAGCCGTCGGTGGGAATCAAGATGTGCTTGTACATCGCTGCCTCCTCTCCCAGGCGAGCACCATCAACTCGAACCTGACGCCCGCGCGACGATTGGGGACTGGAGTGAGCGAACGGTAGCAGGACGAACGTCCGGACGAAGAGCATGACAAACGGCGCCAGCAGCACCAGGAGCGCCAGAGTCCGTCGCGAGCGTGATGAGTCTATCCATCCCTCGCGCCTTCTTTCATCAGCGATCCACTCACGGAAAGGCCAACGATACTCCCCGCCCCGGGCCTCGGCAATGCCACCCGTCATGCCGCTGCATCCCGACGACGATCGCGCCGAGGCCGGACCACGAGTCGAGCCAGGCGTGGACGAGCGCCAGCTCGGGCGCGCGGTGTGAATGGCTCACCATTTTCTCGCGCAGTCCGGCCGGTCCATTTCTTCACGACGGCGAGATCCACCGCGGGACCTTCGCCCGGGCTTGCTCCATCTCGCGCGCTACGGCCGAGATAGGAGCCCAACCCTCAGCACAGGATAAAAATGTGCCCACTCCGGCTAGAGGCGCAACGAGTTATCACCCCGCCGATGGGGCTGCGACGTTACCAGTTACGGAACCATGAGCCGACGCGATAGGTGTTCAACTGCGTCCGGTGGACCTCACTGACATTCAGTTCATCCCGCCGACGTCACTTCGCGCATTCCCACGTGCGCGTCACGGTCTCGTGCTTGGGGTAGCGGCGCACCAAGTCGGCGATCTCCTGGCATGCCGACGCGTGCCCCGGCAGCACGCCGCGACTCGCCTGCGATCGGTGCACCGAGAGCAGGTAGCCATGAAAGGCCGTCAGCGCCTGCAGTTCGTCGACCCGGCGCACGCGCACGAGAATCTCCACGGCCTGCGCGTTTGCCTCCATCTCGACCTGGGGGCTGGAACTCCGATGCTCGAGCACGTAGTGCCCGAGCTCGTGGGCGAAGAGCAGTGGCATGTTGAGCTGATCGAGTAGTTCCCCCCGCACGTAAATCGTTCCAAGCGACCAGCGTGCGCCCTCGTAGGGGCTGTTCGGCAGCGCGTACTCGACCCGTGGCGCATACCACTTCCCGTAAGCCTTCGCGGTGGCATCGGCGAAGTCCTGCCAGGGCTGCAGCTTCGGATCGGTGGCCCGGGCTGGCGCGAGGGCGGCGCAGCCGGCGACGATCAGCACGGCGATCACAGATCCCCATGGGAGCGCTCGGAGCGCCCGGATCACTTCATCCAGCCGGCGCGCCTGATCTTCTCCCGCTCGCGAAGCGCGTCCGTCAGCGTCGACTTCGTCACAGGTCCCCGCGCACGTCGACGATCGAGCGGATGAGACGCTGGACGCGCAGCCACGGATGCTGCCAGGCGGATCGGTCACTCGATCACCTGATCCGCGCGTAGCAGCAACGATTGGGGGATTGTCAGACCGAGGATCTTGGCGTCGTAAGGAAGGTGTGCGGGGGTGGCGCCCCGATGAGGAAATCGGAGAGTCAGGGCAGTTTCACCGGAGAGCGATGGCGGCGGCTGTCGTGTAAGTTGGCGGAGGGCGAGGGATTCGAACCCCCAAGGGGCTTGCGCCCCGGTGGATTTCAAGTCCACTGCCTTACCAGTTGAGGCTAGCCCTCCGGGTGAGGTAGGACGACTACTTACGATACAACATTCGGAGCCGGCTCACTTCGCGTAGGCATCGAGTCGAACTTCTGCGTAAGTTGCACGGCTTGAGCGGGCGGCTGTGTCGTGGTCACGGCGGGTACCAGCACTAGCCGCCACGCACGGCTCATCGCCGGCCCCGTTTGCCGCGTGGCCCCCACTTGCTCGTGTAGGCGCCAAACGCCGCCCGGCGCCGACGTTCACACCGGCCGCAGAGAAACTCCCCGCGTGGGTCGAACGCATGCTTGGAAGTGGGGTGGCAGTCCGCGCAACATCGCCCACGGACGGCGTCGGGCTCGCGGCAGCCAAGCACCAGCGCCACGCCGAACAAGCTCGACACGTGACACTCGTCGCAGGAGAGATATTCGTATTCGGGCTCATCGTCGTGAGCCACCCAGCGCGCCTTGGAGCAGGCGTTGAAGGTGCCAAAGAAGGTGGCTCGGTAGCCTGCCCCTACGCAACGCTCGTAGCTTTAGCGAACCACTCTTGAAGCGCAGCATCAGGAAGGCACACCACCGAGCCACGCTCCATGTCCTGGGTCGCGTTATTTGAAGTCGTGGCGGTCGGGTATCCAACGACGAGGCCGGCAACGCTATGGCGCATGGTAAGAAGGGGCGCGCCGCTGAACCCTCCGCGAAGATCGTCGCCTGCGAGTTCAACGACCTTCTGGCGAATTACGTAGTTCTCTCTGACCCCGGCGAGCCGTACCTCGCGGAGTGAAAGGGTAGGGGGGGTGTCCCCGGCACGTACGGAAACCCCATTACGATGCAGGGCGTACCAAGTTCAGACGGCAGCTTCAATAGACGCCTGATCGGTAGCGGCGGCGGCGTCCGTGCTTGGCTCAGGCGAACAAGGGCAAGGTCGAGAGCATCGTCACGATTCACTACGCTTGCCCCAACTGTTTCGCTGCCAAACGCTACACTGACCAGGCTCCAAGGCGATTGAACAACATGAGCAGCGGTTACGAGGTAGTCCGGTCGTCCACAGACGAAGCCGCTCGCACAACGTTCGTCCCCGGTAGCACGATGTCGGACGAGCACTGCCCCGATTGAATCCCTGTAGCGAGTGACCACGTATCGAAACGAGCCGCCATAGGAGTCGGGAATTGGCTTGTGCTGCGCCACCACGTCCGCGAGATCCGCCCGCTGTGCGTCGGTAAGCGGCGCAAAGGTCCGTAAGTCGAGTTGCGGTACTAAGTTATGAGTCGTGGCCCAGCCTTCCGTTGGCTGCCCATGTTCATACTGGCTAAGTACTCCGATTCGCAATTATGATGACGTATTCATGCCGCCGCCCGCGCGGGTCGACGACCGAGTTTGGCGAGCAGCGCGGTGAGATCGCGGCGCGTGAAGGTCCACTGGAACGGCTTCGCCGCGTCGACGTAGTGTTCTTGGAAGCGAAGAAGCCGCTCACGGACAGCACCGAGCGAACCGAAGTCATTCGGCGTGAGGACCTTGCGTTGGACGACGGAGAAATAGATCTCAATCTGATTGAGCCAACTGGCGTGGATGGGGGTGTGGACGAGCACGAGCTTCGGCCACCTGGCCTGCAGCCGCGCGCCGGCGCGGTGGCCCCGATGAGAGGAACCGTTGTCCGTGATCCAGAAGACACGCCGAGCCGAGCGATACGGTTCCTGCCTCATGACCTGCGCGACGAGCCGGTCGAAGGGCGCGATGCCGGTCTTCGCTTCGCAGCGCCCGAACACCCGCGCGCGATGCACATCCCAGGCGGCGATATAGGCCCAGGCGCCGGCGCGAGTGTACTCGTGCTCGACCCGGAGCGGTCGACCAGGCGCGGACGGCTGCGACGGGTGGCGCCGACGCCGGGCCTGGATGCTCGTTTTTTCATCGGCGCAGAGCACGTACTCCCGAGGCCCGAGGGGAACTCCTTGCCAGCGGCGCTCGTAGAGATCCAGGATTCGGCCGGCCTTAAACGCGAAGTGCGGATCGCGAGGAAAGATCCAGCTGCGATAGCGCCACGGTCGCAACGCGTCCTGGCTGAGCCAGCGCCACAACGTGGTGCCGCTGATCTGCGCCACGACTCCTTGCGCCACCACCTCGCGCCGAAGCTCCGACACCGACCAGCGCGCCAGCGGCACCTCCCGTCGCCGCGGCAGTTCACACGCGAGCGCTTTGACCTCGACGACGACGCTGGGGGGAAAAGCGGGCTGGCCGCCCGCCTCGAGGCTCCTCCTCGAGGCCAGGTAATCGAGCGTGGTAGAAACGCTTGCGCCACTTGCTGACGATCTGGCGAGGGGTGTCCAGGCGCGCCGCGATGATGTCATTGGCCAAGCCCTCGGCCGCGAACAGGACGATCTTCGCGCGGATGACATCGCGATATGGTGACGTATACCTCCGTGCCCTGGCTGTGAGTTCCTCGCGTTCGATCTTGCTCAACTCGATGGAGTATGGGCTCCGGCGCGGCATCGGCACCTCCCGCTCGGGAGTGTGCCAGACTAAGCGGAAATCGACCCTCAAAATACGTCATTATATTTACGAACATGAGTACTAAGCTCTCTCA
>Ga0209159_1000880_pt1 | contig 25109 bp, 20 predicted proteins | sample GraSoiAngelo_144_FD_185901 | JGI IMG/M metagenome (GOLD analysis project Ga0209159, IMG submission 185901) | Grasslands soil microbial communities from the Angelo Coastal Reserve, California, USA - 14_1009_02_40cm (SPAdes) (version 2) | ecosystem: Environmental > Terrestrial > Soil > Grasslands ...
TCGAATAGGGTGACCGATCGACCCCGAGGCGTCGATGGGAACCGTTCTCCGCGGATCCCGGAAAAGATTAAGTTGACTCGCCCTGCTTGCCGCGGCCGCGCAGGGATAGTCTAGCTGGTTAGGACTAGAGTCACTGCCCAAACGCCTTCTCGGGAGACGCTTGGAAAGTGCGGCGGGCGGGAGTCGAACCCACGTCGGGGGCTTGGAAGGCCCACGTCCTACCGCTAGACTACCGCCGCGCGGCAGCCCTGAAGACTAAGGCGGGCATCAAACCTATGGCCTGAGGAGGGCTCGCGCAAGCCCGAAAGGCTCAACTAGCCGCTCGTCCCCCGCCGTCACGAGGACGCCCCGATCTCGACGGCGAGCCTACCCAGAATGGCCCTGAGTCCCAGTGTCTAACCGGCCACCCTCCGAAAAGTCCAGAAGGCCACTGCCTCTGTAGTTCGTTTCAGTTCACGCCTGAGCTCTCTCGAGTTCAACAAGCGTCCCCTGAAACCTTTTTATGCGCAGGTTGCCACGAAGCTCAGGGTTTGTTATTACTATCCAAGTGAAGAGCGTGCTCCCGAGCGAGAGACACGCTCGTACTAACGCAGTGACACTTATACGAGTCTCCGCGGGCGGAAGAACGCGCGAACCGGGTTGCCTAACCCTCACAGTTACAAGCTGATCGTGGCGCTCTAGGTCTAGCGCCAGGTCGGAGGGATGGAGCTGGACAATCTCCCTCGCGGTGTCGTCCTGAACGACCCGTTTGCAGGTTGCAACAAGGTCCCAAACAACGTCGAAAAGGTGGATGGGAATCCAGCCATCCTCAGTTACTCTTCGGTCGTCTCTCGGTCCCACAGGTGTTCGTCCGTTGAAGACAAACTGTATTTGGCCTCTTATGAGAATCTCCGCTTGCGGATCCGAGGGAACGCGCAGAACCTTGCTCTCTGCGGTGGGCTCGGGCCTGGCAATCATACCAAAAGTCCCGTCGCTACCATTTTTTCCTGGAGCTGTTTCTTTCGCGGTCATCTCACAATCCCTCTACGCCCAGGAATTTGATGGGATTGATAATGCCCTAGTTCCACGCGTCAACTATCTGGCCTCAATCAATAAAGACTCGCATATTGTAATCACGAGTCGTACCCCACTCGCTGTAGTCGCAAATGTCCAAAGGCTCCTAACCTACCGTCCCCCGCTCTTGGAAGTGATCCCAGCTTGGGGTCCGCATTTCGTGCCACCTAACCCTAGGAGGTCCACTTCGGCCCATGATAGTGGAATGCCAACCTTGTTGCCGTCGAGGGCCCCAGTTACTCCGTAGGTTGGCAGGCTAGGACTACAGCCTTCCAAGCTGTTGACCCGGGTTCAAATCCCGGTCCCTGCACTGCGACCTCACGGTCGGAGGAATCCGTCCTTCCTCGGTCCGTCCCTTAGGATCGTTTCGAGTTCATCGATCGCGGCGACCAGGTCGCGAACATCCTCGCCCGCGTTTTCAAGATCCTTGGCGATGGCGCGGACGTTCGGGATTGTCTTCTCGGTCAGCCATTCGCGGGTTTCCTTCCTCAGTTTGGTCGGTGCGGCCCTGGTGGGCCTTCGGCGCGTCATTGATCCCATCCCGTCTGACGAATGTCAGCTGTGTATCGCGTCGAGATTATTTAGCCGCTCCGGCGCCGACCGCCCGATCGGCGGGAAACGATGGATTGTCCAGATGGCGATGCGCCTTGGCGATACCTATAAGTCATCCATTCGCATGTCGGCCACTTGTCCGACGCGCCCTCCATGGGGCGACGTCTCGCGGGATGGGATGATAGGGATGGCCCTCTACCAAGGCCTCTTCGATCGTGATGGACGCGTCCTCGAAAAAGTGAACCGACTCGTCGACTCAGGCGTCGCCGCATTGGACGCGGGATTCGAAACCCGCGCGGCGATCGCGTTCGTCAAAGCCCTCGGCCTCCTCGAAGTGCGGGAGCCGGCCTCTCGGTTCGAGGACTTTGCGAAAGCCTTCTCTGCCGTCGGCGATGGTCTCTTGCGGGTGGGCCGGCTCGAGTCGGCCCAGGCCGCCGCGAACCAGGCGCTCGCCCTGGACCGGGGCAGCGCGAGCGCCCTCGGGCTCCAAGCCGAGATCTTCGTGGCCGGAGGCCGCGCGGCCGACGCCCTCGGCTATTACGACCTCGCGCTGCAGATCGACCCGAAGGCGAAGGATCTGTGGGAACGGAAAGGGGACGCCCATGTCGCGCTCCAGCAACGCCCGGAGGCCGTCCGCGCATACATGCAGGCCGTCACGATCGACCCCGATGACGTGGACGGCTACGCGCGGGTCCTCGCGCTGAGCCCGGAGGATGCGGAACTCTGGGTCCGGAAGGGCGACGCCCACCGGCGCCGCAACGAACCCGACGAGGCGCAATCGGCCTTCGACCGCGCCCTCCGGATTGAATCGGATCGGAAGGATGCGTTGGAAGGCAAGGCCCGGACGTACCTCGCCGTCGACGAACCGCAGCGGGCCCTGCGGTGCCTCGATCGAGTCATCCAAATCGATCCGTACGACTCGGACGCATGGCGGCTCCGCGGGGACGTCCTCGCCGCGGCGAAACAAAACGACGAGGCGTTACGTTCCTACGACGAGGCGATTCGCCAGCGCGATGAGGATGCGAACGCCTGGTACGGTCGAGCGGAGGTGTTGCGCCGGATCGGCCGGAACGTCGACGCGGTCTATGCCTACGACCGCGCGGTCCAGTTGTCCCCGAAGTCCCTCAAGCCGCACACCGGCCGGCTTGAGGCGTTGCGGAACCTGGCCCGCTGGGACGAGGTCGTCCAGGAAGCGGGGAAGGTCGTCGCCCTCGAGCCAAACCACGCGGGCGCGCTGTATGCCAAGGCCCATGCCTTCCTCCAGTCGAACCGCAAGGACGAGGCCGTCGGAGCCCTCGATGCCTACCTGGCAGTCGAGCCGCGGTCCGTCGAGGGACTGGAGACGAAACGCGAACTCCTCCTGGGAGCGGAGCGTTGGCCTGAACTCGTCGCCGCGTGCGACACGATCCTCGCGATTCAGCCGCATCACACGCGGGCCCTCAAGGACCGAGGGCGCGCCCTCCTGGCCCTCGGCCAGGCGGAGGAGGCCTACGCGACCTTCGACCGGCTCCATGTGGTAGCGCCGGACGATCTCGACGCCCTCCGCGGCCAGCGGGATGCCCTCGCTTTCTCGAAGAGCCCGAAGGTCCTCCTGCACGCGTGCGAGGTGATCCTCCAGAAGGATCCGAGCGACCGGACGAGCTGGACGGCGAAAGGGTCCGCGCACGAGGCCATCGGACAGCCGGCGGAGGCGCTCGTCGCATACGACACGGTCCTGCGGCTCGATCCGCACAATGCGGACGCCTCCGGGCGGAAGGCCTCCCTGCTCCTGGGCCTCGGTCGGAACGAGGAGGCGGTGAAGGCGTTCGACGTGGCAATCGAAGCGAATCCCGCTTCTGCGTCCCTGTGGTACGACAAGGCGAAGGCCCAGTATCGGACGGCGGCCTTCGCCGACGCCGCGGACTCCCTCCAGAGGACCACGCGCTACGCCCCCGACGATCCGAAAGGATGGTACCTCCTCGGCCTCTCGCTCGAGGCCCTCGGTCGGCACGAGCAAGCCGTCACCGCGTTCGATCGGACGCTCGCCCTCGAACCGCGGAAGGCGAAGGTGTACGCCGGAAAAGGCTCCGCGCTCCTGTCGCTGAAACGATACGAGGAGGCCGCCGGTGCGTTCGGTCAGGCCGCGGTCCTCGATCCGACGAACGCCGCGGCGATCCTCAATCAGGGCGCCTGCTTGATGGAGCTCCACCGTTTCGAAGAGGCGATCCCGGTCTTCCAGACCGTCCTCCTGTCCGATCCGAAGGAGCCGACCGCCCTGCGGAGTCTGAGCGCCGCGTTCGAAGCCCTCGGCCGGACGAAGGAGGCCCTCGACGTATGCGTCCGTCTCACGACCGCGCAACCGAAGGAACAGGAGGCCTGGGCCCGTCGGGCGCGCCTCGCGCATGCCGTCGGGGAAGGGCGCGAAGCCCTCGCGGCAATCACGAAGGCGGCATCCCTGGCACCCGATCGCGCGGATTTCGTGCGGTTCCGCCGCGACCTCCTCATGGCCCAGGGATCTCACAAGGCCGCCGTCGAAGCGGGCGAGCGACTCCTCGAACTGGACGGGAAGGATACGGACGCGTTGCGGCAGACGGCCCTCGCGTTGGAGCGGCTCGGCCGGTCCGACCACGCGGTCGAGACCCTCGATCGGGCCGCCCGGATTGATCCGATGGACCGCTCGACCTGGAACGCCCGGGGCGACCTCCTGTCTCGACTCGGCCGGCTGAAGGAAGCGCTGGAAGCCTTCGATCACACGCTCAGCTTGAACCCGGGCGACCGCCCCGCCCTCGCGGCGAAGGGCCAGATCCTGCTGGACCTCGGCAAGGTCCCGGAGGCCCAACGCGTCTTCGAGGACGGGCTCATCCTCGATCCCAACAACCTCGAGTTCCTCGGAGGAAAGGCCGCGTGCATGGCCCACCAAGGACACTACGACGACGCGCTGTCGCTCCTTACGGTCGTCCTCCAGAAAGACCCGAACCACTACGCGGCCCACCGGACGAAGGGCCTGTGCCTCCTGCGGACGGATCATGCCGCGGACGCGATCTCTTCCCTGGAATTCTCCCTGAAGGCCAATCCGAGGGACGCCGCGGTCCTCACGTGGACCGGGGAAGCCTACGCCGCCCTCGGGAAGTCGGACGAGGCCCTGCGCGCGTTCGACGCGGCGGTCGAGACCTCGCCATCCTTTGGCGACGCGTGGCGAGCGAAAGGCCTGCTCCACATGAAGCTGGAACAGTTCCGCGCCGCCGCCGACGCCCTCGCGCAGGCGACGGAGGCCCTCCCGGACGACAAAGGGTTGTGGTACATCCGGGCAACCGCGGAGGACCGCGCGGGACGTTTCGACTTCGCGGTCACGTCCTACGACGGCGCATTGCGGCTCGACGCCCGCGACAAGGCCTCGTGGACCGGCAAGGCCCTCTCCCTGATGCGGCTCAAGCGGTTCGACGACGCCCTCAAGAGTTTCGACGCGGCCCTCGCCCTGGATCCGGCGTTCGAACCGGCCCAGGCCGGTCGCGCCACGGCCGAAGAACGCCTGCACATCGCCAAGATCGAAGCGTTCGCGGAGGCCGTCGTCCGTTTCGAAAAGCACCTGTCCCGGCCGGCGACCCGGGACGAGATCTTCCGTTACTGCTCGGTCCCGCTCGAAACGCTGGACGAGGTCGTCAAGTACGTCAACGAGCCCGCGCCGTTGGCGCCCGACCGAATCGAGGCCGAGGACCTCCGCAAGTTCGAAGCAGTAGGGGCCGCCGTCCTGCAGCATGTGGAAAACGCCCGCACGTTGGACGCGTTGCGGCTCGCGGACGTGAGCACGGTCCTGCCGCATGTCGACCTGGAGGAGGCGCGGACGATCTGGGGCTACATCGACTGGGTCCGGGACGCTCCCCTCGAGCCAACGCCGGAATGGCACAACGACGACCTGATCCGGCAGGCCCTCGACTTGCCGAAGGAAGAATGGAACCTCGTCGACTTGGCGAAGGAACTGCACCTGGGGCCCTTTGAGGCGAAGAAGCTCGAGGTGTCCCTCAAGATCTTCGAGGGCGGCGGCTACAAGATCACTACGAAGCCTCGGCTTGAGACCAAGGCGAAGAAGCCGAAGGCCGAGGCCCGCACCGTCCGGAAGGACGAAGGGGCGGAGGACGACGAAGCGGAGGCCGATCGGCCCGACGACGTCGAATCGCGAAAACCGGCGGCCCCGAAGGCCCCGACCAAATGCGAGGCCCACCACGCGCTCGGGATCGAACGACATGCCTGCGGCGCGTGGCTGTGCAAGGCCTGCTTGGAGGCCGGCAGCGTCTGCGGTTCGTGCAACGCGCCTCTCCCGCGTCCTGCGGATCGCGAAGCTCGGAGAAAGGACCGCGAGGCGGATTTCGGCCGACTCTAGGCGCGACTCACTCGAAGGTCCAACGGTCCCGTTCGCGGAGCAGTTCGCGGAGGAAGCGGGTGGCCTTCGGCCGGTCCAGCCGCATGAGGAACGCGCCAAGGTGTTTGCACATGAGTCGGCCGACCGCTCGATTCGTTTGGAAGTCGACGCAGTCATGCTCGAGGCGTTTCTGGTGTCGGTCGATGAGGACGGAGTAATCCTTCACGCGACCGGAGAGGAGCGTCTCCGTCTCCTTGTCGACGGAGACGAGAGCCGGGTCGATCGCCTTCGCGGAGGCCAGCCGATTCTTCCCCAGGAAGACGAGGAGGAGCTCCTCGAAGGTCATCTTGTCGATGTCCTTATTCAGCGGTACGTCCGCCTGGATCGTGCCCGCTTCGTCCTCGACCTGGCCGCCGCGGATCTTGACCGCGACGCCGAATCGCTCGAGCGCCTCGTTGATCTTCTTGTCGATGTAGGCCTGCTCCTCCGGCGTGTACTTGGCCCGGTTCCGGGGCTCGTTGAAATATCGGCGGGCGGCTCGCGCGTGGAACGGCGTATGGACCGGATACTTCCAGTTCGCGGGGTCCGCGTAACGGTCCGGATCCTTCGGATAGCCTTGCGGCGGGCCGAGGCGGCCGTCTCGCTTCCGGCCCGGCTTCACCGCCCGGGGCATCCGCTTCGGTACCGGGTCGACGAATAAAAAGTTCGATGCATCCCCTCGATGATGCCCGTCCGCTCGAAGCGCACGGTTAACCGCGGAGAGTCGTTCGGGAGCGGCGTTCCATGGCATCCCGGCGCGTCGTCATCGTCGGCCTCGGGGATTCGACGACCGCAGGGACGCCGGCGTTCCGTTCGCCGTTGGAGGCCCCACCGCACGGCGAGGGCAATCCGGAGAGCCAGTACGCGTATTGGATGATGCGGGCGCATCCGGAGTGGACCGTCCTCAATCGAGGGATCAACGGTCAGACGGCGGCTCAGATCCGTGCGAGGTTCGATCGGGATGTTCGGCAGGTGAGGCCGTCCTACGCGATCATTTTGGCCGGCGTCAATGACATCTTCTCCGGCTCCGAAGCGGAATCGGTCGAGCGGGAACTCGCGGCGATGTATGCGGACGCCCTCGACGCCGCGATTGTACCGGTGGCGGCGAGCGTCTTGCCGTACGATCGCGCGACGCCGCGGGCGACGGCCGCGATCTTCGCCCTCAACACCTGGATCGAATCGATCGCCAAGGTCCTCGACATCCCCTTTGCGGACACACACGTCGCGGTCGCGGACCCGAACGCCCTCCATCGCCTGCGCGGCTCTCCCGACGGCCTCCATCCGGACGTCGAGGGCTACCGTCGGATGGGGGAGGCGCTCACGCGGACGATTGAGGAATCCTCGCGACGGTCCCGTTCGAGGTAGGCGTCCCTCCGGAAGGACCAAATGGTTTTCTGGCTTTGCGGCCGATCGTGGAGCGCGCGGCCCGGTCGCATGTCCTTGGATTCGCGGTCGTCCTCGGGGTCGCTCTCCTCGTGCACTATGGTCTCCTCCCGCTCCTGGGCCGCCGTGTTGGGATTCGAGAAACCCCCGCGTACTTCCTGGCGGTCGCATTGGTCCCGGTGGCCCTCTGGCTGATTCCTGCGTTCTCCCCGGCCCTCGCCCGAGGTGCCTATCACGCCCATAGGAAGCTCTTCGGCAAGGACGGCGTCTACGTGCGGCTGCCCGCCTCCGAGCCGATCCGGCTCCGCGACACCCTCCTGATGTCCGTCGCGCCGTTCGCGATTGATGTCCTCGTGATGGCCGAAATCCTGTTCCTCCAGGGGACCGCCGACCTGCGTCAGCTCGTGGTTGGCTTCGTGGCCTTCCCGATCCTCCTTCTCGCGGGTCTCTTGACCTCGCTCCTCCCGGGTGCATGGCTCTTGGACGGGCTCGAGCTACGTCTCGTGAATCCGGCGCGCGGCGAGGTCGTCCGGCCTGCCGAGTGGTTCGAGCGGACTCTCGGGCCGGTCGGCGCCGTGGCGATCCTCGCCGGTTTCTCCGGGTTTTCGTACGAATTGGCACTGTACGACCTGGGCCTCTGGGCCGTGCGTCTCTTTCCCGCCGTGTTCGGTGCGGTCTGCGTCTACCGACTCGCGATCGAACCACAAGTCCTGCCGGGCCTGGACGCGTGGTGCGCGAAGGCGGGGATCGAGACCCGGAAGGCGTTGCCCTCTGTCCTCGGGGAATGGGTCGCACCGAAGGGCTGAACCCGTGAGGGCCTCTCGAACGAGCGAGTCGGACTTCTCACTCACGCACGACGCACCGGGATGGTCGGAGCGACCGGTTCCCAGAATTCCTTCCGCGTGTCACGAAGCGTCGGTCGGAACGTCCGGGCGGTCGGAACGTCTCGCAGGTCGACGTCGGCAATGACGGTGGACTCGACGAAATCTTCAGCTTGACCGAGGTTCTCCCCGCGCGGACCGATCGCCTGCGTGCCGCCCTGGAAGACAATGTTCAGCTCGGTGCCGACCAGGTTCGTGTACACGAGAGGCATCGCGTTCTCGATCGCCCGAGCCGGGAGGATCTTGTCGAAGAGCGGCTTCGAGGTCGAAGGCGAGGCGCTGATGATGGCGAGAAGCTGAGCGCCCTCAATCGCGTAGGCTTTCGCCAGCTCCGGGAAGAACGAGTCGTAACAGATCAGGAGGGCGATCCGCCCGATTTTCGTGTCCACGATCGTGAGGTCCTCCCCCCGTGCGAAATAGAGGCCCTCCTCGAACGGTCCGAAGTTCGCGGGATACACTTTCCGGTACGCGGCGACCTTTCCGTCCGGGGCGACGAGTACGGAGGTATTGAAGAGGCGCTTCGTCGCCTCCTCCCGTTCCGGCATGCCGAAGATCAGGTGGGTCGAATGCTCCTGGGCGATCGATGTCGCGGCCCTCACCGCCGGGCCGTCAAGCGGCTCCGCGAGGTGGGCGAAGGCATCGCGGGCCATGTAGCCGGACAGGAAGAGCTCTCCCGTGAGGAGCAGGTCCGCTTGGGCCGAGGCGACGGCGGCCTCCAGCTTCTTCAGGTTCTTCGCCTTGTCGCCGACCGTCGGATCGAGCTGGGCGAGGGCGACCCTCACGGCTTCGCCCCCGGTGGATTGGCCGCGCGGGCCCTTTGCAAGATCCGGGACCGCATCGTGGTGATCGACCACACCGACAGGAGGAGGGCGACCGCGAAGGCGCTCCCGAAAATCGCGACGCGGACGGTCCAGTCGGCGGTCGGCCCCAAGATGAGGACCGCCGTCGCGGTGAGGAGGATCGCGGTGCTGGCGAAGTATTGCCACGGCCGGGTATGCGGGACCACGCGCGCGTCACGTCCACACGAGGTGCACGCATCGTTTTCGAAGCGCGACTTGATTGAGATGTCCGCGCAATGATCGCAGTACACCACTTTCACGCCTCGGCAACGCCTCCGCCGCACGAAATACCTTCGCTCCGAGGGCGCTCTCGACGAAACGCACTCCGACCCAGAGACACGGATTGGCGAAAGACCGCGCAACCTTTATGGCGGTCCCGCCGTTAGCGCGACCTCGCGCTCCCGTAGTCTAGTGGCCAAGGATAGAAGCCTCTCGAGCTTCTGACACGGGTTCAAATCCCGTCGGGAGCATCCCCGTACGGGTTAACTCCCGGGACGACTCTCGCGAGCCGTGATGCCGCCGAACGGAGACCACGCTGATGGCGGCGGAGCAATCCGGAGAAAGGGTTGAGTATGTCGCTTCCAGAACCTTCTTGTGTCGACTTCAGATTGGTTGCTAGCGACCTGAGTGCCGGTTGTCTCTGGGGTTCCAGTGCACCCACGCCAGCGCGAGTTCATCGAAGCTTTCGAAGCCGGCGATCCGGAGAAAATGGCAAAGGCCCTGAAATCGATTGCCGAGGAATTTGGCGGCGTTACTTTATCAGCTGTGACAAGACAAGATATCGAGTGGTCGTGCCGAGAGATTGTCGAGGTAATGGTCGACTACAACCACTCGCTCGGGAACACGATCGACCTCCCCGAGATTCATGCACACCTGATGCTAAACGCTTTCCTCCAGCAGGAGGCCCAGGGGGGTGGGCGACCGTCTCGGGTCCGCCTTCAACTCGCTCCCCCGGCCACCGCCCCCCCTGACTTGAAACAACGATGGATGCGGCTAGGACTCTCTGCAGAGGCGCTTCTCGTGAATCGTCCTTCGGCTCCGTCCGGTCCGCAGGCGGGCGGTCCTGGTCACGAAAGAGTGTCCATACATCGGCGACAGCGCGTCCTCGGGGCCACGCCGAACCAGACCTATGCGTACGCACTTTCTCTCCAGTCAAAGCGCCAAGGGCAGTATCTGGAACGATATCTCGCAGGGGATCGAAATCGAGTCTGGGCGGAGTTTCTTGAGCTGGGGGAGACGATCCGCCGCGAAACGCTGTTGGCCGATGCCACGGCGGTGGCGCGGGAGACCATGCGGAGATGTCGAACGAATGTTGAGCGGCTGTCGGAACGGCTCCTTGCGGTGGGGTACGAATTCAAGAATCCTGATCAGGCACTCGTTTCACCTAGCGAAAAGGTCCTTGAGCAAATCGCGGACCTAGAGGCACGTGTTGGTCCTCTGCCGCTGTCAGTCTGCGCATGGTACGAAATCGTAGGTTCGGTGGACTTCACCGGATCCCATCCGGATTGGCCTGATGCCTATCCCGATCCTCTAGTGGTTTACCCAAGCGACTACATCTTGGCCTACGATGAAGACAACTGGTACCGTGGGCGGTACCGATTGGACATGGCTCCAGATCCCCTACACAAGGAGAACGTTAGCGGTGGTCCGCCGTACGCGATTTGGCTTCCAAACGCAGCTGTTGACGCCCCGTTCGAGGACGAACGGCACGATACGACGTTCGTGAACTACCTGCGGATTTGTTTCCAATGGGGCGGTTTTCCGGGCTGGGAAGAGAGTTCGACGAGGGCGCGACCGACTCAAATGCTGAGAGATCTTGCCGCAAACCTGATTCCTGTCTGATGGCGGCTGTGAACAAAGTCAACGGTAATTCCGCCCCGGGAGTTGCGCCGTGTAACAACGGGCTGGCTTTCTTGGATGGCATGCGCGGTTTACAGGCGCTTGAGGATCCGCTGTCCGGAGATGCGCCTCTAGACATCCCCCGAAGTGCGCGCGAAAATTAGTGCAACCCGACTGTGTTGGGAACGACTAAGCGCCAAGGCCAAGCCGTAGGGCCCAAATGTTGCCAGTGGAATACCCCTATGGAGGACCGCTAGGTAGCGAGGGTTGGGGGCCGAACTCTCCGTCGGGAGCATATTATTCCACGACGCGCTGGCACGAACGATATCAACGGAGAAACCTGAGCGATCACGCCAAATCCGTCTCGTTCTCTTTTGTGAGCGGCGAACACGATAGACAATGCGTCCGTAGACACCGATGCCCCCTCTTCGCGAGGATAGGTTCATTATTGCGTGAAAGAATGCAAACACTGTCTCTAGTTCTCGATTAGATGTGGGGGATCGATGGCAGAGAGAAGCCTACCGGCGTTCGTCGTAGCGGGGCTGATCGTGGTTGGCAGCTTGGTCGCCGCAGCGGTCTTGTCGAGTCCCTCCGGGTTCCTGGGCGGGACGAGGGGGGCGGAGAATCAATCGACCGATGGCCTCGCATCTTCCACTCCTACCCCCGACGCATGGGGCGGCTCTGTGGTGGGGACGCTTCCGGTCGGGAACCAGCCCTATGGCGTCGGGTACGACAGCGGGAACGGCTACGTGTACGTGGCGAACTATAACTCGAACAACGTCAGCGTGATCAACGGAACGACGGTCGTGGCGTCGGTTGTGGTCGGGAACAATCCCTTTGGCGTCGGGTATGACATCGGAAACGGGTACGTGTATGTGGCCAACGGCGGCTCGGATACCGTCAGCGTGATCAACGGAACGACGGTCGTGGCGTCGGTTGCGGTCGGGGCCTATCCCTTTGGCGTCGGGTATGACATCGGAAGCGGATTCGTCTACGCGACGAACGTTAACTCGAACGACGTCAGCGTGCTCTCCGGGACGAGCGTCGTGGCGACGATTCCGGTCGGAAACACTCCCGTTGGTGTGGCGTATAACGGCGGGAACGGGTACATCTACGTGACGAACCAATACTCGAACAACGTCAGCGTGATCAACGGAACGACGGTCGTGGCGTCGGTTGCGGTCGGGACATTGCCCGTTGGCGTGGCGTACGACAGCGGGAACGGCTACGTGTACGTGGCGAACTATAACTCGAACACCGTCAGCGTGATTTCCGGGACGATCGTAGTGACGACGATTCCAGTGGGGTCCCTTCCCATTGGCGTGGCGTATGACGACGGGAACGGGTACGTCTATGTGGCGAACAGCGGCTCGAACGACCTCAGTGTGATCAACGGAGCGACAGTTGTCGCGACGGTTCTCGTCGGGAACGCTCCCAGCGGCGTGGCGTACGACAGCGGGAACGGATACATCTACGTGGCAAACAACGGCGCGAACACTGTTAGCGTGATCGCTACGACCAGGCCACCCGGCCCGCTCTTCCTCGTGACCTTCATAGAAACGGGGCTACCGTCCGGGACGTCGTGGTCCGTCACCCTGGATGACTTACTCAACAGGTCCACGACACCGACGATCACATTCTCCGGGCCGAATGGGACGTACTCCTTTGCGGTGGGGAGAATCCGCGGCGACACCGCCTACTACTACGCCATCCCCGCCTCGGGATCGCTCGCGGTGAACGGGACCCCTGTGAGTGTCCCTGTCTCCTTCACGGCGGACACACGGGGCGGCACGGTCGTGGCGACGGTTCCGACCGGGACCTATCCGCTGGCCGTAGCGTATGACAGCGGGAACGGGTACATCTACGTGACGAACCAGTACTCGAACAACGTCAGCGTGATTAACGGGACGACCGTCGTAGCGTCAGTTGCCGTCGGGGTCTGGCCCGTTGGTGTGGCGTACGACGGCAGGAACGGGTACGTGTACGTGGCGAACTATGACTCGAACAACGTCAGCGTGATTGACGGGACGACCGTCGTGGCGTCAGTTGCGGTCGGGGCCTATCTCTTTGGTGTGGCGTATGACGACGGGAACGGGTACATCTATGTGGCGAACCCCGGCTCGAACGCCGTGAGCGTAATCAATGGGACGGCGGTCGTCGCGACGCTTCCGGTCGGGAACCAGCCCTATGGGGTCGGGTACGACAGCGGGAACGGGTACATTTACGTGGCGAGCAGTGGCTCGAACACCGTGCATGCAGTCTTCGGGACGGTGCTGGTTGGGTGGACTACGGTCGGATACGCTCCCTATGGCGTGGCGTATGACAGCGGGAACGGGTACGTCTACGTGACGAACCGGGACTCGAACGACGTCAGCGTGATCAATGGAACGACGGTCGTGACTACGGTTCCAGTCGGGTCCCTTCCCCTTGGCGTGGCGTATGACAGCGGGAACGGGTACGTCTATGTGGCGAACAGCGGCTCGAACAACGTCAGCGTGATCTCCGGGACGACCGTCGTGGCGACGATTCCGGTCGGGAACATTCCCTACGGCGTGGCGTATGATAGCGAGAACGGGTACGTCTATGTGGCGAACAGCGGCTCGAACACCACGAGCGTGATCTCCACCACCACGCCGGGTCCGACGACGACCGCAACACTGGCAGGGACCGCCGGATCGGGTTCTTGGTTCGTCACCCCAGTGGGCGTCACTCTGACCGCCTCCGATGCGGCCAGCGTGATCGTCGCCACGAACTATTCCGTCGACGCAGGGACGTGGCAGGAGTACATGGCGCCCTTCACGGTCAGCGGGGACGGGAACCACACGGTCCAGTTCTACTCGGTGAACGCGGCCGGCTTCACGGAGTCCACGGAGACCTTGGCGATTCACATCGACACGACGTCCCCGACCGCGTCGGCCGTACCTTCGGGCACGCAGGGCGGCGACGAGTGGTTCATCTCCCAGGCCACGGTCACTCTGAGCGCCTCCGATAGGACGAGCGGCGTGGGCTCGATCAGCTACAACCTCGACGGCGGCATGTGGACCGCGTACTCCGGGCCGATTACGCTCTCGGATGGGGCGCACACCCTCCTGTATGGCGCGACGGACGTCGCGGGGAACACAGCCAGCGTGAAGTCCCTCAGCGTGAGGGTCGACACAATCGCGCCTTCGTTGACCGACTTGACCCCTTCGGGCCGCGTCACCACGTCCGCGATTGACGTGACGTGGACGGGTTCGGACTCGGGATCGGGCATCGTGAGCTACGCGGTAAGCGTGGATGGCCGCGCCTTCCAGAACGTAGCCCTGAACGAAAGTGTAATCCTTTCCCTTTCGGACGGCGCGCACACGATCACGGTCCGCGCAACGGACGCCGCCGGGAACACGCAGACGCAGACGACGACGGTCACGGTCGACACGAACCTCTTTAGCTTCACCGGGCCGCTCGGCGGTCTCCCGACGATCGCCCTAATCACGATTATCGCGGTCGTCCCGGTCGCCCTGGTGTTCATCCGGAAGCGGAAGAGGCGCGTGTCCGCACCGCCGAAGCAGCCACGTGCGCCGCCGAACCCGTGAGGCTTGTCCACTTCCCCGAGGCGGATGACGGACCTCGGACGTCCCCGGGGCTTAAGTATGTTCGTCATGGAGGAGCCTGGGGTTGACCGTGTGCACATTCGTTCCCCGTTGGGAGCACTATCTCCATAGGACTGCTGCAATTAGGCCTACTTTGGGAAACGCACTTCGGGCAACGCGACCGCCTGCTCGAACTCGGCGAGCGCCGATTCCGTTCGGATGCGCCTGTAGTAGATTTCGGTCGTCCGGTGACCCAGCGCCCGACTCACCGCCTCGATGGAGACGTTGTGGTCCTTTGCTACTTGGGCGAAGGTGGACCGAAAAGTCCTCAGATGGAACTCCACGCCGCTCTCGTGTTCCAAACGTCTCTGTTTTGGTTTGAACGCAGCGTATAGACCTGACTCGCATAGGGCTTCGCGTGACACTAGTAGCCTCGCCTCGACCAACGCCGCAGCACGAACAGGTACAGGAACACCCCCACCGGGATCGTCACGACTCCTCCAAGCAAAGTTGCCTGGGTCCAGCCGTACAGGAGTGCGTTCCGACTGAGGATGAGGAGGGCCGCCACGGCCACGACCGTAGCGAGGGCGATTCTCCTTCGAAGACTCACCGTCTTCGGTGGCACGGAGGGGTCACCTTGGCTGTGAAGAGCATCTCGCGCACTTCCTCGAGAAGGCCAGAGGGGGTGGGCATGGGGCCTCGCGAACGCGTGATCGTTCATGAGACTTTGTCAAGCAATTCGGCTTAGGTCGCGCGGGCCGCGCAAGGCCGTTTCAGCCATGCACCCGCAATCTTCGAGCAGGTGGCCTTGAGCGGGGATTTCGTCGAGTTTTTGACGTTCCCGGCCTACGACCGGACCGGCTGGGCGGCCCGCGGCCCCGCCGATCTCGGCGGCGAGCGAGGAGGATCAGGAGGTCGGCGACGTTCGTCCCAGTGGGACCGGTGACGATCAGGTCGCCGAGGGCGCGGAAGAACGCGTAGGAATTGTTCTCGCGGAGGAAGTCCTCCGGATCGAGTCCCAGCGTCCGCGCCCTCGCCAGCGTGTCCCCATCGACGATCGCACCCGCCGCCTCCGTATTTCCATCGATTCCATCCGTGCCGCACGAGAGGAGCACGGCATGCCTCCCCTCAATCGCGGGTGCGGCAGAGAGGACAAGTTCCTGATTGCGACCTCCCCGTCCCCCTCCGACGACTCGGACCGTGGTCTCTCCGCCCGCGACGACTCCGATCGCGGCGGCATCGGGAGCCCACTCCAATGCGTGCGATGAAAAGGACGGCCCGACCTTCCTCGCCTCGCCTTCGACAGAAGTCGACCAGAGGCGCACACGATATCCGCGTCGGCGGGCTTCCTTCATTGCTGCACGGCAGGCGAGAGACAGGTCTGCGACGATCAGATTGTGGACTCGCCGCCGGACGGATTGCTCGAGCTTCGGCTCGGCCGGCGCAGCCTCCAACCTCGTACGGACCGTCGGAGGCATTTCTTCCCAGAGACCGTGTGTACGAAGGACTTGCATCGCCCGTGCCCCCCGGGAGGATTCGATCGCGGTGGGCCCCGATCCGATGTCCTCGATTGGATTGCCGACGATGTCCGACACGATCAGCCCGACCACGGTCGCTCCTCGAGCTGCCGCGCGGGCGGCGAGGCGGCCCCCCTTCACAAGAGAGAGCCCTTTCCGGACCTCGTTGACGTCCCGGATCGGAAGGCCGCTCCTGAGGAGGGATCCGTAGGCCAGGCGGAGGTCCTCGAGAGGGATGGGGCTCGCCTCGAACATCGCTGAGGCCCCGCCGGAGACGAGGACGAGTAGGAGATTGTCTCGGCCTAGGCGGTCGACCAGTTGGAGCGCGGCCTCGCCCGCCGCCAGGCTTCCCTCATCGGGCAGGGGATGAGACCCCACGAACGAGCGAATCCGGTCCATCGGAATGTCATTCGGCGGTCGGTTCGAAGCCAAGATTCCGGAGGCGATGGGCAACTTTCCGAGGGCGGCGCGTGCCATGGGAACGGCGGCTTTGCCGACCGCAAGAAGATGGATCCGATGACCCTGTAGACGAAACGAACGCCCTGGCGTCTCTAAGGTTCGGCCCCGAACCCGAAGCGCACTTCCGACAAGCCGTTCCGGATCGATCGCGCCTAGCGCGGCGGCCAAGCACACGAGTGCGTCCTGCCGAAGGTCCTGAAGGCTCTCATCGTTGACTTTGCTCAAGCGCTTCAAGCCTTCCAAAGAGGGCCAATCTCGAGGCCCAGCGCCGCCCGACTCAGCCCCTCGTTTTTTCACGAGCTTTGCCACGGCGTTGTCCCAAAGCCCGAGCCTACTCAAGCCTTCCGGCCTCAAGCTGCGGTGTCCTGTCCGCGACCTCTCGGGTCGAGCTCCGCGCGGCCTTAGAACGTGACGAGCGGTTTGCCCGTCAGTTCGTTGACTGCGAAGTTGATGAAGAAGAACCCGAAGAAGACCACGTTGAGGAGCAACACGATGTAGGACCACCACCGAAGCCGCGCCACCTTCGGTAGCCGCCGGTTCAGGTAGATTACCGCGAACGGCATGATCATCGCAGGAAGATTCGAAAAGTTCGCGGAGACCTGGATCAGCCGGAAAGGTGGAAGGAGGAACAGGAATCCGGTGATCGCCCCGGCAAGTAACAGCAGGAACGGGTAGTAGAACCGCCGTGGATTCCCCTGCGTGAACCGCCGGAACCGGGCGCTGATCGCGTGGGCGCCGTCGACGAACTGTCGGCTGAGAAGGTCGAACACGCCAAGCTGCGTGCTGAAGAGGATGAAGAAGCCCACGACCAACGCCCAGGTCCGCAAGAACGGACCGAAATGAACCCCGAGCTGGTCGGCAGCATACGTGGGGATGTTGAGATCCGTGACCGGGACACCGGAGGTCTGGCGGAGCTGATAGACGATCATCGTGGGGAGCATCATGCCGAAGAGCGCGCCGACGAAGAAGACGGCCCACTGGTCGATGAGGAGGTACTTGAACCAACGTTTCCAGCGGGAGATGTTCTTCGGGTCTTCCGGGAAAATCATGCCGGAGGGCCGCACCTCCTCTTGCTTGCCGCCTACGAGGCCCGCGATATACCCGACCCGGTGGCCCATCCCGTACCCTTTGTCCCGATAGTAGCTGATCGCCACGTAGTTCAGGCCGGAGGCGAGGGCCGTGAAGCCCGCCAGCGCACCGAGATTGGTCGCGCTCGTGCCCGACGGCGGAGCGGCGGGGATCACGAGGGAGGCGAAGGAACTGCCCCAGACGGTCGCGGGGACCACGATGATCGCGATGATGGCGACCGAGACGAGGATGAACACCACCATGATCCAGTTCGCGATCTCCAGGGTTCGGGAGATCTTCTTGCCGAACAGAGTGATGACGAACACGACGAGGAGGAGCCCAGCCCCTAGCGCCTTGACGGTCGGGAGCTCCGCGGCCGTCCGTGCGCGCCCAAAGATGAGCGGGAAGAGACTCTCCCCCGCGTTGGCCGCCCAGCCCCCCCAGATGAAGGCGAGGTAGAACAGGCCGACCGCAAGGGGGGTCCAGAGGATGAATCCCGGAGGCACGCGGCCGAAGGCGACGACGGGGGCTTCGCCGGTGGCGACCGTAAAGCGTCCGAGCTCGACATTGTAGAACACCTGTAACAAGGCGGAGACGAGGACGACCCAACCGATCCCGACGAAGCCGCCCGCCCCGCCGACCGTCCGAGGCCCGACGAGCCACTCCCCACTCCCGATGGAAATCCCGAGGGCGATCATGCTTGGCCCCAGGACGTACAGGACCAATTGCTTGGGACCGATCCGGCCCTTGATATGGAAGACCTCTTCCGGCTCCGGCAAGTCGGTAACGGGCAGCGGAGGACGACTCACGCCGATCTGCACGAACTCGCCGGTCACAACCTCCTTCTTCGGTTCTCCCTCCATCATTTCAACCATGGAGCTTCCTCCTGTCAACCCTGACGCGAGAGGCGGACACGCAGAGGCTTCGCCGAACCGAACGGACCGAAGGCGAACCCCGAGTGGACGGGCAAAGCCGCCTCTCCCCCGCCGGGGGAAGGCGTGCTACTACTTGACTCCCATGGTTCACATCGAACTCCACGCGTGATGCGAGGGCCTTCGGAGCCCCGAGAGGGGCTGTGGGTCAAGCCGGTTCCGAGCCTTTTAGGCGCTTTGGCAGCTTTCCACGTAGGGATGTCGAGGCGTGCGCGACTGGCAGGGCTGGCATCGGAATTGGAGAAGATCGTCGGGAAGGCGGAGGTGATCCAGAGGGGCGAGTCTTTCGAGGAGCACCGTAGGGACATGGCCGACTACGAAGGCACCCCGGCCGTCGTCGTCCGGCCCGAATCCGAGGAACAGGTCTCCGCGATCGTCCAGCTCGCGAACCGCCGAGGGGTCCCCGTCCTCGCATGGGGAGCCGGCTCGAGCCTGACGGGGGCGGTCGTCCGCGATGGCGCCATTGTGGTCGACATGAAGCGATTCGACCGAATCCTCAAGGTCGATCCGGTGAACTGGTACGTCGATGTGCAGCCCGGCGTCGTGCTCGACGACCTGGAACATGCCCTCCAGGCGGAAGGGTTCTTCTTCCCGCCGGATCCCGCGAGCAGTTTCCTGTGCACCGTCGGCGGGGCGATCGCGACGGGCGCCGGGGGCATGCGGTGCGTCCGGTACGGGACGATGAAGGACTGGGTCATGGCCCTCCGGGTCGTCCTCCCGACCGGCGAGGTGACCAGCCTCGGCGAACCCCTCCCGAAGAACCGGGCGGGCTACGACCTCGTTCACCTGTTCGTCGGAAGCGAAGGGACCCTCGGCATCATCACGCAGGCCACGTTGAAGATCCTTCCTCTTCCGGTGGTCCGGGTCCAGAGGATGCTCGTCCAATTCGCGGACTGGCCCACCGCGGGGGAAGCGATCAAAGGCCTTCGGAAGGCCCGGGTGGTCCCCGACCTGCTCGAGTTTCTCGACCGGGAGACGATCATCGCGGTGAACCAATCCTACGACTTCCAGGTCGAGGAGGCGGAAGCGACCCTCCTGGTCGACCTCGAGGAGCCGTCGATCCCCGCGGCCACCGAGGTGTTCCGCGCCCATTCGGCCCTGGCGATTCGGCCGGCCGCGGACGAGGTCGAAGCGGACCGACTGTATCAGGTCCGCGCCCGCGCCTACCTCGCGTTGAAGGAGCGCTCCTCCGGGATCCAGATCGAAGACGTCGTCGTGCCGATCGACCGCCTCGCGGAATACCTCCGGCTCGTCAAGGAGGTGGCGGCGCGGCACCGGGTGCAGATCCCCGTCGTCGGGCACGCGGGGGACGGGAACGTCCATCCCGCCATCGTGTACGACAAGGCGGACGCGAAAAGCCGGGACGCAGCGACGGCCGCGTTCGAGGAAATCTGCCAATATGCGATCCGGGTCGGCGGGAGTGTGACCGGGGAGCATGGGGTCGGTTCCCAGAAAGTGGCCCTCTTCCGAGCCCAGCTGGAAGCCCATGGCGGCGGCGAGAGCTTGCGACTCATGAAGGAGATCAAGCGAGTCTTCGACCCGAAGGGAATCATGAATCCAGGAAAATACGTCGACGCGGCTTGAATTCGCCAAAAGGGCGCTGGGAACCTAGCCGGCCCCCTCGAAGCGAACCATGTCGAGCGGGTGCAGGATTGCGCGCCCCAACCCGTCCCGTAATTGCAGTGTGCACACGCTGCTTTCGGTCGCGATCAGGTCGCATCCGCTCTGCCGGAACTGCTCGAACAGCTTTTCTCCAACGGCCATGGAGAGGTCGTATCCGAGCCACCCGCTCTTCATCCCGAAGGTCCCCGCGATTCCGCAACACGTGCCCGTCTCGACGGTCCGCACGCGGTACGACGCGCGTTCGAGGAACCGCATCGCCGGCGCCCCCGAGGTGAGAGCGCGGTCGTGACACGGGATGTGGAACCCGACGACGCCCGCGACATCGCGGCTCGGACGCAGCGGCAGGTTCGCGAGCCCTCGCTCGATGAATTCGAAGAAACCGTAGGCATGCGCTCCGACCTTCTTGGCGAGCTCGCCCTCCCGAAGTTTCGGGTACACCTTGCGGAGCATGTAGACGGCCGTCGGTTCCGTCGACACGATGTCGTAGCCTTCGTCGACGAGGGGCCCAAGGACCCGCAGATTGAAGGCCGCCAGGGCCGAGGCCTTGCCGAGCTGTCCGTACGACACGTAGGGCATCCCGCTCCACCGCACGTCGGGGATGAGGACCGAATATCCGAGTCGCTCCAGGATGTCGATCGCCTTGAGACCGAGGTCCGGGTTGTTGTATTCCGCGTACAGATCCGGAAAGAAGGCGACTTTGCCGACGCGACTGGCCTTCGTCCCTCGGGCGTTGACTCGGGACCGCAGGGTGCGACGCGCAAACGGCGGCAGGGTCCTCCGGCGGTCGACCCCCAAGGTCCATTCCATCAGGATTCGCGCCGGAGCCCTCCGGAAAAGTCCGTTCGCCAGCGGAGCGACCAGACAGGCGACCTTCGCGAAGGCCTCGGAGGCCATGAAAAACCGCTCCGCGGTCGGCTGGCCATGGGCCTCGACGTCTTGCTCTTTCACCTTGGCAATCATGAAGGGGATGTCGATGTCGACGGGACAGATTTCGTGACAGAGGCCACAGGAGACGCAGAGGTTGGCAAACGCGGCCTCCTCGAGGCCATGGACGTTCGCCGTCCAAGGGATGCCAATCGGACCCGGATAGATGTGCCCGAACACATGGCCGCCCGTGACGCCGTACGTCGGGCAGACGTTCATGCAGGCCCCGCAACGGATGCAATTCAGCGCATCCCGGAAAATCGGGTCGGCGCGCATCCGGGTCCGTCCATTGTCTAAGATGATCACGTGAAATTCCCGACCGGCCGGCTCCCCCGCGACGGGCTGTCGTTGGGAGATGAGGGACACATACACGGTCATTCGCTGGCCCGTCGCGCTGATCGCATGCCCGCGGACGAGGTCGGCCGCATCCTCCCAGCGGCGGACGATCTTCTCGAGGCCGATGAGGGCGACATGGACCCGGGGCACGCTCGTGACGAGTCGGCCGTTCCCTTCGTTCGTCTCGACGACGATCGATCCGGTCTCCGCGACGCCGATGTTCGCTCCGGTCACCCCCACCTTCGCGGCGAGGAACAAGGGACGGAGTTTCGCGCGGACCGCGGACAGGATGCTCGAAGGTTCCGAAGCGATCGGTTCTCCATATTCCTCCGTCAGCATCTTCGCAATCCGATCGGACGTCATGTGGATCGCCGGGAAGACGAGATGGGAAGGCTTCTCCCCCGCCACTTGACAAAGGAGCTCGCCCAGGTCCGTCTCGATGGCGCGGATCCCCTCCGCGGCGAGACCTTGGTTCATCTCGATCTCCTCCGAGGTGAGGGACTTCGATTTCACGAGGAATTCCGCGCCCTGGGCCCGGCACACGTCGAGCAGATACCGGACCGCCTCCTGACCCGTCGCCGCGAAGAGCACGCGTCCGCCGTTCGCTCGGACGGCGTCGGCAAAGGCCTCCGCGATCGAGGGGTCCTGGGCCGCGGTCTCCTTGATGGACCGCACCCGATCCCGGAACACCGGGAGGTCGAGGCCCGCCTGCTCGATCGTCGCGGCCCGATTCGCTCGACCTCGCTCCATCGCCTCCCAGAGCTTGCCGATCCGCTCCGGTTCCTCGATGGACCGCCGAACCTCCGCCGCGAGCCGTTGGCGTCCTTTGGGCATTGGCCTACCTCCCTTCGTACCAGTCGAGGAGTACGACGTGGAGGGAATGGGGACCGTGGACGCCGTACAGGAGGCGGAGTTCGATGTCTCCCGTCCGGCTCGGCCCCGAGATAAAGGTGATCGTGGGCCTCTGTCCCGGGCCGCTCGAGCGGAGCACGCCGCCCGCTCGCTCCATCGCCTCGGCGACATCCCGGACCAACCGGTCCGCGGCAAGGAGGACGACGTGCACGATCGGCAGGGAGGCGGCGAGCCGCGCCGTATCGTCGCGGGCCACCTCGGCAATCGCTCCGTCCTCCGCAATCGCGAACTCCGCCCACGTGATCCCGGCGTCCGCGGCGGCGCACGCGGCGAGGGCGTCCTCAGCGCGGAAGTCTTCGACAAACGCGATGGACAGGTCCTTCAGGGCAACCGCGACGAGGTCGCGGAGCTCCCGCGGAAGGTTTGCCACGACGACTCGATTCGCGCCGTGGCCCTTCAGGATGGATTGGAGGAGCCCGGGGGTCATCTCACGGGTGGCCGCCTCGTGGGGCTCTGCTTTCAGCGCGCGAAGCGCGACCTTGAAGAGGTCCGAAAGTTCCGGCTTCGAAAGAACGGCTCCCGCCCCCGGTGGACGAGATAACACGGGAGGCCTTATGGGCTTCACGTCCCGAACCGCAGCGCCACCGGGGAAGGACCTGCGGCCTAGCCGCCGCGAGGCCTCGTTTCTGTGACGTTCGAAGACGACTCGCCCGCCGGGCGACGTTCCCTTTCCACGGCACGGAGGGCCCGCTTGAACAAGGGAGTGGGCAGGATCGTGACGAGGATCAACACGAAGACGATCACGGAAAACAGGGCGTCGCCGATCACGCCGGCCGTCAGGGCCGTGACGGCGACGATGAGCCCGACCTCACCACGCGGGGTCATGCCCCAGCCGATCGCGACCGCCTCGTGGGCAGTCATCCTCGCGATACGGGCGGGAAGGCTGCAGCCGACGACCTTCGTGATCACGGCGATGACGGTCAGGGCCGCCGCGAGCGGGATCAGGCCGGTCTGGGCCGCGACGGCGGGGACGTTGACTTGGAGTCCTAGGGACACGAAGAAAATCGGCGTGAAGACGGCCGCGAGATGACGGGCCCCTTCGGAGAAATCTTTCTGGAACGCCGTGCCGGCGAACACGCTGCCCGCGAGGAACGCGCCGACGACGGCGGACAGGCCGATGGATTCCGCGGTGAGCGTGAAGAGGAACGTGATCGCCATCGCGACGAGGAATCCGCTGTGAGGGAGTCCCAGCCTCTTTCCCTCGACTTGGATTCGCAGGACGATTCGCCGGAACACATAGACGCCCGCCGCCATCCCGATGGCGAGAAATCCCACGGCTTCGGCAAGGAGGATCGCGAGGTCCAAGGCACTCACCCGCCCCGCCGACGTGCCCACGACGACGGACAGGACAATCAGGCCGAGGATGTCGTCGACGACCGCCGCTCCCAGAATTGTCTGGGCCACCGGGTCCTTGACGAAGTTGAACTCGAGGAGGACGGCGGCCGTGATGGCGACACTCGTCGCCGTGAACGTGGCCCCCACGAACAAGGCCATCGTGAATGGCGTCCCGTTGACCCCGATCGACGTCGTGGGCGCCAGGTACAACGCCGTCCCAAAGCCCACGACGAGCGGGAGCACGACCCCTCCGAAGGCGACGGCGATATTCCGTGGCGTGTAGACCGCGCGAAAGTCGAAATCTAATCCGATCAAGAAGAGGAGGAATATCGAACCGAGGACCGCCAGTGTCGCGACGACGGCGGGATCGAAAACAACTCGGTAGGGACCCAAGGCTGCGTTTCCCACGAGGCTCGGGCCCAAGACGATGCCCACCCCAATCTCCCCGATAATCGTGGGTTGATGGAATCGTCGAAAGAGAAAGTGGCTCGCGGTGGCCAGGATCAGAAGAATCGTAAGTTGCTCGAAAAGGGCCTGCGTTCCCGCGGCCGCCATTGCGCGTCCGCCAACGGACTGGGCATATTAATGGATGAGCGGCGGAAGGGGACCTCGCCGGTCGTTTTCCACTTCCAGATTTTGGCTCGTGTGTTGCCGCTTTCGTCGACCTCGCGGCTTCGGATCTCTCGAAGCGGTAGGCAAGTTCCGGACCTTTCGCTTTTCAATCCGTCGGATGCGGGTAGCCTCACTCGGTCCTTCATTCGTTCCTAGACGTGACGTTCGGCGAGGCATTGCAGGAATCCCTTGAACTCACTCGATCTCCCAATCCTCGCCGTAGCACACGGCGCCTACCTTTTCGGCGACCCGCTGCGAGGCAACATTCTCCCATGACGCGCTGTAAAGAGGCAGAAGTCCCCGCCGCCGCAAGGCGGCCGCCCAGGCGGCGACCGCGGCCGTGGCGTAGCCCCTGCCCCGCATGGCATCCAAGGTCTCGACGCCGGCTTCGGCCGCCCAGGGAGACAGGCGAGCGCAGTAGCAAATCGACACGGCGCTTCCGTTCACGACCGCTGCGGTGACCGGTCCGATATCGACGTCGGCTGCCAGGGGCGGGAGCATTTCTGGAAATCCGGCCTCGAGCACGCGCCTCTTCCCTTTCGTAATCAAGACGGCGTCCTTCGGCGCTCCGGTACCTTCCGGAATCAGGTAGGCAGGCCCGCGATACTCGCGGTTCACGCGGACATGCCCTTCGAGCGCAGCTCGAATTGCCGATGCAACGCTTGGTGGACCCATCAGATCCTTTGCCAAGGGCTCGGATCGGCAGAGTTCATCGAGTTTACCTGCGAGGTCATCGGGAATGTCGTCGCGAAAGAGCCAAACGTTGCCATCGGCCCTTCGCCCCATGAAGAATCGGGGCGGATTCCCGCTGCGGCTCCACGGTCGGCGCAGGGATACGATTCGTCCGTCCGCGTCGCAATTGAAGAGGGTCGCGGTATGGATCCTCATCAACCGCTCGTC
>Ga0209159_1000881_pt1 | contig 25098 bp, 25 predicted proteins | sample GraSoiAngelo_144_FD_185901 | JGI IMG/M metagenome (GOLD analysis project Ga0209159, IMG submission 185901) | Grasslands soil microbial communities from the Angelo Coastal Reserve, California, USA - 14_1009_02_40cm (SPAdes) (version 2) | ecosystem: Environmental > Terrestrial > Soil > Grasslands ...
CGCTGCGGCTCGGCCGTCTGAGCGAGCGGCACATGCGGATTGAGGACGAGTACGGGAGACTCTATCGTCGACATGTGTAACCCATGTCCCCGGACTCTTTTGTTACCTATCTCCCCGACCGTTCAACTCCTTGGGCCCAGTCCATAGCTCATAACTCGCCGAGTGGCACTCATCAACCCTAACCCTTTCTAGTTGAACGCGGAGCACAGTCGCTGGGCCGCGTTCCAGCCGTCGGCTCCATGGTCGATCAGACCGCTGTTGTCACTCGCGTGGCCCAGCCGCGAGAGCTGGCAACACGAACTGAGTCAGGACCGCGGTCGGGGTCCGCCAATTCTCCGGCTGATTGTAGTTTCCCGCGGTGACCACCACGATCAACTCCAGCTCCGGCAATACGAACAGCCGTTGGCCGCCGTTGCCGAAGGCTCCGATCCACGGCGTTGACGCATCACCGACCCCCGAAGATGCAAGCCACCAAAAGTAGCCGTAACGAACGACTGCGTCCACGTTGGCACGTGGCTCGACCGATTCGCGAAGCCACGTGTCAGGCACTACCTCGTGCTCGCCCCATCGGCCGCGGTTCAGCACGAGTTGCCCGATCTTGGCGAGGTCGCGTGGGCGCAGCCGAAGACCTGCGGCTGCGCTAGGTTCGCCGACTTGGTCGCTGACCCACTCGAAACGCTCGATACCGAGAGGGGCGAAGAGCCGCTCCTTCGCGTAATCGAGTAGCGGCCGAGCGGCTCCCCGTGACACCAGCTTCGCGATCACGGCGGTGGCTCCGCCGCTGTAGTTCCAACGTTCTCCGGGCGGCGCAACCAGCGGCCGCTCGAGGACGAATCGATATCGATCTGGCGCGTCGTCCATCCGCCGTTCACCGTTTCGGGGATCGCTGTACGGAAGGCTCTCGTCCCAGTCGGTGCCCATCGTCATTGTGAGCGCATGCTTCACGAGGATTTTGATGCGACCCGGGTCAGCCTGCAGGTCCGGATATTCAGGGAACGCGTCGAGCAATGGACGCTCGACTGATCCTACGCATCCGTCATGGCTTGCGATCCCGTAGAGCAGGCTCACCACGCTCTTTGTGACCGAACGCACGTCGTGTAGGGCGTCCGGACCGAACTGTACCTCCCCGAGCGGAGCGCCCAAACGCTCGTCGCGCCCGGTGAAGTATTGCTCGAACACGAGGCGGTCGTGACGCACGACGACCACCCCGTGTAGGTTCCGCAGCGTTCCATTGCGTACGGCGTTGCCGATGGCGGACAGATGACGCGAGGCGAAGCCCGCGGATTCCGGAGTATCGATCATCCATCCATCCTTCAGACCACGGCGCTCGCGCTTCACGGAGCAAACGCCCTTGACCGCTCTGGGCGAACGTCTAACGGCCAGGATCAGGCGCCGCAGCGAGCGAAGCGAGCCGCGGTCGCTTGGATCCGGAAGTTGGACTGCTCATCGTCGTCGGGCCATGGCGTCGAGAATCGCAAGCAATCTCGCGGCGGTTTTCTCGGCCTTCTCAGGAGTGTCGCAGTCGCCCGCACTGACTCGCTCAATCTTCGCCCCCTCGTGGTCAAGTGGCTGAAGCCGTTGATGCGCCTCTACGGGCGACTCGGTGTGATACAGATCGCCATCGACCTCGACGACCATAACGTGGCCATCTTTGACGACAACGAAGTCCGGCTCCAAACGTGCATACTGTTGACCGCCACGGACGAACACGGGAAGGGGCGCGAAGGTTACGCCGAGCCGCTTCAGTGCGCGGTAGAGATGTATCTCGGCCTCCGATCGGAAGAGCAACCCGTCGCACTCGAGAGACGCGATGTTATTGCTTCGGACACGCCCTTGATTCGTTACACCCTCACCGGCAAGCCAGCGAGTGGCCTGGACGCGCCACGTCGCACCGCCGACACTCTGAGGCGCAATCAGAGCTTCATCAATGCCGTGTCCCGGAAACCGACGAAGGGCCTCACGACAAACTGCTGCTAATGCGGATTCGGTCTCGGTGCGCTCGTCGTCGGTCAGCCGGGCGTAGAGTCCAGCGGCACATGCGCACGAGACGGTCCAGCCTGTTGTACCTCCGTCCCAATTGTCATAGGAGGTCTTAGCAACGCCGACGTCAGAATTCACGAGAACGGCGAGCTCTCGGTCGCGACCTCGGTGGCGTAGGACTTCGGCGACGGATGCGATGAACTGCTCCGCGTCCATGGGAAAGCCGGAGGGAGTGGTCATTGTGGACGGCGGACGATGTCGCCAACCGTAGGTTGGGTACCCGGAAACAGCGGCAACAGGGTACAGTTCGTAGCCGTCGCGCGAAAGGTGGGAGTTTAGCTCGACGGCGAGCTGCCTCGCCTCGGCCGCGTCACGGACGTCTGGATGCAGGGTAGCAGCGAGGAAGCGGAGGAGTATCTCGTCCTGGCCTTGTTGCAGGCCGAAGCGATCATCGGAGAAGACCCAGTCGTCTGGCCAGTCGTCGTTGGCGAAACGATGCCGCCGAATATCTCCGTCAGCATCACGATGGCGAGGGTCAGTTGAAGGCAGCTTCTTGAGATCATACAGGCGCGAAAGGAACGCGACCTCGTCGGTTTCGCCCCACCACTTCACCCGCTCGAAGACCTCAGCAATCTTGCGCCGGGTGAGAGGCGTCAGTCGCGGTCTGCCGGGTCGCTCGTCACGAGACGACATCTGCCGACTCCTCTAAGATAATGGTCGGATGTCTGTCCAACGGTTGAGCTAAGCCGCCCCGGAGGCCGAAGGCCGGAGAGGTCGGCTTGAGCGATTTGTTAGACGCCCCCTCAAACGGTAGCTGATATGGAAGGACCAGCCGTCAAGTGGTTTGTGACGGCACCTTCGATCTCTTGGTCGATGCTAACGTCCGAGTATCTCTCGGGTCGGCATGGACGATTTCCCGAGGACGCCGGCGCGCGGCTGACGATGGAGCGGCTTCGACGACGAATCAGGCTGATATGCGCGGGTTGCTCCGAAGAGCAGAGCCGCATGACACCGCTTCGTCGGGAGCTGCCTCCGTCTAGGGGCGCGAGTCGTCCCGATCCGGAAACCGGGCGTCGCATAGCTAGCGCGAGGACTCTCCAGTCGTGCTCGCATCGCGCCGTGGCCGACGCCGCTCGGGAATCTCGGAACCACTACCCTCGACCTCTTCTCGCTTCGGTCACGATGGTTACGCGGCTTGGCGCCGGCTCTCGTGTCGAGTCATGGCGGCCCAGATGAACCCCACCAGTTCGCGTGCGATCGCCGCCACGGCGACCGGCGTTCGCTTGCCGTGGCCGAGGAGATGCCGGTAGCGGCGATGCAAGCGCTGTTGCGCCCGCCACGCGTGGCTGACGATCTCGTCGGGTTGGCCCTGGCTGCGGTTCGCCAGCGCGCGGCCGATGGTGGGTCGGTGCCGATAGTGCCAGGCGGCCTCGACCAGGACCCGCCGGGCGTGACTGTTGCCGGCTTTGGTCAGCGCTCCGCGGCGCTGCGTCTCGCCCGAGGAGTACTCGCTCGGCACGAGCCCGAGGTAGGCCATGAGTTCGCGCGGCCGGCGGAAGCGCTGGAAGTCCACGACCTCGGCCAGCAGGATGATCGCCGACAGCGTGTCGATCCCGCGGAAGCAGCGGAGCCAGCCCACGGGCTCGCGATAGGGCGCGGTGGCGGCCAGGGCCTCGAGTTCTTTGTCGAGTTCCGCCTGCCGCGCCAGCGCTTGCTCCAGCGCGAACACGGTGGCCTCGAACGCGCGCTGGAGCGGCGGCAGCTCGAACCGCTGCTCACGGATCCATCGCCAGTGGGCGTGGCTCCAGTTCTTGCCGGTGAGGTAGGCGCGCCCGTGGCGGGCCAGGAGCTTGAGCACGCGATGCCGCCAGCGGAGAACATCGCGGCGGATGTCGTCGCGGCAGCGGACGAGATCGCGCACGGCCTCCTCGCTCTCGTCGAGGACGTGGATGGCGGTGAGCTCGCCAGCGCGGAACAGTCGCACGAGCTTCGCGGCGTCCCGGCGGTCGGTCTTGATCCGCTGCCCGGGGCGTCGTGGGGTCAGCGCTGGCGCAATGACCGCGCAGGCGACGCCGAGCCCGGTGATCTGACGGTGGAGATCGTAGCCGGACACTCCAGCTTCGTAGCACGCCGCCACCGGCCCTTCGCGCTTGAGCCGCTCGAACAGGCGGCGGATCTGGCGTGCGTCGTTCGCGATCTCGCGAAGCTCGGGTTGCGTGTCGCTGGGACGCAAGATCCCTGCGACGATCTTCCGCTTGCTGTCATCGAGCGCCACGTAGGTAGTATCCTTGTCCACGACCGGCCTCCTTTTGCATGTGGCTCTGTTCCTGCCCGGAACAACCCACGACTGTGCAATAGGTCAGGCCGGTCCTTCCATATTGTCTAGCGGACGGCGATCGGCGCCACGGTCGAGCCCGTGGCCCCCTTCAGTTTCAGCGGCTGGATGATGAAGGCGAACTCGTTCACGCGCTTGGCGGCCAGCTCGTCCAGCTTGAGGTTCTCGAGGATGTGGATCCCGTTCACGACCAGAAAGATCTGGTGACCGGGAAGCGAGATCTGCGGGTCCGGATTCGGCGCGACCTCGACCGGCCAGTTGTCGGAGCCGACGAGCATCGGGTCCTGACGCGCGAGCCACTCCGCGGCGGCCACCCCGACGCCCGGGCAGCTCTTCATGAAGCGCGCGTTGTCCTTGCCCCAGAGCTTGCCCCAACCCGTGTGGATGATGACCGCGTCGCCCGGCTGCAGGGTGAGGTTCTGGCGCTGGAGCGCCTGCTGCAGATCGGCGGGGGTGATCTCGTAGGCGTCGGGCAGCATGTCCACGCCCTTGAGGCCGGCCACGTCGATCAGCACGCCACGCGTGACGAGCGCGCCGACGTTCTCCACGCCGAGCTTGGTGAAGCCCGAGCGCGTCGTGATCTCGTCCTGCTTGAAGCAGTTGTAGAGGCTGCCGCCGATCGTCTGGTGGGCGAAGCCGTCGAACTGGGTGCCGACCTGACCGATCTCGGACGTGACGAGCTCTTCGTTGCTGCCCCGCCGGTTCGATTGGGGGTTCATGAACGTGCGCTTGGTGTGGATGTTGTACTGCCGTGTGCCCGACAGAGGCATGTCGGGGGCGAGGACGTGGGCGAGCTCGATGACTTCACCCGTCCGGATGAGCCGGGCTGCACGCAGCACGTTCTCCGGTTTGGCGTGGTTGGCCGAGCCACGCTGGTCGCCGGCACCCCACTTGGAGGGACACCGCTGCTCGTCAGCCGGTGGGCGCCACGATTGGGCCTGGGCGACGAGCGGGGCGGAGCCGAGCATGACGGCGAGAGCGAGGATGGCAGCGACGTATCGCATGGTGTCCTCCGTCCGATCTATATAAAGGTGGCGGGACACTAGCACGACTCGTCGGCGTTCGCCGCTCTCGTCTCCTCAGCGGCCTTGCCAGTCGGCCTTGCGCTTCTCGAGGAAGGCGCGCACGCCCTCCTTGAAGTCCTCGCTCAGGTAGCACGACAGGATGATGTCCTCGGCATCACGGAGTGCAGCGGCGCGCGTGACCCGCCGCGTGGCCTCTTTCACGGCGGCCAGCGTCAGCGGCGCCAGCTCGGTCAAGTGCCCGGCCAGCTCGGTGACCCGCCCGAGAAGCTGCTCGCCCGGATGCACCTCGTCGACGAGGCCAATGGCCCGAGCCTCGCTGGCGTCCACGAGCCGCGCGGTGAGGAGGATGTTGCGGGCGCGCACGGGCCCGACCGTGTTGGCGAAGAGGGTGAAGGCCAGGGGCGCGGTGCAGTTGCCGAGCGTCCGGGCCACGGGCGCACCGAAGCGGGCGTGGCTGGCGGCGATGCGAAGGTCGCAGGCGAGCGACATGAAGAGGCCGCCGCCGACGGCGTCGCCCTGGACCATCGCGATGGTGGGCTTGGTCATGGCGTGGAGGCGCCCGAGCACCCGAGTGAGGCGAGCCTCGTAGCTCAACGCGTCCTCGCGCGTCGTGAACGTCAGGAACTGTCGGATGTCGGTGCCGCTGACGAACGCCTTGTCGCCGGCGCCGCGCAGCACCAGCACGCGGACCCCCGGATCGTGATCGAGGCGCTCACAGAGATCGTGGAGGCGTTCGTACATCTCGAACGTCATGGCGTTGCGCGCATCGGGACGGTTGAAGGTGATCCAGGCGACCCGCCCCGCCTGATCGAGTCGCAAGTGCTCGTCGGTGGCGTCGGTCATGGCTCGAAGCCGAAGCCCTCCGCGTACCACTCCTTGTCGCCCCCGTGCATGATCAAGATCCGCCGAAAGCCGAGGTGATACGCCGCCACCGCGGCGTCAGGGCTCTGCGCTCAGTTCGGCCCACCGCAATAGAAGACGACCAGCGTGTCGCGGTCGGCGGGAAGACGCTCGGGATGGAGCAGGCGCTTCGGCCGGGCGAGGTCCACGAAGGCGAGTGGCCGGTCCTCTGCCGGGATCGACACCGCGCCCGGAACGTGGCCGCGGCGGAAGTGAACCTCGTCGCGGGCGTCGACGAGGGTGAGGCGTGCGCCACTCGTCATCAGCGCGTGCAGTTCCCGGGCCGAGATGAAACGGATGCCGGCGCGCTCGAGGGGCGCCTTCCAGTCGGGCCGGGCCTCGACGCCGGAGACCGCGAGGCTGGCGAGGATGGTCAGCGCAGCGACGGGAGGCGCACGCATGGCGTCCAGACTACGGGCTCCGAGGCCGGATAGCCAGGACGAGTTGTGCGACGATGGAGACGAAAGGAGGCCCGCTCATGGCCAAGCGCGCCCTGCCCGACCTCAGTCGTTTCGGCCGGCTCGCCGAGTACAACCGCAAGCGCCACTTTGCCGTGACGCCCGAGCCGCCTGGGCGGTCGGTCGAGCGCGCCGCCGATCATCCGCGCGAGTTCGTCGTCCAGAAGCACCGGGCCAGCCAGCTCCACTACGATTTCCGTCTCGAGCACCGCGGTGTGATGCTCTCGTGGGCCGTGCCGAAGGGACCGTCGCTCGACCCGGCCGTCAAGCGACTGGCCATGGAGACCGAGCCGCACCCGCTCGACTACAACCAGTTCGAGGGCGTGATTCCCGAGGGCGAATACGGCGGCGGCACCGTGATGATCTGGGACCGAGGGGTGTGGGCGCCGGTGGCCGACAACAAGCTCGGTGACGACGCCGACGTGGATCGCCAGCTCGCCAAGGGCGAGCTGAAGTTCGTGCTGCTCGGCAAGAAGCTGGCGGGATCGTGGACGCTCGTCCGCACGCGAGGCGGCCGCCAGTGGCTGCTCATCAAGCACCGGGACGAGCACGTCTCCACCGACGACGTCACCGTGGCCAATCCACGCTCGGTCGTCTCGGGGCGCACGATGGCGGCCATCGCGCGCGTGGCCGGCGCCAGCGAGCGCCAGCTCGCTCGAGCCGCCGGAGCCGATCCCGCGACGACGGAGGCTCGCGCCGCCAAGGCGGCGAGCCGTCCAGCTGCTCGCGCCCGCTCGCGCTCGCCGCGACGCGCCGCCGGCTCCTGACGACCGCTCCGCCGTCCGTGGTACAAGTACCGGCCATGGGACGACTCACCGGTAAGGTCGCGATGGTCACGGGCAGTGGCGGCGAACACGGCTTTGGGCGCGCGATCGCCGGGCGGTTGGCCAGCGACGGCGCTGATCTCATTCTGACCGACGTCGAGCGGACGGGCGTTCGCGCGATTCCCGGAAAGAGCGCGGGAAGCTGGGGCGGGCTCGACGCGGTGGCCGACGAGGTTCGCAAGCACGGAGGCCGCGCGCTCACGGCGCTGGCCGACGTGCGATCCGCGGCACAGGTCGATGCCGTCGTCGCGCGGGCGCTCGAGACGTTCGGCCACATCGACATCCTGGTGAACAACGCCGGCGCGCCGGCCGGCCCGGATCGTGCGGCGGTCGTCGAGCTGTCGGAAGAGGCGTGGGACCTCGTCGTCGGGATCAACCTCAAGGGGACCTTCCTCTGCTCACGCGCGGTGGCCAGGACCATGCTGGAGCGGCGTGTGCGCGGCCGCATCGTCAACATCTCCTCGCAGTGGGGCAAGGTCGGTGGGGCGCGCCGCGCCGCCTACTGCGCGTCGAAGTTCGGTGTGATCGGGTTGACGCAGTCGCTCGCCCAGGAGCTCGCGCCGGCCGGCATCACCGTGAACGCCGTGTGTCCGGGCGCCGCCGACACCGAGCGTCTCGACCATCTCGGCCGCCGGCCCGATGGGAGCTTCGATCCGGCGCTGCGGGCCCAGCGCATCACGGAGCAGTCCGCCGCGGTCCCACTCGGCCGTATCGCGCTGCCATCCGACGTCGCCGAAGTCATCGCGTTCCTCGCCGGCGACGGCGCCGAGTACGTCACCGGCCAGGCGATCAACGTGGCCGGCGGCTCCGTCATGCACTGAGGCCGGACACGCACGCCGCGCGCGCGACGCTGTCCGGGCTGTGCAGCAGCCTGGTCGGGATCGGCCTCGCGCGGTTCGCCTACACGCCACTCATCCCGGCGCTGATCGCCGCCGGGTGGTTTTCACCCGGACACGCCGCCTACCTCGGCGCCGCCAACCTGGCCGGATATCTCGCGGGCGCGCTCGTCGCGCGGCCGATCGCCGCACGCCTGCGCGCGGTCACCGTGCTGCGCGCGATGATGGTGATCGCCGCCGCGGCGTTCTTCGCCTGCGCGACGCCACGCTCGTTCGTCTGGTATTTCGTCTGGCGTTTTGCGGCCGGAGTCTCCGGCGGAACGCTGATGGCGCTCGCTGCGCCGACGGTGATGCCTCATGTTCCGCCTGCTCGCCGCGGCCTCGCCGGTGGCGTGATCTTCACCGGCGTCGGACTCGGCATCGCGGCCTCGGGCACGCTCGTGCCGTTGCTGTTGAAGATGGGTCTGGTCGCGACGTGGTGCGGCCTCGGTGTGCTGGCTCTCGCGCTCACCGTGCTGGCGTGGGGTGGATGGCCCGACGAGCCCACCGGTCTCGCGCCTCCCGGCGTCAATGGCGTCCACCGGCCCGGGTTAGCCCTCGGTGCGCTCTACGTCGAGTACGGGCTGGACGCGGCCGGCCTCGTGCCCCACATGGTCTTTCTCGTCGACTTCGTCGCGCGCGGCCTCGGCCGGGGCCTCGCCGTCGGGGCCGGCTACTGGGTGGTCTTCGGACTCGGCGCCATGGTGGGACCGGTCCTGGCGGGCCAGCTCGCCGATCGCATCGGATTCGCCCGCGCCGTGCGGCTGGCGTTGCTGGCTCAGGCCGCGGCGGTGGCCGCGCTCGTCGTGACGGCGAGCCCGGTGGCGCTCTTCGTGTCGAGCGCGATCGTCGGCGCGCTCGTCCCGGGGATCGTGCCACTCGTGCTCGGTCGCGTCCACGAGCTGATTCCCGACGATCCTTCCCGACAGGCGGCGGCCTGGGGTGTCACGACCGTGGCGTTCGCACTCGGGCAGGCCGGAGCCGGCTACGGGTTTTCGTTCCTGTACGCGCGCACGGGCGACTACACCGCGCTGTTCGCCATCGCGGCCGTCACGCTGACAACCGCGCTGGTGATCGATCTGGCCGTGGCGCTCGCGGCACCTCGCGGCGCTCGATCCCACCGGCGCGCCTGATCCCGGCGAATCACTGCGAGCGTCAGCGGCGCCGCGGTGGTCTTCACCGCACGGCGATCCGGCATCTGTCACCGAAGCTTCGCCGGCCGGCCATCACCACGCAATCTTCGCCAGGCATCGTTCGCGCACAGGACGACCGTCATCATCCACGTGGACACACTCGCTCGAGCGCGCGGCTCCCAGCGTGACTCGGTACCAGCGAGGGGGTGGAGCCACGACGGCGATCCAGGCGGGGAACACGTTGCATCGACGTTGCAGAAGTGGAACAGCAACGTCGCGAGTTCGGCATCACGGTGTGACGGACGGAGTTTAGCGTCCGCGCCGATGGTGCTCGGCCATCCAATTCCCGGAAGAGGAGGCAGTATGCGACGTGACGCCGTGATCGGAGTAGTGCTCGCGGGGTGGCTTTCTTTCGGCGCGACGAGCGCCATCGGGCAAGGCTTGACGCCAGTCCCAAAAGCAAACCCGAAAGTGACCGGAGTCTCCGTGCCCAACGTCCTCTCGGTCGAGTTGGCCGACGTCATACGGGCCCAGGGCTCGATGGTGCTCGAGAATCCCAGGGACTGGGCCGCATTCTATGGATACAACAACGACCGTCCGAATCTGCTGCCGGCGCTCGGATCGACTGCCGAGGCGACGAAGACCGAGCCCGACAAGAACACGTACCTCGTGCTCCACGGTCAGCGCGGCGCGGATCCCAGTTACGATTACGGAACGTATTTCCTCTTCCAGGGCCACGAAAACGGCGCGGGAGGAAAGGGCTACATCACGCGTATCAACCTGGACGCCGACGTCGCCCACCGCGTTACGCTGATGGCCACCAAGGACGATCTGGGCAATCCGTTGCCCGCGTTCGACGGGTCCACCTGGTACCCGTGGGCCCAGCGGCTCCTCTTCACCAGGGAGGCGGGCGCCAACGGTGGTGTCTGGCAAGCGACGCTCGACGTGCCGTCGAAGGTCGAAGATGTGTCGGGCGTCTTCGGTCGCGGCGGCTACGAGGGCATTCAGGCCGACTCGGACGGCAATCTCTGGATCGTCGAGGACGTCGGCGGCGCCAGGGGCACCGTCAACAACAATGCCCTGCGACCGAACAGCTTCATCTATCGCTTCGTGCCGTACGACAAGTCCGATCTGAAAAGCGGCGGGGGCAAGCTCCAGGTGCTCGGCGTCAAGTCGAAGAGACATCTCGGCAACATCGTGTTCAACACCAGCGACACCGCGGACACCGCCATCCTGTCGCTGGACGTTCGCGACCTCCACACGTATGGTCTCGCGTTCAACACAGAGTGGATCACGATCCATGACACCGCCGTCAGCGGCACGACGACGCCCTTCGACGCCAACGCGCTGGCCAAAGCCCAGGGAGGCACGCCGTTCAAGCGCCCCGAGAACGGCATGTTCCGTCCGGGCACGCACTTCCGCGAGTTCTTCTTCACGGAGACCGCGGACACCAATGCCAACACCCAGGCCGGAAGCGAGTTCGGAGGCTTCGGCGGGCTCTTCAAGCTCTCGCAGCGCCGGCCGTCCGACAACACCGGCACGCTGACGTTGTTCTTCTTGGGCGATGTCGATCACACGAGCTTCGACAACCTCGCCTTCTGGACGGAAGACCTGCTCGTGGCGGTGGAGGATCGCGGCGACAGCCTGCATGCGCAACACAATGCTCTCGACTCGGCATGGATGTTCGACGTCCGGCTGGACTTCTCGCATCCGTCGAATCAGCCGATCCGGATCCTTGCCCAGGGGCGTGATCCGTCGGCCACCATCGACTCGGCCCTGCTAGGAACAACAGGGTTCCAGAACGACGGCGACAACGAGATCACCGGCCTTCACGTGTCGGACGGTGATCCGTCTCCGAACGGGATCCTTGGCGCCAAGACGCCTCGGCCGTTCAACGGCTCGTGGCGCGTCTTCTACACTCAGCAGCACGGCGACAACGTGACCTACGAGATCGTTCCGAATCCCCACGTGGCAGAAGCGGTTGGCGACGATGACGACCGCGGCCGCCGGGATCGCAACTGACCCGAGCTTTCGACAGCGCAGCTCGGCCGGGACTCAGAAGACGAGTCCCGGCCGTCCTTCCCTCGAAATCAGCGGACGACGAACTTCTGCGCGCGCTTCCCGGTGTCGACCTCGGTGGTATAGATGTTGCCCTTGCTGTCGACGGCGAGGTTGTGGATCCAGTGGAACTGCCCGGGGCCTCGGCCATTGCGGCCGAAGGTGCCGAGGATGCGGCCGCTCTCGCGGGTGAGCATCCAGACGTGGTTGTTCTCGCCGTCGGCGTTGTAGAGGACCGTCTGCTTGCCGTCGGGAGAGAGGTCCACGTCCCACGTCGATCCGTTGCCGCGCGTCTCGGCCGCGACGACGAACTCCTTGACGAACGTGCCGTCCTTGCGAAAGACCTGGATGCGGTTGTTCTTCCGGTCGCACACGTAGAGCAAGCCGTCGCGCGACAGCCTCACGCAGTGCACGGGGTTGCCGAAGCTCTTGACGCTCGTGTCGCCCGGCGGCCGGCCGTTGGCGCCCCAGTGACGCTTGTAGGCTCCGGTGTCGGCGTCGAAGACGATCACGCGGTGGTTGCCGTAGCCGTCGGCGACGAACAGCTCGTTGGTCGTCGCATCGAGCACCATGTTGGCCGGGCGATTGAGGTGGCGCGTGTCGGCGTCGTCACCGACGACACCGGGCTCGCCGATCTTCATGAGGAACTTGCCGTCCCGAGTGAACTTGAGGATCTGGCCGTCCTTGGGGCCGTTGCCGGCGACCCAGACGTTGTCCTTCCCATCCACGAAGATGCCGTGCTCGTTCTCGGGCCAGGTGTACCCGCTTCCCGGCCCGCCCCAGGACTGGAGCAGGGCGCCGTCGGCGTCGAACTCGAGCACGGGCGGTGCCGGCGCGCAGCAGCGCGACCGCGGTGGGTTCAGCGTGGCGCCCCGCTCATCCTCGGTCAGCGACTTCGGACGCTGGATGACCCACACGTGATCATGCCGGTCGGTTGCCACTCCGGCCGCTTGTCCCATCAGCCAGTTGTTGGGTAATGGCTTTGGCCAGAACGGATCGACTTCCACGCGAGGTGCCGACGAGTCGGAGGCAGCCGCCGACCGATCGGTCAATCCGCCGGTGAGCAGCCTGGCGAGCACGAGCAGTGTGAGGGTCAGAGCGGGCAAGACGATCGTGCGTCGCAGCATGGCCGATCTCTCCTCTCAGCGGGTCACGGGTGGGCGTTTCAGCTCGACAGGGCCCTGAGGGCCCCAGCTGAACTTCGAGGTTCCGGATCCAACCAGCTGGTCGGGCTCGATCCACTTCAACCGTAGTTGCTGAGCGCCGTCGGGCGCCGCGGAATCGACGATGAGGGCGAGCCGTCCCTCCAGCATCGCGAACCGGCCGTTGACGTTCACCGACACGTGATCGCCGCGCGCGGTGTAGCTCATGACACCACTGAGACCCGGTGTCTGCCCTCCGAGCAGGAGCCAGGACCCGACGTAGACGCCGGCCCCCGAGGGCACGTCGTCGCGCTGGTCGGTGACGAGGAGCGTGACCGGCGTGCCGCCCCACGTGCCCGCCCACATACCGCCGACGTCGGGCACGTTGATCGGCGGCCCCGTGGGCGCAACCGTACAGCCCGCGAGCAGCAGTCCGGCCAGCGCGACAGGGCGGATGATCACGACGGCCGCTACTCTAACACCTGAGCTCATCTTGCCCGGATGGTGCCTTTGGCGCTACGCTCGGCGCCGATCACCGCGCCGACAAGACGTCTTCACCGACTCCGGTCGTGACGTGCTGACGATGGGGGGAACAATGTCCAAGAAATTACGTCTGTCCTTGATCACAGCCGCTCTGCTGTTCTCCGCGTTTACCGCCTCGGCCCAGGAGTTGCCCGACGGCCCGGGCAAAGAACTGGTCGCCGCTCAGTGCAACAGTTGCCACCCCTTCCACGCCCGCCTCGGTGGCGGATACACGCCCCAGGGATGGCGCACCGTCATGCGGATGATGACCAATCACGGCGTGGCAATTCCACCGGACCAACTCGAGACCATGACGGCGTACTTGACCAAGAACTTCCCAGAAAAAGCGAAGCCCGCCGGGGTGGTGATCCCAGGGCCGGCCAGAGTCTCGATGAAGGAGTGGGAGGTGCCCACGCCTGGGTCGCGGCCGCACGATCCGTTGGCCACGAAAGACGGAGCGCTCTGGTACACGGGCCAGATGAACAATGTGCTTGGCCGGGTCGATCCGAAGACCGGCAAGATCAGGGAATATTCGCTCAAGACGCCTCACTCCGGACCTCATGGTCTGGATGAGGACAAAGACGGCAATATCTGGTACACGGGAAACACCGGAGCGTTGATCGGCAAGCTCGACCCGAAGACAGGCGCGGTCACCGAGTACAAGATGCCGGACCCGGACGTCAAGGATCCCCACACCCTGATCTTCGACCAGAGTGGAATCCTGTGGTTCACGGCGCAGAATTCCAACCGGATCGGACGGCTCGACCCGAAGAGTGGCGAGATCAAGCTGCTCACGGTGCCGACGCCGAAGTCGCGGCCCTATGGCATGGCGGTGAGCTCGAAGGGCACCGTCTTCGTCGTCCTGTTCGGCACCAACAAGGTGGCCAGCGTCGACCCCAAGACGCTGGAAATCCGTGAGTACGTCTTGCCGGATCCGGCGTCCCGTCCACGGCGCATTGCAATGACCAGCGACGACATTGTCTGGTACAGCGACTTCTCGCGCGGGTACCTGGGACGCCTCGATCCCGCGACCGGCAAGGTTACCGAGTGGCAGTCGCCGAGCGGGCCGAAGTCCGAGCCGTACGGCATCTCGGCGATCAACGACGTCATCTGGTACAGCGAGTCCGGGACGACTCCGAATACGGTCGTGCGCTTCGATCCCAAGACCACGAAGTTCCAGAGCTGGGCGATCCCCGGTGGTGGCAACATCGTGAGGAACACTTCAATCACGCGGGACGGCGACTTCGTGCTCGCCAACAGCCTGGTCAATGCCGTCACCCTGGTCAAGATCTCGAAGTGAAGCAACGGCGAGCGAAACGTCGCGCTGGGACTCGCGACCCTAAATCGTCGCGAGCCCACCCGAGCCGGACCCAGCCAGTGCGCGGCTTGGAGCTGTGCTCGTGAGCGATTAGGGTGAAGTCGGCGACTCGAATCGCGCCGCGTGGAGGACGTCGCCGCTCGGGTCCATCGTCCCCACCGCCGCAATCTTCGTCCCTGAAGTCACGGCCACGGTCACACCACCGAGGGCCGCGAGGTCAACGGTCACCAGTCGGTCTCGTGTTCGCACCAGGACAGCATTGGGCGCCTTGACAGCTTCGACGATGCCCTCAACGCGGTCGCCACCCTGAGCGCCAGCGAGTGAATTCCACGACAGTGTGACCAACACCGCGAACACGGCCATGACGATGCGGCGTGCGCACTTTCTTTCGTCGGTGAACCGAGTGAACGCTTGCATGTCCGACTGCTATTGTTGGCGAGCAAGAGGAGTGCCAGGGACTCGATGTACTCCAGCGGTTCGGAGCGTAGCTTACTTCGCGCTATACCGAATCTGAAGGTCGCCGCGACGTCCCTCGATGACGGTAATGGTCGCGGTCGTGGCTTTCAATCGCCACTCCCGTACGCCCGCGTCCAGCGATATCGGGCGCCCCATTTTCTCTCTCAAACCCGACAGCCCATCGCGGCACGACTTTTCCGTCGCCTCAGCCGTTGCGTCTCCGCGGTGGGTCAATACTATTTCCGACAGCGCCGCTCCAGGGTCGTCGAAATTCAGCAGCAATACGTACGTGCATCCCAGGTAGTGATAACTCGCGGCCCGGAGATATTCAGAGCCGGTGTGGTCGTTCCGAACCCTCGCGACTCGGCTTCCGAGCGCCCTCTCGGCGTCGGCGATGTGCATGTTCCAGTTGATCGCCTCGAAGCCGGGTCCATCGAATATCTCCGCGCGCGCGGACGACGCCCAGGCAGAGCAAAGAAACATGGCAGCGGCAATCGTGATGTGACGCACCCGCTCAGCCCTCGAACTGCTCCTATTTCACGAATACCCATTCAGGCTTGAGCAGCGGGAATGCGATGAGCCCGATGATCGCCGTCGCGGCCACGAGCAGGGGATTGCTGACCTTCCAGCGGAACAGAACGACGAGGCTCGCGAGCGCCACCAGCACAGTGAGCCAGTCGCCGATGGCGATCTTCCCGAGCAAGACGCAGGCACCGAGGATGGTGCCGATGGCGGCGGCGTATGCGCCTTTGATGAAGCCCTGCACATTTGGATTCGTCCGGTAGCGAACAAGGATCGGCGCGACGATCAAGATCAAGAGGAACGAAGGCAAGAAGATACCGATCGTCGAGGTGACAGAACCCCAGAAACCGTCGAGAAGCGAGCCGGTGAGTCGCGCGGCGACGAGGTACCCGACGAACGTTGCCGTGATGACGACGGGGCCGGGGCTGATCATCCCCATGGCAACCGCGACGAGGAAATCGTGCTCGTTCAGCCAGTGCATCTGCTGCACGAGTCCTTTCTCGAGGAACGGGACGATGACGAGGCCACTGCCGAACGTGAGCGAACCGGCCTTCAAGAAGAACGCCAGCAACTGACCCAGCAGCGAGCCGAGCGCGCCCGGCGCCGCGGAGGAGGCGACGAGCGGCACGCCGACCATGAGCGACGTCGTCGATGCGGCTTTGCGGCCCCGAACAAGCGAGCCGTAGTAGAGAAGGCCAACGATCCCGCACCCGATGAAGACCAACGCGACTTCGGCCTGGACCGCAACCGTGATGACGAATGCCGCCGCTGCGAGCGCCCACTCGAGCCAGTCTTTCATCCCGAGCTTCGTGAGCCGATAGCACGAGTGGAGGATCAGTGCGATGACGGCGGGACTCACGCCGTAGAAGATCGCGGTCACCCACGGCAGCCCTCCGAAGTGGACGTAGAGCGCGCCGAGCGCCGCGACGATGACGAAGTTCGGCAGGATGAACGCCCAGCCGCCGGCCCAGGCCCCCCAGAAGCCGCCGCGGATGTACGAGATCCAGATGCCGACCTGGATGGCGAGGGGGCCAGGTAATGATTGGCAGACGGCGATGCCCTCGCGCATTTCCTCCTTCGTGAGCCACTTCTTTTCGCCGACCAGCTCGCGCTCCATCTGCCCGACCAGCGCGACCGGGCCGCCGAAGCCGAGGAGGCCGAGCCGCAAGTAGTACTTGACGAGCTCGCGGATGGGGACGCGCTGCGTCGTCTTGTCCGTTTCCATCGCACATCCTCCTGGCGGGTTTCGCGGGGAGTGTAACGCTTGACGGGTACCGTATCAAGAGTTACCGTCACACGCGATGCGCTGGCTGACGCTTCTGACGAGCCTGCCCCCCACGCCGACCCGGCACCGCGTCGGCGTGTGGCGAAAGTTGCAGCGGATGGGCGCCGTGCGCCTGAGGAGCGCGGGCTGGATTCTGCCCGAGACGCCCGAGACGACCGAGCTCTTCCAGTGGCTCGTGCAGGAGATCCAATCCGTCCGGGGCGAGGCGACGCTGCTTCGAGTCGATCGAGTCGAGCCGATGACCGACCAGGACATCGCCGCCCTCTTCCACAAGGCCCGAGGTGTGGAGTATCAGGCGGTGGTGCAAGGCAGTCGGGAGATCCTCCGGCATCTCGATCGCTATCACGCGAACCACCGCCGATCGATCACGCACCTTCGTAGCAAGCTCGACGGTCTGAAGCGTGAGCTGGACCGGATCCAGTCGATCGATTACCTGAAAGCGCCGGCCGGGGAGCGCGCGCGCACCCTGTGGGAGACGACAGCCAAGCGTCTGCGCGCCGCGGAAACGCCCCCTCGCGCGCCGGGCGGGCGCCACCGGACGTCGCTGCCCGCGCGCGGGAGTACCTGGGTGACGCGCCCGCGACCGCACATCGACCGCATCGCCTCCGCCTGGCTCATCAGGCGTTTCTGCGATCCGGACGCGAAGTTCGCGTTCGCCGACGCCGCCGACGCCTCCCGCAAGGGGATCCCGTTCGACGTCCTGGGCGCCGACTTCGGCCATCACGGCGAGGACTGTACGTTCGAGACGCTCGTCAAGCGGTTCGGCATCAAGGACCGGCGCGTCAAGTTGATCGCCGAGATCGTCCATGAGGCGGACCTCCACGATGGCAAGTTCACCCGCAACGAAGCCACGGGCGTGGACCTGGCGATCAACGGTCTCGTCGAGGCCACGCCGGATGATGACGACCTCCTCGCGCGCGGGATGGCCATTTTCGACGGTCTCTACACGGTGTTGAAGCAAAAGACGTAGCACTACCATCGATGAGAAATCGGGAGAGCAAGAACATGCGAAAGATGACGATGTCCGCGGTGGCGTTTCTCGTGGCGTGGTGCTTCGCGATGCCGATAAGTTGGGCGCAGCCGCACGACGACAAGGAGCGCGCGGAACTGGCCAAGGCGCTGAAGGGCGTCAAGACGCCGCTCCAGCAAGGCCTGACGGCGAGCGCCAAGGAAGGCAAGCCGATCTCGGCGAAGTACGAGGTGGAGGAAGGCAAGCTGCAGCTCTCCATCTACACGATGAAAGGTGACAACTTCTCCGAGGTGATCGTCGATCACAAGACCGGGAAGGTCGCCAAGGCGGAGCCGATCACGCATGACGCAGACCTCGCGGCGGCGAAGGCGCAGAGCGAGGCGATGGCCAAGGCCAAGCGCACGCTCGACGCGGCCGCCTCCGAGGCGGTGAAGGAGAACAAAGGGTATCGCGTGGTCAGCGTCTTTCCCGCGCTGAAGGACGGCCACCCGGTGGCGGACGTGACGCTCGTGAAGGGCACCGACTGGAGGATGGTGTCAGAGAAGCTCGATTGAGGGACGACCTCATCCAGGCGCACGCGGGACGCAAGACGAGCGTGAGGCTGTTCGAGAGCTAGAGCGGCGGCGTTCGAGGGGGGAGATCGGACCGACTAGATTCAGGAGGAACGTCATGACTGACCCGGGGACCGTGAGGAGCAAACGACGTTGGGCGCCGGCCAGGGCGCTCGTCGTGGCATTTGCCGTTCGTGTGGGCTGACACGCCGGCGGCACAGACTGCGCAGGGGCGAGTCATCTATGTAGCGACGATCGAACCGAGGGGCGGGGCTCAACAGGATAAGGAGCCGTTCCCGCAGGCTGCGCTGCCTGCAGGCGACGGGTACCGAAAGACGCCGCCGGACGCGAATGGGCGGTGGGAGGTCGTGACGTACCAATGGTCCCCGGGGACGATCGTGGTGCGCGAGGGAGAGCCCGTGACGCTGGAGATCGTGGGAGTCAACGGTGATCTGCACCGAGGCACGATCCCGGGCCTTGTCGACTCGTTCACCGTCAAGCGTGGAGAAGTCACCCGCGTCGCCTTCACCGCCACCAAGCCCGGGCTCTATCCCATGATCTGTACCAGGCACACGCCGACCATGCAGGGCACCCTCGTGGTGCTGCCCAAGTAGGAGAGAGAACCGTCATGAATGTCACGCGCCGAGAGGTGGTGAAAGCAACGTTGGCGGCGGTCGCGGCGGGCGCCCTGTTGCCCCGCGTCTCTGCGACGGCCGCGACGGAGGAGCTCAAAGTGCCCGACAACGTACCCGTGGACACGTTCGATTTCGAGGCAAAAGGCATCGAAAGCTGGACGACGGTGGACGGCCAGTGGGCGGTCGAGGACATGGCCGGCGCGCCGAGCGGCAAGAAAGTGCTCGTGCAACGCGGGACGAAGAATGAATTCAACGTCGTCGTGGCTCCGCCGGGTCCCTACACGGACGTCGACGTGTCGATGAAATTCAAGCCCATCTCCGGACGTGAGGACGCCTCTGGCGGGATCGTGTTCCGATTCACCGACGGCAAGTACTACGTCGTCCGCGCCAACGCCCTCGAGGACAACTTCCGGCTCTACTACTACGACCGTGGTCGCCGTCAGATCGCTACCGCGAGGGTCAAGGCACCGGAGCTCGGGCAGTGGCACACCGTCCGGGTCGTCGCGCTGGGCGATCATGTACAGGCGTGGCTCGACGGCAAGCTCCATCTCGATCATCGTGACTCGCGTTTCAAGTCCGGTCGCGTGGGGCTGTGGACGAAGGCCGATTCGATCACGGCATTCGATGACCTGACGATTCGCGGTGTGACGGGAGGCGCGTAAGCATGCCGTACGAAATAAAGCCGTTGTCATGTGATCCGAAGAAGCTCGAGGGACTCTCGGAAACGCTGATCGTGAGCCACTGGGAGAACAACTACGGCGGCGCCGTGAAACGCCTGAATGCGATCACCGCGCAGCTCGCCGCGCTGGACTTTGCCACGGCGCCCGTGTTCGTGGTCAACGGTCTCAAGCGCGAAGAGTTGATCGCGACGAATTCGATGATCCTGCACGAGCTGTACTTCGACGGTCTCGGCGCCGACGGTGAGCCAGATCGGGCGCTGCGAGACGCGCTCGTGAGGGATTTCGGGTCCGTCGATCGATGGCGGACGGAGTTCGTCGCCATGGGCAAGGCCATGGGGGGCGGCTCGGGCTGGGTGCTGCTCACGTATTCGCACCGCGATCGCAAGCTCGTGAACCAGTGGGCGGCCGATCATACGCACAGCATGGCTGGAGCGACGCCCATCCTGGCGCTCGACATGTACGAGCACTCGTACCACATCGACTACGGCACCGCCGCGGCGAAGTACGTCGATGCCTTCATGGGAAACGTCAACTGGACAAACGTCGCGCGCCTTCATCAGGCGCAGGCGCGATGAAGGAGAAGCCCGTGATGAAGCCACGGTTCCTCAGCTACGCCGTCACGCTGGTCGCCGTTGCCGCCCTCACCGCGCCGGTCGTTGCGCGGGCTGCGGATCCGGACTGGAAGGCCGTCGAGCAAGCCCTGGGCAAGTCGGGACAGATGCAGGCCGGCGATGTCTTCCGGATCGGGATGCCGCGCACGGACCTCACTGTCACGGTGAAGGGCGTGCCGGTGAAGGCCGGGTTCGCCCTGGGCTCCTACGCGGCGTTCAAGCAGATCGGTGACCACGCCATGGTCATGGGGGATCTCGTCCTGCTCGATCAGGAGATCCCCGCGGTGATGTCCGGTCTGTTCGCGGGTGGTCTCGAGGTGACCGCGGTCCACAATCATCTGAACGAGATGTCGCCGCACACGATGTACATGCACTACAGCGGCCACGGTGACGCCGTGCAGATGGCACGCGCGCTCCGCCAGGCGTTGTCCGCGAGTGGCACGCCACTCGGTGGCTCGGCGCCGCCCTCGGGACCGGCCACCGGTCCGACGCTCGACGCGAAGGCCATCGAGCAAGCACTTGGCCGCTCCGGCCGTGACGTCGGTGCCGGCGTCTTCCAGGTCACGGTCCCCCGCGCCGAGAGCATTACGGAGATGGGCCAGCCGCTGCTTCCCGCCATGGGCGTCGTGACGGTGATGAACTTCCAGCCCACGACCGACGGTAAGGCGGCGATCACCGGCGATTTCGTCTTGATCGACAAGGAAGTGAACGCCGTCGCGAAGACCCTTCGGCAGCACGGCGTCGACGTCACGGCGATCCACAATCACGCCCTCATGGACACACCGCGCCTCTTCTACATGCACTTCTGGGCGAACGACGACCCGGTGAAGCTGGCCCAAGCGCTCAAGGCGGCGCTGGATCAGACCAACAGCCGCAAGTAGGAGGAGCGACGCATGAAATGGGTCACCCGGGAGAAGGCGCGCGTCGATCGGATCGCGTGCCCCTGGCTCATCAGTCGTTTCATCGACAAGGAGCCGACGTTCCTGTTCGTGCCATCGGATCAAGTGAAGCAGGTGGCCGCGCGCGAGGGGGCCACTCCATATGACATTCCCGGCGTCGAGCTCGGCCACCACGGCGAGCGATGCTCGTTCGATGCCTTCCTCGAAAAGTACAAGCTCGAGGAACCCGCGCTCAAGACGATGGCGCTGATCGTGCGAGGCGCCGACACGGACGCGCGCCAGCTCACGCCCGAGTCCCCGGGACTCTACGCGCTCGCGACCGGCTTCCAGGCGATGGCGAAGGACGACCACGACAATATGGCGAAACAGTTCCCGGCGTACGACGCGCTGTACGCCTACTGTCGTGCGAAGGTGAAGTAACCGAGGCTTCAGTGCGTTCCGAGAGCCGTCGAGCCCTTGGTCAGCGAGGACGTCGAAAAACCGAACGTGAGTCCGAGGGTGAACTGCCAGTCGGGGACGCCGCGCGTGAACCCTCGCCGGAGGCCCGCGTCGAACCACACGTTCTTCGAAGATCAGGGCTGCCAGATGACACCGAGGCGCGGAATCGCGCTGGTTCTCACGCCGGGGTTTCTCTCCGTTCACCTCGCCGACGAGGCGCACTCCCTTCGCGACGGGAAGCTCACCGATTAGTCCCCAGATCGTCGCCTTATGCTGGTGATCACGCACGATCTTCGGCGTGCTCAGGAGCCGTTTGCCTGCCATCCTCGGATGGAAGGCGGTGGGGCGTCTCGTGATTTCGAGTCAGACCTGGCCGTGATGGATCACCGCCACTGCCGAGCCTCGAGGAGAGGCGGCCCCGTAGGCGCCGGACTGCCTGGTGCCGCCTCCTCCGTCACGATGAGGCCGCGTGTGTCGTCGAGGTCGGCCGGCACCCGGATCACGACCCACGCTCGGCCGTCGGCGTCGACGGTGAACGTCGCCGCGGTCAGCGGGGGCCCGGCCTTGGGCAAGAACCACAACTGATACACGCGACCGGCCGGTAGCCGAGCCAGTCCCGTGATGGCCATGTGACCGCTCTGGCCGTCCACGGCCGCGAATACCCGGGCACTCGCTTGCGATCCGGCCGCGCCCGTCAGGATGACGAGTCGGGCGGGCCGGCGTGCGAGCTTCTCGACCTGCGGCCCTTGCGTATACCGCGTGAGCTCACTCTGCAGCCGCACGTTCCACGTGACCAGCCACGTCGCCACGACGGCGGCCGCGATCCACGGCGCGGCCCGAAACCACCTGGTTCCCATCGCCGACCGCATCCGTGGCCGGAGCCGCCGCCGGCGGGCCTCGGAGCGGATCGCGTCCCACAGGTCGGATGGCGGCGAGATCGGAGCGAGGGCCAGCGGCAGTGCGTCAGCGAGCCCACGGTATTCGGCGAGACGGCTCGCACACGACGGGCAGCCGGCCACGTGCTCATCCACTCGCGCATGCTCGCCTGTCTCGAGCGAGCCGAGGGCATACGCTGCCAGGTCGTCGACGACGTGCTCGCTGCTGTCGATCACGATGTCCGACCTCCCGCAGATTGGATGAGCGGCCCCAGAACCTTCCGAAGTCGCTCCAGAGCCTCGCGTGTGCGGCTCTTGATGGTCCCCAGGGGCTCGCCCAGCTCGTTCGCGATTTCGGTCTGCGTCAGCCCCCCGTAGTAGGCGAGCTCGATTGCGCGCCGCTGTCCCTCCGACAGCTCACGCAGGGCATCGAGGACAGCGCGACGCGAGACCACGGCGTCGACCGGATCGCGCGGGAGGGTCGTGGGAATTTCGGGGAGAGGTGCCGTGCGCTCGCGCATGCGCGCCTGGTGGGACCGGCTGCGTAGGAGGTCGATGGCCCGGTTCCGGGCGATTCCCATGAGCCACCAGGGCACGCGACCGCGTCGGGCGTCATACGTCTCGCGGCCGTCCCACGAGCGAAGAAACGTGTCTTGAACGACCTCACGGGCAAGCTCGGGGTCCCCGACGATCCGCAGGGCGAGTGTGTAGACCAGTCCGCCATAGCGCGCATACAGCGACTCGAGCGCCGACTCGTCGCCGAGGCGCATACGACCCACCAGGTCCGGATCCGCGGCGGGATCGACGCTCACTTCCGATGCCTACGGAGTGAGGGCCGCCGCCGGATCACCGCGCGCCGTTCGTCATCCGTGAGCGCCCACGAGTCCGTAGGCACGGGCGACGACGGCCTCGCCGCGTCGAAGGAGGCTCATATGGGTCACGCTGGACGTGTGCTGTGGTCGGGCCCGCTGGTCATGCTGTTCGCCGTGGTGACGCTGGCCGAGGCGGCGGACACGAATCTTCGTGCCCAAGCCAGTGCTCTCTTCGCGTCGCTGCCTCGCGACCTGGGAACAGCCGAGAATCCTGTCACCCCCGAGCGCGTTCACCTCGGCCGGCTCCTGTTTTTCGATCCGCGGGTCTCGGCCGACGGCGCCGTGAGCTGTGCGCGGTGCCACCAGCCCGCGCTGTACGGTACCGACGCATTGCCCACGTCCATCGGCGCCGAGCATCGGACACACCCGCGTCACGCGCAAACGGTGTTCAACGCCGCGGTTCAGTTCGTGCAGCACTGGCGAGGTGACCGGACGTCGGTGGAGGACCTGTCCGTCAAGTCGCTGATCGCACCGCTGGCGTACGGGAATCCGAGCTTCGCGAGTGCGATGGCCAAGCTCAAGGCGATCCCCGGGTACGCTCCGCTATTCGCCGCAGCCTTTCCGCGCGAGGAGGACCCGATCACGCCGGACAACTGGGGCAAGGCCATCGGCTCGTACATGCGCACGCTTCTCACACCGGCACCCTTCGACGCATTTCTCCAGGGCGACGACCGGGCCCTGACGACCGCGGCGCAGATTGGTCTCCGGACGTTCATCCGGACGGGATGCGCCACCTGCCACAACGGCGTCGGTGTCGGCGGCACGATGTACCAGAAGTTCGGGCTCATGGAGGACTACTGGCGCGCCACGGGGAGCGCGGTTGTCGACAAGGGACGGTTCGACGTTACGCAGGACCCCGCGGATCTCCACGTCTTCAAGGTCGCGAGTCTCCGGAACGTGGCGATGACGCCACCGTATTTCCACGACGGCTCGGTGTCGACCCTGCCCGAAGCGGTCCGCATCATGGCGCGCGTTCAGCTCGGCCGCACGCTGACGGCCGGCGAGGTGACGGAGATCGTGGCGTTCCTCGAGTCACTGACCGGCCCGTCGCCGGCAGACTTCGTCACGGCGCCGATCCTGCCGCCCGGCGCCGTCGCAAGCCCACCCACTCGCTAGGTGTGCCGATGGCGGTGGTGGAGGTCGGGATAGTGAGGATGGCTGTGACGTAGCTCACCGTGCACGTGCCAGTGCGAGTGTGGCTCGCTCGTCCCGGCCTCGTGCTCATGGGCGTGATGGGCGTCGTCGTGTCGGTGGATGTGCTCGTGGGCGAGCGGCTCGTGGACGTGCTCGTGCACGTGTCGCTCGCTGACGTGGAGCCAGACGCCGGCGGCCATCAAGAGGCCACCGGCAGCGAGCCGGCGACTGACCGGTTCCCCGAGCATCGCGATCGAAGCGACGGCTCCGATGAACGGTGCCGTCGAGAAGTAGGCGCCCGTGCGTGCGGCGCCGAGCTCGCGGAGCGCCAGCACGAACAGCATCAGGCTCACGCCGTAACCGAGCAGGCCGACCGCTGCGGCAGGGAAGGCGTCGCCCCATCCGGGGAACGGTGCGCCCATCGCCATCGCGATCGTGAGGTTGACGGCTCCGGCGGCGCCGCCTTTCAGGGCAGCGACCAGCGTGGCGTCGCCGCCCGACACTTTGCGGGTGAGGTTGTTGTCGAGGGCCCAGGCCAGGCAGGCGCCTGCGACGAACACCGCGTGACGGCCGATGGGCTCGCCGCGATCGGGCTGCCAG
>Ga0209159_1000887_pt1 | contig 24929 bp, 24 predicted proteins | sample GraSoiAngelo_144_FD_185901 | JGI IMG/M metagenome (GOLD analysis project Ga0209159, IMG submission 185901) | Grasslands soil microbial communities from the Angelo Coastal Reserve, California, USA - 14_1009_02_40cm (SPAdes) (version 2) | ecosystem: Environmental > Terrestrial > Soil > Grasslands ...
GTCACGGTGACATCGGTCATGATGAGCGTCAACTACGACCGGCTCGCCGACCTCGCGCGCATGGCCGCCGGCTTCGGCGCCCACCTCCGCGTCAATATCTATCAGCCCGCGAAGACCGACCGCTTCACGCTGACCTACGAGCAGTTCTGGCGAGGCTTCCGGCTCCTCTCGGCGGCAACGCGCCTCGTCGCCACCACCGAGCCGGTGCTGGCGGCGACCCTCGAGATGCCCGACTTCGCGGGACCCGGGTGCGGCCGCTCCACCGTCCGTGTCGCGCCCGACGGCCGCGTGCTGCCGTGCACGTACTGGCCCGAGAGCAGTCTCACGCTGGCGGATCTCGCCCGCCTCGGTGGCGCCATCGTTGAGACCGCGGAGTTCGTCGAGGCGCGCCGGGTGCCGGCAGCCTGCCGGGACTGTCCCTGCCGCGGCGGCTGCGCGGGCCGGCGCGCGCTGACGGGTCGGCTCGACGCCCCCGACCCGTACTGTCCCTTCGCCCGCAGCGACCGGATCGCCCTCGACTGGGAGCGGACGAAGCGGGAGGATCTCCCGAAAACGGCCAGCGCCTGCACCACGGTCGTCTCGGCACGCTGAGACAAGGCGCCATGGCCACCCCCAGCCGCCCGCCAGTGGTCCCCACGCTGCCGCGGTCGCTCTATCTCGAGACGACCAATCGGTGCGATTCGAAATGCCAGACGTGCATCCGCACCTTCCGGAGCCTCGAGAAGCCGGCCGACCTCACGCTGGAGCAGGTCAGAGCGATCGCGGAGCAGTTCCCGCTCCTCGAGCGGGTGGTGCTGCACGGGATCGGCGAGCCGCTCCTCAACGCGGAGATCTTCGCGATCGTCGCGTACCTGAAATCCCGTGCGGTGACCGTGCTCTTCAACTCGGACGCCATCAGCCTCACGGCCGGGCGCGCCCTCAGACTGATCGAGAGCGGGCTCGACGAGTACCGGGTCTCGCTGGACGCGGCGACGCGGCAGACGTATCGGAGGCTCCGCGGCGTCGACCAGTTCGATCGCGTGCTGGCGAACGTGCGACGGCTCGTCGAACTCGAACGGGAGCAGCGCCGAGCGGCGCCGCGTGTCTCGCTGTGGTTCACGGCCTCGCGGGCCAACCTCCACGAGCTCCTGGCCTTCGTCCGACTGGCGGCGGACCTCGGCGTCCATGAAGTTTACGTGCAGCGGCTCGTGTTCAATGGGCTCGGACTCGCCACCGCGGAAAACGCGCTCCACGGCCGGCTGCAGCGGCAAGAACAGGAGTTGCTCGATCAGGCCGAGGGGCTGGCGCGCGAGCTCGGCCTCGCGCTCAGCGCCTCGGGGCTGACCACGCCGCTCGTGAGCCTCCAGGGGGGAGCGCCGAGCCTGCGGCCATGGGCCGGGTGCCAGCGACCGTGGACCTTGAGCTACGTGACCGCCAACGGCAACGTGCTCCCCTGCTGCATCTCACCGTGGGTGGCCCGGGATTATCCGGCACTGATCCTGGGAAACGCCCTCGCCGAGCCCTTCGCCGACATCTGGAATGGCGAGCGGTATCAGCGGTTCCGGACCACGTTCGAGAGCGAGAGCCCGCCCGATCCGTGCCGCGGCTGCGGGCTCCTGTGGAGCATCTGACCATGTCTTCTGATCCCTGCGGCTTCAAGACGTCTCTGCCCGGCTGGCCCCTCGCCCTGTTCCGGATCGCGTACGGTGTGCTCTTCCTCGACATGGCGTTTCAGAAGGCGCCCTGGATCAACTATGGATGGCTCGAGGGCTTCATCCAGAAGGAGATCGCCAACCCGGCGTTCGGCTGGTACGCGGCGTTTCTCCAGCACGTCGTCGTGCCTCACTTCTCCCTCTTCGGCCTGCAGACGTTCGTGATCGAGCTCGCGCTGGGCGTCGCACTCTTCTTCGGCATCTTCACGCGTCTCGCCGGCGTCGGCGGCTTCCTCTGGCAGGTGAACATCGCGCTCGGCGCGTTCAACGTGCCCGGGGAGTGGTACTGGATCTGGCCGCTGCTCACGCTGCCGCTCTTCTGCTTCGCCTTCGCTGGCGTCGGGCGCGTCCTCGGCGTCGACCGCGTCCTCGAGCCTGCGCTGCGCCGCCAGGCGGCGGCTGGACGCGCGTGGGCGCGGGTAGTCCACTGCGCCGTGTGACGCGCGCGCGCGTCCTCGTCGGCGCCCTCGGAGCCGCGAGCCTGCTCGGCTACGGGCTCGGCTTTCCGCGGCTCGTCTCGGCCAGCCCGCGGACCCACGTCGCCTACATCGGCGTCTTCGGTGGCCTGTTCCTCCTCTATGTGCTCGCCGTGGCAATGGTCCTGCGCTGGCGCCCAGACGATCGCCTCCTCCTCGGCCTGGTGCTCGCCTTCGCCCTTCTGTTCCGCCTGAGTCTCCTCGGGAGCCCGGTGGTGCTCTCGTCCGATGTCTATCGCTACCTGTGGGACGGCCGGGTGCAGTGGGCGGGGATCAGCCCGTACCGCTATCCGCCGACCGCCGCCGAGCTGGTACCGCTCCGTGACGAGACGATCCATCCCAGGATCAACCGGCCGACGAAGCCGACCGTCTACCCGCCGGGCGCCCAGGCCGCTTTTGCGCTGGTCGCGCTCGTCTCGCCGAACAACCTTCCGGCATGGCGCGTGTTCCTGCTCTCGAGTGAGATTTTGACTATGGGGCTCCTGCTCGTCCTGCTTCAGCGTGCGGGGGTGACCCAGGCGGCGGTGATCGTCTACGCCTGGTCGCCGCTCGTGGTCTTCGAGGGCGTTCAGGCGGGCCACGTCGACCTCGCCATGATCCCCCTGGTGCTGGCGGCGCTCGCCTGCCGACAGCGCGGATCCTCCGTACGTGCAGGCATCGCCCTCGGCGCCGCCGTGCTGGTGAAGCTCTATCCCCTCATTCTTCTTCCCGCCTGGTGGCGGCCGCGCGACTGGCGATTCCCCGCAGCCGTCGCCGCAACGGTTGTGCTCGGGTACCTCCCCCACGCTGCCAACGTGGGGCTCGGTGTCATCGGGTTCCTCCCCGAATACCTGGGCCGCGTCGAGGACCACAACATCGGCCTCCGCGCCCTCTTGACCTACCCGTTCGGCCTCACCGGCGACCTGGCGCGGGTCGTCGCGATGGCCCTCTTGTTCTCACTGATGGCGGGGATCCTCGCCTGGATCGGCCGAACCAATGGGGGCAACGCGGCTGGGATGACGCGCGCGGGCGCCCTCGCCGTCGGGACGTACCTCCTCCTGGTACCGACCAGCATGCATCCGTGGTACGTGCTCTGGATCGTGCCGTTCCTCTGTTTCCGACTCTGGCCCGCGTGGCTCTACTTCACCGGCGCCGTGACGCTCTCGTACATGAGCTACGTGGTGGAGCCGGCGCCGATCCCGTGGTGGGCGTGGCTCGCCGAGTGGGGCCCGCTCGGGGCACTCCTCCTCCACTCCGGCTGGGGTGCCCTCGCTCACCCGGTCCGGGCCTCGTTCGTGCCGAGGTCCATGTGAGCGTCGTCGTCCGGGTCCTTTACTCCGTCGCGGTCGTCGGGCTCCTTCTCTATGGCCTGAACGCCTATCTCCTGCTCGCGATCCACTGGTGGAACCGCCGGCGCATCCGAGACACGGTGACCCCGGAGCCACCGGCCGAGTGGCCGTCGGTGACCATACAGTTGCCCCTCTACAACGAGCGATACGTCGCGCGCCGCCTGCTCGAGGCTGTCGGCGGGCTCGACTACCCGAGCGACCGGCTCGAGATCCAAGTCCTCGACGACTCGACCGACGATACCGGGGCGATCATCGACGAGACCGCGAGCCAGCTACGCGCGAGAGGGGTCACCGTCGCCCACCTCCACCGTCGCGAGCGCACTGGGTTCAAGGCCGGGGCGCTCGCGGCCGGGCTCAAGGAGGCGCGCGGAGAGTTCGTGGCGATCTTCGACGGCGACGCGGTGCCGGAGGTCGACTTTCTGCGAACGACCATCCCGCACTTCGCCGAGGCTCGGGTGGCGGTCGTCCAGACGCGCTTGGGCCACCTGAACCGCGCGTTCTCCCTGTTGACGATTGCCCAAGCCCTCGGCATCGATGGCCACTTCGCGGTTGAGCAGCCAGCCCGCTTCTGGGGAAACCTCTTTCTGAACTTCAACGGGACGGCGGGTGTTTGGCGCAAGGCCGCCATCGAAGACGCAGGGGGGTGGACGCACGACACGCTGACCGAGGACCTCGACCTGAGCTATCGCGCGCAGCTGCGCGGGTGGCGCATCGTCTACCGCTCCGATCTGGTCTGCCCGGCGGAGCTGCCGGTCTTGATCACAGGGTTCAAGTCGCAGCAGCGCCGCTGGGCCAAGGGGGCGATCCAGACCGCCGTCAAGCTCCTGCCGGCGATCGCCCGCGCGCCGTTCTCACTCTGGACCAAGTACCAGGCCTTCATCCACCTGACGTACTACATGATCTATCCCGCCATGCTGACCGTCATCCTTCTTTCGGTCCCCCTGATCGGCGCCAAGGAGATCGCACCGGAGGGAAACGCCATCCTGGACGTGAGCCTGGCCTTCGGGCTGGGCGTCCTCGGGCCAGGATTCCTGCTCGTCTACGCCCAGTGGGTGCTCGATCCAGGCTGGCTGCGCCGCGCATGGCGCATCCCCACCATCATGATCATCGGTGTCGGGGTGGCGTGGAGCACGAGCCTGGCCGTGCTCGACGCGCTGCGGAGAAAGGATCTCGAGTTCGTGCGCACGCCGAAGTTCGGCATCGGTCCGGCAGGAGGACACTGGCGCGGCAAGGCCTACGTGGACCGCCGCCCCTCGGAGAGTTTCATCGAGATCGCGCTCGGGCTCTATTGCGCCTGGAGCACCTGGCTCTTCTACGCCCACCAGAGCTACGGGGCCGTCCCGTTCCTCGCCCTCTGCACGACGGGTTTCCTCACCGTGGGCATCCTGACCTTTGTCCACGCTGCGCCCCGCGGCAGTCCCCGACGCGGGAGCGTGTGAGCGCTCCAGCGTGATGCTCCGCTCCGTTGCGTTGGCGCTGATCACGGTGGTCTCGGCCGGGCCGGCCCCGGCAGGGGCGCGCGCGGGCAGCCTCGTGGCGCTCGTCGCCGCGGGGGAGCGATCGTGGACGACCTCGCCGGACCCTCGGGATCCGGTCGCGTGCGTCACGTGTCATTACGATCCTGACGAGACGCGTGGATGGGCGGCCAGCTTTCCCAAGTACAGGCCGCTGCCGCCGCCCGCGGGCCGCGTGATGACGCTGCTCCAGGCGAACGCCGAGGCGGTGCAGCGACATTACGGGCTCACCGACCCCGAGCAGGTGGCCCTCGCGATCACCGCGTATCTGACCTCGCGCGGCACGGGTGTACCGATCTCGCCCGGGATCGTCGCCGGCCAGCCGGTCTTCGAGGGCCGGCTACGCGCCCTCGCCGACAGCGTCGCGCGAGGTGAGCGGCTCTACGCCAGCCGGTGCCGCAGCTGCCACGATCTCGGTGACGTCACTCCTGCCGCGCTTCGCTTCCCACGCGCGGTGAACGGCCAGGTCGAGTCGCTCGAGCGCTTCCTCGGAGGGCACCCGCCGGGCCTTTCACCCCTCGGATGGGATGGCCAGCCAACCGCTGATCTCATCGTCTTTCTGATCTCGAGCGTCGGCGGCGGGCCTGCCAACGGCTCACCTTAGGAGGGTCGCATGATCCACACCGTGCTCTCCGTCTCCTTTGCCCTCTGGCTGGTGACGCAGACATTCCCGCCCGGCGCGGACGCGGCGACGGTGATCGCGGGCATTGTTCGGACCCAGAGCGGTCAGCCGCTCTCCGGCCTGGTACTGCTCGAGAAAGGGGAGATCCACAACAACCGCTGGGACCGCGGGACGCTGGTCGACGCGAGCGGCCGCTTCCGGATCGAGCTTGCCGAAGGCGGCCAGTACGGGCTGCACGCCTACTCGAGCGGGTACATTTACAAGCCGAACGCGGTGAAGGTCGAGTCGGACAAGACGCTGGAGGTCGAGGTCGTGCTCGTGCCCGAGCCCACGCGGGCCAACGACCCCGTCATCAAGAGAGTCGAGTTCGTGACGAGCGAGACTCGGAAGGGCAAGGCCACGATCAGGATGGAGGTCACCGACCCGAACGGCGACCTCGGGCCCCAGGTGCTGGCCTTAAACGCGGCGACGGGACGCGCGTTCGCCATGGCCCCTCCCCGCTGGGTGTGGACTCTCAAGTCGAACTACCCCGACGGCGTGTACCAGCTTGAAGTGGACACGTCGAAGGCACTCACGGATCCGCGCGACTGGCACTTCGTCGTCGCCGACCACAAGTGCAACACGACCGACGTCCTGAGCTTCCCCCACGAGCCGAAGCCGCCGCGCGTCATCCGTTAGAATGCTGATGGAGGCGATCGCCGTCGTGATCATGGCCAAGGCGCCCCGCGCGGGCGAGGTCAAAACGCGGCTCTGTCCTCCGCTCTCCCTCGCGGACGCATCGGAGCTCTACCGCCGTTTTCTTCTCGACAAGATCGATCAGGTGAGGGCGCTCAGGACGGCCAGCCCTGCGATCGCCTACACGCCCGCGGAGGCACGGGCCTTTTTCGAGAAGATCGCCCCAGGCTTCGTCCTCGTCCCGCAGCGGGGCGCGGATCTCGGCGACAGGCTCGCGAACAGCCTCGGCGAACTCCTGGACCAGGGCTACCGGGGGGCGCTGGCGATCGACAGCGACACGCCGACGCTCCCGCTTGGATTCCTGGAGCAGGGGCTCGACCTCCTCACAACGCCCGAAGTCGATGTTGTGCTCGGCCCCACCGAGGATGGCGGCTACTACCTGATCGGGCTTCGCACGGTGTACCGTGAGCTCTTCGAGGCGATGGCGTGGAGCACGAGTCGGGTCTTCCCTGAGACCATCCGACGGGCCGATGCGAAGGGGCTCCGGGTCGCGTGCCTTCCAGTATGGTACGACATCGATACGTCCGATGATCTCGCGCGACTTCGGATGGCGCTGGCAGCCTCGGACGGCGACTCCCCACGGCACACCCGCGCATTCTTTCTGGAGCGACAAGGATGAGAAGGCTCTCGGAGATCCCCTGGAAGACGACATCCACGCGGCCCATTTACCAGAATCGCTGGCTCTCCCTTCGGGAGGACCTCGTGGAGCTGCCCAACGGACGCACCACGATCTACGGTGTCGTGAGCTGCGGAGAGTGCGTGGGCGTCCTTCCGTTCCTCGATCCTGACACCGTCCTCCTGATCCGGCAATACCGGTACGTGGCGGGCCGGACGACGTGGGAGATGCCCACTGGCGGAGTCCACGCCGGGGAGTCGGTCGAGGAGGCCGCCCAGCGCGAGCTGGCGGAGGAGATCGGGTATCGGGCCCGCCGGCTGACTCACGTGAGCACCTACCACACGAGCAAGAGCGTCATGGACGAGACCGCTCACCTCTTCCTGGGCGAGGAGATGGTGAAGCTTGAACTGCCACACGACGAGACGGAATTCATCGAGATTCGCCCCTTTCCGTTCCGTGACGTCCTGAGGCTGGTGCTGTCAGGCGAGATCGTGGATAGCATGACGATCATCGCCGCCCTCCAGACCGCCCGGATGAAGGGTCTCTAGGAACGCTGCCGGACCGCGCCGTTCACGAAGAAGATCATCGCGACCGCCAGTCGCGACCGGCGAGACGGCAGGGGGATCGTCGCCATGCGGCGTCAGCGTGCGAGCAGCATCTCGATCTGCTTCTGGTCGGCCGCGTCCACCGAGGTCAGCCGGATGGTCGTCGGGCCGCCGGCCGCCGGAACCGCGCCGACGACCTTGCCGTAGAGGTCGCCCGAGGCCTGTCCGAGGTCGGGGTAGCTGAGCCGGAGGCGGACGTTGGTCAGAGGGGCAAGCTCGCTGTCGAGGCGAGCGGCGAGCGAGTGCCGTCCGAGGCGGGTGACGGCACCCGTGAACTCGCCGGCGAGGCGCTTGCCGTCAACCACCCAGCCGCGGAGCGGCAGCGCGATCTCGACGTACGGATCGTCGCCGGTGTCCGGCTCGGGCAGACGCTGCGCGAAGCGTCCGCGGATCGCGCGAAGCTCGTAGAGCAGCACGGGCTCGGCGATGCCCTTGAGCTCGACGCGCACGGGCTCGGCGACGTCTGCGAGCGCGCGGATCCGGTCGAGCGTCGCGGCGGTCACGAAGATCTGGCCGCCGACCGTGCACCCCTCCACGCGCGCCGCGAGGTTGACGGCGGCGCCGACCACCGCGTACTTCGCGCGCTGCTCGGAGCCGATGTTGCCGACGACCGCCTCGCCCGTGTTGACGCCGATGCCCATCTCGAAGCGGGGCCAGCCACGTGCGGCGTTTACGCGATTCGGCTCCACCATCGCCGCCTGCATCGCCAGCGCGGCCGCCGCGGCGCGCTCGGCGTGGTCCCCGTGGTCGAGCGGGGCGCCGAAGACCGCGAAGATCGCGTCGCCGATGAATTCGTTGATCGTCCCGCCGTGCGCGATGACGATGTCCGCCATCCGCGCGAGATAGTCGTTCAGGACCTCCATCACCCACGCGGGGTCCCCCTGCTCGGCGAAGCGCGTGTAGCCGCGCAGGTCCGACATGAGGACCGTGACCACGCGTTTGTGGCCGCCGAGCCGGAGCCCTTCGGGCGATTCGAGCAGCGTCTTCGCCACCTCCGGCGAGACGTAGCGGCCGAAGGCGTTGCGGATGAAGTCGCGCTGCCGGAGGCCCGCCACCATCTCGTTGAAGGCGCGGGTGAGCTGGCCCACCTCGTCGCGCGAGCGCACGGGCAGCTCCTGCGAGAGGTCCCCCGCCGCGACGCGCGCGACGCCGCGCGTGAGCGCGCTGATCGGCCGCGTCAGGCGCCGGGCAACGAGCAGGCCGAGGAGCAGCGCCGCGAAAGCCCCGGCCGCCGACGACGTCAAGATGGCGCTGTCGAGCTCCCGCAGCCGGTCGAAGTAGAGGTCCACCGAGTAGTCGAGGCTCAGCACAGCCGCCGTCCGCCCGCGGGTGTCCGCGATCGGCGCGAACGCCGTGATCCAGGCGCCGCTCGGGGCGCGGTAGATGCGCGTGTAGCGCGCGACACCGTCCTCGAAGGTCCAGCCGAGCGGCTCGAGCAGCTCGGCAGCGAGCGGATACGGCTCCCCCGGCCGTCCGGAGCCGTCGCTCGTGACGAGGAGCCTCGCCCGGCGCTTCACCGGGTCGTAGTTCGAGAGCGTCCGGATCGGCGTCGGGAGGAGCACCTCGGCCTGCACCGCGGCGAGCGCCTTCCGGAGCCGCGTGTACGCGCGGGAATCCTTTGCCAGGGTCCGTTGGACCTCGGCGTGGAGCGCCGGATCCACGAGGAGGGCGCCCGTCCGCGCGATGTTGAGGAGCTGCGTGCCGACCGTGTCCTCGACCTCGCGCTTCTGGCGCTCGTGGACGATGGCGCCCACGAGACCGGCGGTAAGGACCGTGAGCGCGGCGAACCCGGCCGCGAGCTTCACCGCGAGGCGCTGCCACGGCCGGAGCGCCGGCGGCGTCAGCGCGCTCGTGCCCGACCCGGCCACGCCGCCGTCAGCGACTGGTCGACTCGCGCGGCTCGAGGCCGAGCGGTCGGTCGAGCGACCACGGCCCCGCACCCCGTGTCAGGAGGAAGATCAGGATCGAGGCCCAGGTGAGGTGCTCCGAGTAGGCGCCCGGATACACGAAGAGCTGGATCGTCAGGATCATCCCGAGCAGCGGCAAGGTCGCGAGCCGCGTCGCGAGGCCCGCGATGAGGAGCACCGAGCAGCCGAGCTCGAACGTCGCTGCCATCCGTGCGGCGATCTCGGGCGCGACCACCGGCACGTTGTACTCGTCGGCGAACAGCTGGACGGTCAGCTCCCAGCTCGCGATCTTGGTGAGTCCCGCCTTCACGAACACGCTCGCGACCGCCAGGCGGAACAGCACCTGGACGATGGACATCGGGAAGCGCCCGAGGACGTCGGTGATCGTGGCGATCCGGCCCCGCGCGCTCGAAGCGTTTATCATGCCCCCACCCTTGAGCGTGGCGCGCTCGAGCCCACGACGAGCCCGTCGTCGAGAAGCTCGCGCAGAGTTTGCGTGAGATCGAACTCGGGACCGGCGGCCTGCGCCGCCTCCACTGCCCGCTCGAGGTCGCCCCCCGCGGCGAGCGCCGACCGGAACGCGTACGTCGCGGCGGCGAGCGATCGGAACACCACGTCGTCGCCGAGCCGACGGACTTCGAGCCGCACCCCGCCCGCGTCGAGGTCCACGACCGCGTCGGGATCGGCCCCCGGCTGGTTGGCGCGCCAGACCCGGTCCACCGGCCACCGGGACTCGAGGAACGACGCCGAGGGGTGCAGCCTGAGCGCGAGCCGCGCGGCGCCGTCGGGCGAGAGCCCGCGAAGCCGTGTGGGGTCGAGGGGCTCCGCGTCCTCGGCGTGCAGTGCGCGGTTGATCGCCCACTCCAGCCGCGCGACGTCCGGGAGGTACTGGAGGTGCCGGCACGGCGGAAACGCGGCGAGAAACTCTGGAAGGGACTCTCCGTACTCGAAGAGGCACGGCCCGGCAGGCGGGCACGCACGGATGTACCGGTCGACCGCGTAGGCGAAGAACCGTGGGTCCACGAGGCGGCAGACGACCGGATAGGTCGCCTCGAGCGCGTCCGTCAGCGTGCTGAAGACGTGGTTGCGGTAGACCCCGAGCCGCGCGGCCGGCGAGAGGCCGTCGCCGAGGATCGATGCGACCACCGCGCCGTCGGCCTCGCCGAGCAGGGCACGCGCGACGTCGCGTTCGACGTCACGCAGTGACTGCATCGCGTTCTCGGCGTCCCGCCGCCTCCAGCAGGTGGCGGGCCTTGGCGGCCTCGTCGAGCAACACGGCGAGCTCGGGCAGGTTCGTGTCCCACTCGACCAGCGTCGGGACCGGGCCGAACCGCTCGAGCGCCCGGGCGTAGAGCCGCCAGACCGGATCGGCGACCCGCGAGCCATGGTCGTCGATCAGGATCCTCCGGCCGTCGGCCTCGTTCTCGGCGTGGCCCGCGAGGTGGATCTCGCCGATCCCGCTCACCCCCAGTGCGTCGAGGTAGGCCTCGGGATCTTCGTCGAAGTTGCGGCAGCTCACGTACACGTTGTTGACGTCGAGGAGGAGGCCGCAGCCGGTTCTGCGGGCGAGCTCCCCGAGGAACTCCGGCTCGGGGATCGGTGAGTGTGCGAAGCGGAGATAGCGCGACGGGTTTTCGAGGAGAATCGCGCGGCCGAGCGCCTCCTGAACGCGCACGACGCGGCTGCACACCACGTCGAGGCTCGCCTCGTCGTACGGCAGCGGCAAGAGATGGTTGAAATACGCCCCCTCGGCGACGCTCCACGCGAGGTGCTCGGAGACGAGCTCGGGCTCGACCCGGTCCACCAGCCGCTTGAAGCGCGTGAGGTGGCGCGCGTCGAGCGCGTCGGCGCCGCCGAGGGAGAGGCCCACGCCGTGCAGCGAGAGCGGATAGTCGTGCCGGAGCCGGTCGAGCGCGGCGAGCGCCGGCCCGCCCCCCATGTAGTTCTCTGCATGGACTTCGAGGAAGGCGACGGCCGGCCGGGTGGCCATGACCTCGGCGACGTGCGGCGACCTCAGCCCGATACCCGCACTGGTCCGGACGCGGCCCTCAGCTTCGGTCATGCCACCGGCTCGGTATTCCACGAGGAGCTCAGGCCCGCTTGGGCTGAAGGCTGCCGCCTACCAGGCGCTCGCACGCGCCGGCAGGCATGTAAATCCACGCGTCACCCTGGCTGTCGCGCTTAGAAGTGCCGGCGCAGGAGGAGTTTGCCGTCTGGCAGTCGTTCTTGCCGGCCTTCGCGACTCCGTAGCACTTCTGGGCCTCGAACTTCGGCTTCGGCGCCGGACCGCCCTGGGCCAGCGACACGAAGGGCATCGTCAGGGCCGCAGCTACGGCAGACGCGATGAAGAGGTTGGTCTTTCTCACGTCGATTCTCCTTTTGTCTCTGCGGGCTTGGATGAGTGATCCGACCTCGCTTCGCCACCCTCGCCCTTGCGACTGAGCCCGCGAGCGCAGGGGGATCGGGGCGTCAACCCTAAAGACACGAGGTCGGGGACGGAAGGTTCGCTCGGCCGAGGGCAGCTAGGCCGGGCCGAGGTCGTGCCAGGCCCGGAGTGTCTCCGCGATGCTCCACGCCTGAGCGATGCATCCGGCGGGCGCGAACGGCGGATCGCCGTCGAAGATCTCGGCGATGGAGCCGACACCGTAGTCGGCGAGGTGATCCGCGAGCGGCGCCAGGAACGAACGCGCCGCCTCCGTGTCGCGGTAGACCTTCACGTGCGCCAGGGCGAACGGGCCGAGAAGCCACGCCCAAACCGTGCCCTGGTGGTACGCGCCGTCGCGCGCGCGCTGGTCGCCGCCGTAGTGGCCCTGGTACTGCGAGTGCCCGGGAGCCAGGCTGCGCAGGCCGTACGACGTGAGGAGATGCCGGGCGCACGCGTCGACGACCCTCCGCTGGCGCTCCTGCGGGAGCGGGCTCGCGGGGAGCGACACCGCGAAGATCTGGTTCGGCCTGAGGGCGTCGTCGTTTCCGCCGGGCCCGTCGATCACGTCGAAACAGCACCCGGCGCGCTCGTTCCAGAACCGCGCGAACCCCGCCTTCGCCCGCGCGGCCAGCGCCTCCCACGGCCCCGCCGGCTTTCCGAGCCGACGGGCGAACCCGGCCATCACGACGAGCGCGTTGTACCAGAGGGCGTTGATCTCGACCGGTTTGCCGATCCGCGGGGTCACCACCCACTCGCCCACCTTCGCGTCCATCCAGGTCAGCTGGACGCCAGGCTCCCCCGCCGCGAGCAGCCCGTCGGCGGGATCCTCCTTGATCCCGTAGCGCGTGCCCGCGCGATGCCAGCGGACGATCTCCTCGAGCACGGGGAAGAGCGTCTTGAGCGTCCCGTCGTCGTCCGTCGCGGCGAGGTAGGCGCGGATCGCCTCGACGTACCAGAGCGTCGCGTCCGCGGTGTTGTACTCGGGCGCCTCGCCCGCGTCCGGGAACCGATTCGGGAGCATGCCGCGGTCGACGAATCGGGCGAACGTCTCGAGGATCCGTCGCGCGACCAAGGGCCGCCCCGTCGTGAGCGCGAGACCGGGCAGCGCGATCATCGTGTCGCGCCCCCAGTCCCCGAACCAGTGATAGCCGGCGATCACGCTCATGCCGTCGGGATCATCGCGGAGCGGCCGTCTGACCATGAACTGATCGGCCGCGAGGACCAGCTGGCCGATCCACTCGGGCGCCCGCCGCGCCTCCGGCCGGGCGCGCTTCCAGGCGCCGACGACCTGCTTCTCGTGGCGCTCGCGGCGGCGCCAGGCCTCGGCGCCGTCGAGCGAGGGCGCCGCCTCGGCCGAGAGCACGAGCGTCAGCACGCCGCCCGACTCGAGCGCGGCCCGGAACGTCCCGGCGTGGAGGTGATCGTCGGCCGCGTCGAGCCCGCGCTCGCGCTCGCGGGCAAGGTCGAAGTTGTGATGCCATGTGTGGGCGATCCGCGCCTCGGCGCCCTCGGCGAGGAGCAGGAGCGGACGCGCGCCGGCGAACGCGGTGACGCGGAGCCCGTGCCTGACCGGCGCCACGTCCATCAGCCAGCCGTCACCGTGCGTGGTCCCGTGGTAGTCACGGTAGTTGACGAGCACCTTGAGCTCGAGCGACACCGGCCCGCGCGCCCGACCCACGTGATAGCGGACGTACGTCGTGTTGGCGCCGGGCTCCATCCACACGCGCTTCTCGACCAGGGCGTCGGCGACGGCATACGTCCAGACCGGCGTGGTCCCGTCGAGCCTCCAGTGCTCGATCTCGCGGTAGCCGTGCGGGTCCACCGCGCCGCCGGCCCAGCGGTTGGTGCCGAACGCCGTCGCATGGCCGGCGTACGCCGCGCGTTCTTCGACCTTGGCGACCAGGAGCGTGCGGCCGAGCGGCGGCTCCTGCGCCGCCACGAGCAGACCGTGGTACCGCCGCGTCAGCGTGCCCGCCACGGTGGCGGAGGCGAAGCCGCCGATCCCGTTGGTACAGAGCCACTCGCGGCGCTCGGCTGCGTCGAGGTCGCCGCAGAGCTCACGGCCCCACTCGAGCATCAGCGGAGCCGCCCTTTCAGGTGGTCGCCGACCCGGAGGGCGTTGGCCATGATCGTGAGCGCCGGGTTCACCGCCGCGCTCGACGGGAAGAAGCTCGCGTCCACGACGTAGAGGTTGTCGAGCTCATGGGCCTTACAGGTGACGTCCAGCACCGACGTCTTCGGATCCCGACCGAACCGGACCGTGCCGTTCTGGTGCGCCACACCCGCCAGCGGGATGCGCTGGCCGAGGTAGAGGTTGCGCGCGAAGAGGCCCTCGTGGCACTCGTGCCCGTGGACCGTGCACTTCGTCTGCGCCTTCATCAGGCGCTTGAGCTCGGCGGTGAGACGTCGGTGGCCCTCCTCGTTGTTGGGCCGATACGCGAGCACGATGTTGCCCTCACGGTCCAGGGTCACGCGGTTGTCCGGATCGGGCAGGTCCTCGGAGGTGAGCCAAAAGTCGAGCGAGTGCCGGGCCATGAGATCGAGGGTGAAGCCCGGCGCGATGGCGGGCGCGCCCGCCCGGAGCGTGTCGCCGTCGAGCTTGCCCACGAAGGAGATGTGGCCCATCGGATAGTCCCACTCCTCCGAGCCGAAGTAGAAGTCGTTGAGCGCGAGCGTCTTCTGAAAGACCGTGGGATTGGGGCACCGGGAAAGGGCCATGAGGACCGAGTTGACGTGGCCCATGTAGTGGCGCCCGACGACGTCGGAGCCGTTGGCGAGCCCGCGCGGATGCCGCTCGTTCGCCGAGCGCAGGAGCAGCGCTGCGGAGTTGATCGCGCCGCACGCGACGACGACGACGTCGGCCGCGTACGTCTCGGTGGCGCCCTGGCGGTCGACGACGATCCGCGTGACCTCGCGGCCGGACGCGCTGGTCTCGAGGCGCTTCACGTGCGCGTTCGTGAGGAGCGTCACGTTCGCGTGCTCGAGTGCTCTGTCCACACACACCACCTGAGCGTCCGACTTCGCGTTGACGAGACACGGGTGGCCGTCGCAGGTCGCGCACCGGATGCAGGCACTCTTGCGCGGGTTCGCCTCGTCGAGCATCACCCCGAGCGGGACGTGGAATGGGCGGCGCCCCAGCCGCGCCCAGTCGTCGGCGAGCTGCTGGATGCGCGGCTCGTGGCTCACCGGTGGATGGGGGTACGGGGCGCCGGCGGGCGGGTCCGTCGGATCGGCGCCGCGCTCGCCGTGCACGTGGTAGAGCTGCTCGGCACGCGTGTAGTACGGCTCCAGGTCCTCGTAGGCGATCGGCCACGCGGGCGAGACCCCGCCGTCATGCTTGACCTCCCCGAAGTCCTCGCGCCGCAGCCGGAAGAGCGCGGCGCCGTAGAACTTCGTGTTGCCGCCGACATAGTAGTTCGTGTGCGGGTGGAGCTCCCGACCGTCCCTGTCGCGCCACACTTCCTTGGTGGCGTACTTGCCCTCGAGGTTCACGGCCCGCGTATCCCAGTTGTCCTTCTCGCGGGGCAGGTAATCACCGCGCTCGAGGACGAGGATCTTCTTGCCCGTCGGCGCGAGGGCATACGCGAGCGTGCCGCCTCCGGCGCCGGTGCCGATGATCGCGACGTCGTAGCGGGTCGCCATGTCCTATCCTCCCTGAGCGAACTCGGGATAGAGCGTCATCCCGCCGTCCACGTAGATCGTCTGACCGTGGATGTAGTCGGCGTCGTCGGACGCGAGGAATGCCACCACCTTGCCGATGTCCTCCGGGAGGCCGATCCGCCCGTAGGGGATCAGCTTCAAGAGCTTCTCGAGCGCTCCCGGTGTGTCCCACGCTTCGCGATTGATCGGCGTCATAATCGCGCCGGGCGCGACCGAGTTGACGCGGATCCGATGGGGTGCCAGCTCCTGGGCGAGCGACTTCATGAACATGCCGACCCCGCCCTTCGAGGCGGCATAGTTCACATGACCGGCCCACGGGATCACCTCGTGAACCGAGGAGATACAGATGATCTTCCCGGCCGCGCGCGAGATCGGCTGGCGCGTGCCGCGCCGGATCATGGAGCGCGCGGCCGCGCGCGAGCAGAGGAACACGCCCGTCAGGTTGACGCCCAGGACCGTGTTCCACTGCTCGAGCGTCATCTCGGTGACGGGGGCGTCGCGCTGGAGGCCGGCGTTATTCACGAGGATGTCGATGCCCCCCCACGTTCGTTCCATCTCGGCGAACATCGCCTCGACCTCGGGCTCCTTCGAGACGTCGCCGCGGATCGCCACGGCGTCGACGCCGTTGCCTCGCATCTCCTCCACGATCTTGGCGGCAGCGTCGGGCTTGGCGACGTAATTCACGACGACGGCGGCGCCGGCGGCGCCGAGCGCGCGGGCGACGCCCTCGCCGATCCCCGAGCTGGCGCCCGTGACGAGCGCCTTCTGACCTTTGAGCGGCTGGTCGTCCATGTGGTTGCTCCTCGTCGGTGCCTTCGTCCGCATTTTGACACGCGTCCCCGCGAGGCGGGTTCACCGGACGGGCTGGGCGAATCCCCAGTCCCTCCCGGCGCGTCTCAACGAGCGAAAGGAGGCCTGCGATGGCACCCCAAGCGTTGATTCATCTCGCCGATTCGATTCTCTACCTCTCGTCGCTTCTGAGGGACCAGCCACGTCAGATCGACCGCTATATTGACTACTTTGGCGGCGAGGTCCAAGTCGCGACGGCGCGCGTGAGCTCCGTCGTCTTCCGGTAAGTGTTCAAGAATCGTCGACGCGGTCCGGCGTGTCTCACGGGACAGGGTAACGCTCCGATGACGAATGCGCTATCGCGCCACTGGCCCGAATACGTGATCGAAGCCGCGGGGCTCGGTCTGTTCATGGCCTCCGCCGGCTTGCTCGGGGTCCTCCTCTACCACCCGGCTTCACCGGCTGTCGACGCAATCGCCGACCCGATCGGGCGCCGTGTCTTCATGGCGCTCGCCATGGGTTTGACGGCGATCGCGCTCATCTATTCGCCGTGGGGCCAGCGCTCCGGCGCCCACTTCAACCCGGCCGTCACGCTGACGTTTTTCCGGCTCGGTAAGGTCGCGGGCTGGGACGCCGGCTTCTACGCGGTCGCCCAGACGGCGGGCGGCGTGATCGGGATCATCGTCGTCGCCGCGCTGCTGGGCGGCCGGCTGGCCCACCCTGCGGTGCGCTACGTGACGACGGTGCCGGGCGTGTGGGGCGCCGGCGCCGCCTTCGCCGCCGAAGCCCTGATCTCGTTCGCGCTCATGTCGGTCGTCCTGACGGTCTCGAACACGGCGCGGCTCGCCCGCTTCACGGGGCTCTGCGCGGGTGCCCTCGTCGCGACGTGGATCGTCCTCGAAGCGCCGCTCTCGGGGATGAGCATGAATCCGGCGCGGAGCCTCGCCTCCGCGCTGCCGGCGAACCTCTGGACGGCGTTCTGGATCTACCTCGTGGCCCCCCCGCTCGGCATGCTGCTCGCTGCCGAACTCCACGTACGGCTCGGACGGCTCCCGGTCTTGTGCGCAAAGCTCGACCACGGCGGCGGGCGGCGCTGCATCTTCCGCTGCGGGTACGCGTCGTGACGCCGCTTGCTCTTCGCAGAGCCGCGGCGCTCGTCGTCATCCTCGTTGCCGGGGCGGCCTTCGGCCTCCGGCACACGCCGTCCCAGGCGCAGCAGGAGCCGGCCCGTACGCTCGTGCACGACGTGGCTGGCGTCGGTATGACCGTCGGCGACATGGACCGCGCGGTGGATTTCTATTCCAAGGTGCTCTTCTTCGAGAAGGTGTCGGACGTGGAGGTGGCCGGTGACGCGTTCGAGCGCCTGCAGGGGATCTTCGGGGCCCGCGCGCGGATCGTCACGCTGCGGCTCGGAGACGAGCGCCTGGAACTGACCGAGTACCTGGCATCGCGCGGGCGGCCGGCGCTCGCCGATGCACGGAGCAACGACCGCTGGTTCCAGCACGTCGCGATCGTCGTCAACGACATGGAGCAGGCGTACCTCTGGCTGCGCCGCCACGGAGTCCAATACGTTTCCCCGAGCCCGCAGCGGCTTCCCGACTGGAACCCGAACGCGGCCGGCATCCGCGCCTTCTACTTCCGGGATCCCGACGGGCACGCGCTCGAGATCCTCCAGTTCCCGCCCGACAAGGGTGACCCCCGCTGGCACCGGCCGAGTGACCGCGTGTTCCTCGGCATCGACCACACCGCGATCGTGGTCGGCGACACCGCGGCGAGCCTCGGCTTCTATCGGGACGTCCTCGGCATGAGAGTGGTCGGCGGAAGCGAGAACCACGGACCAGAGCAAGAGCGGCTCAACAACGTCTTCGGCGCTCGCCTCCGGATCACCACGCTGCGCGCGACCGCGGGCCCCGCCGTCGAGCTCCTCGAGTACCTGACGCCGCGAGACGGCCGACCGTACCCGGTCGACGCGCGGGCCAACGATCTCGTCCACTGGCACACGATCGTGGCGACATCCAGCCCCGAGGCGGTCTACCGGGCGCTCCTGGCCGGTCGGTATCCCCTCGTCTCGCCCCGTGTGGTCACGCTCCCGGACGGGCCGCTCGGGTCCCGCGAGGCGTTCCTCGCGCGCGACCCGGACGGCCACGCGCTCCAGTTCCGCTCGCGCTGAGTCCCCGCGACCCGCGGTTCATTCCGCCAGCAGCGCCGCGCACCGCTCCGGCTGCCCCGCCACGCCGGGGTTCGCCACGATCGTGCCGCCGCGCGGGACGCACTGACTCGGCGGGGGCGCGGCGCCCCGCTCCACCCAGTCGACGAGCAGCTGAAAGGCTCGGTGAGCGTGAGGCTGGACGAACTCGAGCTGCGTGAAGTTGCAGCAGCTCTGGCGGTACCGCTCGATGTGATTGCCGTTCTGGATCTCGTAGTACCGGTGCAGCGCGGCGCGCCCGGCGGCAACGACGGCGTCGCGGAACGGTCTCCCGTGGCGCTTGATCGGCAGGAGCGCGTCCATCGTGCCCTGCAGTGTGATCAACGGCCTGGAGATGTCGCCGTCCGTCGAGATCTGGCCGAGCCGCGGCGATAGCTGGAACGCCTTGCGGCGAGCCAGGTAGTTGTAGTCCTTCGTGTCGCTCCCGCCGAGCGGATCGAGCTGGTTCATGGGATAGAGGGGATCCAGCTCGCGGACGAAGACGCACGTGGTGACGTCCCAGTAGTTGTTGGCGTGGGTCTCCCAGTGGGAGCCGACAACGGGGCTGAACGTGTTGCCGGGCGTCGGCGGCCTGGCCAAGATGTCGGGTGGGTAGCCGGCGCCGAGCATCGCCTGGAACGCTGCGCTCTGCCGGCTGAATCCCGAGGCGACGTAGGGCTCCCAGTTCCGAAGCGCGACCGGCAGGTCGATGAGGATGCTCGGCCCGGCCGGCGACCAGTAGACGCCCTCCCAATCCACACCGCCGTCGAAGCGTGTGGGAAACTCCGACAGCATCCGCCGCACGACGTGGCCCCCGTTCGAGATGCCCAACAGGTAGACGCGCTCGGGCTGGCGGTCATAGTGCGCCTCGAGGCTCAGCTCGGCGACGTCGGCGGCCTGGAGCGTCCGCACGAACCATTCGCGGATCGTGTCGGCGGGGTCGTCGACGTAGAAGTGGGTGAAGAGCGTGCCCGTGACCGCGCTCCGCGGCGACAGCCGGCAGGCGGCGGGGTCGGCCGACGGCGCCGTGAAGAAGAAGTTGAGCATGCCCTTGTTGGTCGAGACGTAGGCGTAGCCGAGCTGGACGACGAGGTCGCTGAAGATGAAGTCGCCCATGAACTCGCTGCGGAGACCGCCCGGCACGCCGACGACCAGGCGGCCGTTCCAATTCGTCGGCAGGCGGAGGACCCAGCGGGCGTTGGCGTCGTCGGTCATGGCGCCCGTGACCTGGAGCCCCGGGAAGGTGCGGTCCGGGTCGATCGGCGTGCGGAAGGGCGCGTCGGGGGAGACGGCTTGAGCGTCGGTGCGCGGCGTGAAGGCGTTGGGCGGTAGCCCCGGGCGCGAGTTGTCGGGCGGCGTCGTGTCCGCGTTGCGGGTGGTGAGGTCAGCGCTCGCCACGCAGTGGACGTCGCCGGCGACACCGGCCAAGGCGCGCTCGATCGCGGCGCAATCGGCCCGCGCCGGGGCCGAGAGCCCAAGGACCAGCAGAACGAGGGCGACGGCGATCAGCGTGCGCATCGAAGCCTCCGGGTGGAGACGGAATCGAGCGTACCAATAGGGTACTACAGCAGGCAATCAGCCCGGCGGCGGTCGCGGAATTCGCGCCCCCGAAGCATCTGATTTGCTCTAAACTTGGGGGACGGCAGGAGGATCAGATGAGCCAGCCTTGGATTTGCGCGAAGTGCGATGAGCCGATTCTCAAGAATCAGCGGTTCACGACGGCGATCGTCCCGGGGCGTCGGTCCAACCCGGACGTCGTCTCGGGGAAGGTCCTGGTCCACAAGAACGAGGAAGATTGCAAGAAGCGCTAGGTGGCCCGCCGGGTCACCGGATGATCTCGTCAGCCAGCAGCAGCACCGATTTCGGGATCGTCAGGCCGAGCGCCCCCGCGGTCTTGAGATTGATGACCAGCTCGAAGCTCCTCGGCTGTTCGATGGGAAGCTCCGCGGGCTTGGCCCCTTGGAGGATCTTGCTCACGTAGACGGCAGCGCGCCGGTACACCTTTGGCTGGTCCGGTCCGTAGGCCATCAGGCCGCCGACGTCCACAAACTCTCGCCTCCAGAACATCGCGGGAAGCCGGTTCCTGATCGCAAGCGCGACGATCTGGGTTCGATGGACGAACGGGAGAGTGGCGGGCAACACGATGAGCGCATCGGCACGGCCCGTGGTGATGGCGGCGAAGGTCCGCTCGAAGCTCTCGGGCCCGCCCAGCTCAAAGGACTGCACCTGCATGCCGAGGGCCCGCGCCGCGTCAGCCGTTTCCCTCAGTGCCGGGCCGGAGCTGGGATTGGTCGGGTTCGTCAGGACCGCCAGGCGCGTGGCCGAGGGGACCGCCTCCTTCAGCAACTGGAGCCGCTTCGCGCTGGTGTCAACTTCATTGAAGGTCAACCCCGTGATGTTGCCGCCCGGTTGCGCGAGGCTGGCGACGAGCCCGCTCGCCACCGGATCGAGCACGAGCGTGACGATGGGAATCGTCGCGGTCGCCTCTTTGGCAGCGAGCACCGCGGGCGTGGTCGCAGCCACGATCACGTCGACCCCGAGACGGACGAGCTCGGTCGCCAGGTCGAGCAATTGGACACCCCTCGCCTCGGTCGAGCGGAACTCCAGGGCAATGTTCTCGCCCTCTTTGTAGGCCAGATCCCGCAACCCTTCTCGGAATGCGTCATAGCCCACCCGGTTGGCAATGACACCGACCCGCGGGATCTTCCCCGCCTGCTGCGCGTGGGCGGCGAGCGGCGTGACGAGGATGCCAAGCGTGAGGACGAGGCTGAGGATCACGGATCGCGTGGTGCCCATGGGGCCCTCCAGTCCTGCTCTCGCAGGATAGCCCCATCTGTGTCCAGGTCAATCGGGGACCAGACCGCTTGGCCAAGGGAAAGCCTCGCGCGTCCCGTCTTCAACCTCATCTCGTCCAGTTGAGGGCCTCGATGAGCCCGTTGGTGACTGCGATGACCCGGTTGTGCTCGTCCGCGAGGCTGTTTCGGCGGGAGACGGCTCCGTTGTGCTGGTCGACAAGTGCGTTATGGGCTGCGACGAGCGTGTTGTACTGCTGGCAGAGGGCCTGGATCCGGCTCGTGAGGCGAGACTGCGAACAAGTTGGCGGTGCGGCGCCGGACTTGGCCATCTCAGCTTTGACAGCATCGATGCTGGCGTGCGTCGTGTCGCGCTGCCGCTTGAGGTCGCCGAGGGTTTGCTCGAGGCTCAGGATTTCAGCGCCGATGGCCGTGAGTCGTGTCTGGTTGACATCGATCTGAGCCTGCAGCGGCTTCTGATCGTTCTGGATCTTTGCCTCGTCTTCTAGGTGAAACTGATCCTGCGCTTTTTCGATCTCCGCTTGCTGGCCGGCCCAGAGGCGGCGGATCACGTTCTCGAGCGCGGAGCAGGCGGACGGCTTCGTCAGTATCGCCTCCATGCGGGTCTTCGTCGTCTTCGCTCCGTTCAGATAGATGTCGACGTGACGCTGCTCATGCGCGGCGACTCTCGCGGCGAACCGCTGCCAGTTCGTCCTGATGTCCCGCGAGAGGTCGTTCAGCTGGTCGTGCTGCGGCAGCGTGACCACGAGGTTGAGCGTAATCGTCATCGATTCGGGGCTGCACAAGCCAGGGCGAGTCTCGATTCCTCTCCAGTCGATGCTCCATTCCCCGGACGTCAGGCCGATCGCGCGGCGGGCCTTAGTGTCAAACAGGCCGTTCCTTTCGATGTCGTCGAAGATCACGCCCGTGGTCGTCCCGCGGACCGAGTAGTACCGGGTCGAACTGCTCGTCTTGAGCACGACCCACTCTCGCTGTGGAGTAAGACCGGCACACCCGCAGAGAACGATGAGTACAAAGACGGGGAGCGGAAGAAAGCGTGCTTGGGGTCTCCTTCGAACCTGCGACCCTCGGATTGGAAGTTCTTCGCGCGATGGACAAGGCGGTGACGGGATCATCTGCGCCCACCTAGAGGTTGTCAAGGCGGTTGACCACTCTCTTCGGGCGGGCTAAGCTCGGCGCACTTCCGGCCCGGCTGTTAGCCCCAATCCGAAAATAATTGAGCGGTGAACGGGCTGGGAATTCGTTGAAACAGAACGGCCTCCTGTGCGTTGTTAAGGGGAGAGGACATCCCCATGTCACTCCCCGCACACAGGAGGCCGCTCTGATGCGTCTGAGCGTAGCGAGCCTGCGACGAATGATCAAGGGAAAGCTGCACGTCGAGTTCGTGCGCCAAGAGCTGACGTCGTACAGCGGGCTGGAAGTGCTCCGCCGCTATCTGCGGCAGCGGGAACTGCCCCGCCGACTGCGCGCCGCCTTCGCCGCCACAGGCGGCGATTACGGCGGCGGACGACTGGCGCTGCTGGTGCTGGCGTTGCTCTACGTCGGCGCCCGCCGGCTGGAGCATCTCCGGTATGTCGCTGGCGATCCGTTGATCGCCCGCTTCTGTGGGTTGGCCCGGATCCCGACGGCTCGCACGGTGGGCAATTGGCTGCGGCAATTCACGACCGCGACCCTGGCTCCGCTGGTCCAGCTCAACCACGAGCTCGTCACCGACGCCATCGCTCGGCTGCAGCTGCCGCGGCTGACCATCGACGTCGATGGCACGGTCGTGCGGACCGGCGCCACGGTCGCCTGGGCGTTCCGGGGCTTCAACCCGCACCATCGCAAGGATCCCAGCTACTATCCGCTGCTCGCCCATCTGGCTCAGACGGGCCATATCCTGCGGTGTAAGAACCGGCCGGGCAACGTCCACGATTCCAAGCAGGCCGTGGCCTTCCTCCGGGAGGTGATCAACGGCCTCCGCGCCCGCTTTGGCCGGCGCTTGCCGCTGGAATTCCGCATGGACACCGCGTTCTGCCAGCCCGCGGTGCTGCGTCTGCTCGCGGCCCGGGGTTGCGGCTACGCGATCAAGGTTGGTTACTGGCACTGGCTGCCCCTCAAGCAACTGGCCGCCGACCGCCAGCGCTGGCTCCCGGTCGCGCCCGAGGTCAGCGGCTTCTTCCACGCTCTCGACATCCCCCAGTGGAACCTCCGGCTCCGGGTGATGATCTACCGCAAGCACGTCGCCCACGAGAGCCCGAAGAATTTCCAGCTCGACCTGTTCACCCCTGACGACGGGCATTACGAGTACGCCGCCGTCGCCACGAACCTGGCCTTGGACCTGCCCGCTCTGTACGCCTTCATCTGCGGCCGCGGGGCGCAGGAGAAGACCATCGCGGAACTCAAGGGCGAATTCGCGCTCGATGTCGTGCCCACCCACCACTACGGCGCCAACAGTGCCTGGCAACAGCTCAGCGTCTTGGCCCACAATCTCGCCCGCAGCTTCCAGCTCGACACCCTCGCGACGCCCAAACCGCGCTCACGCAAACGCACCTATGCCTACCTGATCCGCAGCATGCGAACGCTGCGCTTTCTGCTCATCGCCCGCGCCGGCCGATTGACCCGCATCGGCGGTCGCCACGTCCTGCGCCTTTCCCATAACCCCGCCACGGAGTCGCTGTATGCGTCTGTTACTCAACGCTTGGCCGCCTGAGTTATTTTCGGATTGGGGCTAAGTACTACGTGAACGGCCGCGCCGTGCGCGAGAGCACGGGAACGGAGAAGCGCACGGAGGCTGAGCGATTCATGAAGGCACGAGAGGGGTGCGTCGCGACCGGCCAGCCGATCCTGCCTCGTGCCGACCGAATCCGGTACGAGGAGGTCGCACAGGATCTTCGCGCCTACTACCAGACGACGGGCCGGCATAATTTCGGGCATAACAGACCCGTCCTCACTTGACGCCCGCGCCGTAACCCGCGAGAATTCCAGTACGCGCCTGTAGCTCAGCTGGATAGAGCATCGGACTTCTAATCCGAGGGTCGCAGGTTCGACTCCTGCCAGGCGCACCAGAAAATCAATATGTTGCAGGGACGGGTTCTTTCAGTGTCACCGAAAATGGCATCAGATTGTCACCGAAACTCGGGAAGCCGCGGAACTTCTCATCGGCTAAAGGCGAGCAAGACGCAACGCCCTCTTCCGAAGGGATTTTTGAGACGGCACCGTCTGGAGAGTCCGGATGTTCATGTCGTGACCCGCCTGGCTGCCTCTGGATGTATACGCGACCGGATATGCTGCAGGGTCCCGCAGCCTATCTCGGTTCAACGGGCACGGGTGCATCGAGCGCAACGTGCCGGGCGGAAAGCCTATCGGGGCGGCGAAGGGCTCATCCGAATCCGGGATATGCTGCAGGATCCTGCAGCGGTTCTAGCATTACGCTGGTCAGCCTATCCGGTGGCCGAATTCTAGTTAGATGGTCACAAGATCCGTAAGGCGTCTGGCCACCATCCTCGTCCTGTCGGTCGGGGTCTCGGCGACGGGAAGTGACGAGCCGAAGCCATGGACGACCTCGCTGGGCGTTGCGTCCA